>Ga0265297_10000560_pt1 | contig 107470 bp, 135 predicted proteins | sample Munlanlwell13791_FD_192502 | JGI IMG/M metagenome (GOLD analysis project Ga0265297, IMG submission 192502) | Leachate microbial communities from a municipal landfill in Southern Ontario, Canada - Leachate well 137-91 | ecosystem: Engineered > Solid waste > Landfill > Unclassified | place...
ATCGATCATAAGGTCTGGATAGGGCGTATGATCGATCACGTTCCAGCAAACAATCCAGTCAAACGAGTCGTCTTTGTAAGGCAGAATCTCAGTATGCACAGGAGCTACATGTATGCGCTCATTCTGTTTTTGAAGGAGTTGTTTATACTCCTCGGCCAGAGGGTCAACACCTAACATAAAGTTATCACCCTCAACGAACTCCAACATAGAAAATGCGCCGGTGCCTATTTCCATACCATCTCCGACGCTGAGATCACAGTGTCCGTTGAAACCTGTCAAATGGTAATCGAGGTCTCGTTTTCGATGAGCCATATACTCATCCCAGGACATGCCGCCGATCAAACTCTGCCAGAAGTTAAACTCGTTTTGCTGTATCGTATTCATTGAAAAATAACCCTCTCATAAAGATCGCTATACTCTCGCACCATTCTATCAAGCTGAAAGTGCTCAATAGCGTATGCTTTGGCTTTTTGCCCCATATACTCTCTGACTACAGCATCATCGAACATAGGCATATACTCATCGAGACACCACTCAAACGATGTCAGAAGTCCTCTGCCGTCAGCCAGCATCTCCACCAATCCTCCCACAGGAGGGGCCACAATAGGCAGCCCAGAGGCCATAGCCTCTATCACACAGATTGGCGCAGCGTCTATCCAGGTAGGGTAAATAAACAGATCAAGGTCTTTTAAGCATTCACCGATGTCATTGCGCCATCCTAAAAACTGCACAGGTGGGTTGACGTTCAAAGTCTGCTGTTTGTAGTCGTTAATCAGATTTTCGTCTCCCCCGCCTATGACAACCCACTGCACCGGATGGCTCATTTTAGAGACTGCTTTCAGCATTTTTGAAAGTGAATCTGGGTAAGTTTTTCCATCTAAACGACATACAAATCCAGCTTTAAGAACAGGCTTATCTTCATACACTCGGTCATGCACAAAAGGTGCAAGATCGATGCCGTTATGAATGACCTCGCACGAATTATACTGCATTTCTTTGACTGCTCTGGAAACTGCTACAGGATTCATTTTAGATGTCTGCCTAAAAGGAACCAGCATTGTATGAAGTGTGGTTACGATAGGATAAGGTGCATCTACAAATGAGGTCCAGTCAAAACTCAACATAGCCGGATACGTCCAGTGAAGATGAAGAATATCATAATCATTCATTAGAGCGTGGATATTACTGCCATCGGCTACCGCTGGATGAAAAGGAGGTATTTTCTTCAGTCTGTGATGAAAGAAAGCCTCTTCAAGACATGGATTTAAGGCTGCGACTCCATGCACTCCAGGAAAAGAGTTCAGCAGATTAAATACCACGACCGATAAACCGCTACATCCCAGATTTACAAGAACGTGTAAGACTCTGCCCTCATACAGCTTCATTGTACACCTCGGATATTTGAGCAGCCACAGCATCCCACGTTGGCACTATGTCTGTATTCTGAGAAGCCATATACTGAACCATAATAGCACCATCCAGAGCTTCAGGGTCACGAGGGTCTACAATGACTGAGGACGGCAGCAACCTGGCTCCTCTGTTGAAGCTGGAGTCTACTACAGGCAGCCCACAGGCAGCTCCTTCAAGCACTCCAAGAGATTGTCGTTCACCGAGAGAAGGGCAGACATATATCCTACTTTTTCTGAGATACTCAGCTACCTGTGTTTGAGACAAATCTTGATAATGCTTATCGATCAAATTGAGACAGGCTCTACCATAATCATCTCCATGAAATTGTCCTATGTGAATATAAGGCAGATCGAGTCTTTTACAAGACTCAGCCAGAAGCAGGACTCCTTTGGTCTCTATAATCTGACCTATATTTATAACGCCTATTAACCTTTTATCAGGGTAAAAAATACTCGAATCTACCCCATTTGGAATGACAACTATTTTGTCCGGCCTACAGTTCAGAATATGAACCATCTCACACTTTTCGATCTCGGACAAGGCTATGGTTTTCACAGAATTGTCTACGATCTCCATAAGCACATGCCCACCTTGAGGGTAGTAAATAGCACTCATTACATAAGGTTTACCCTCGCCTCGGCACCGGAGAGCCATGTCCGGCCCCCATTGGTAGGTGAGATGATATATATGCACCAGATCATATTGAGTCAGGTCTTCATCAGGATTACAAGAATAGGTGCAGCTCCAGCCTCTCCTATTCAGAGCAGCTACAGTATTCTCTACCTGAACAGCGTCCCCGCCTATCCATCTACTATGATCTCGATTGTAGTGTAGGACTCTCAATCAAAGTTTCCCCATTTCGAGTTTACATAAGCTCTGGCTTCTTCTGGAGTCAGTGCATCCGGCCACACTCCACCAGGAGCCATGTGACTGGATACATTGCCTCTGTGACGCGCATGAGCAGTCGGCACATAAAATATCTCATATCCTTTACTTTTAAGTGCGCCACAATAGTCGAAATCTGCATACCAAAGTTTGAACTTATCAGATTCTATCCTGATGGTTTTATCTCGCGCCACATCCCCTTTGATGAGCATACATCCAAGGTGCGCCCAGGCAACTGTCTGTGATTGAGAGCATTCCTGTTCTATAGGAATGTTTGGAGTGCATCCAGGGTAAGAATGTGTGGAGAGCCTCTTACACACAGAAAAATACTGAGGAGTTGCTACAGCATAGTCTCCGATATTATTTATCAACTCTCGAAGACAAAACGGTTCGAGATAGATGTCGCTTTCTGCATGGAAGAAAAAATCGTCTTCGGGTGTGGTTTTATCGAGAGCAAAATTGACATTCCATCCTAGATTAGGACTCGGTTTGTCGATGAAGTTTTGCGTATGAAATAGTCTGACTCCCGGCTCTTTTGCCAGGGTCTCAAGGATTCTTCGACTTTCAAAATCAGAGTTGTCATCGATGATAATCAACTGCCACTCGGCGTTGCAACAGAACAGATTATCGAGAATAGAGTAAGCAGCCACAACAGCAGACAAAGCAGCGTTATGGACCGGCATAGCCACGGTTATCTTCATTTATTACCCCACTTAGCGTCTACTCTCTCAAAGCACTCAGGGTCGGGGTTTGGTTTTTGACCCTCCATGCTGGAAACATGTCCGATATGAATTGCATAAGCCGAAGCCACATATACTATACGGCCTGTTGTTACCTCTTTCAATCTGGACGTGTAATCCTGGTCGGCGCAGAATAATATGAAGCTCTCATCTACACGAATGTGTCTATCTCTGGCATCTTTTCCTCGAACCAGTAGACACCCAAAATGCGTCCAGTCAAAATCACGATCTCGCTGCAAATCTTCCGGCAGCTCGTTCAGTTTAGGATAACCTCTCTCACAGAAAAAGAAGTCATACGACTGTCTATCTGCTCTAAGCTGTGCCGGGAATGTCGCACAGATACTCTCATCAGTATCCATACGTTCTACCATAAGCCGAAGAGTCTCAGGGCTTACAAACACATCGGTTTCAAGATTCAGATAGTAATCAGCTTCGAGGTCAATGTGATCTAGCAGCCTGTTGACATTGAAACCGAGATTAGGAGCCGGATGGTCTGTAAAGTCTTGAGTCTTCAACAATTGATAAGGGCTATCCAACAGTCTGAGACGTTCTTTAAGACGCTCATGTGTTTCAAAAGTAGAGTTATCATCAATTACGATCAACTCTACTTCATAGCCATTTGTCTGAGCCGCCCACAGCACCCTATCTATGGCTCGTAGAGCGCAGTCAACAGCATTATGAACAGGAATACCTATGCTTAACTTCATAGCCGTATTATAGCGTAAACTCCTTATAAGCTCAAATCAGTGTTGTTTTTCGGTATACTATATTCTCCGTTGATAAGCCGCTCCAACATAATGTGAATGTCTTCTTGGTCGATTTCATATCCCAACTTTACCCAACCAGGAACTCTACCAGGAGGACGAGCAAATAACTCCAATGCTGGAATGTTACCAGTAAGCTCGTTGATACGGCTACGAACCTCTTCTGGTTTTGCTGAATGTCCCAACATCGGAGCTACTACTACCTGCTTCACGGACTTATTCACACGCAGACTGGCAGCTTTGCCTCGTTTGCCAACCAAACATATTTCAGCATTAGAATTAGTGTAGTAGCCCTGACCTGAGCGTATTCCTCCCTTGAGTATTATGTCTTTAGGAGTGAGCTTAAAACCCTCCTGCTTATCCAAACTATTCATCGCTACCATGTTCTGTTCAGGGCTGATAATCTTGCCATTTCCATTGAGCTTTATCCAGGTAAAAGCTACAGTAGTATACTCGAAACCTATAGCTTCCATGAATTGTAACGCTTGAGGTAACTTTGGGTATGATGACCACAAAAATAGAATAGAATCCTTGGCTACAACCTGGTCAATCAAAGGTTTCAGTCCGCATAAATCTTCCATAGACATGCATTCATAAGGCGTACCTCCACGGGCTGAATCATGTCCTTGATTATTATCGTAAGGCCAAGGCGGGTCGATCAACAAAACTCCAAAACCTTCATTTATTTTAACTCCCACCTGGAAACCTCCAATAGTCTTCAAGATACTTAAAACTTAATCTTATACGTTGTGTGCCATTACTATACATACGTCCAGGATATTGGATAGCCCGAGTTTTGAACTCTACACACAACTTTAAGAATCCTTCATCGGTTCGGACATCAGCTATAGGCATATAAGCTATTCTCAGACAATCGAGAGCAACAAACGCAATAACGTCTACATTGGAATCACTAACACGTCTAATCTTTTTAGAGTTACCTGATCGTAACCCAAAACGATACACCTTTCCCGCAGTTCTAGCATATTCAATAAGTTGTGTAGTAGTTTTGACTTGAACTCTAAACAGCTTAAAGCCTGTATCTACAATAACATCATAAGGCAGTCCAGCATCACTGAGATAAGCATTATAGCCTTGCATAATAGCATCAGCGCATACCAAATGTTCTCCTACTTTTCCCACTTGTAGTGTCTGAGACAGCCCTTCATCAACTTTTATGATATTAGCGGAGAAGTGCAGGCCAGATGTGGGTAAAGAATGTTGTAATACCTTTTGAGCTTTTTCTGTATAAGCTATAGCCCTGTCTGTAATCTTTCTTTCCTGTATACACTGCTTGCACCAAGATTGAAGATCAGTTCTTTTGCCTCCACGTTTTGCGAAGGCTTCTCTATTTTTATCTTTTTTGCATTTAGGGCAATGCTTAGTTTCCAATATCAGCTCTTATCCATTACAATTTTCTTATCGGGCCGTCGTCTCTTTTCGAGTTTTTCTCCCACAAGAGAAGACCAAAACGCTATCCATGTGAGACCTTGAAAGAAAACAGAGACCCAGTTTATAGCGATAGGCATTTGAGGATTTGCCTTCTGAGTCCGAGCAAATTGCTGTCCTGTCAACACCCCCGCATAGACCCAGGTGACAGCGACAACAATCAAATAGACGAACAAGATAATCATTTACTTAACTCCCTTGTAGATATGAAATAACTTGATTATGGTAAAGACCATACTTCTCAGGCACAGCATAGAATGCTGTTTCATCATAAGCAGGACTCAAACCACGAACTGCCCTGTCCGCATTCTCTGCTTGCATTCCCGCTATCTCAGCCTGAGCGCACACAGCCTGAGTGATTAAGAAAGCTGCTTTCTGTTCAGGAGTCATTTTCTACAACCTCCCTACACAATGACGTTCCATGCTGACTCACAACGTCAGCAGCGGCTCTGGCAGCCATCTCTAATATCGACTCACTGCATCGTCCGGCAGCAGCGATAGCCGCCGTCACAGTGTCCCCGGCTCCGGCCACATCAGCCACCTTGACCGGAATAGCCGACACTCTAACTTCTCCAGGTTCCATTCTCCAGATCATCCCCTGATCTCCCATTGTAACCAGGAGATCAGTATTATGTAATCTGGGAACTTTGGTCTTGAGAGCCGGGTCATTCAATCGCTCCCACAAAAATCCAACAAGCTGACTGACGCTATTATAAGGCTTAGAGCACAGAGATTCAAATGTCTGTATAGCTTCAGTCAGATTGAAAATCAGAATAGAGGCTCCTCGATAACTGAAAAAATGCTCAGGCTTGCCGTTGACCACTATATATCGTTTCTCTAAAGCGAACGAGTAAATGGCATACTCAAGCATATCAGAATAACAAGTGCCTTTTCCGTAGTCACTTATCACCAGACCATCGTGACAGACAAGAGCCATTGTAGAAATATACTCTTTGAGCTTATCGATGGTATCGAATGACACCACAGCTTTTCGACTTTCAGTGTCTACTCGAAGCATCTGACGATCAAGCATATCTACAAATCTGCGCTTCTCTATGGTCTGCCACTCGATAGCTTTTCGTAAAAGAGAATGTCCAATACCGTGTCTATCGAGACACTCTATAAGCCTTTCTCCTATCGGGTCATCTCCGATAATACCGAGCAGCTCTACCTCTTTGTTGAACCCTGCTTTAAGATTCGCTGCGACATTTGCTGCGCCACCAGGCGCAGTAGTCTCAGACGTACTTCGCATAACGAGAACAGGAGCCTCGGGCGATACCTTAACGGGGGTGCAGTGCGTATACACATCCAGCATCACGTCTCCGAATACACAAACTGTCATGTTTTCTTTTCCATGCCTTTCTACGAGCGATCTTGAGACGAATCGCTGATGGTTTTGAATCTAAAAGAGTAACGCTGCCTCTTCCGGTGCCATCATCCGGCAAAAATATGTGGTCATAGTATGGGAATGTCTTTTTTATGCCGTCAGCATATCTCCTGATTATCCGTTCCTGTTCGTCTGGACTCATGTGAGGAGAAACTGGAACCTTATGCACCAGCATATTCATATCAATTCTCGCTCCTGCAAGTATTGTTCTGTGACCTTGGCCGTCCAACTATCGAGGTGCTTCTCCATAGTCTTAAACCTTGAGGCATATTTTGTATGCTGGAGAGCATCTTTCAACGCGCCTATGCCATCCTTGATTTCGTGATAGATGGCTCTCAGGTCTCCCATTTGACTTATCCGGCCACCAGTAGGAATACAATCCTCGGGCAGTTTGCAATCTACGTCACCGATAAGATCAGTGACCAAATCAGTGAATTGCCTTTCCAGTCTCTTAATATGATCTTGCCCTGGTATATCCAACGATATTGTGCTGATCTTGGCTATTTGTAAACATGTTTCATGGCTCAATATATCTCGTCAAAATGAGATGCCTGAACACGCTCAGAAATGTTAAAACTGCTGGAGAAATCGTCATGCTTACTGCATGTGAGCGTGATCTCGACATCTATAGTGTAGAACTTCTTCCTGAAGCCTTTACGTCCTTTGCCTCCGTATGCCTCAGATACAGAAATAGAAGTAACCTCGGCCTCGAACTCACAGCCATCCATCGCCGATTCCTCGGCCTCGTTCATCAACTCTTCCATGTGAGCTATCTCATCCCTATCGAGGTCTTCTTCGGCACGATCTTCAAGGAAGTCATTCTTAGCTGTTTGGCGTAGATCATCGATAAATAGAAGAGCTTTATGCTCTTCCAAAGTATCAGTAGGTATCGAGTCGTAGATTTCCGTGTTATATTCCTTGATCTCCTCACCACAATCAGCGCAGCAGAGAACGGCACGAACTTCCAAAGATACCGATTCATTATCTCTAACTTCCGGCTCTGAAACTATCTCCGGTTCTGTGGCTTCACAGTCAAGAGAGACGAATCTTTCACATTTACTACATCTATTTCCGGCCATTGTTGCCTCCTAACAATCCTCGAAACTATCTATCTGAGACGCCTGAAACTCTTCTTCTATATTACCGCAGACTCGACAATAAGCGGCTCTCTCATCGTAGTCGTATACGATACGATCACCTTCATAAAGTTCGGTGCCACAGCCAGCGCATTTGGAATTGAACCTGGCTGTAATCCAACGAAGGGTGCTCATTTTATAGCACTCTCTTTAAGCGATTTCAGCAGCTCGTCCACGGTAATAGGGCGTCCAGTCTCAAAGCACAGCTTACTGTAATCAGCGTATGCTTTATAAGCAGCTTGAAGCTCTGCGTTTAATTCTGTGCATTTAGCCTTCAGCCTGTCCAGTTCGGTATACTCTTCAACACTGATCTCTCGAACATAGTTCGTGGAATCATCCAGATTCTTATTGAGAGTCACCACGCCATTAACCGTGAATCTGTGTTTGCTCGGCTGTCCTGTTATGTGTCCATTCACACCAATAGCCGACGCCCAAGCCAGCTTCAGATTCTCTTTGAGCTGCTTAAACCTGCTAAACTTACTCTTAATGAGGTAAGGCATTGACATCTCCTTTCAACTTCTCAAAAAGTTGGCAAGCGTCTTCAAACAGCTTAATCACTCTCTTGGGAGTATTGGTATCCTCAAACAACTTAGACAGTTCTTTATCTCTATTCATAGCCAGTTCACGAATCTTTGCGAACTTATTAGAAGCCAGTATCTTCAACTCGATCTGCTCAGATCGACAGCCTTTTATACTATCCAGAATGTCAGCCGGAGTGATGTCATTCTTTATGAAGTTCTTAAACTGCTCTATGTCCACTACCATTCCTCCGGGATTCCCGTGATCGTTGTATTATCAAAGCTCTTTTCAGCCAGGTAATCGAGGAGCTTGGTTTCCAGGTCGTCCACCTTTCGATAGATGGTCACGTAGAATACCCCAAGCTCTCCCTCTTCAGCGATATAAACATTGGTCTCCGTCCAATCGGCATCGTCATGACTGCGGAATCCAAGACCCTTCAGAGCTTTATGAAGCGCAAGGTGCATCTTACCGGATGCCAGCTCTCGATGTGTATCATCGTAAAGCTCGTCTCCAACAACCCCGAAGTCAACGGTGAAATCTACTTCAACGTGCTCTTCTTCGACTTTGGTAATGACCGGCCCGGTGACATTGGGTTCAGGCTCGTCAGAAAGGAACTCTGCCACCTTATTCCAGTTCACAGCGACACTTCTGAGCACTGCACGAGCATTCTCTTGTTCCTCAACCTTGGCGTCGAACTTGTCATCATCTCGATAATCAGCCACAGCATCCTTAATGAGCTGCCCGATGACGGTAGGCTCCAAAGCATCCAGCTCCCAGCACTCCATACCATATTTCTGGACATACCTGGTTGATCGAACATCCTTGAGCTTGGTAGGGTTCGGCGGGGGATTATACTGCTGAATCTGTTCCCACGTAAGAGCAATTCTCTTCAGCTCGAAGTCCATTTCCTCATTCACGGCCTTAATGTAAGCCATGACATAGTGATAAACATCGTTGTTGAACGGTAAGCTGCCATTAGCCAGCGCAGCAGCACGGCAAATATGGTTATGAATCGAATCACCTTGGGGCATAAACCAAAGCCTCAACAAGCTGGATGGTCTCAGGATGGAGTTTCATCATATCTTTGTTTCTCTCATACCACGCCATCAAATCGTCTCCGTGACCTTGTGCTCGGCCAGCAGCGGACCAGTCAGCAACCATCTCTTTCACATACTTCTCCGGCATAGCTAAGATTACTTGAGAGTCCGGCATAATCCAAAACTGCCAGTGGTGAGGATTTGTATGCAGGTGATGGAGCCACGCCTTATCGAACTCTTCTTTATACCTTGTATGAGTAAAAGACTCACCCTTAAACTTGATGCCCTGTGGTGTATGGAACCAGTGCAAGTAAGGCATCCATTCAGCTTTTGAGAGCTTGCTTAAATCGTGAATGATTCCTTGCCACCACAGTCCCATTTTCACACAACCAATGAACGCATACCATCGGTGCATCATGACGTATTTGAAATACTTTGCCTGAGTTTTCATTCTAGTTAATTACCTTACTAACATAGTATAGCTCTTCATGTCAGAATAAGCTACTGTTATAAATACCTATTTTCAATCATAGCCATTCAGCCCTGCATCTCGCTCTACATCGATAGCAACGGCTCTGCATTGACCGTTCTTACGATCATTGATGAGCACCCTGGTTCCAGGATTCATTCCCATGAGAAGATGATGATAGGGTATTCCTACTCTTTGAAGTTCACGCTCTGTAAATCTCCGAAAGCTGTCCGGTCGGGATGTCGCCAGGACTATCGTATCCCCGGCTGCCTGGTGCCTTTGCAGATACTCTCGTGAGCTGACTATCAACTCAGGTGTCCGATTAGCTATATCATCCCATCGACCTGGGTGCTTGAAGATCACGCCGTCTATGTCACAAAATACAACGCCCATTATGTTTCCTCCAAAGGTGAGAAATGCTCTTTATCCCACGTTCTTCGTGCCAAAAGATATATACGATACAGTCTGAGACACCATATTCCAGGCTTTTGAGTTGCTGTGCCTCCGAACATGCTCCACTCAAAAACCAATTTATCATCCCACCAAACACGGACTTCCTTAGACTCCAAAGGTCTATCCATCCATGCTACTCGTTGTATACGTAACCTATCCCAGTAAACGTGCATATACCCTAAGTTTGCATAAGTGGCCCACATAGCCATATCAGTTCCGGTAGCTGTTTTAGGGTCAAATAGCTTCCTCTTACAAAATCTTTTCCACCATTTCATTTTTGAATCCCCAACTCTGTTCTAGCAAACTCTTTCACAGCTAGATCGACAATCGCAGCTCCCTCGGTTCCAATAACCTTGAGAGTCTTGTTCTTATTCGCCTGAGATACCTGGCCGTCAATAACGTCCAACTCAGCGAGATCGTGCTTAACAGAAGCATCCCAGGTCATTGCATACACGGCCACCATGTAGACATGGGTATCAGGAGGCCACTCAAGCGTGATACCAGCGTCCTTACACGTAGTATCTACATCCACGCCCATTGCTTCTGGCACAAAAATACACTTATATCCATCTGGAACCTGGGACTCGGCCCACGCTTTGAACCGGGTCCTGAAATAATTCTGCCAGTATAATGGATTACGAAGTTGTCTATCTGTCCAAGTAGGATGCTGCTTCTTAAACAGACTCAAATACTCACAGAACAAAATATCCATGACTGCGAGATAACAGCCGTCAGGACAAAATACGTCCGGGAAGTACTTCGCATGTGGAGGACACCCTTTTCGATGATCGAAATTAGGACAGCCATCCTTGTGGCCGGGATACGGGTCGGTGCAGTAGTTTTGAACCGCCTCATAGTAGACAATGCTCACCGGCCCTAAGACCTTAGTTCCCGTGGTCACATGCTCACAGACTCCCATAACGAATCTCAGCAAACCATATATCCCCGAATCCTATCTGAAGTATATTTGCCAGTAATTTACAATGATCGCGCTTGGGTTTCTGTGTGCCATGCATCCAGCGCATGACTTCTTCGATGTCCACTCTGAAGTATTTAGCCACCTCACCCGGCGTCCAGTTATGATTCGCCATCGCTTGAGATATTACTTCTCCGATGTGCGGTCTCGGTTCGTGAGACATGCGTTCAACCTCTTATTCTCTTGGCGCAAGGTCTTGATCTCTTTCAAAGCCACGCCTAATTGGTGCTTCAGATCAACGATTTTGTCTCGTCTCAGAGCTGACAGAGCTTCTCTGCCTCTGAGTCTGGTTCGTTGTAACGAATCGGCGTCAATGACTGACAATCCAAGGTGCATCAGCATCACGGATTTCCTCCGGTCCAGAGTCACATTCACGCATAGGGCATACTTCAGCTCGGAACCTCAACAATATGTCGAGCTTGATCTTATGCCCTGCGGCGCAGTGCGTCTTCATAAAGTATTTCAGCTCACCCCAGCTAAAGTTCATACCACCTTCGCCACAGTTGCAGTGAGCAGAGAGACTCAGCACATACATGCTTGACCACTGCTCATCTTCACGTTCGAGCTTTTCAATCAGGTGCAGCCCTGTCAGGTAAGATGTAATAACCATCATACAACCTCAAAGATATGCCAGACGGAATCTTCCATCTGCACTGTGCTGATATACTTACCGTCATTAAAACAGCCGCGACCTGTGCCTATGAGAGAGATAACTTTCGTTTCCTGATCATGTAACGGGTCTACCTTTTTCATTCCGAGTAACTGTCTCGGACATGTCGCCTCGGGTTTTTGACACAAAGTTGTTCGAGTCGGTGCGCCATTAAATCCGGTTGACAGGATTCTTCGGTCTTTAACGATCACGGCTCCAAACTGCCTGGACGCACACTTTGACAAGTTCGCAATTGACCGAGCTACACTCAGGAACACAGTGTCCCAGGACTCGTCGGACGTTGGAGCCGCAATACGGGACTCCATGAACTCTGGAGATGTCCTGAACCACCAGGGCTGGTCACAACGCTCACAGTCTGTCTCATCGTGAAGACAATCAGCCACCTCACGACATTTCGTGCATATCTGGTCAGTCGGTGTTGGCTGAAAACCATCCAAAGTATCATCGTCAAATTGAGGATAAGGTGCTCGACAGTCAATAGTCGGTACACCTTTGTCGATATAACCATCTCCCAGTGCTACATATTCTTGACCATCCAGCTTGAATGTCTGACCTGCTTTCACGTCCTCCATAGTGAAATCTTCAAGTGTCCATACACCATCTATCCAGATTTTAATTTGTTTATTTGATTGTCTTTCCATGTGTCGATTTGTCTCCTTAAAATGTTGTCCGATTCTAAAAATCTATTGAGTTTTACCTTTGGTTTGAAGTCTTCGAGATACACAATGTCGTCCTGGATTTTGACGATCTTTGCAGTTTCCATTTCGGTGTGGATTATTCCTGTGGAATCCACCACAGAGCATGGCAACTGGACTCTTTGACGTGTTTTCAATTTTCCATAGAATTGTCGTTTCATGATGGTTATCTGTCTAATTGATTTTTTAGTTAATCATCTAGTCTACTATACTTTCCTGACTTCTTAGAATTGATAATTCGGCATTGGACAACGGCATTCTCCAGTCAGCGAAAACCTTGTGGAAGTTTTCAGTGTAACCACAGTATCCGAGCAGTCTCCGACATGCTTTGTATCGCAGGTTTGCTGCTTTTTTGTTCTCGGCAAGAGTGGTCATGTGGTAACGAATTATTTTAGCCAGAATGTTGTTAGGAATAAAGTGTCCAGAGGATTCGTTACTGTGTAAAGAGACCAGAGGCATCGCCGCACAATTTCCTGGTTGCTTGTTCTCAGCGATGAGAGCAGGATAACACTCGTCGTCTTCCTGGTTGTAGACAAGACCGTATATGTTGACTGCTTTATTGATCTGGACGCCGATGTAAGGCAGCAAACGTGTTTCGAGAGTTGTTGTGAGGAAGTTGCTGAATGCCTTGTCCGTGGTGTCGAAAGGTTCGAGATTTTTTACGGATGGAACGATGTGCATGATGTCATCGAGCGCATAGTCCAAGGCTCCTTGTTTTCGTGGGATGACACGGACTATGCAGTTTGGTTTCGTGATGGTTTTGACGTACGGCCGGGTGCGGACGATTTTGAAAGGATAAAGGTCACAGTAGAGCTTGGTGGGAATGGTGCCTGGGGCTATGACCACTTTTCCCATGCGAGGCAGCCAGATGGAGATTTCGTTGATGTCGGCATATAGCGAATGTGTATAGATGGCGAGAGATAGTTCACGCTGCACTTCGATATTTGTTGTGAGGTCGATTAGGAGCTGTGCGGTTCCTGAGCCGCCCCCATAGAGTCGTTTGACTTTGGGGCGTTGTGTGGCTGCGATTACGGGGTCATCTGAGTCCCATTCGACTAAGATGCCGTCTTTTTTCAGTGGTGCGCCTACAGCGAGACTACAGACCCTATTACACTTGACTTCAAAAAGATTGGTTTCGGAGTTGCGATGCAGCACAAGATAATGTGATGGCTCAGGAGCAGCCCATCCTCGGAGGTATAGGTGTATTACACGATCATTCGGAAATGTTTTCTCTAAAAGAGTCTGCATGTCATTGATGACGGGGAGAACACTGCGATTTACGCACTGCTCCAGCAGTCGAGTTCCCCCGATGTATTTGTTGTAATCGGTGTCTGGGTCTTTGAGATACAATCGCATAAGGGCGAGAGTCACCTGCTGGAAGTAGGTTGACGTGACATTGTTCGATAGCTGTTTGATAGTCGATAATCTGATTCGCAAGATTCTATACCTCGTAATATAATTCGGTCAAACGAAAAAAGAGATTCGTTTGAGTCTCGATTCTTATTGCTAGTATATAGCTATAATTTTCGTTTGTCAAGAGATTTTTGGAGGCAAACGAAAAGAAAATCCTTATACTGTACTATTTCTATTCTAAAAATGTATATGTATAAGAGGGCTTCTTGTATTAAAGTCATCGAAAATCTGTTCAAAACTGAAAAATTAGCTTTTTAGAATGATTGATAATCGAATGATTACTAAGTAAATGTGCTAAAGTGGCAGTTTGTTTATACAACTAGATAGTTATATACATAGATTTCGTTATGTTTACCTATACGATAGATGCCCTACATGCGCGGGAGGGACATGATTTCATAGAAAAATAGTGCATGATTACGTGATTCATGGCTGGATTGAAACTCTCTGTATATTATGAGGGCGTCCAATATGGGTCGAGGTAAAAGTCGCCACGTCTAAACGTCACCTACTTACAACGAAAACACTACCTGTTGCCTGTATTATTCGTGTACCTCTTAAAAGACTACATCTGCTAAAAATGCAAATCACTTTGATCGAGGTACCGAGATATAACAAAATCGCTTCGGGTTCCGAGTCCAAAACTGCATACTTTTCCAACAAAACCCTACAGACTGACCCCTTTTGGCTTTACCAAAGGACTCTCGGTTAGGGGGGAAAAACAGGCCAAAAAAGTGTACCCCTTTTTAAGACACATGTAGTCTTATAAGTAGGTACAGTGATTTTCACGGTAGTCTTATAAAGAGGTACATTGTAGTCTTATAAAGAGGTACACTTTTTGTACCTCTTTATAAGACTACATTTTCAAAACAGGTAGTTTTTACAGTATCTTTGTGTCTTATAAAGAGGTACACTGGATTTATGCAAAGTTCAAGGTATCCAAATCTCAGCAGCAACGAGCTGGAGGAAATGGTTGTTCGTAATTATACCGGACAAGGCTCCAAGAAAAAGCAGTGGTCAATACGAGACATCGCTGATAAATTGGGTGTGCCGTATGAAGCTGTTCGCAGGGTATTACGAAGTAATGAAGTGGAGCTGCGGGGACGTGGTAAACGGGCTAGAGTGATCGACCCCGAAACCACTAAACGCACATGCCGAGTATGTCATTGGAAAACAGTGGTGAAGAACTTTGTAAAAGATAAAACTCATGCAGGTGGTTATGGGTATGTATGTAATGATTGTAATCGAAAGAGATTGCGGACATCCGTATGACTTAAAATTATTTAAGAACTTCGAGGACCAAGTACTAGCTAGTACTTTCGACTCTTTTTTATATTAAAATATAAAGAAGCTGTGGTGGCTGCGGCAATTTCGACTATTGAAGCTGCGGCTATTTTGGCTGCGGCGAAACCGCTTCCTCACGTAATTGTACCAGCTAGTATTTTTACCTGGAACAATGGCTCCTCGGTAGAAGTACTAGCTAGTACTTTCAGCCTGCTAAAAGGTATGGAATTGTGGCTTATAAAAACTGGTATATTTGTCAGTTACTAAGGCAATTAAATTGCAAGTATACTTAGATAGACGAACAACTTCTGGAGGTATCAAAAATGAATGCAATTAAGCACAAAAGGTTTAGTAAAGCAGATATTCAATTTCATAGGGATAATCCTGCTAGACATTCTCATCCGGCGGTCAACGTAAAAGTACGCCGTTTTCCTACTGTATCTATGGTTCAGGAAGAATGGCCTGGAACCGATGAGAAGACGGCTGAGAAGGCTCTGGAGTTTGTCTTGGAGAACGCTTGTGACCTGTTCTGGGAAGACTACACTGATGCCGAGAATTTCAGTTTCTATTTCCCGAACTATCCCAATATAAAGGTATATTCGGAAGGCCGGTCTAGCGGTTGGTTAGTGGTTCATGGCCTTCCTGAAGTATCAGAATGGGACGCAATACTCGTATCCGCATGGGGTCGTTTTGTGCAGTCTATCGAAAAGGACATAACATACCGATGTTCATGGGAAGCTGTGAAAGAGGGCATAGAAGCGAATGCTTACTACAAACCATTAAGTACAAGGTTTAATCACTGTGATACGGATTCTGGTACTGTATTATTGCCGGATGCAAGAGCTGATGTACTTGCGTATGCTTCTAAAAAGTACGATGGCGCAGCTACACCAATAATAAGGGGAATATAATGAAAAAAGCTGAATGGGTAAATGCGTTTGCCGAACTCGCTTCACAGATAGAAGACCTTTTCGTCAACTATGCAGGCGATGGCGGCGATGTCACATGGGAACCAGAGGACAAGATCGAAGAGCTTGAGGAAATTGTCAAGGTGTTGTCCTCAAAAGTGTTTACGCTGGTACACAAGTACCCGTTGGATACGTTGATCGGTTTTTACAGTCCATACGGCTATAGAATCGTGCGTACAAAACACTCACCTGGGCATGTCGCTCATGAGGAAATATATCAAGCAGGCAATTCGCCGCATGATTCGATTATGGTTGTTCCTGTTGAACGTGGTGAATCTATCGAAACTTTACAAGCGTTTTGCGAACAGACAGGTAAAGAGATGGCCGAAGAGCTAGGTCTGGAATGGTCTGGTTGCGAACGAGAGGATTCTCCCTATGAGGGGGAACTCTGATACCTCCAATGGGGCAGGACTTGATACATCCTGCCCTTACCTGATAGAAGTACTAGCTAGTACTTCATGATTCATAAAGGCGTGGAGCCGTGGCCTCTGTTTTTAGATACCTAAAAAATCTGGTAAATATACCAGCAGACAGGGCACACTTTATGCGTTATACTTTAGTAGGATAACTAATTAGGAGGTATCAACATGGAAAGGAATGTTGTCAATGTCACAGTCGAATTGAACTTTCGACGCGACTTGACGGAGGAGGAACGTCAGAAGGCCGTAGATGGCGTTTGTGACCTCTTTGACAGCTTTGCCAACGAGGTAGAAGTCATACCTGATGGTTTGGAAGACTTCACCGTAGAGCGTGTTGAGGAAGGTTCACAGTCGAGTAAGTTCAGTGTGGAATTGGAATACTCTGAACCTGTGAGTAATTATCGTGGAGTGCAGGCTAAAATCGGGAACGCCATTGCTGATGCTTTAGCGGAATGTGCTGATCATGAGGGAATCGTACCCGACACTGAGACCGCATTCACAAAAGGTATCACGGTTCGCTACCATCCGAGTGGTGAGCTGTGTGCTTATCGAAAGTTAGGGGTGTAAAATGGACTTTAGAATCAATAATCACGGTACCATTTATCTTTTGTTCCTGAATACCCCTGAAGCTCAGGAATGGGTTGAGGAACATTTACCCGAAGATCGTCAAACACTTGGCGAAGCTATCGCAGTTGAGCATGGCTGTATTGAGAATATCGCTACAGGTATGCTTGAAGCGGGTCTTACCGGAGAACTGGACGGGCAGGTTCTTGACCTGCATGACGATGGTACAGTCTGGATGGATGCACGATGAGTAAAAAACGACTCGAAAGGGTGAATGTCATCATAGCGGGGTTTGAATGGGAATGTCCTGATTGTGGTGAGTATCATACCATGTGCAACTTCGACAATGAGACTGCACGAAAGCATTTGATATGCCAGAAGTGTGGTCACAAGTTTCAGGGATACTTTGACGCTACTGATGTTTTCGATATAGGTTAAGGAGGAATACATGGAGACAATTCGGTATGTTGTAGATGTCGAGAAGCATGGCTATATGACCGGCAAGGTGCTTATAGATGCTGAGAATGAGGAAGCGGCTCAAGCTCTTGTTGACGAAATGATAGCCGATGGAACACTTACGACTACGGATGCTCGTATAGTGTGGCACATGGAAGATTATGAGTACGAAGATGGCACTTTTGAAGCTAACGAAGTGTCCGACACGGTTGAATGGAGTGGCTGCGTAGACGTGGTAGCATCGGGCTATGAATGGGAATGCCCGATATGTGAAACGCTCAATACGATGTGTGATTATCCGGCTACTCAGAAGTTGACCTGCTCTCACTGTGCAAGCGAGTTTGACGCCGAGCTGCCAGAGCATTGCATTGACTAAGGCGGCTCTGGTCGTTATTCTAGCGGCTGTATGCGCTGTTTGGATATATCCTGCATTCGGTATGGACGTTACATTCTGGACAGCAGTAGCAGCAGCAGTGGGGATTGTCTTGATCGTTAATAAATCACCCCCGTAAAAATACGGGGATGGTTTTTACGGGAAGGAAGTACTGGCTAGTACTTCGTGTAGGTATCGTAAGATAGACCTCGTTTTTGAAATCAGGTATATTTACCAGTTCCCATTGGCACGGAATGTGCGATATACTAAGTATAGACTTAGTTGTCTTACCAATTGGAGAGTATCATCATGTATATCAAGCCGAGAGTATTAGTTATAGATGAGACCGAGTATTGGGATGCTGAACTTGTAGAGAAGGCCGGAGGTGCTATATATGGTATATACCTCTATAATGAGAATATCCATTGGCATCTTTGCGAGTTCACGCCGTCTTATGAACTTCATGCTTTACAGGCAGTGATTCGGGTATATGACGAAAACAATGACGAAGTAGAGCAGGAAGTTCAGCAGGCATGGGCAGTGTCTACAAACCCTGTAGACTATATGCATGTTCAGGATGTTAAGAATGTTACGAACCTACCCACTCAACGCTGTAAAGCTGATGAGTATGATGAAGCATGGGAAGGTATCATGGAATACTACCGATGCAATGAACCACCTTTTACTCTCCCACCTTATCCGAATGCCTTAGAGGAGTAGCAGCATGATAGAGGACACCAAGAAGTATGAGACTATCGAAGGTTTCAAAGAGGCTATGCTTACCAAGCCGAGCAACTTCATGTATTCAGGTGAGCTTGACCTGAAAGTCTGGGGATTCGCGCCGTTCGGACTGCATCGTGATTCGGACATATTAGAGCAGTCGAATTATTATGCAGTTTTACGGGCACTCAAGAAAGCAGCTCCGAAGTACGTTGAGACCATGCATACAAGTCATTGGGCTGTAGGTTGGTATGACCATATCATGGTCAAGACTACATCCCGCAAAGCTATGGAATGCCTGCATGAGCTGTTCATGTATACCCGATGGCTCGTGAACTGGAGCAGGCAAACAACGCTTATGATAATTGGGCGAAGTGGGATGTCAGTAAGATGGCTGAAGCGGCGCATATACTGCGACTGCTTGACGACAATGGATTCTATAGACCGGAACCCGAAGATGAGGAAATGGTCAAGGCTCTTGTCGCTGAAGCGATTATGGAATATGACTCTTTTGAAGGAAGTTATAAAGATGAGTATCTTGTCGAACTTCTTAAAGAGACATTCTCCGATGTCGAACCCGATGTATTAACAATATCATTGCCATTGCAGCAGTAACAGCAGCGGCCTGGTAAAACTACTACCCAGTAATTTTACCAGGTTGTTTTGTGCCTGTGTGAAGTACTAGCTAGTACTTTATACTTCAGTAAAATCCCTGAAAACCCAGCATTTTTACCAATAGACTTTGGCACGTTTATTGCTTATAATTAGGTATAGACTTAGTTATACAACTAATTGGAGGGTATCTGCATGTCGATAAAGAGCGATAAAGAAGCTGAGAGACAAGAAGCTATACAGCATTTACGGCAGGTCTTAAAGCCTGGTGACACTGTGTATACGGTTCTTCGGTATAGGTCTCAGAGTGGTATGAGTAGGGGTATAGATGTTTACTATATGAGTGACAATGTACCTCAGTGGATTAGTCGTTTGGTGGGTAAAGCAATCGGCGAACGGTTCAATGATAAGCGTGAATGTTTGAGCGTTTCAGGCTGTGGAATGGACATGGGCTTTCATGTGGTTTATTCTCTCAGCCGAACACTTTTCAAAGATAACTTCGAGTGTATAGGTAAGAGCTGCCCGTCAAACGATCACAGCAACGGCGACCGTGATTATACCCCACATCAGCATTCGGATGGCGGGTACGCACTGCGGCATAAATGGGTGTAACAGCAGCGGCCTGGTAATTTTACTATGCAGGTAGAATTACCAGGCTTTTCTTTATAAAAAGAAAGTACTAGCTAGTACTTGTGGCAGGAAGTATAAATACTTAAATCCTGGTATATTTTACAGGTGACACGGCACGTTTTATGCTTTATACTTAGGTATATACTCAATTGGAGGGTATCTGCATGGAAACTTTAGAATTAGGTTCTGTATCATCGGGCACTATGCTTGAAGAAGACTTGATACCCAGCTTTATGGCGATTTTGGGGGGTGTAGACCCTAAACGGGCAAAGTCGTACCATTGGGCTAATCGGAAGTACTTCAACTACTTAGACGGCAAACGAACAAACCATTCGACTCTGGAGTTAGATGATATTGTTAATTGTCTGTCTGAGATAGTTGACGAACTCATGAATATGCTTTACGATTATTGCCCGTCGTACACCTACTTTGGTACCCATCCTGGCGACGCTGCTGATTATGGGGTGTGGGTTGACGATGACTCTATACGTGAAGACATTCGAGAGGGAACACTTCACGAAGTATCCGACTTGTCAGAGCTGGATACCATGCTTGTTGAAGATGGCAAACTGCCTAAAAGTGTCATTGTCACCAACGATCATGGAAACCAGACTCTATGCGACATCGAAGCGAAGTTCACGGAAGATGACTTCTCATACGGTTTTACGTGGAAAACGTCTATTGTGTGGGACATCGTGTAAAAACGTAGTTTTAGCAGAAGTGCATTGAAATCTGATTAAATCGAACGTAGTTGAAGCAACATCACACTAAAAGGAGCTTATCATGGCAACAGATACGGTACAATTGACGAAAAGAGAGCGAGAAGTCATGGAGTTGGTAGCAGACGGTTTGAAGTCTAAGGACATCGCCGAAAAGCTCTATTTGTCAAAGCGAACAGTTGACTTTCATATCGCCCATGTGTATGGCAAACTTGGGGTAAAGAACAAGGTCGCCGCTATCCGTAAGTTGGAGTTGTTCGAGATACAGCAGTAATAGTGGCCTGGTAATCTTACCTGCTGGTAATTTTACCAGGTTTTCTTTATAAAAAGAAAGTACTAGCTAGTACTTTCGTGTGGTATTGTAAAATAGACCTCGTTTCAAATCCTAGTATTTTTAACAGGTGACAAGGTACGATTCTTGCAAGTATACTTAATGTAGTTAAGCATATATTCAATTAACGGAGGAAGTCATGAACTATCAAGAAGGGCGTATGCTACTCGACAAAGCGCGTGGTGCGAGTAAGAAGTTAGCAAGGAACACAGTTTTACGTTTAGAGGGGGAAACGCTCATTGTACGGTTCTGGGATACTGATATTATCCGCATAGAGTCTGATGGCACGTATACCCTCAATTCTGGCGGTTTTAGAACTGCTACCACAAAGGATAGATTCAATACGTTGTTACCTGCTTTCAATATCTGGCAGGATAACGGTTTGTGGTACATCTACCATGCAGGGGATAACCTGGGAATGTTTGAAGACGGTATACAGGTACGAGTTACTGAAACCGATGTTGAGATTGTTTCCAAGAGCAAGTACGATGCAGAGGAAGTCGAAAAGGCTAAAAAGAGAATTGACCGCATGGTGAGTCGGTACATAACAGCTTATACCGCGCATATCATGCGGAATGGACTTCCCGAAGTGTCCGATGCCGATTGTTGGGGATGCCGTTTTGAAGCTCAAGGGCATAAAGAGCTTATGTTCGATCACTACCTGATGCACTTTCGGGAAAACAGTTTCGTACCTACTCTGTTTCATCAAGCATTCGCCGAAGTTCCGTTTGGCAATCCTCGTTTAGTGTGGGGAATGATGGAACGTCAAATAGCGCAAGGAGAAGAGCCGTACAACGTGCGAAGCGTTCTTCGTAAGTTCTTCGCCAAGCGTAAATTGAACTTGGTAAAAGCATACATGGCCGAGGGTGAAGGCGGCTATGTCAGTTTGGTGGTGCAGTCATGATGAAGTCAGAGTGGGAACGCGCAATAAAGCACTATATCACCGATGAAGAATGGGATATTGTGCATCGGGTATATCAAACTCATCCGCTTATTAGCGATGTAGACGGCAAAAAAGACCTACTGCGAATATACGAAGTCGGCGGGTTTGGTTTGATAAGCTCCATGCTTCCTGATGCCGATGCCGCCATGATCGAGGAAAGTTACCGGCTGTATGTCGTGGAGTTAGCTGAGTTCAAAGCTCGTTTTGTTCCAAAGGACAGGTAAAACAGAGCTGAGTATTGTAAAATAGCAAAGACCCACTCTGCGAGTTGATGTTGCCTCACTCGCAGAGTGGGTCTTTTACCCACACCCCTCTAAAGTACTAGCTAGTACTTTTTCCCAGAAAAATCCTGGTATTTATACCTATGGACGTGGCACGTATTGTGCCTTATACTAAGTATACAGTTAGTTGTATACTTAATTGGAGGGTATCAGTATGTATAAACTCACAATGAAACTGGGTAATCAAAACAGCGCAAGCGATCATGCTGAGTGTATTCGGCAGCTCAGACAAATTGCCGACGATCTTGAGGAAAGTTTACCAAGTTCTTATCATCATGGTGTTCGTGACATCAACGGAAACATGGTGGGAAAAGTCGAGTTTGATTATCGGAATTAGGAAACGACACGCACATGTGGCAGGTCTATACAAGCCGGAATATGTGCTGGTTGTGGAGAGTTCTGGTATGAATGCGATTGTGAGGAGGAACTTTAACCATGCAGAAGAAGAATGTGGCAATCGGTATGCAAGTTACTTTGACCGAAGCTATTTATGGGGAACACTTCGGAAGGCCATACCCAAAGGAAAGATGCTGGATTAAAGCTCATTCGTTCCTGGTTCAACCTGGCATGGTTGGGATTGTTGCCAGTGTCAATGTTCCTGTGGTACATCATACTCCTGGCAATCCTACAAGTTTTGTATGCGTTGACTTCATAGACCCTGAAACAGGTTGCAGATTCCGTGTAAGACCGTGGTATCATCAAATAAAGGCCGTCAAAACAGCAGCAGTAGCATAATATAGCTGCGGCTTGGCAGTAGCAGTAACAAACACTATGTACGCCGCTTGACTCGCCACTTAGTTCACTACATGTGAACATACCTAGTACAATTACTAGGTCTCCAACAATCCTAGTTGAAGTACTAGCTAGTACTTTGTGTCCTCAAAAACCTGGTATTTTTACTTGGTGAAATCCTCTGCATACATGGAACAACCTATTATAAGAGCAAAGGAGTAAAGCCGATGTTTTTCACGATTCAAGCTACAAAGTCGAACATAGACGGCATAACGGCCATGAGAATCGCTAAACGTGCCATGAGCATGTATGATCGTTATGCGTTCATATCGCCATGCTTATTCGGGTACGATGTTTTACTTCTCAATGTCCCTATCAAGCATAAAGGGGGATTATCATGAATACAGTTTTGAAAGTGCTTATATGGATAACGACTCGAATATGGAAATCCTAGTACTTTTAACAGGTGACAGGGTACGATTTTTGCAAGTATAATTATATAGGTATTCAATTGGGGGATAATCACATGGAAACATACTATTATGAGCTTTACCATAGTGCTGATAACAGGCATTGGGCTAGTATTTCAAACTCTAAAGGGGAATACTTGGATACTATTTCAGCTCAAGACTTGCTTAGAAAAGTGACCATGCTGCAAAAGTCGAAGAATCGGACTGTAAAATACATGCCTATCGAAGAACTACGCAAAACAGGTATTTAATACAGGATGGGCGCATGTAGGGTATGGAATAATCTATTATAAGCAAAAACGGAGGATACATACAATGTCTAACATGAATTGGAAAGTCAAATTGTTCGGTTTAATAATTCTCATATCGCCATTGATCTATGGCGCATGGGGAACAATCTCAAGCATACAGCACTTATTTAATAAGTAAGAGAGGGAATACAATGATACAGCATAGCAAACAGGCATGGGAAGTGGGTAAGACAGTCAGAGTGGGGTTTATGACACTCACAGTTAGCTCTATAGAGCTTACACCAGGGGATTATAAGCCTGATGTATATCATCTTGTATCATCTAAGGGTATACGCTATAGATTCACGCCGCATTATGGGCTTGAGCGTGAATGTTGAAATCCTAGTACTTTTGACAGGTGACAAGGCACGATATGTGCTTGTATAATTAGATATATAATCAAGTGGGGTATATGGTCATGGCAACTAGGTTAGCACGTAAACAGATAAGTATTGTAAACGCTCTCAACAAGGTCGTACGAATGAACGGCATAGCGTTAGAGTCCATTGAGTTCTTAAACGCTCAGGAATCGACGCCTAAGCGGTTTATATGCGAGCTTACAGGCAAGCCGTATTATAGCAACTACAAGGCATGGCAGAATGAGACCGAAGCTAACAGGTTGTACTTTGCAAAGTACCTATTGGCTATTGACGAATTGCCCCGTGTGTTACCTGCTTATGATGCTAAGGTGTTCATGGCCGCTCATCACTTCCAGACATCTAAACAACTCTCAAGGCAATTGCTCAGGGAATTGGCATCAGGCAAGAAACTTAAAGATAAAGTCATAATCAACATATTATCGGACATAGTTTCAGAGTATAGACGTATATTGTTGAGTGTTGACATGTATGAAGTAAAGGAGTGATTTATGGTCTAATTTGTGACCTATAGATAAGCAGGTAATTTTACTAGCTGGTACAATTACCTGCTGGTATTTCTACCAGGGTCGTGCAAACCCCCACACCCCGGTAATTGTACGAGGGGCGGGTGCTACCCTTGCACCCTGTACGCTGTGGTAAACCCAAAAGCACGAGGTCATGGAAACAACGTCTACATATAAACCTATTCAACTCTTATTATGAATAATAATTCTTGGTAACTCTGAAACCATGAGATCATGGAGATCACGTATACCTAGAAACCTATTTAACAATATAACTCAGGTTCTAAAACCCCCACCACCATATATAGAAGTTGAAAACCCAATTAACAATGAAAATAAGCTGCTCTGGGGCGTTGTTAAGCAGGAAACATAAAGTACATAGTATGAACACATAGAATGTGGTTAAGTTGACGGAAAATGAGGCCGTTTTGAGGTTTTATTTTATACCCTTCGAGGGTTACAAAATGAACTCGTACCTGGTGTGTCTCGGGTCCTCGATCACCATGAGAGCTTCGACACCACGTTTCTTGCACAAAGAAACCAGTTCACCACGGAGCATGGGTTTAATGGTCGCACCCGGTTTCTCAAGAGCTGATATAAAAAGTTTGGCCTGGGTGTAAGTCTCAAAGACTACCAGGCAGCCAAGACACTCTCTACCCCTGTTTCTGCCAGCCTGGTAGGTGCTTCTATCGGGAAAAAAGATGCACAGCAGCTCTTCCCCCTGGTCCTTGCTAGACGCAGAGCAATCACTCATCCACCAACTCCTCTCAGAATATCGGACGAGTGACCAGCATACCCCACGTCAACAAAGACCAATTCGCCGCCGTATGCTTCGATTACCGCTGCCTCGGGGATTTTAACCCCCCGGTATTCGATTCCTTTGACCCAAATATCCGGTCTCACCACGTCGATCATGTGACACGGGCTATTAGCTCTAAAAGAGATAACCACGTCAACATCGCGCCTAGAGGTCAAGACCTCTAGGCGATCTTCTAAGGATATTAAGGGCTTTCGCGTCTTAACTCGAACAATGTAGGCATCGACATTGACGAACAGTAACACTATGCCGTCATCTCCGGCCAGCTCTTTCATTCGAGCAAACAATCGAACATGACCAGGGTGAATTACGTCAAAACAACCAGAACTGGCGACAATTTTCATAAACCACTACCCTCTTTGATATGAGCTTCGAGGGCGTGGGAGAAAGCGGTCTTGATAGCCGTGGTCATTTGATCTTTTTGAATCGAGTTCAAACTTGTCGGTTGGCCGTAGATCGTGACATGACATTCAAAGCTGCCGAGAGTGAAGTTAAATAGACTTTTATCTTTACCACCAAAAAGTTTTTTGAGTAGATTCATTCTTTGCAGCCTCCACAAAGACAATGAATATCGGTGACTATGCCGTCATCGTCGGGGTCTTCACAGATCGGTGTGAATCTCCAGCCATCTTTATCCCGTGCGATGTCTATAGCCATCTGTACCTGACCGCCCTCGGGCACCATTATTCTTTTAGGAAGAATACCGTCGATGTTACAGAGAACTCCGTCGCACTCTATGATAGTTACTTGTTTAACTGACATCTACTTCTCCTTATTCTTTTATATAGAAAATACCTTATCCCACGGCCACTTTTGTGTAAAAGAAGGTCTTCCTTTTGCGTCCAGGATACCTACAAGCAGGAAATCCTGATCGATAGACTTCAAGGCTATCCCTGTGGCTCCGTCGAGAAAGATTTTGTGATGTTTGAAAACTGATTGACCATTGGCCGAGGTGCCTATTTTTACATTTAACACGTCAAAACCATCCTATTTACTCCAAGATACGCTGCCAAGGAGTCGATCAGCGTATCGTTCACGCTGTTTATTTCGTCTTTTTCTATGCGTCGTATGTGCGTGGAGACACCTTTAGCTATTCTCAGATTTTCCAGCACACTGCCATTTATTTTCGCGCCGTCACATGCTTTGTGTGCCACGATTTTTCACTTCTACAGGAAAATATACGCCGTCTTTATCGTTGGACAGGTTCATCGTCCAGGGAACATTGCGGACAAGATCGCCTGTTGGCAGAGATATGGGCCAAAGTTCCGGTTTTTCATCGGTCGGATATGATTTTTGCCCCATTACCGCTTGTATCAGAGCCGATGAGTAAGCTCGATAGTAGAAAACTATGAAATCGGGACCTTCGAGGTGTATGGTGAACTGCCACTGGTTACATGGAACTCCGGTCTCTTCCAGGAACTCTCTTTCTATGCAGGCAGCCGGAGTCTCATTTTCCTCGACTCTGCCGCCGACGCCGTTCAACTTTCCAGCCTGCCACTCAGGGTGAGTTTTACGAAGAAGAATGACGGCGGTGCCGTCATTATTAAACAAATAACCAACTACATAGCGTGTTTTCATGTATGATCTTCACTCCTGAAAGCAATGCCGACAGGGAACCTCGGTACCCCGTATTTTGAGAGATTTTGATACCTCACTGTGAGTTTATGACCGACAGGAAACAACCTTTCGTGTATAAAACCCGTGTACAGCATTCGACGTTCTTCTATGGTGCCTTCGGGTCTGACATCGAACTTTGTGCCATCGGAGGTCACGCAGGTGTAGATTATGGCTCCAGATTCTCGGCCACGACCGTCTTTGCAGCCTACAACCTCGAACTCAGCGTCCTCGAAGCCGATCATGCCTCCCACGGTGTCCAAGAACTTGAACTTCAACAAATCTCGGCTCCGATGATTGATCGAATATATGCCGTCGATGTTGCGGAGCATAATGCCCTCATAACCGAGTCTGAGGGACTTCATGAGCAAAGTTTCGGCCTCTTCGACATTGTTGACGATAGTGCATTTTACCGGGAATACGTTATCCGGCAAAATCCCGGTGTTTTTGGCCTGTTTGAGCATCTCCATGTAGTATTTGTAACGATGCTCGAAGGTCATATCAAAAGACATTTGCTCACCATCAGGCACACAATCGAAGATGTGATATTGGAGCAGTGGGGTCAGTTCTTTGTTGAACTTGGCCGTGGCTGATTTGACCTGCTCGAAGGGATAATCGGGGGGCAGCATCAATTCACCATCAGGTATCAAGCCGTTGGTGTCGAAGCTGAATTGTGAAACCACGTCAGAGGGATAGAGTTTACCTTTTCGAGTCCAGAACAGTTCAGAGTTAGTTACACATCTAAAACCATCGAGTTTTGGCTGTGCATAACATGGAAATCTGAGTTTTGAACCTTCTTTGGGGTATTTGTACGCCAACATGGGCAGAGACAGCACCAGGGTAGGTTCTTCACCTTCGACGTGGTAGCCCTCTTCACGTTTCTTACGTTCGAGGACGCCCACTTCAAAGATGAGCTGCTCTTCGTCTGAGGTCTCGTTAGACCGGCCTCTGTTCTTGCCTACGACCTGATTGAGTTCACTGGTGGTTCTGGCACTGGTCTCGCTGTTCTCAAGCTGATGCCAGCAGAGTGTGTAATAATAGCACTTACCGTCGTCTTTTTTGATGCCATAAGCCTGCCAGTATTTGATCTGCCCCCGAACATTCTTGGACTGAAGTTCAGGAGTTTCGATGATGATTTCCGGTAACATGTTGCCTCTCATCCGGCTCCCATCGATCATCGTAAGGAAGCCCCATACGTTTTGCCAGTTTGATGCACTCGACATAGTGCATACAGCCCGGACAGGAGCCTTTTTGCACCATAAAGCACGTCTTAATCAGGTCATAGAGAAGTTCTTTGCTGACGGCCATGCTTATCCTTCTGGATAGCCTTTGTGTGTCCACATAGACTCGATCTGGTCCACGAACAGGTTGTGAATCGTGCCCGTGTTGTCTTTGTAGGTGATGAGACCGGGAGCCACATCACCGTGATCGCCCATGTGAATGCTGTGCGTTTGGCCGGAGGTCATTCTGACCTGGACTTCACCGTGAGCGAGAATACGATTCTTGAATGTCTCGATCTTGGCGTCCGAGGGTGTGGCACCTTTCAATACTTCAGCAAAAGTTTTTGGTTCCATTGGATATTGTTCCTTTCGTCTACTTCGGTGTGATTTCTACAGGAGACAAATCTGGGGTCTTGAACCCATCAACATTGGGGGAGAGCCAGAATCGTCCGTCATACGTCATGAAATGACAATAGCGTTTGCTTTTCAATACCTTGCAAGCTATGACCAGAAGACACATAGCAGGCCACTGATTTATCGGCAGGCCAAAATACCAGGTCGAGATAGCTTTGAGTTGTCTGAGGCCAAAACCGCCGATACATAAGAGTATGAGCCAGAAAAGAGGCCCCAAAATAATAGCGTTCAGCCAGAAATGCCACGTATAAATCATTCGATGTATCTCCATTTTACTGTGCGGTCGGTCTTTCCTCTGTGTATTCTGTATAAACCAAGTTTTTTGGCAACGGCTTTGGTCGTGTCGAACTGCCATTTGTTCGATCTGTGCATAGGCAGTCTTCCACGATCAGCGATTTTGACGATGGCACGTCCGTTTTTACCGTATCTGAGTTCAATCCGGCGACCGAACGAGCCACCTCTACAGGCTACAATCAGACGTTTATGACTGAAACGACTACCATCAGCGCAGCGTCGTCCTTCAAACTTTGCGGCATACGTCGTGACTTGTCCTGTGTGCCAGACATCGTTCTTCGACACAACCACAGTAGGCTGTCCAGAGAACATGAATGTCCAAACAAGTAGGAGAGCATTCATACGGGTAGTATAGCATAATCCTTAAAGGCTTGTCAGCCTAGTACAAATACTGGATTATCGATACTTGGCGACCATGCCGCCGCCAGCTACGATTACTTTGTTTATCCAGGTATGCTTACACTTTTTGTTTTTGCATGTGAAGTGGTGAGCGTAGAACCAGCCTTTTTCATCGAAATCGGGTCCGGTCATTTCACCTTTTTCGATGTCAGTGGTTCCACACACGGGGCAGTATTTAGAGAAGTCTTCAACTTCGTTGCCTTGTTCATTGAATATCGGTTTTCTCATTTATTGTTGCCTTTAGATGTAGCAGATCAATTTCAAGCTCACTTTTAGCCTTTTCCAGCATTACGATTTTACAGTTGGCATCGTGGAGGTCTTTTTCAAGCTCTCTGCACTTATCAGACAGACATTGAATCTCTCCCACCAGCGTGGTTTCTCGATCAACAAGGCTTTGTCTAAAGGAAGCTGAATCAGAGACAGTTATCTGTTTATTTTGGAGTTTTGCCGAGAGTATAGTAGAGACGAGATTAACCAGAATCGTCGTAATACCGGCAATTGCAATTGGAGTAAGCCATTGATTCATGGGCGTGGCACCAACCGTAGTTTGATATAGATTAGAGCATTAAAAAAGCCTAGCACTATCATTATCGGAGCTAACGGTTGGCCCACGGTACATACGGAAGGGTCTTCAGTTAAAAAAACCACAGAAATAAATACCCAGACAAAAGTAGCAATAAGGCATGAGGTTTGTCTGAAACTGAGTCTACCTCGTAGAACTCCTATAAACTTGGTAAGTCCTGAGAATAACAGAAGAGTGCCCCACAACTCAGGTTTGGCGGCTGAACCGAGACCTCTTTGGAAATAGGTTTCAGCAAAAGGTATGAACAGCCAAATCCCTGTAATGATGGATACCATTCCAAGAAGAAACTCAGTGTATTCGGTGTCTGTACGAAAGATTATGTTGCCTATGTGTTTAACCAATTTCATTACAAGAAACCTCAGATTTGTATTCTATCACAAAAGATAGGGTGTTAGCACGTCCACAAGAGATTGTCCACTACTTAATGTTGGTAAGGCCACCATTTCAGCGTAAAGTTGATTGTATATTTGTGTTCCAAGAGCTGCCCGAGTAGCTACCATAAGTGCCCGAGCACCATTCTCTAAAGCTGTGCGTTCTGCGTCACTTAGTATTCCATCCATGTTTGTATCGTAAGAGTTTATGATAACAGAGTTTCGCATAAAACCTGCTCTGGCATTAAGACCGGCATCTATTAGCTGCTGTTCGTAAGTTGCAGATATAGGGTCTCCGGTTGGACCGCACAAAAACCCTCGTTTTATGTCATTCATTCGTGCTAAAAGAGATGCCATTTCAAGGCGTCTACCTGTCTCATACTCCCACATATATTTTCGTATTCCAATAATTATAGGAGTAAGGTCTCCTGCATCGTATAAAACCATGTCAATGACTATTTGAAGTATGTTTGCTATGTCCTGTACAGCTAGAGTGAAGTAGTTTATAAGATCGTTTTGGTCGTCTATACCCATTAAAATACGGCGTCGCACAAGACAAGGATAAGCATAACCGGGGTCGATTTGACTATCCCATAGATAGGAATCTTTTAGATAAAAATCTGGGTCTCTTAAAAGAGCTTCATCAATCTGTTGCGGTGTATAACTGTGAAGGTTTGTGGCTGTCAGTATAGTAGGGTCTGTAACATTAAGACCGCCTGTGGTCATATACTCGTATTCTCCACTTACTAAAGCTGGAGCGTTGGCAGCATCAATTTCTTCTTGAGTCCAAGGAGAAGTTTTCAAAGCATAAAAATAGTGCCAGTATACAACACCTACAGTATTTTGAGCATTTACAGAGGCTACTATAGAAGCTAAAGAATCTGTTATTTGATTGATAGGTATGACTCCATAAAAACCAGGTATTGCATCCCCACAATAATCTGTTTTAGGCACAGGAACAATATCTTTTGACTGGTAGTATAAGTCAATACTGTTGATAAGGTCTAACATACGTGTATCACCGGGAAAAACTTTAGACCACGGTAAAGTATGAGCTTTTAAGCAATTTATAGCTATAGACACTTTTGTGGAGAAAGAGTTAGACAGATACTCAAAGCATATAAGACCATCATCAAGACTTACATGATCGATTATATCTAATATGTTAATAGGCTGGTCAAGTCCATAAAGTTCTCTAGGCCCTGTAAGACCTTCAAGTCGAGATACCAGGCCGACGTGTTCAGTATCAACATTTTCTCCAAGTTGATTATACGTTATGGTTATCATTAGCGTTGACCTGCTATTCGAGAAGAGTTTGGAAGCAGTGGAATATCAAAACCTCTGACATTGTTGTTCAGGTTGAATGTAACATTAAGTTTCCACACTGCGCCATAAGCTAAACCCAAATCTGCATAAGGATTTTCAGGTAAAGTAAAGATAGCTTGACCTTCCATGATAGGCGTATAAACCTCAGAGTATGTGGGGTCTGTTCTATAAAGGTGTCCAGACAAACCAAACATTTGACTTGGACAAGTTACATTACCACAAAGAGCTTCTACACAATTATGCCCTGCATAGTATCCAGGGTCCATTGCGGGGCATAAGAGTTCGTTAGATGAGATTCTATCAAAGAAAATAGTTCTATAGCCTACACGAAAAACGTCTTTGGCGAGATGAGTCATTCTAAACCATACACGAACAGAGCTTAAAGGTGCTCTGGCTATGTAATAGCGTCGGGCTGCAAAGTATTCATCGTACATTGTGCCTGTGTTTGATGCAATGTCAGCTAGAAGAGTTTCTTTTGCATCTGAAGGAGCCGCCAATTGAATATGTGCCGGGGAGGTTTCGTCAACAGCAGCTCCTCCAAAATCGACACCCCACTCCCAGAATGCCCATGCACCTTCTCCATACTGTGATGCTCGCCATCCAGCACAATATATACCGCCTCCTTTAATGCCAAAAGCACTGACATACCCAGGGTGCATACTTTCATAATCTAGTGCGCCAACTTTAATACCCAGACCGTTTCTTCGAGCCTCTGGGTATAACCATAATTCTTGTCCAAGCATACTGTCAGCTCTGAGATTGATAGCCACGGCAATCCAGGCATACGGACCCGGTTCAATAACACAGCCTCGTTTTTTTGTGAGATCAGTGCCGACAGCTATAGTTTTCCATTTATTTGCGGCTGCTTCAGATGCAGAAACAGGTGTTATAGGGTCTGTGATACTCCATATTCCTGTTTCTGTATCAGGAGTTTGCCCTGTAGATATATCTATTTTTGGAAAAGTGGCAGTTAGAGTTCTTCGTGAAATATGATAGAAATCCTTTTCTACTTTGGTTCCACTTAACCAGATATTTAATTGTGCTCTGCGTGTGGCATTTTCAGCTATATAAGCGGTGTATCGAGTTATTAAAGCTGTATCTTGTTCAGCTTCAGGTTTGGCTTGTTCTGCTGTTATGAGTCGTTGATACTCCTCGTCAAAGGTATTCAGACTGGAAATCTCTTCTCTATATCGATCAAAATTAGAGTATTTACTTGTGGGAAATCCGAGAGGATAAAAGCCTCCTTGAGATGTATAATTAAATTGAATTGGATACTCTGTCAACATTGTAGGTGTTCTTGGAGAGACAAACATTTGATAATTGCCTATTTCTTGGATAGGGTCTACGTTGTTAGATACCCATTCAGGAAGTAAAGTGTCTGTAATATCTCCAGGTTCAGTATATACTCTACTCCAGTTTCTACGCATAAGAGCCAAGGTGACTTGTTTTGGACTACTGGGTTTTCTGACGAAACAAGTCCAGAAATCATCTAAAGTTGTTGGTGTGGCTCCGAAAGCTGCTATTGGAGAGCCTCCAGGGGTGCTGCGTTTAGGGTCCAGCCACGGAGAGAGCCAGGGACTCGTCTCCAGACGTTCTATGCCGTCTACGACTTCCAGGATGGCCTCTGTGTCGTTTGTACATCCAGAGCGCAGCACATCGCTGGTACCTGTTAATCGAGCCTGTAGTTTGGATTTCCACGCCTGATTGATTATTATTTCAGACTGTAAATCGGCAGCATACGTGACCATGCCATCATATTCAGCTTCCAGCATTTCGCCGGTGAGTCTGTTGATGTCGTCTTGAATAGCATCTATCTCAGGTTGTATGGTGCTGATATAAGGGTCGAGAGCAGGATAATCTCCTCCATAAACTCGATATGTTGATTGAGGTTTTGGCTCTCTGAATATGATATTTCCAGTGTTACTGTCGATGAGCGCAGCTTTAACATCGAGACCTCTTAGAGTGCCTAAAGTGTATTTTTTGTCTACAGCTATCGATTCTCCTATAAGACCATTTGTGACACCTTGAAACTCTCCACTGGAGGTTGAACAGCCATAAGAAAACCCACCATCAACGATAAAATCATAACTTGTGCCATGAACAAGACGAAAAATGGGTTTTGTGGGGTCGCCACCACGATCAAAAAGTTCTGCAATGGTGCCATAAGCTCCTACGATTTGAAGAACTCCCAGGTCTGCGGGAAGATCGATCTTGGTGGCATCTACGCTGTGATTGTCATACATGGGTGCAGCGATAGTAGTGGTCGCAGATACCCGATCTTCGTTGAGTGTTTGAGACGATTTACCGTCAGGATAACGAGGAATATCCTCGAATGTAGAGGGAACAGCCTCAACTTTGCTGGATTCATTTATTTTAGCAGCTTTTTCTAAGTACTTAGGTAGCTTGCTTTCGGGCAGACTCTCTTGTTTAGGGTCGTCTCGAAAGGACGGGGCATAAGTTATTGTTTGGTTTGTGGGGCCTGGAGTGCTCTCTGCGCCACGTAAGATGAACTGATTGGCTCCGTGCTTAGGGTCTACGTTAAATCTGTACAAAACGCTTCCTACGCCGTTTTCTCCGCATAAGACGCTGATAATGTTGTTACTGAAGACGGCACTCATCGGTGTTGGAGACGTGGGAAGTCCCTGAAGCCCCTTAACCTCGCCTGTGATGCTGTCTACGGCCATCACAGCGTTATCTTCGACACCTGAGACCAACCAGAGGTTCCAGAACATATCTTCAGAGGGGTTATGGCTTAGTTGGCAGCTAGGACCAAGTATTTGTCCCAGGTTGCAATAAGGGTCTTTGAAGTTTATAAGACCTTGATCGTGCGTTTTGAAAACAGACTCTAATCCACAATGTCCCGTGGCATCGATCATTATGAACGTGGCTTTGCCGTCAACACCTTGTATATTGGCGATGCACATACCCCAGGACGTGATAGAGATGCCTGAGACTCGATAACCGATAGGGATGTTATAGGTGTACAAATCTGTTAAGGTATCCCACTGCACAGAGTCCAAAGGATACCCGTCTGAATCAAACCCGATTGTTGTGGCTCCTCCATACTCATCAGTGAAACGAAGTTGGTCATAGTCTTCAAAACGATCTACGACGACCACAAGACTGGCTCCGGCTCCCACCATAATAGGCTGACGCCATCGTTTTCCAGGAATTGTGCGTATATGATACCCGTTGACCCCGCTGTAGATGTCGAGTTGTTTATCTTGGACATCGGCAATTTTACCGAGGACATACACCAGAAGAGCATCGGCCCACTGCCACGGGACACTTTCATTTTCATTTTTGCCGGTTTTTTGAAGTTTATGGTCGGAGTCAGGCGCAGGAGTGGGACGACCTTCTTTGCAGATATTACAGATAAAGCACTCAAACTCAGCGCAGGCAGACATTATGTTGAAACCTCGGCTCCTAGATAATAAGTATTACCTCTTTTGTATACCAGGTAGCTTTTGAATGCTTGTACATCATGCTGATTTGGCACGAATGCTTTAACCTGAAAAAAGCCGTCACTTATGATGGCAAAGTTCGGATTGTGCTCATCGAATCCGATAACAGTTCCATAGTCTATTAACTGATTTTCTTGTGCCATCGGTATCTCCTAAACGATGAGTCTTTTTACAGCCACAGTCGTTATAGCGTCATTTTCGGTTAAGATATGTTCTGCGATTTCGCAGATGCCTCCACTACCTTGAACCACTAGAGATTCTCCGGCAGTTGGGCTGGTATCGATAGAGCATGTGGCTTTGACTTTATCCCAATATGGGCTTAGATGTTCGAGAGCGCGTTGACGCAGACACATTCCCCAAAGATATTGGAGTCCGGCCAAATCCATCCAAGGCACACTGATATGAAAAGCGTTTCGTTCAGCTTGTTCTTGTTCAAATTGAGCTGATGTAGGGTCTATAATCGTGTTTCCTGGAAGTTGTCTATACTGATTGGATAACCAAGTAAGACCGAGACTTGTTACCCATGTAGGTAAACTACTGGCTTTCATTGGATAAGATGAAAGCGGCGCACCATATTTTCCGGTAAGATTGGTCTGCCCTACACGCGCTGGTATGTTTGTGATGGGCTGAGGAATGCCGTTAATGAGCTTGTGTTTGCCGATAACAGAGAATGTTGCTCTACGCTGACCATTGAATGCGTTATTATCTCCCACACTTGTAGGCAGAATAGTGAATGTTTTTTTATTGTTGGCAGTCGCAGCTTGAGCAGCGTCTAATTCTTCTGCGATTTGTGCTTGTTGATCTGCTGCGTATTGGAGAGCTGCACTGGTCAAAGAAGGTGAGTTTTCTGTATTTGTTTGCGTAGAAACCAGTATCCAACTACCTTTGAGATTGTTATACAACTGAGTTGTGGTCCCGATATGGACTCCGGTATCAGAATAGTTGTAATACCTTTTTGACAGGTTTCTTGTGTAAGCCTCATTTTTCGGATAGACGCAGGTTAAAACTTCCTCTCTTATAGGCACATGAGCGATGTAGTCCGTGGCTTTATAAATATGCCGAGGAAAGCGTTTTTGTTCATAAAAAATAGAAGTATCTACGGTTTGAAGTAATCCCCCACCACTGCTGGGGTCTGCGGCTCCGGCTGATGACCACTGTTCTTCATGAGAAGAGATTACATTGGATTCCATGATACTGACAGACTTCACCTCACCTGTTGAAAGAGCCACGATCAAACTATCGATAGTGCCGTCTGGAGGGATACTGGGGTATGTCCACCAACCCATTATGGCATCCCAGGTAGCTTCTACAGTTACTTGGATAACGAACTCTATAATAGTTGTGGTGATGCTATACTGGTCTAATCCAGAGCCACCATTTTCAGGATTTCCCACATTTCTGGAATCTTGGGTATATTCTTTGGTGCAGACTGAAATACCAATTTTGTCCGCAGGTCTAGTATTTTCGTCTCCGAGAGTATCATTATTTATGACTGTTGTAATGTAAGGGTCTTCACCATAAACATCGCAGCCGGTTAAGATTATATTTCCATCTCCGAGTCTGTTTTCAGGCATATAGCGTTCATAACTTCTATTGCAGTTTTCGATATTTTGGAGAGCATACGTGTTTGTAACTTTGCCACCTTCGGTGTAGTCTATACCGATGACGGAAAGCCCGTTGGTCTCGTCTATACGAACGAAGTAATGCCGATACTCGAATAGATTGAACGGTTGACAAAGTTCTTCGGCGACCTCTGCGGGGTTTTTTCGGATGACCTCGAACGTGCCCCAGACATTCAAATTAGGCAGATCACATCGACCGAAGGGTATACCGGCTATCCGGCAGCAGTCTTTTATGATGGCATGAACTGTGGTCATGTCAGCAGGACAGTTTGGATAGCTTTGTTGGTTGTATATCTTCGTTATTTTGTTTCGATGTTTTTGGTTGGCCGGTGTGTTCGATAATACGATGGTGTAGTTATACTTGTCTGGGTCTGTCAAATCATCCATCGTTTCAATGGCTCCGCTAAAAATAGTGTGAGAGGGCACAGAGCCGAAACTGGTATCGATATTGATAACTGTTCCTGTGGGTCGAATGGATGTCCCGGTGAGTTGTAGAACATCACCAGGGTATGAAAACTCAGCCGTGGGAGCAGGTACTCGTTCTTCAGGAGCCAGAAGTACTGTGCATGTTTTGGCTCTTTCGGAGATATTGTCAGTGATTTTAACCTGCTCTATATTCAGAGTGCTCATTTACTTATACATGCTCTCAGTGATAGTATCTGTTTAGACTTAGATACCCCGGAGAAGTTGATTAGATTACCAAGTCCTACAGCCGGAATGATGAAATGGCCGGTGACTCGACATGTAGAAGTTTTCACAATACGAGCTTTGGCCTGGAGACTCTGAAAACTATTATAGCCAGTGTTTGACCAGAATTGCAATCTTATAGTAGCTGTTCTGCCTGTTTGCTGGACATTAAAACTGCCTACAACTATGTTCGATTTCCAGTTTTGAATGGCTGCTTTGCTTGTCATTGTTACCACGTTTACTGGAACTATTCGAGCTTTGGCTTTGATGCACTGAGCGAAAACTATTCGCATTCGAGCGTCTAAGTTGACGGTGTAAGTATTGCGTACTCGAGTCCTACTTTGCATAGGAGCCGTGTAATTACTTAAAATACGAGCCATCATGGTAGTTTTTTTTACATCAGGGTCTACAGTTCCTATAAGAGCAGCAAACTCGTTACCATCGCTGTATACGTTAAACTTAGATATATAAAAATATATGCGATCATCAGCATCTCGCCCCATTGCAGGAAATTGAAGCCGGTTAATCACATCGGTGCTTAATTTGATTTCATTACATACATCATAGAAATCTACACCGCTAGTAATAAGGGTTTTGTTCACTGCGTCATAGGTAAATACCCCATATCTAAGTCTACCTGTTTTGTATAGGTTTAAGAAAATGTACTGAGAAGAAGACCCTAAACATAGCCAACCCGGTTTGATGTCTCTGGCGAATTGAAGATTCATTCCAGTATCGAAGTTTTCTCCTAAATGAAGGTCATTGACCCATGTTCTACATCCTTGGAAAGAAGAATTAAAGTTACTTAACCATGCTAAACGATACCCTGCGTGTAGTGCAGTCATTCCGGCTGCAAAAACAATACCACGGCCATTTATGTAACCTATACCATAGTTTCTTATAATTTTAGGAGTTGTAGTAGAATCATAGTATAGAAGTTGATTGAATGCGCTGCCAGTATCTTCAATCCAAATAGTAGTGTCATACCTACTTACTATATAATAATTTAGGATTGAATCGTAGTAAATATCTGTTAGTTGTATAAAAGTAGTGTTTAGATAATAAAGTATACTACCTGTATCGGGGTCTATTTTTCTAATATAAGAGTTAGTTATTATTATTATATGATTATTTTGAGTAACAAACGATTGATTAGTATTACCCCCCGATATATTTATAGCTGTAATAGTATCTGTACTGATTTTATAAATACCACCACAGTATGTTTGTTGGGTAACGTAGGTAAAAGCTACCTGATCGTTGTTGACCCAACGAATCATGTGTATGCTGTCTGACAAAACAGCAGGAGACGATGTAGTTCTCAATTCTTTAACACTAACCCAGTCATCTGGGTCAGAGGCACTGATGTCTATAATGTGTATACCTCCTGTTCTAAGTCCTATAGCTAAATAATTACCGTCAGGACTTACATCCAGAAAGTTTACACCATTTTTCCATAAAGCAGGACTGCTGGTTGTACATAATCTAAGAACTGTTTGGTTAGTTAAATCTACATAAAATACACCGGCATTAGTTTCATTGCCGTCTAAGGCTCCCCCCCCGGCTAAAAATAAAGCGTTTTTTGCAGTGTGGTAATAAGCTACTTTAGAATATCCAGATGCAGTCATTGCAAGAGCAGTATTTACATTTATAACTTGAGGTGCAGTGTGTTCTTGGTATCCGACAGCTATTTTATCGTCAGATAATTGAGTAAAATCAGCAGAAGCTACACTGTCGGTTCCTACTAAATCTAAATTAGTTGTTCCTGTATAATTAGTAAGTTTTTGAATAGCTGTCCAAGTCTCACCTTCATCGTCAGAAAACTTAACACCCACATCACAACGAAGTATACCACTTGGAAGATTTGATATACCCCCTATAGCGGCTAGACCGTTCAAAGCTGTTCTATAAGTAATAACCATCATTAAGTGCCCATTTGAAAGAGTTTTAATACTCATTCCTAGAGCTTCACTGCTTATAGGAAACTCATTACTTAACGAGCTTTGTGTCCATGCATTATCTGTAAAAAATTGAGTAGTAGTATAGACTATGATAGACCTAGCATTGTTGAAAGTGGCATTCAAAGCAAAAACTTTCCAACCCCAGTAAAACTTTACTAAACTTAAAAATAAGCCGTCTGCGCCACTTCCTGTTGATATAGCGTCAAACGGAGATGTAGCTTCTCCAGTTTCTTTATTAAATGTAAATCGTCGTATGTAGTCATAAGTATTTTGAGGCCCATCATCATAATACCCGTTTCGATAGACTACTGCTATTTCGGAGTCTATATCTGTAGGGTCAAGTTGAGCTATAGAAGGTTCGTCATCCCAATTTCCAACTCCTGAAAGTGTAAGTTGGACAGCATCAGACCATGTAACTCCATCATCATTTGATCGAGTATAAAAAAGTAATCTTTCAAAAGGATAGTCAGTTATATTACGCGCAAAAACACAGTACATATATCCGTCTGTGTGTTGTAAAAAACTACCACGCCCGGCCATAAGATTTTCACCGAACTTGGTTTCAAAAGTTTGTATACCTACATGATTTCGTTGAAGATCGATAACTGCCATTAGACTATCCTTGCTCGAAGCGAAAGTGTTTGTTTCGACCGAGCCATTGTTACAGGGTCATCTATACTTAAAATGTTGTTTATCAAAACAGGCTGTGTCGGGACCATGAAATGTCCAGTTACTCTGGTTTGGCTGGTTTTCACTATTCGAGCTTTTGCTGTAAGAGTTTGCCCGGTGTAGAGTCCCTGCATATAGAATACCATACGAACGGAGCTACTTACCACTCGTTGAATGCTAAATTGAGCAGTAACATGGGTTGAAAAGAATCTCGGTAGGATATTGGCACGAATAGAGAGTTTCTGTCCGGTGTTAATTCGTGCTTTAGCCGTCATTTCCAAGGTCTTTGCGTATGTCACTCTTCCAAGTGCTCGAAGAAGATATGTGGGTTGAGCTAAATATCGGTATATGTTGGCTCTACTATAAAGTCTGGTGTCTGTGAATAAGAAATATCCAGGGTCTTCGGTTTCCACTATAGGCCAGCCCTGGTATCGCAGAATACGGACTCGACCAGAAATAGTGGGATTGACTCGTCCTTTGGCGGTGAAGTGGTAAGTTACTTGGATATTTGCTTTTGCAACTAAGGTTTTGAGTTGATAGCCTCGTATAAAGCTGTGAGCACCGATTGACTGGTTTATGGTTTTTTTAAGGCGTGATCGTGTTGAAAGAGTTCTGGTTTGTTGAGCTAAGATTCTACTTTGAGCAGTGAAAATCGGAGTAGTTCTATTATACTGAATGTTGGATTGAGCAGAAAGGGTCTTGGTTTGTTGGGCTATGATTCTGACTTTGGCACCGAAAGATTGAACGGTTACATTAAGATTACCGTTATAGCTTATATTGGCGTTGTAAAGTAGATCAGCTTCATTGTAGATCACCTTACTAACTCACTCCTCTAGGCCATACTTGTCCAGAAGTAGGACGTGCGCTGCCTCCACCAGATACTCGAATACCTACATTTATGATTCGAGTTACTCGTGCCATTTTACTGACGTTGCTTAGACCGCCTATATATCGTCCGGCTATTTTAGATTTTCCTGTGGTGGTTTGAGTTGCCATTATTCATACCTGAAAGCTAAACTATGAGATGTTGAATTGCCATTATAAGAAGATGTTGAGCCGGTGTTGGCTCCTAACGTCACATAAATATGATCTGCTCCATAGATATTTACAGTAAGCATAGACCCTGGTGCAGATATGTCTCCTGTGAAATAGATCATTGCGCCTAGATCGGGATTTCCAGCATACCCGATATTAGGATAGATAGGAAACACACCTATATTATTTCCATAACTGGCTTGACCTGTAGAAGGTAAAGCACTTTGCGGGGTCGCCATAGGAGTAGCAGGATAGGCAGCACCAGACAACGGAAGATATTGTGCTGTGCTTACAGTGCTGCATGTGACTATATTTACTCCTGTGGCTATGTTGATTCCACTGTCATTTTTAAGGCGTTCAATATAAAATCCCCAGGGTATATTACCTGCTGACCCTGTAAACATGGCTATACTTACACGGCTTTTATCACTACTTATAAAACAACTATAAGAAGTAGCGTTTGCGGCTCCTGAAGCTACAGTATTTGCAGTAGATTTGGTTCCTAAAAGATTACCGGCATTATCTGACCCCTGACCTACTTGAAGAATAATAGCTGGGTAAGTAGCAACCCCACCACTACCGTATTGGATTTTGAAATACACAGGACATGTTGCTTGAAGAGCATCATCGAACCTCCATATTTCATAACCCATAAAAGTAGCACCGGCTCCAGGTTTTAGTACGGTAGCCCAATCGATTTGAGAAGCATCGGTATCTTTAACCAAGCCTACAGCTGCAAAAGCGTCAGAGAGAGCCTTTCCCCAGAGTCTAAAAGTGGCGTCTGTAGTATTGGTAGGAGCCTGTTGAAAAGTATTAGTGTTAGCCATATTTATCCCTCAATAGGAATCACAGTCACGGTGACTGTAATTACTCGGCTGACGGTATCATCGTTTGTCACTGTAATGTATAAAGTGGTTCCTGGAGACGCTTCAAGACTGTAAGCGGCTATCGCTGGAGACAATCCTACAGCCAACGCTCCGGCCACTGTGATGACCTCTAGCAGCACTCCTGCCCCTGCTGTAGGGTCAGTTGTCCTGGCTCTGCTGGCATCGGCTGTCTGAGCAGCTTGAGATGAATATATACGAACCCAGGCAGGATAATCGGTCTCCAGTTTGACTAAAAGACAACCTTTACCTATTGATAATACTTTAGTATTATCTGTGGCCGCAGATGCCAGACTATCAGTTGCCACATTCTCTGTTTTTCGTATAAAGCTGCCATTGCGACTTTTGTAGTCGAGACTGGTTGCTACAGCAGAACCATCGATACCTACTTTAGCTTCAATAGCTTCAATAGCATCGTTAGCGTTGTCATGTTGTGTGGCGTGTTTTAACCCTGGAGTATCGTTGTCCAACGGGTCTGATGCTGTTGGATTTAATAAGGTATCTAAACTGGTTGGAAAATCAGTCGCCATACTCGTATTCCCAAGGTCTCCAATTCCCTCTATCGTCTATTGCAATGATACAGCCGGGTCCGGGACCTTTAAGACCTCCTACTTTCCAACCTAATAGTTGCAAAACTGTTGTATGCGTAGTCGTAATTCCTCGGTCAAGCCCGTTAATCTGAGACCCCCAGGTATGTGTCATTTTTCGTGCATAGACAATATCTGCCTCGGGTAAATAAGCTCCATCATACATGAGATCGATTTCAGAGCCGTCTTTGAAAAACTTACCTGTCTCTTTTACGAGTGTAAAAGTTGGCAGGGTAGTGTCCCCAGGGTACCGAGGAAGTACCGTAAGTTGAGCAATTCTCGCAAAATCGATTTCTTTAGAGTTGACCTCTTCTTCTTGGCTTGTTTCTGGGTTGAATCTATATTGAGTAAGAGCAGAGCCGTCATCGTAACTCACCTGCCATTTATACAGCAATTCTGGAGATATAGATGGGATGGGATTATCTTGGGATTCCGCATACGCCAAGATCATTTTCAAACCAGATTCACTGAGGGTTATTTGATTCTCAAATGTAACTGGCTTCCAGTATTCAAAAGTAAACTCTCCAGTTTCTTCATCTTTTGTGACACCGTTCTCTGTATCTGGAGCCTGAATACAGATGTCTCCAAGATCGAGAGCCACGCACTTGCCCCATTCACCTGTTAAAGCACAACGACCAAAAACAATTTTTGGTTGTCGCAGGTCGTCTCTGAACTCCACAAGTTTGTCGGCACTGTCTACTACTTGTGTTGCGTTTTGAATCATTGTTGCCTCTAATAATTAGAATAAAACGGTATCAGGTCTCGATATATGAGAGACTGAATGTAGCCAAACTCGTATCACCAGCCGGAGCCGCTGTCGTTGTTTGCAACTGAAGCACGATATAGTCTGTATAGCCGGACGTAGTGATAGAGCTGGTAAGATTTCCAGCCACACTCACGTTTGCTGTTCCAGGGTCACTCGTGCTAATGGTAGATGTTGCAATCGAGGACGTTGCGTTGGAGGGCTGATTGTAGGACTGCTGATTGGCCTTCACTTTGACGGTCAGCCCTGTGTTGGGGCTGAAGTCTGTGCTCATCCAGAACCTCAAATCATAGATCGAGTTGAAAGTTCCCGTAAAATGAGCTTGTAGCCAAACCTCGTAAGAGTTACTACCTGCTGGCACTGGGTACTGAGAATAGTCACTGGTGCCTATTGAATCGACGTTTTTGAAATTCATGAGATTCCCGGACGAACCTAAATCTTGACGTGTTCCAGCAGGGGCACCTATTGTTTGGGACCACGAAAAACTAGCTGGGATGGCTTTACCCTACCTTTCTTTATGTTTGAGAATATAGCTTCTCAACAGTTCACACAGGGTCGGATTTTCATAGACCAACCCAAGGACAACATTACAACGATGGCAAAGAAGTTGTCTTACTTTGCCTGTTTTATGGTCATGATCTATAGATAAACTGCACCTATCTTTTCGTTTCTTTGAAGTTTCTGGTTTTCCACAACAAGCACAGAGACCTTTTTGTTTAGCAAACATCATATCATAATCTTCAAGGCTAATTCCATGATGTCGGCGTATACCTCCAGGTCTTTCCATCTCAGTACGGCATTTTCTACAATGCGATCTTAACCCATCTTTATTGGTGCAGTGTGTTCCAAACGCCTCCTTTGGTTTTTCAAGTTTACAACGAGGGCATACCTTATTATCAGGACACTTAGGTTTGTAATGAACCTGATTGCCGCGAGGCATTTTTGGTATTTTGGATTCACGTATTACTCGTTGTGTGACCACATGCCCGTAAGGACTAAGACCCCGTTTAACTAGAGTATCTACACCAATACCTGTTTTATAGTATTCAAGTATTGATTCACGATCTTCTTCTGATATTTCCGTTAAACAATGTTGATTAGGCATCTATGTTCCTGTGTACGTTGCGATAATGTCGAATTGTCTTGGGTTCCCTGCCGGGGTTGTGCCGGTAGGGACAGTTACTTTGGCCCAAAAATATGTCGTTATATTAGCCGCAATGGTCCCAAGATTCAGAGCACTTGCGCTATAAACTCCTGGATTACCTGCGACATCTAAAGCAAGAGAGGCAAAATCTATGCCATCGTTTTGAGCGAGGCGTTGAACAGCTACTTGAACTGAAGAAGCAGAAGTGTCACCTATATTTTCGATTGATAGTCGAACTTCCTCATAGCTTCCACCATTTACGGCTCCGAAGTTATAAGAGGTAATAGCATCCCCTACATCATTTTGTATTTCGAGGTTTGCAGCCATAGTGTCTCCATTATAGCACAGTCTAGTATGTTAATGGTCAACTTTTCTACTGTCTAAAACCCATCTAAGCGTCTCTTCTACGACGACTTCAGGCTGTATCTTATTTAGGCATTCGTAAGGTTTAATACCGTGCCGACCATCATCTTTGGTGCAGGGATAACCATACCAGCATGGAGTACAGGGCATCAATTGTCGGCTATCTATGGCACTTCCCAAATAATTACCCATTCGCATTCGATAATCTGTGGGTCCGAAAACGCCTATAACAGGGGTGCCGACTGTGCCTGCCATGTGTAGGAGTCCTGAATCTACAGAGATTACGGTATCCATGCAGTGCATTAGAGGCATCAGTTCACGGATTCTTTTGTTAATTAGGTAGTCAACTCCATCTATTTTACAAGTGGGGTCTATGGTAACTGGATGCACTCCAGCTTGTTGAAGCATGTGGCAAATATCTTCAAGTTTTCCTAATCCGAGTGCTCTTTTCTTGTCGGCGGCTGCCAGTCCAACTCCAACAACTTTTTTTCCTTCCCAGTGTTCGGCAGCATATCCTTTAGCCTCAGCCAGTTCATCAGGGCGTATTTTATATACAGGCGCATAAGACGAGGGCACTATATTAGCGGCGTCACACCATACCTGGTATCGAGGTTTATCTATACTATTAGTGTTCCACTCGAAATCTACACAGGGAGTATTCATATCAAAGGCTTTATCAGCCATTTTCCATATAAGTTCATTTTCGATATTGGGTGCATTTTCAAAGTATTTGGCCCATACTTCTTTTGTGTGTTGAGTAGTGCAATCGTAAGGCTCTATAATGTGAATCTCATCTATAAATGGATTATGTTCGGCGACATCGATGAGTGCGCCTCCCAGGTATATACTAGGAGCTACGAGTTTGATTGTATGTTTTGGGTAAGTTTCTCGGAGTCCCCGATACAAACATGACATCATGAGCACGTCGCCGATGCCTCCAAGTTGACGAACAACAAGTATATAGGGTTTATGGAGCATTATGTTGTTTTCTCCAATGAGTTAGATAAGCTATGATAGCTTTACAAATACCTATATCGTCATTGAGTGCTCCAAGTAATTTATTACACCGAGAACATAGTAGTCCTCTGAGTTTTCCTGTGGCGTGGTCGTGGTCAACCGCTAAATGATAGATTTTTTGGTGTCTAACTTGTCTAGTTTCTGCCATGCCACAGATAGCACAGACTCCTTTTTGATTTTCAAGTAAAATATCGTATTCTGCCAAAGTAAGGCCAAACTCACGTTTTAGTTTTAAGTGCCTATTCATCTTTTGATGACATGATTTGCACCGTACAGTATAACCATCAGAGCTGACTTTTGCAGGAAAGAAATGTGTTTCAGCTAGATTAGTCTCACCGCAATCAACACATTTCTTATAACCTTTAGCGTTTACAGGGTATTGTCCGCGCCTTCGACCTCCTTTATAGCGTTTAATGCCTAAGTCTTTGAGGGCACGTAAAACTATTTGAGGAGATATGTTTTCCAACTCTCGGGATATTACAGCCGCCGTAGCTCTGTCATGTTCGTATCGATTTTTGATATGAGCTAATTGGCTTGGGGTAAGAATAATTTTATAATTACTACCCATGAGGCGTTAAACCTGGAACCGTTGAAGTAGAGCTTCAGGCTCTTCTTGGAGATTATAACCACGTTCTTTTGCGGTCTGAAGAGTGGAAAGAAAGAACGTATCGACATCCTCTTCACCGATGATGTCTAAGAACGCCTTGAGAACGACTATTTTCTTTTCATTCGCCTCTGAGCGTTTTCGTGTGGAAATTACTTCCTCTTCTTTAGTTACGGTAATGTTATCCATGATTGTTGCCTCCTAATCATTCAATACCGTTGCACAAGCGATTACAATAGGCATTGGGTCACTTGTGGCTTTGGGTTTGTTTTTAGTTAGATAAACAAAACTATCATTAGTTTGCGCTTCTCTAATATCGAGCTTCATTCGTATAGCCATTGTAACATACTTTGCTCTGATGAACAACTCTTTGTTAGAGGATACGAGTTTTACTATATCGCCTCCCCCACTGTTGACTGTAAACTTATCACCAACGGGTTGAGTCATAAAATCTTCCAGTTCAAAAGTGGGTAATTCTTCAGTTTTTTCGGACCATACTGGATACCCAATTATCTTGGTATCAGATAAACGCTTGGCATAGTTGTAGAGATCAAGAGATTCCCAGATGATGTAACCATCGCTTACAATTGAATGGACTCCATCCCAACTGGAAAATTGACCCCAATAAAGAGGATGAGTGAAAGATAAGGCAAAGTGATTTTTAACAGCAGTTATTTCATCCAGGAGATCACAAAACTCGGTAGGGATGGGAACAAGGTTAATGACTGGAATTATGGTTTGAGATGGAGGTGTTTGTAGACCATATCGGAGAGATATATCTCTCCATGTTTCTCCAGTGGCTATGCGAGAGATAGACTTTTTTGAGACGCCATATCGATCAGCTATATTTTGGTGAGATACTTTGACTTTCAGTAAATCCAGAATCTCAACAACCTGTGCTTCGGTTAAAATGGCTGTAGGTCTATTAGGCATCTTCTCTCAAGTAGACGAAGACGCCGGGGTTTTAATCCGGCGTCAGGCACATATTGAGACTCTATTGAACGGCTTGATTGTATTATACGCTATCGAAAGCGTGTTGCGTATCTTTTCACAGATGAAAAGTCTCGATTGAGTGTCCACCATACTACTTGCCTCGGACGCATTATAGCATATTATGTGTCAGAGGGAAATCCACTAGATGTAGAAAACCACTTTTGTACGGATACGACGGATAACATGATCTGATAAGACCATCCTCTGTTTGAACCGTATAAAGGCGCAGCTCTGAACGATTCTACTCCAGGAGTGAAGACTACCAGAAACTCACAGTCTTTGAAGTCTTTGAGCACGAACTCATACCCTTTTTTACGGTAGATGGCATAAATGGCTTTAAGGGTTGTAAGGTCTGTGAACTTACCACTCAGCATAATACTCAAATCTGTTTCGTTTATGCCTCGATCTTGATAAACTGTGCCGCCGTCGATGAGTCGATGAATCGAACCACGACGCCGACCGCCGAGAGGTATGTATTGCTCTGGGTCTATATCGAGCTGTATATTGTCCAGGTATACGGTTGAGACAGCCATTGTTATTTCCTACTCCCGCTCCGAGTTGCTTCTTGGCATAATTTCTCTCTGATACGAGGTATCCATTTATCTACATCGGCTTCGGTGAAACCACCACCATTGATAGTGATGTCGAATGCCGGACCTTCGCTTTCTTCAGATTTGCCGGATTTAGTGGGTTTTCCACCACCTTTTTTACCCATGCTACTGAGATAGGCGGTAGCCATTTCAACAGCTCTGGCATAGTCTTTTTCCAGTTTTCCCAGGTCATAATCAAGCCGTTTAGTTAGACGTTCATTTATCTTCTGCTGAAGTGCCACACCTTCCTTGTTTGCCTGAGCACCCTGGATAGCCATGTCATCTTGCTGTTTTTGTATATCGAAGCCTTCTTGAACTTTTTTCTTTATATCTTCGTAGGTTTGCGGACCTCGTTTTTGAGCCTCTTCATAACGAACTTCTCTTTCAGCGGTAGCCCAACGAGCCTGGTCATAATCGGTCAAGGTCATCATTCGCTGATCTTTTCCGAATTGAGCCTGTTTTACACCCATTTCTGCTTGAGCTGTTTGAAGTGGGGCATATTTCTGTTGAAGAGCGTTCTGTTCCTGCTGTGCCCGAGCATCTTCTATTCTTCGCTGCATTTGTATCATATTGTTGTTGATACTGTCTTGAGCGAACTGATTGACCATCGGAGCCGTGACTCCAGGACTTCTTCGGAACGCTTCTATTTGAGCAAAGCTGCTGGTCATGCCGGATGACATATCGAAACCTTTGGCTTTGAACATTTCACCTTTGTTAGCGAAACCCTGTTGAGCTACTTCAGAGATGGCAGCATTCATTATACGTGCTTCTGGAGTGGTTCCAAGAGCAAACTGTTTTGATGCCATAGCTTTGTAGACATCGGCCTTCATTTGAGCTTCCTGCTCTCTGAGAGCCTGCTGTCCTTGTTCTGGAGTCATACCTTCTCCAGTTTCTTTGAATAACTGGACAGCCTGTTTAATTTTGGCTCTGACAGCCTTAAAAGCGAGTTGAGCTGCTTCAACAACGTGCTGACTCGATACTCCAAGCTGAAGATTACCCATTTGTTGTTCAATCTCTTTTAGAGGTTTATTGAACTGGACATCAAATGCATGTAGAGCTTTATTCAGAGTAGCTTTATAGTCGGCTCCAAGAGTGCCTTTAGACTGAGCCATTTGAATCTCAATGGCTTGTCTACCTAATGTATATTCTTGTCCGATTGTTTTTAGACCAGCTCCACCTATAAGCTGTTTACGCTGCATATCAGCGATAAGGGATTCACTTGCAAACTTTTCGTTTATTTCTCTGGTTTTACGCTGATACATGAGGTCTTGACCGGCTCCAGTAAGAGCTTTGTCCATATCAGCCGCAGATAATTTTTTACCGCCATACTGTTTGTTAAGTGTGGTTCCTTTAGTGAAGTAGTCTAAAGTTAATTTGGTTTTCAGGTCTTTATCGAGAGGTATCCCTGTATCAGGCGCATTGTATAGTTCAAGAAGTTTGGCCTGTTCGGCCATACGCCTGGATTCAATATCTTGTTTTTGTCGAAGAACACCCCAACCAAGAGAAGCAGAGGTTTGGAGTGTTTGCGATTTTGCTATAATACCCTTAACAATATCGCCTCTAGCATTAGATGTGATAACAGCTCTCTGAACTTCTTCGGTGTCTTTGAGTTGGGCGTTTATATAGGCAAGGGATTTTTTTAGTTGTGTAGGAGAAAATCCAGTGCCTTTTTCTTTTGTAGTGCCGAAGCCTTCTTCCATGTAACCGAAAGTGGTGTCACCAAGCCAATGTTGTGGGTTATAAGCCCGCATTTCGTTTGGTGTTTCGCGTTCAAACCCACCTCCAGACTTAATTGCTTTTTCAATTTCTCTTTTACGGGTCAGAAGGTCTTCATGCTTGACCGCTAAAGGAATCTGTTTTTCTTGCCATTTTCGTCCGGCTGCTATCTTAGCTGCTGTACCTGGCTCATCGATACCACTCCACACACTTTGACGAATCTTGGTGCCGATAAGACCTCCTCCGATTGCAGCAATTAAAGGTAAACTGATAGCGGCGGCAGCTCCAGCACCTCCCCCAGCAAGAAGAGCACCGGCCCCTGTTCCCAGTGTCGCACCGGCACCTGTTAGAGTTCCCATGCCTATAGAAGGGAGAAGCTGTTTAATCGCTGAACCGCCAATAAAGGCGTTTGTTCCGATGTCCCAGGCAGCACTACCCGTTATTTTTTCGGGCAGAACCATACCAGCAATTTGAGTGCCAATGAAAGCCTTTAGAGCAGATTGACCCATCTTGCCGCCGACAGACATGGCCCCCATTATTTTTGTAGCCATTGCTGGGTTCGTTTCGGCAAGACCCAGCATTTTCTTAGCCATAGCTCCTTCGGTGCCGAATGTTTTTACAATTCTTTCTCTTAGTGTGGCCTGTTGCATAGGCCCCATGACACCGGGAATCTTTCCAGTAAGATAGTCAGCTCCAAGAACATTGGAGAATGCGTCCATCTGAACTTCACCAGCCAAAGCTCTACCTCTACTGGTTCTTAAAGCAGCTTCGCTCTTACTGATAAACTTGCCTGTTGTAGGGTCACGGAATGCGCCTCTGGCTCCGGCTGCCACATTACCTTTGCCACCGCCCCATTTGCCACTCACAAAAGCGGATTCAGCAGCTCTGTTGGCGGCTATAACTTCGGCTTCGGCTGCTGTGGCTATTTCACTGGCTGTCGTCATACGTCCAGCAGCACCTCTACCACCTCGTCCAGCCATTGCCACTCCAGTGCCCCCTATGGAGTTCGTAGCCATAGCAAGACCATCAACGGCTCCGGCAGCAGAAGAAGCCGCAACAGCAACCTCACCGAACCATCCTACAAGAGTTTTTAGGGTCCCACCAACTTTTGTGATAACGCCCATGAGAGCCATGAGAGCTATCCCTATAACAATCTTGTCTCCGTTAGAAGCCAAGAAACTGATGAACTTCATTATCATCGGAATAGCTGGAGATTTTGCTATGGATTCGATACCTTTTGCCACGGACTCGAATAGATCAGCAAGCATATCTCCAAACTTTTCAGCTCCAGGACCTTCTAAAGTTTTACCTAAGCTCTGGATAGAACCGGAGATTCGTTTCATCAGTTTGTCGCCGACAGATGCCAGGAATACGTCCAATTGAGCTTGTAGAGTGGACATGATACCTTCGATGGACACGGCAAATGGCTGTTGAGCGGCTTTGAAACCTTTGAGGCGTTCGTTGATAAACTTCTCGAACTCAGGCCCGGCTTTACCTGTAATATCGGCGTTAGATACACCGAGAACACGACCAATCGTAGACCTGGCTACATTAACGCCACCTCCCATGAGTAGTCTGGAGGCGTTGGCAATTTCTTCACCTCGTAGACCGATGGATTTAGCAACGATAGCAGCTTGTTCGGATATGTTTAAGACTTGTTTTGTGCTGAGACCTTTACGAGCACCAGGAGCGAGAGACGATTGGAAAGCCTGAAGTTCTTCCTCGTATGTGAGGATGTTTTTAGCTTGGCGTCGAATGATCTCTGCGTTGAGTTTAGAGGCTTCTAACTGAGCTACCTGAAATGCTCTAGCACGATCAACAGGATTGGTGCTTGTAGTCCAGTCTACTTTGCCCCCAGGTGGGCCTATTTTATAAGCTGACTGAATGGTAGCAGCGATAGCAATCTGAGCGGTTTGGAACTCTCTGGCTTTTTCGATAGACCTGGTGAGAGCAGCCGTAAATAGACCTATACCTCCAAGAGCTATACCAAATCCAAGCCCTCCTGCGAAGAGAGTGGTCATTCGGTCGAGACCCTGGTTTAGACGCCCGGTTAGACCGACCATCTTCTCCATCTCGTTAGCTATTTGTCCAACTTTGGGACCACCAATACCAAGAGGGGCAGCTATACCAGCAGAAGCCGACATCATTTTGCGGTTCATGTTAGCAACCGCAGTATCGACCATTGAGGTAAGCTGCCCCAGTCCTGTAGCAGCTCCAGTAAGGTCTATGGAGGTTCCTATAGCGATTGACACAGTTTATATCCTCTTGACGGGCAGCCCTGAGCTTTCCATCATCGCTAATCCATCATCTGTCGTTGCATCTATTGCTGGTTCGTTTTCTTCACTTCCTCCACCAGCCAGAGGATTGGTTATTATAGCAACTTCGATGTCCCAGACCTTGCGTTCCCAATAACGCTCCCAAAGGAGAGATGTCTGTCTCCACGTTAAGGTAAGAGTATATTCAACACTCCAACCTCGATCTGTAAGGGTTTCAACTATGCTTGCAAAGTCGGTTTTTGGGATTCTGATACGACTTTTTCCGCTCCCGACAACATCTCTCTCACAGTCGGAAGCATCAACCAGTTTCCCCCTGTTGCCAGGATTTCATTGAGATGGTTTATCGACAAAAGCATGTCTACGAGAGCATACATGCCTTTCGATGTGAGGTCCAGGTCTCTAAAGAACCCGATGTCTTTGACATCTCTACTGGCTTTTGCGAGATACTTGAAAAGCAGCTCGGCTTGTTCGTCAGCTACGTCTCCGAATGGACGCCGAATGATGATGTCATTTTCATCTCTTTTGGGCTGACCTGTTTCTGCATCGATCTCGATGAACTTCTTATCCATCGACTCTGTGACAAACTCAACGAGAGTCAGCCGGGGGAACTCGTAAAATGTGACTTTCTCTTTCTTGAACTTGTCATCATCCTTGCTTTGGAAAGTCACTTCCACACTGTCCGGGATTAAAGCATTATCATCCCACTTAAACTCACTAGCTCCCATAATGTTTTTGTTGCCTCCTTAAAATAGATGTAGCTGGTAGAATTACCTGTCTACCAGCTACATACTACCATGAAGATTTGCTGTGCTGCAACTTTACTGTTCGATGAGGAACTGGTAATACTGTTCTCCAGCCGCTTTGGTTGTGTCAGCCAGCAAGCGGAAACTGACCTGATATAGGTTCCAGTCAGCTTCTCTAAACGGCAGAGCCAGGTCTCCGTTGGGACTGGCTTTGTAGCCTTCAAAGATGTGTCTCTTGCCGTTTGCTTTGACGTGAGTAAATCGCAGACCCACGTAAGCGTGTGTGGGAGTTCCACCAAACTTGAGCAGGTTGCCACTCACCACGGCGGTCAATCCTGCCGCCAGAGTGCCACTCAGGGCCGTGCTGGAACCATCAAGGAATGTTGGAATGGTGCCGCTTGTGATGTTACCCTGGCCTAGAGCCATCTTCAGCGATGCCACTGTCAGTTCTGCAAGAGTGCCGGTGACGACGACTCTTTCTCGAATGACTTCCTGGAGGATAGTTACCAGAGGACGACCACTCTCGAAGTCCAATACCTCTCTGGTGTGAGTGATATTGAGTTCGGATTTGATAGCACCGACATCTTCATAAGTGGAGAATACATCGTTCGTGTATACTCCCAACTCAAGATTGCCGAGACCCAAGTGGATGTTGTTTTTATTTTGAATCGGCATCGTCGTGTGTCCCCTTTCGTTAAAGTCTCGAATGTATGCCTGATACTAGCTTACATTATTGGAGACCTGAATACCTGTCCACTTAGAAAGATTTATTCTTTTCTTGCATTTTTAGCAATTACTTGTTACACTATTTGTATGCAAACAGTTTGCTTAAAATATAGGCTATATCCGACTAAGACTCAGATTAGTTCTTTCGAGCAAACTCTGGATGTATGCCGTCATGTGTATAACTGGATGCTTGCAGATAGACAAGATACTTATGAGTTTTCGGGCAAAGGACTTACTTATTATGCTCAAGCACGAAAGCTCCAGATATTTAGAGGAACATGGACAAAACTTCAGAGTGTTCATTCTCAGGTTCTTCAAAATGTCGCCGTGCGAGTTGATCTTGCTTTCAAAGCATTTTTTCGCCGAGTTAAAGCAGGAGAGAATCCTGGGTATCCCAGACTCAAAGGACGAGACTGGTATGATTCTTTTACTTATCCTCAATCTGGTTGGTCTGTTTCTGAGAATAAGATCAAGCTCTCCAAGATTGGTAGTGTTAAGATTAAACTGCATCGACCTATTACCGGGATTGTCAAGACCTGCACCATCAGAAGACAGAATAACAAATGGTTTGTCTGTTTTGTTTGTGAGGTTGAACCTGCGATTCTGCCACTAACAAGCAAATCTATTGGAATAGATGTAGGACTTGAAAAGTTTGCTGCACTCTCTGATGGCGTGTTTATTGATAATCCAAGATTTTTTCGCAAGGAAGAAAAGGCTCTCGCCAAAAGTCAAAGAAAACTTTTCAAGCAGCCTAAAGGTTCTAAAGAGAGATGCAGAGCAAAAAAAGTAATATCTCGTGTGCATGAACGAATTAGAAATCGTAGACATAATTTTGTTCATCAACTTTCTCGAAAGTTAGTTAATGAAAATGATGTTTTGATAGTCGAAAAACTCAACACTAAAAATATGCTTTTGAATCGTTGTTTAGCTAAATCGATTTCTGATGCAAGTTGGACTCAATTCCGCTCAGTATTAACTAACAAGGCTGAAAGTGCCGGTAGGATATTACTAAGTGTGAACCCAGCCTACACATCACAAGATTGTTCAGCTTGTGGTTTTAGAGCTAAAAAACCTCTTAAAGAGAGGTGGCATTTTTGTCCTAATTGTGGGTTGTCTTTAGACAGAGACACCAACGCCGCAATTAACATTCTAAGACTGGGATTACAGTCTTTGGTGAAAGCCTAGAAGCTCTCGGATTTATCCGGGAGAATAATCACCCGACAGAGCACTCAAACTCCAGGACAACTTCCCAGATGTTGAGAGCCTTATCAAACATAGGCATAGGGGAACCCCCAGTAAACAGACATTTATAGATAATTAGGTTATCATCTGAGTACTGGTGTTTATGGAGCAGGTCTTTAATACTGTTAGCCACAAACTCGGTTGCAGTGAATGTTTTTGTATGCACTCCGATGTAAAGGGTAGTATCATCGATAGTAGCAAAAACTTCTCGTTTTTCAGGGTCTAAACCGAAAGTGATACAAGGAAAATTGGGGTCTTTGACTTGGGGTAAAAACTGTCGATAAACAGTCTGGTTCGTGAATCCTTGATCTGTGAACCATGAAGCCAGAGCTATTTTACCTCTGATATAATTAAAGAACGAGCTTATCAGATTAGACCCAGATGTATCAGGAGTCGGAGTTGGTGTAGGCTCTGGTTCAGGTGTAGTTGAAGCCACTGTAAGAGCTATCTCACTGCCATCAGTGCTGTCTCTTAAAAGAGCTTCGTTGGTATCATCTCTTACCATTTTTATAGTTCCAGAAACAGGACACATCCCATAGGTTCCCCATTGAAGATACTTAACGAATGTTTCTATACTGGCTGTTATTCCTCCATTTCCAGATACTCCAACAGCAGAAGAATTGATACCTCCAGGCCCATAATCATTTCCTATAGCACGTTCTACATAAACTTTACTTGTTAAATTGTAGACTCCTACAGCCTCAAGACCTGTACCTCCTTTAGCATACCCATTTACAGTAAGTTGGCCTTGTGTAGCGGATATGCCATAATGTCTGAGATTTATACCACCAATAACATTACCATTAACTACTACAACAGCCAAAGCAGCATTTACCCGAACGGCTTGATTAAGACAATTTCCATTGATAGTCGTAAGACCGGCACTGTAAATCTGTAAACATACTCCAGCCGCAGGATAACTTTCAATAATGGCGTTTATTACACAATCCATAGTGCCTACAAGCTCATAATGTCCAGAACCATGACCACTAACAGCCTCATTGCTTAACTTTGTGCATGTGACATTTTGATCTATTGTGATTGTATAATTATCGGTTATAGCAATATCATTGGCTCCAGGCAGTACGCCTCCTACCCACACGGTAGGGTCTGACCAATTTCCTGTTTTAGCCGCAACTATATTAGCCATCAGATTTTAACTCGTATTCTTAGATATTTTCCTGCCAGTTGTTCTATGACAGGACGCAAGGTTCCAAGCTGTTTTCGTAAATGAGTATCCCACGGTCTACCCATCATGTGATGCTCTGGGTCTCCGTGTAAGAGCTTTTCTCCAAGTTCTTCAGCTCTACCACCTTCCAAGGTGACATAAAGACCTACTCGTTTTTCGGTCTTGGTTAATCTGATTTTGAATCCTTGATAAAACTCGCCTTTGTGTCTATTAACTACGCCAGCAGGAAGACCTCCAGGGCGTCCAGTTCCATGTCTATCCGAATAAGGATACCCCATTTGAGCCAATTGTTTAAGCGTATAATACTCCGTACCAAATGACTTTTTAATTATCTCTTCAACTTCTGGTCTAACCTGAGCAAGAGTAGCAACAGCCCCTTCTTCGATTTGCTGAAGCACATGAGCCATTGAAAGTTTATTCCATTTGACATTGATTCGGACTTGTGCGCCGGGCATTATGCGATCAATACCTTTATTCCGAGTAAACGATTTACAGCTTCAGTTCTGGCCGGAGCCACAAATCTACTTTTTTGCAAGTCTACCTGTATTTTAGATATACCTGCTTGTTCGGCTGCTTTAATAACCATCCAAGGGCGTCCTTTTAAGATTATATGGTCGTCCGGCTCTAACTCATAACCACCAGGTATAATAACCCAATTTTGATTTTCTCGGATAATACCGACATCTTTTTCAAACCAGCGTTCTTGACTTTCAACAAAGAACGCTGGAACAGACTCTCCGAGACGAATCCAGCGTTCAACCGTGGCATCAGAATACTCGTCAGCCGTATGGCTTATTACCATTGGACGCCACAAATCAACAGTGACCGAAAGAGACGGCCACTGTAAAGCAAGTGCCCCAAGTATTTCAAGCACTCTGGCTCTAAATATGGCTTCTTTGCTGCCTGGCTGCATATTATCCTCGCATTACCTGACCCTGCATACCTGCTTGAGAGTTCAAAGCACGAGTATAGTATCGTTGAGCTTTACCTTCCCAGTATTTCATGGCTTCTTTACTGTCAGCAAAGTTGAGCAAGTCTACTCCTGCTGTTGTAGCGTATAGATTAGCCAAAGCATCGGACGTGTAGTACTCAACCCACTGCATAAAGATGTCGTTTACGCTGTCTATTATATCGACCAGGGTATATGGCATTCTGCATTCTACAATGACATTGGCTTCAGATTTTGGCACAGGGTATAGTCTAAGAATCGATGTGGCAGCTCCTACAGGGCCAATGACATCGAAACCTTGAGAGCCAAACTGTGTTTTCCAACTGTCGAGTTTTTGTCTCAACGTCATCATTTGACTCGGTTGATGGAAGAATGAACCTGTGAATACCACCATTTGAGCCAACATTATCCAGCCTGGAGAATAGATGTTCAAACTCGACCAGTCTCCTCCTGGAGACCACCATACATCAACAACGTCTAAAGCTCCGGCAGCCACTCCTAAAGTAGTTGCATTGGCGGGGTCAAATATGTAATAGTCCTGAATGTTCGTTACAGTCGTAAATCCTACGAACTTTGACATAGGTGAATACCTATTCAATTCTCGTAGGGCAGCATTAAGGATTCCGACATAATCATCAGTTGTCAGAATAGAAGGAAACTTACGGCGTTCCAACTCTTCTTTTACATCTGCGATTGTTACGCCGGTCGTTGCTACTGATTGACCGTTAATATCTAAGTCTGTCATTTTATGCTACCGTCCATGCTTGTTTGTTGTCTTGAAGGACTCTAGCTTTGCGCCACCAAATCCAGTATGTACCGGCATCCAGATTGAATGCCACGATGCCTAAGACATTGGTTCGTTTGACTCCAGCAATTATATCAAGTCCGGCTGCATCTGTGGTAATCCAGACTTCAGCACCTTCGATAGGCTGATTGTTGATGAGTATTCGAGCTGTGCGCTCTGTAAATCCTGGACCAGAATTGGCTTCGGTTACTTGAGCCACACCCGCGTACGTGGGAGCCGCTGCTTGAGCGACCCAGTATTGGAAAAGTCCTCGGGTGTCAAGTTCATCAGATGTAAACCGAATACTATAAGAACCATCGGTGCCTTCTGACCAGTCTGTAACAGCGATGATTTTTGTAGTTATTGCCCCACCAGATTTTTGATAGGTCACAGTTATAGAATCGAAAGTGATACCTGTTAATCCGGTATTGTCTGCGCTTTTTGTCAATCGAACAGGGAGCCATGTGATTTGTCGCTGAGTAGCGTTCATGGAAAAACCGGCTCCGGCATTCACATTTACAGGTGTTGGGTTTACGGTTACTTCTGTTGGCAGAGCGTCCACAGCCGTTTTTATATCGTTTACAGTATTGCCTACTGAAGATAAAGCGGTTCCTGTGGCTACATCAGTTGGGAGTGCATCTACAACAGCTTTTACAGCAGCTACAGACCCAGATGAGGCTACATCAGTCGGAAGAGCGTCTACGACTGTTTTTACGGCATCAAGAGCGGTTTCTGTTGCCACATCCGTAGGGATAGGAACGATAACTGTAACGGCTCCTGGGTATGTAGTTGAGGTGGGATATTCCATCCAATAGCTAAAAAGCCCTAAAGTATCAAGTTCTGCTGCTGAAAACTTAATACTATACGAACCGTCAATACCTTCAACCCAATCCTCAGCCGTTAAAGTTTTGGTTACTACCGGGCCGTCTAATTTTTGGTATGTAATTACAAGACCTGACGCATTATAAAGCACCCCTGTTAGTCCAGAACCATCTTCACTGCTTTGTAGAAGACCAGGTAGCCAGGATATTTGACCTTGTATAGAAGTCATCAGTTATTACCTCTCAGTCTATTTTAGCGGTTTTCGTTGGTATCTACCTGTCCCTACGCCTAATCTTTTATTGATAACACGAAAAGGAATGTAACCCTGATAGGTAAGCGAACTGTTCATTGGAGCAGCCAAACTTAGATTATTGTCTACTCCTGTGGCAGCTCCATAAAGAACCTGAATAACTACTGTGCCATTTTGTTTGGCAATAGATACTTCGATTATGTAAGTTTTGTGATCTCCATTGTCTGTTACAGTGCATGATGTTGGTTGCGCTGTTCCAAATAAATGTACATCGGTATTAGTGAAACCTGTAACAGGTTCACTGAAATTGGCTATAAACTTAATTGGTTTTTTATGTGCGGGGTCTGCTTGTCCTACATTTTTGGCTAAAACCACAGTAGGAGCTGAAGGTTTTAAGGTTCTAACCATCCAATCATCTACAGTGATGATAGAGCTTATACCATTTATTCCAGCGATATAATCTCCAACTTGATAAGTGAAAGGAATAGCTTGCCCTGGAGATACTTCCAGGTCTATAGCCATGTCTACGCCGGAGCCATCATCAATGAAGCAGTAAAGAGGAATTGGACGGGCATCTATCTCGGTGACTCTGCCGTATACTCTGACAAGGTTGCCTGTGTTATTTAGACCAGAGCCATCCCAGAAACCTTTTTGACCAGTTATAGGAGGGCCTGGGTCGTATAAAAAGTCTCCCCCTCCGAATGTTTTATTGGTCATCCCAAGAGGTTTGAGAAACGTATTATGAGAAGTGATGGTATAAGAAGCTGAAGCAATATAGCGTTCATCCCCAGCAGAAGCCATTGTGCCCGAGACAATAGTTATCGTGTCTCCAGGGTCAGGACATGCGGGGGATTCAACGCGAATACCACTACTTCTGCCAGGTTCAGATATATAAAAATAACTCCAACCTGGATATGTGCGCGTGACAACTTTATCTGAAACAGTATCGGGTAAAGCTGTGCCATCGGCTATTGTCTTCGCCCAATTTATTGAATGTGTTTCAGGAGGCTCAAACTGTGCATAAGAAGCCAGACTACACAGAATAAGTAAAGGGAGTAGTAGATATGTTAATCTTCGCATGAAAGCCTCCTTAGTCTATGACCCATACTGAGCCGGTTCCTAATTGAGCATCAAAACTCGGTCCGGTGTCTGTAACGATTACTCGTATATCCTTTATGAGATGAATCTTTCCTATGACACGGGCCAGTTTTGACATTTTGGATTTAGGTTTTGTAGTGGTGTAGATCAAGATCATTTTGTCATCTTCTTTTTCATCGGTAGCGACTACATAATGACCTAAATCATCGGAGGCTGAAGTGTATACTCCTCTATTTCTTAATCGAATCCATTGACCTTCAGGTGGTGCAGCTTTAAGTAATTCTGCCACAGTATCATACGTTTTTATATCTTCGATAGGCATGGTGGCTGTTTTTAGGGTTTCTGGGGTTCTGTAAGCGGCCACTCCACTACTTACTGGTATTTTTGGAACGCTTACAGAAGCTAATTGCTGTTTATACGGCCAAGGAGTCATAGCCCATGTGCCTTTTGTTAAAGGCCCACCATGAGTTAATAGAACACCTTTTCGATCTGTATAACCTAAGATAGTTGGGTACTCAAGTATCTTTCGTCCATCAGACAGTGTTTTAAGGGTGCCTGTAATGTCGATGGTTTGTCCAGGTAAAAGTTTGACAGGCGCAGTCAGATTAACAATTATAGGAGGACTATTTATATACCAGTCTCGAATCACAAAATAGCTTTGAGGCTCTTTGTAGATACTTGAAACTGTCACAGCGTCCAGGGTCAGCCTGGTATTGTCTTTTTGAGTAAGAGCGTATTTGATTGTGCCCGATCTGGTAGACCAATCAGGCTCTTCAGGCACACGACTTTTTTCTTTGGTGATTACAGCTACATGAGCATCATGCGACTTAGGCAATTTATCAAGTGTTCCTATTGCAGGCATAGCAAAACACAAGAGTATTACGAGCATCCAATAACGCATAGTGACCTCCTTATATTTTGATAGTGGAATACCCCAGATAAGATTATTTCGGGACAGCAAAGCCCCATTTTGTTGCAACAGCCCGAGCCAGAGCCTTGGCTTCATCGAATGGATTGACATCTGATGTCAACACCACCAGGACATTCAGCCAGGAAATGTTCCTTGCCAGCCAAGTGACAAACTTCCCAAGGTTCCAAAGGGAAGGCACAGGCTCAATGGGTTTGGTAGGCAGGAAACTGTTGATGACGTTCAAGTAAGTCGTTTCGACTTCGTTGATGTCTGCCAACAGCAAAGCTGCCTCATCTGTTGAACCCGCTTTTGTGAGTTCGATAACCTTGGAAGTAGCCGCAGCTATCCACTTGGTTATGTCTCTAATTGCGTCTTGGAAATTAGTACCTACAGTTGCCATGTTCGTAAACTCCTTATAATGGATTGGGTATTCTTTCTGGGGTATTCCGTACCCACAGGTCCGGGAATTGCTCGTCACCTTCGATGGCTACTTCAACTAAACCTGCTCGAAATCTTTGCTCTTCTTCAGCAGTTAAGGTTGAATAATTTCTGGCAGGAATTGAGCGACCAGCAAACTGGATAGGAGCGTTGCCCGAATTGAATACATACCTGTTCATAGCTCTCATTATAGCATAAATGAAAAAGAAAAGACCCCCTGTTTCCAGGGAGCCTTTTTCTTTAGCGATATGACCCGCGAGGATTAGCTGACAAGCTCGCCCACGCCGCTGTTGACGGTGATGGTCCCCATCGCGTCTGCGACCACGACCTTCTTTGCGGCTCTGCTGATGATGCCCTGCTTCTGGCTGAAGTCAGCCGGGTCAGTAAGCATCGGAGTCACATAGTCGGTGTATGGTGCCCAGATGTACGGCGTATCAGACCACTCGGCACCCTTGCGGAGACCAAGAATCTTCGAGCCGTTTGTCGTGCCGGTAGACCAGAAGTTCGTTCTCAGAACTTTATACTTACCAGCACCAGGGATAGAGACTGTTCCGTAGAACGTGGTTCCCGGATAAATCTCTCCATCAACGCCATCATCGTTGGCGTTGAACGTAAAGACGCCGCGCATGGACTTGCTCATTGCGAGAGCAGCATCGACGCCAGCTATGATGTGAGTCATAGCCCCATTTCTCTTTGAGAAAATGGCCGAATCGAGCTTGTTGAGGTAGACCCACAGATACTCGTCCCAATCCTTCTGCTGAGTAAACCCAGTAGCCGGAATGGTAGTTCCGAAGGTCAAAGCGGACGCTGTAGCCTGAGCCAGCATGTCGTCCAGGACTTCCTTGTTCCACTCCAAAGCCATCTCACGAGCGACGCCTCCGAGAAGCTCCTGTGCAGCATCGAGACCGTGGTAGGCTCTCAAATCCTGCATTTCTTCGAGTGACCAGGACGCGCCCAATTTCTTGGTATGCGCCTGAACCAGGGCACTCGTCAAGCGGAGTCTCATCTGCATAGCCGCCGAACCTTCAGTGGCGTTGTCAGCAAACGAAGAATTGAACGGATTGCTCGAAGTGTTCAGGTCGATTCTTGTCTCGTTAGCAGAACCGTCTACACGGTACTGATCGAGGAAGAAAATCTTACCTTCCGGCCTGTCGAGCGGCTGGATGCTAGCGATCATACCCATGATATACATGGGGAATACACGTCTGACCAACGGGAAGATGAGGTAGTTGCTCAAAGGAGCACCACCACCATCAGCGTTTCCATCAGCGATGGTTGCGCCGGTTGCGAGGCTTTGCAAGAGAATATCCTGCGCCCGGTCAATCTTGCCCTGCTCAAGAGCCAAGAGGCCGAGAGCGGCGTTACGACCGGAGAATGAACCTTGCTGTTCCCGTGCGATATTGACCATGAGCCTCTTACACGCTGCCCGAGGGGAGCTGAAGTGGCTCGGCAAATTGGGATTGACGGCTTGACCTTCGTAATGGTCCGGCAGATCGGCTACCATACGGTCAAGCAATTCGCCCACGTTCTGCGGAGCAGCCTCTTCCTGATTCTGCTTTTTGAAGAATGTAGGACTGTAAGTTGCGCTCTGGGTCACTTCCTGAGCGTCACCTGTGGCCGCAGGGAATGTAGCCTGAAGGTGCGGAAGCAGCGTCTCACTGGTAACGATGAGGTTTTCCAGACTATCGCACTTATCAAGTGCAGTCTGGTAAGCCTTCATTCCCAGTTCGTTCAGACCGGCATCGCCCAGAAGAGCGGCCCTAGTCTGTTTGAGTTCGGCACTGGCTCTGATTGCAGCAGCCTTTACCTGAACATCGGATTGAGTGGTGGTGTCTTTGGTTTCCACTGGTTTTTGCTCTCCTTTTTCGAGATTAGGGTCGCTCTGGTAAGAAGTGGACTTCACGCCAGAGCCGGAAGATGCTCCGTGCCACACAGCGTCGATAGCTGTGCAAACGAAGTCATCTTGCATGACGGGCCGCTCGGTGCCACGCCAATCTTGCATTGCGAACGTGCCATATCCACGAGTGGACATGTCAACCTGAACTCCAGCTTCGAGCAGAGCTTGGAGGTTTTTACCGTGAGGTTCCGTGGGAACGACGGTAGCCTCGAACCACACGTCACTTCCCTGGAGGTAAAATCGGTCAAACTTGATAGCGGTATCTACCAAGCCTTGTTCCATTTCTGGGTGTTCGAGCTTTCCGATGAACTTGCCGTTCGCAGCCTGCTTGTTCATCTCAGGGAGATTCTTCTCCCAAACGCTCAACGGGTAGACCTGGCCTACCTTGTTTACGATGTCGCCTCTGGTGGCGATACCCTGCATTTTCATGAGGGTTTTGCCATCAGCTCCAGTAGTCTTTTCGACTTTCTGGATGTAGCACATCGACTGTCCGGCCTGATCGTAAGGAACACCCTGTTGAGCTTCTCGCTTGTCAGACTGACCAGCGTAAGGTTCAGGAGTTCCATCGGTGCCAGCCGGTTCACCCTTGTAACCCGGTGCCGTTGTATCGAGTGCTTCTTTCACGGCAGTTTTGCTGCTGCCATCGGCAGCCTCTTCGCTGGCCCCCTCACCGTCACTGTGATCTGCCGGTTTATTGCTGTTAGCATCGGCGGCAGGGTCTTCCACGGAAGAACCTTTGGTCTCAGCATCGGTTTTCTTGCCAGTTCCACTCGGCGCAGGACTGCCAATTTGAGCAGGGGCCGCAACCGCAGCATCAGTGATGGCCGACTCATCGGGCACTGTATCCTGTTTTGTTTCCATCGGTTTCTGCTCCTCTCCGGTTTGTGTGTCGTCCCCTTGTATGCTCGACTCATCATCGTCATCAGGCACAGCCAGAGTGTCAACCATGAGTTTTACATCGACCCGTTGGACTTCACCGTTTATGACTACTTTTGAACCTTCAACAGAGTAGCCAATCTCGAAGTATTCCGGCTCTGTGGAATCCCAGTCGGTAGTGTAGAAGTAGATCGAGGTATCGGTAATACCAAGGATATTGGCCCACCTATAATCCCAATACTCTTCCATCCTACGCCACTGCTTGAAAGCTGCCGAGATTTTGGAGCAGTGGTCTTCATAGCTTCCATCGATGTAGTAGTGGCGCTGAGTCACTTCCATCATCGGGTCATGCTCGAAGACTGCCTGTTCGTCCGCAGAGATTTCAACACCAAACTTTTTGCAAGCGGTCTTAATGCGACTTTTGATTCCCTTCAAGTCTGACGCGCTGTATTTAGCAGCGTTTTTAGACTTGTTGATGTAACTCCAGGCCGCTTTTGCATGTTCTTTAGTGTCTATCGGATACTTACTGTTCGTCGGGTCAGCGAACTTGACATCACCGTATTTCTTTTCTCCCGTATCAGGACTTACATCCTTTCTCTTAGCCACTTGAGTGACCAAAAGCCGGGACTTCGGTTTTGCAAGGAGTCTCGCCATGATGTGTCTGACCTCGCTTCTGTAAAGTCGCTGGTTCTACTTTAACAGATAGTCAACTTGTTAGACTGTCCCCATGAAATAATTTTCTGAGGGGTACGCAGAAAAGGCCAGATATTCAACTGAATACCTGGCCTTTTTACACGTATGCGGCGGGGTTAATTTTTGAGAATCTCGACGGCGTTGAGACAGGCATCGAATGCTTTGACCTTCATTTTCGCCGAGTGACCCATCAACTTGCTTTCGATGGCGTTGTCAGGATTCTTCTCAGAACCTCTGACAGTTCGGATATGATCGAAGTAGCTGTTGATGCCGTTGAATGCTCCCCAGACCGTTCCTCGGACACCTTTGATGTCAGAGCCGGGGCCTTTTTCGATGACATCGTTGATAAGACCGAAGTGATTGACCCACTGAGGAGTCTTCTCAAACTCCCCGGCATTGTACAGGTTTCGATCTTCGTCTGTCACTCCCAGAGCGGCATAGATGATAGCATCGTTTTGTTCTGGAGTGACAGTAGTAGATTTGAATGCCTCGAAAGATGCCTGAACTCTATCGAAGTTTGTATTGGCTACCCCGATGACTCGCTGGATTTCAGACAGCTTAATCATCGCTGTGCCAGTGTGACGAATCTTGAATGGGTCGCTGCCGCCTCCATAGTTTTCGTCTCCGTCACCTTTTTTGACTCCATACGAGAAGTTCAAAATGTTCTGGCAAGCTATCCTATGAGGAAGGAGCTGCACCAGGATATTCGAGGAACCATCATGTGAGTTGAGAATCAGCATGTGTTTCCGAACAGCGTCTTCAGGCAAGACATCAAATCCACCAAGGTCTATACAGACCCAAGTGTATCGGCCTTTGTGCAGCGCACCGGCAGATGTGACGCAGGCTCCGTCTACACCGATAATGTATCTCAACCATGCAAAGGCATCACGATTCTGCACCGGATTGTATCGTGTCTTAACAATTCCGAGCGGGTCTCCGGTGTCCATTCGATACGTGGCGAAGAATCCAGGAATAACCTTGCCACCTGTTTTCTTTGCCATTCTGACTCTATCGACACCGACTTCCCAGTCGAGACCAGATTCTTTGAGAGCTTCATCGATGCTCAAAGAGTTATCAACGATGGTGCCGCCATAAACGGCTCCAATATCTCCGTGCTGAACGAACTGTGATTCGACTCTGCTTTTCATTTTTGTTGCCTCCTAGTTAGATGTCTGTTCTACATTTTCAGTATAATGGATAGATAATTAACTGTCAACCCATTTCAGACAAAACAGGTATTACTACTGATGTGTTTTTTATTGAATGTGCTATAATGTGCTTGAGGTGAGCATCATGTATTATCTGGGAGCTGGTGCAGTAGGATTTGTGGTAGGTGTCCTAATCACCTATTTTATCAGTAAGTACAAACTCGTAATAACATAATTGGTTGGTGACGATGTAAAAGGCTGATGAGGAAGGGGCGTATTCTTTATCAGCCTTTTACAGCTTTTCTCGCTATTTCACAGTATAAAGAGTCGATGTCGATACCAACAAAGTTCAAGTCCAATTTTTTAGCGGCCACAGCACTATTTCCTTCTCCAACAAACGGGTCCATCGCAAGCTCTATTCGGTCAAGACCATGTAGAGCATAAGCATACATCGCCAACTTCGGCGGGAATGTTGCCGGATGTTTACCCTTTTTCTGTTTTGTCTCATAAGGAATGAACCATACATCTCCTCGACATCGAAGATCATCAGGATTACTCCAACGACGCTTGTTGCTTTTATCTTCGTAAGGAACTCCTAAAGCCAATCGATCAAGAACGACATCAGAGGTTCTGGTGAGATGGAAAACAAACTCCCAGCATCGATTAACGAATCGTGGAGAGTTGAGTGGACGAAAATGTCCATAGGTTTTCTTGGCTTGAGGAACATAGGCACTTTTGGCCCAGATGAACTGGTTCTGAGCGTAGAACGTGCGTCTAAACACATTTAAGACATCATAAGGCAACCAGGGGTCTGTGGGTTTGAATCCTACGTTTAGAAAGATGCTGCCATCCTTGGTTAAGACCTTGTGCATCGAATGAGCCACGTCTACGAGCCAGTCTAAGTATTTGTCTCGGGGCATGCCATCATCGTATTCATTATAGTTGATGTCGAAGTTGTAAGGGGGAGATGTGACTATGCAATTGACAGATTGTTTGCCGAGTTTTTCCATCTCTGCCACGCAGTCACCGTTGATAATCTCAATCATTTACTCAAGAACCAAATTATCGCGTTGAATTATGGAGGCCAGGTTTGCTCGAATCACATTCCTATGGCTTTCGTCCAACTCAGGGACTTCTATGCCTTGATTTCTGAAGTCTTCATTTATGCCCTCAGCGAGATCATACATAACGTCAACAAAGGCTTCCAGAGGGATACTTTGTTTGGTGCCTTTTTGTTCTCCACTTCTGGCTGCTCTATTTTTTGTAGAGTTTCCAGTGCCTTTTTTCGGTAGAGCATCAGACCCAGGAGCAGGTTTAGGCTGTCCAGCAGCTTCAGCACCTTTAATCTTGGCCTCTGTGAGTCTGGCACCGCTGGTTTTCAGGAATGTATCCAGAAGTTTTTGCTGATCGTTATCAAGATGCATGAACTTTTCAGCGATGAGTTCAGGAGGTAGTGCTCCGAACGCTTCCACGAAGAACACGGCTGCCTGAGCATAAGTGAGTTCAATGTCGGCATCTTTTTTGAGGTCTACAGTATTGATCTCAGTGACTTCGATTTTGTAGCTACCACGCTCAGGAGTAATACCATTGAGCATCAATTCCAGATCACAAAGTCGATGGATTCCTTTGAGAAGTTGACGCTGTACACGTCGAAGCATACGAGCAAATTGAATCTCTACATCGGCTTTCTGAGACGATGCTCCAGAAGCTATGTGAGTTTTCTGAGCCGTGGTGATCTGCAAATATGCGATAGGAACCTGAAGACGGGTGAGGAGTTTTTCTCGATGATAAATAATGTCATTCAAGTTTCCAAGCTGAGTGTTATTTGCTGAGAGTAGATCGACTCCACCTCGACCGGAGCCGTCATCCGGCAGATAAAAGTCTGTTTGAACGTCCAGGTTATTGTCAACCTGCGTCATCATACCATCGCTGTCGAGGATTCTCCTCTTGCTGATGCTGTCTTTATACATCCTGATTCGATTCATGATGTCGGTTACAGGCATTTCGGGCTTGACCGGAATCCTGTGAACCATTTTGTCGTAAGCTCTGATAAGTCGAGCTACAGCCATACCATCTTCCATCTTTGTCAGACGAATCCAGTTTCTACGAGCAGCCGCAAGAGGTGGGGATGCCAGGAAACCTTTTTTGGAACCGAAGATGAATGGACAAATCTGCCACTCCTCAAGCTCCAATTCTTTGCCGTTGGACATGTAGATGTCGCCGTCTTCTTTGACTACCCAGCCAGGCAGCTTATCTCCACGTTTGTTGGTTTTAGGGTATATCTGATAAGAGATGGTCTGTTTGAACGCAACGATCTTCATTGTCTGTCTATCTATGACCACTTCTCGGAAATCGTTACCATTCTTCACCATATCTCTGCATATTTGCCAAATCTCATTGTGCAGATCGAGTCTTTTTTCGAGAGCGTGGAGTACTTTTTGAGTTTCAGCATCATCAGATCGAATCTTGAAGTGGAATCCGCTGGTATCGGTATAAGATACAGAACAGTCGGCTATAATATCGAGAGCTGTTGCCACCATTTCATCTTCAGAATCCATCCGTTCGATGTCTTGATAGACAGATTTTCGAGTTTGATGGACTCTCCAGGCGTTAGCCATAGAAGCTAGAGAATCTGCATTGGTCAAACCTGTCATGACCAGAGAGTCACGAGGTTCAGAGGCAGGGTGCATAGCTGTAGGGGAATCTGGGTTAAAGAGAGCCTTGAATGTTCTACCGAGCTTTTTAGCCCAGAAAGGCGCACTTATGAGATCATCTTTGCCTGTCGAACTTGCGTATATTCCAATTGGAGTAGCCATAATTATTGCCCCCAGTATAGCACAATGTTTGTATATAATACCAGATTCAACGTCAAAATGGGTGACTATATAGACTTTACAGCTTCCATATAGGCGTCCTCAAAGTCACCACTGCTTCTTTGGGCTGCTATCCAAGCAAACCAAAGAGCCATAACAGTATCACTGAACTCTCCTCCTGGATGTGTCCGAAGCTCATTCATCAAAATAGCAAGAGGTGATGTATCGTCAGGGTCCAATGGGAATAAAGCCGCAGGTATCGCAAACTGAGATTTCTCAAAAGCTACTGCCATACCTGGTAATCCAACTAACTCGTTAGCTTTATTGATACCCGTGGTGAACGATTCGATAGGTATTGATTTATCGACTTCTTCGGCGGCGTCGATAACAGCTTGCTGAAATTGATTGTTTTCCACAAGACAAAGCTGCCAGTGCTGCTCCATATATTGCTCTTTCAAAGTCCTCATTATTTCCGGGAACTTCATACGTTTTCGATACAGATTTTTCAGGTATAATCGATTGTCATGAGGACTTCTTGCCAGAGTCCAGATAACTGTCCAGGCATTCTTTTTACCCAGAGCTGAAGCCAAGTCTACTCCACCAAAAGTAGGCCATTCAGGGTCAATATCTTCGCCGATGTAACGTCTCGTTCGATCAAAACTCTTTTCCAGGGAGACTTCAGGGAATGTGCGTTCATCGTCCGACATCGCATTGAGAAGATACTGTCGGGCAAAAACTCTCGAACCGACTTCCTGTTCACGTTTTTTGAGTTTTTCTTCACTCCATTTGTCCGGCCACAGGATAGTCTTTGTGACTTTTGGCTGTTGAGTCTCTTCATCGATGATCTCATTGCCGTCATCATCAAAATGTCGAGTGATTGTGATAGCTGGAGTCCACCAAACTTTGAATACTCCAGTGTCTCTGAGATTATGACTGGCATCGGCAACGTGGTAAGGTGTGCATATCCAGACAATTTTACCTGAAGCAGATACCAGAGAGAACCAGGTCTCTTTGACAGCGTTGATGACTTGTTCGCGCAGAGCTGGATTGATAACGGAGTTTTTGAGGTCTACAACGTCGTCGCAGATAAGTAAGTCTGCACGACCACCAGCACCAGCCGATAGAACACCAGAGGCTTCGACCGAGGCGTCTCTTTGCATGATGTCGCGCACCACGAAGAACTTGGTCTGTGTATCCCCTCTGGCAACATCAATTTGTAAAGTAGGAAATATCTCTTGAACTTTGGGGTTTTTTGCGATGTTCTCTCGAATGAGACCAAGGATTTCCTTGGCTTTATCGTCACCTGAACCAAGGATTTTAATTCTCAGGTTATGATTGCGGCCAAGCTCCCATATAGCTCTACCAATGTTTTGGTAGGACTTTCCATGACCTCTGGGAGCAGCGATTAAAACTCTATCGTGGTCAGTAATGAGTTGCTGCCACTCTTCGTGAAAGTCTTGTTGTTCAACAGCTCCACGAGTTTCAGGGTCTACGAAAATATACTCGATGAAGCGATTTACGTCTTCGTAGCATACTTGACGTAGAAGAGGCTTAAACACACTCTCGTATAAAGATTCCCAGAGTCCGAACTCTCTGGCTATGGCTTCGCCTTCGTCAGGGTCACGAATATATATGGCAGTTAGTTGATTTATTATGTCGTGCGTCATGCGTCAATCCCAACTAAGATTCCTTCGACCCAGATATATTGCGGCCATTCCCACGTTAATTGTACAGCATCTACCATCTCATCATACTCTATAAGAGCGTCTATCGTGCGTATAAGCAGTTTGGTAGGATTACTGTTGCAGTATCCGATGAACTGTCGAGCACCGTCAGCCAGACTCTTTTCTCCTTGTGGAGTCAGAGCTTTTGTTACCAGCGAAAATGGTATGATTTTGAACTGAAGCACCGGAGCCAGAATCTTTTTGACGGGTTCGACTGGGGTATTTGTCGATATTGCTGCCATTACTGGACGACGTGCATTATAATCGTAAGCCTGTATAAGGTCTCCAGGCTCCAGCTCGAATGCCTGAAACTTGCCACGAGCCAGTATCATAGCTTTTGCTGGCAGAATAGTTGTTCGCACTTAATGACCCCAGACACGATCAATCAAATCGACCAGAGTAACTCTGACCAGTTTCTCCAGCTCAGGAAGTCCCTGGTCATTCATGAACGTCCCCGCCCACGCAGTATAATCGTCCAAAGCTGTTTCCGAGATGTGCGTATCGAAGTTTTCAATTCCTGGACGAAAAACCCAGAAGTTATAGCCATTCAGCAGATTAACGAGTTCAATCTCATTGGGGAATCGAATGTCTGGAATGACCACAATCTGCTGAGGACCACAGTTACGTGCTATCCAAAGGTTCATGGCATTGACCCAATAATCTTTGTCGCACATTTCCCGGCGAAGTTCGGTCCCCCAAAATTGGAGTAATAAGCGATACCGTTCTTTGGTTTCGTCTCGATACATCTCTTCGAGAACTGTTTTATAATCTCTGCCAGTTGTAGAGGACACCAGCGAGGCACACTCTTCTTTGAGCAGATCAGCCATTGCACGACGCACAGCTTTGACTCCGACCATTTGCGCGTTGTCGATAATCATCTGCGCCACAGTGTCTTTTCCTGAGCGTTTTTTACCTGCAATTCCAATAATTAACGGCATTTTATGAGCACCCCGTAAACCCGCAATTTGTACACACGAAACAACCCTCCTGAAATCTGAGAGAATCTTTGGAGTCACACTCAGGGCAGCGTAAAGAAGACCGCTCTCCCTCAGTGATATATTTTTTCAGCACCCTGGCTATGACCTTCGTATACGTGAAAAGGTTGGAATCAGGCTCCTTGAGAAGCTGATCTACAACTTTTATCACAGATGTTCGACTGCGTAGAGCCATAGTAGCGAGACGACTTACAACTGAGTATTCATTGTTTCTGAACGCTATTCCAATATCTCGAACTATGACAGGTTCCCCGCCATTGATAGCTTCGAGTTCATATCGATTTTTTGGTTTGCTTGCGATCTTAGTCATCTTTCCATATTGATAAGATTTTGGCAGATCGAGGAACTCAGCTTTGCCTCCGAAGACCTCATACGGCAGGGAATCTCTGGTAGTGACCAGAATGATAAACTGTTCAGTTTCTCCTCCACGTTGAACATTGGCATGGAATATCTCACAAGGAAGCACTTCAGGTCTGATACTCCAGTCCTCTTCTTTAACGGGATTACGAACCAGGATTCCATCTCTGGAGCCGTCCACATAAACTGTGAGTCCTTTAAGACCACACTCATGCGCCTCTTCATAAAGTTGTTGGACTATTCCTACTTCTGTGCCTCGGGGCAGATTGATAGTGGACGATATGCCGTGGTCGATGTATTCCTGGATTATACCTTGAATCTTGACTCTTTCATGCCAGTCAATATCGTTGGCTGTTACGAAGAAATCAGGAATCTCGGTTTTGCCCGTAATATCGAAGTATTGCTGGAGGTTATGGTTGGCTACCTGATAGTTCTGGTAGTATTCTCCATCTTCTCCTCTAAAATCGTAGCCATCAGACTCAGCTACTTTGCGTCTTCGCATATAATAGTTATCGAATACAGGCTCTATGCCTGATGATGTTTGACTCATTATCGAAACTGTGCCGGTCGGAGCGTTTGTGAGAAGTGCGCCGTTTCTCCGGCCACAATGCTTCATCATATCGTATATATCTTCGGGTAACTGCGTGATGAACGGACAATCTTTTTCCACTTCCCAATCAAAAGCAGGAAAAGCTCCACGTTCAACAGCAAGTTGAATACTTGCTCTATATGCTTCGTTTCTGGACATAGCGTAGAGTTCTCGAATGACATCTCTGGCTGTGCCTGAATCATCGTATCGTAGATTCAAAGCAGCAAGAGTGTCAGCCAGACCATGAGTTCCAAGACCAGTTCTACGACCTCTTTGAGCAGCATTTTCCATTTTACCGAATAAAATACGCTCATCTTCGGTGTCTGCTCTTTTTACTATGTTTTGAAGACACTCTATCTCCAGATCAACCAGGTCATCCAGGAGCCTCATAGCTATGTGGACATGTTTTTTGAAGTCTACTATGTCTATGTTGGCTTCGGGAGTGAAAGGATTGATGACAAATCCTCTAAGGTTCTGGGAAAGCAGACGGCAGGAGTCATAAGCCGACAAGAGTATCTCGGAGCATGGATTGACGCAGACAGATTTGAACTCTGGATAGTAATCAAGAGGAAGATTGCGCCGGTAGTTATCGATGAAAATGATGCCTGGTTCGGCTGTTTCGGTGGCTGTTTTGCAGATCAGATTCCATAGCTCTCGCGCTTTGACCTTGCTGATAGGAAACTTTAACGTGCCGTCAGGTCTCATCGTTTCTTCTATTGCACTGGGTCTGAACTGAAGGAACCACCAATCATCGGCCTTGACTGCTTTCATGAATGCGTCGGTTATCATAACCGATATGTTGGCTCCGGTAACACATTTCATATCAGCTTTCATGGTAACGAACTTGTATATGTCAGGATGGCTGACATCCAGGGTTATCATCAAAGCACCCCGGCGACCTTGTTGAGCCGTGTGTTTTGCTATATATGAATACAGGTCAGCGAATGACCAGGCTCCCGTCGAGGTCTTGGCCGAGTTGGATACTGGAGAGCCATCTGGCCGCAGTGTGGTGATGTCTATGCCTGCTCCACAGCGTCGTTTGAACAGGTTAGCCAGGTCTCTACCTTTGGAGTAGATCGAGGAAAGAGTGTCATCGGGACTTTCAACAGCTACACAGTTAGATAGACTAATAACTGCATGACGATTTCCTATGCCCGACATCGGAGAACCGCCCGGTACTATTTTTTTGAATCCTTTGAGAGCTTGGAAAATATCCACACCGCTTAAAGGATTCGGGTAGTTGCGCTCAATTCGAGCGAACTCATTAGCCAATCTCCAGTGCATTTCGTTTGGTGTACGCTCAAAATACATGTCATTTTCATGCAGAGCATACTTGTCCACGAATGCTTTTGCTGCCAGCTCATCACCCTCAAAGTAAGTCAAGCTGGCTTCTAATGCTTCTTGTTTTGTATAAGGCATGTTAGCAATCCTCAAAATCCATAATGTCTGTGCTCTCAACTACACTCTGATCTGAGAGCTTTATTTTATATATAGCCGGTTGGCAGAGTTCTTTGTGACCGCACCAGGAACATTGTTTGTCTCCTGGTCTGGCTGGAAGATAGCCTGCCTGAATAACTTTGGCTGTTGCTTCGATTTGTTCTTCCCACCAATCAGATTCCCATTGAGGTATTTTTTCGATCTCGATTACCTGAATAAGTGGTGAAGGGAATAATCGAATAATGTTGTAAGCAAAACCCCCAAACTCCATACCGTATCGATCACACAAATAATCGAGAGCAGCCCACTGATATATGATAGGCTGACAGCCGTATTTGGCTCTGGGTTCGGCCCATTTATCGTAGCTGAACTTGTGGTCAATAACCCACAGTTTACCATGCATCTCTTGAATAAGGTCGATTCTGCCGGTGATTTCGATGCCGCCACGAACAATTTTGAAAGACTCTTCTACACAAAGCGGATTATGTTGAGCATACATCTCAGAGTGGTAAAAACGAACAGCATCTATGACACGGTAGATTTCGGCGTCGGTGAGCTTTTCTTTTTTGGCACAACGAATGGCTAGTTTGTCCGCTCTTTCGAGAGGAAATAACTGACCCTTATGGTCAATCTTCCATTGAAGTAGGAACTCAAGAGCAGCGTGGTAAGCATTTCCTCGACGCATAGCCACACTTCCAGGAGTACGTAGACCGTCTATATAGGTATACTTGAATGCTCTAGGACAGTCTTCAAACTGAGCTACTCTGGAATACCCTAAATGGAATATCTCAACTTTTTTAGTAGATGGTGTTTTCCCACGGTCTACCTTCGTCGATGCAGGCGATGATTTTTTTGACTTTGGCAAGAGTTCTTACTCCTTCACCTATTCCTTGTGCTTTTTGTATTCTACGAAGTTTTATTCTTTGTCCTGGCCTCAAACTACCATCAGGAGCTTTAAGTTCCAGCCCTATGTATCTTCCTTTGTAACAAACCAGGATGTCTGGAACACTTTTTTGAAACTCGTTTCCGCAGATAGTATCGAAAGTGCAATACTTGAGATGCTTTAGATAGGCTATTATAAGGGCGCGAACGCTGCTTTCAAGAGCCATTGGGAACATACTCCTTGGCTTCAGCGAGACTCACACCAACTTTAGCCTCGGCGCATATCGGCACGGTAAGAGTGATACCCAGTTCATCCAGTATTCTTGGATGTTCCATCACTTTGAGGGTCTTTCTTACTGTCTCATCTACCTTATCATCTCGAACTTCAAGAAGAATAGAGTCATGAACTTCTCCAAACAGATACCCCCATTCCTCATCTAAAAAGCTGTCCACCTCAATAAGACTCATTAGTTTAAGATCGCTGGCAAAACCTTGAACAGGTGTATTGACACCCATACGAATTGCTTCATTGTATTTGGCTCGTGCTTCTCTGCCGGTATCAGGGTCTAGCTTGATATTCGGTAGATGTCGCCGCCGACCAGATAAACTCTCCACATACCCCAATCGTATAGCTTCACGTTCTTGTTTTCCATACCACGGCTCCAGGCCGGTGTGGTCAGCAAAAAACTTGTTTCTAATTTGATTGCACTCAGCCATAGAAAAGTCTACGCCATAATCGGTAAGAGCATATACTTTGAACTTGGCAGCCTGCATACCATATATAAATCCAAAGTTGACCGGCTTGGCATTTCCTCTGGCTTTTTTCTGATCTGCTTTAGGAAGCGCAGCCCAACCATCTTCATCTAAGTGGAGAATCCTCATAGCACGAATCGCATGAATGTCTTTGCCTTCTTGGTATGATCGTAAGAAAAGAGGGTCTTTCGACACTTCACCCGTGATACGAAGTTCTATTTGAGACAGGTCTACCTCGACTATTGACCATCCTTTTCGTGCGCGTATGCAGTGCTTTACAGAGAGTTTTTCAGGCCCATAAACTGAGTAATTGAGATTTTGTAGGTTCATTCCACTTTTATCTTTTTTGCTGCTGGTGGAGGATTCCTGACTCTCTTTGCCGGACGCTGTGCGACCTGTCACAGCTCCAGTAAGTCTATAACTGGTGCTTATTCGACCTCGACTCTCAGCAAACATCAGCATAGGTTCAACATACGTTGACCGTGTTTTCATAAGACCACGCCACTCTAAAAACTTATCAACGAAGGGTCTTCCTTTGAGATGGATGAGAGCATCGCTTTTTGTAGATCGAGTTTTGGTAGGAGTATAGGCTATTCGTTTATCGGGATTGAGCGGATACTTCAAATCATCGAAGAGAATACGAGCCATCTTTTGAGGACTGCTGAATGCTTTGTCAGGAACTTCTATGCCCTCTTTTTCCAGAATATCATAGAGTTCTTTCTCTACACGCTCTACTTCAGTGTCTATGGCCTCCAGGAGTCTCACTACAGTCTTTTTGTGAACCGGCCAGCCTCGAAGTTCCATTTTAGTGAATAGCCCATCCATTTTTCGGATGAGCTTGGCGTAGAGTCGTCTCAGTTTCTTTTTATCAGAATCTTTTAAGATGCCTACATATTTTTGAGCCAGTAGAAGGGTTGCCACGGTATCACGCGCAGCATAAGGTATCAACTCATCCATATTTTTGGTGAGCTTGTTTGCGATGTCGTAAGTTGGATAACCAAGTTCCGAGGTTATGAGCACTTTGAGTTTGAGGATACGATTCTCGTTGATAAGATGAGCAACGTGCATCGTATCCATGTATATGTTGGGAGCTTCTATGGGTTTATCAAACTCTCGTTTACCCCACTCATGCAGCCATAATCGATCAAACTTTCCATTATGCCAGATGCACTGGCTCTCCGCTAAGATGTCTCTGATGATGTCTACAGCTTCTTCGAGGGATTCTTCAGTCCAGAACTCAGCCGGGTTATCCTGGTCAGTGTAATAGCAATTCTCCCCAACCATAAGAGGAACGAATACACCGCCAAAATCGGGGTCCCAACAAAACTGAATAGACCGGACATGCTTGTTTTCAAGGAATGGATTAAGGCCGTCAGTTTCCGTGTCCACGGCCACCACTCCTCCAGCGGCCCTAATTCTTTTTCGTACAGCACGAAGCGACTTGAGTGAGTCTGCCACGATGACTCGTGGACTGAAGCCCACATCTTCAGTTTCTCCGTTAATCCAATCCACGAATTGACGCAAATGCGCCCACATCTGGTCTTTGACTTGTTGATTATAAAGCGTCTGAATCCAATGGACAGTAGGGTAGATATATGCGTTAAGTCGCTCATCAAAGTAACGACCACCAAACTTTTCAGCCGCGCACTTTTTACCTGTAGCTCCATAATGGGCGTTACTGCCGAAAGTGATAATGTGTTTGGGCTTGACGTGCTGGAGTTCTTGAGATAGATACCCTTCTTGGTCGATTTTTTTGGTTGCTGAATTGTAGCCATGAGCGCAAACCTTTACATGTTTTCCTTCAGGTTTGGTGTCCTTATTGGGACGGGCGCATTTCAAAGCGAAAGTGCAATAAGTAGGTATATTATTCTGATCGAAAAAAGTGCGTATTTCGGTCAGACCTTTTCCAGAGAATATGCGACCATACGTGTCATCCTGCATAGGAGGCTGTTCGGCTACAAGGACTACTTCTACTTCAGGAATATCTTTGACCGCAGGCATTAAACATATATGCCTGGGAACTTTGGGACTATTTAAGCCGAACGAACATCGATCACATTCTGGATTACGCATAAATAAACAACCCTATCTATAAGAATGAAAAGCGGCCTGGAGCATAATTTTACTACCACTCCAGGCCAATCGGAACTCAAATCGAGCGAGGGTATCAGTCGTCGTCTTCGACAGACTTACTCTTTTTCTTGGGCTTTGTCAGCTCTTCATCCTCGTCGTCATCGAGGTCGGGATAGCCAGCCCTGCCTTTGGACTTTTTGGGTTTTTCTTCCTCTTCGTCCTCGTCATCCTCGACAGGCTTTTTCTTTTTCTTGGGCTTTTCCTCTTCCTCGTCCTCGTCGTCCTCTACGGGCTTTTTCTTCTTTTTGGGTTTTTCTTCCTCTTCGTCCTCGTCATCCTCGACGGGCTTGCGCTTCTTCTTGGGCTTCTCTTCTTCCTCGTCTTCGTCGTCAGCCGGTTTCTTCTTCTTTTTGACCGGCGCAGGCGGGGTATCGTCATCATCCTCAACGTGGCCCCGAGACTTCTTGGAATGCGTTTCCTGATCGTCCTCATCATCCTTGCGAACTCTGTCCACAGAGAGAGCCTCATCCTCGGCTTTGTCGAGTTCTGAGTTGTCCTCATACTCCTTGACTCTACCGAGAACCAATTCTCTGATGTCCATGACGTGAGCCAGTTCATCTTCGGTCAAAGTTCGAGAGATTTTGAACGTAGGCTTCGACCAGGTATAACCGTTGGCTTTGCCTGTGACCTGTTCGGCAGCGAACTCGCACATAACGCTGAAGTAATCGATGCCTCGATCACGACATTCTTTGGCGAAGAACTTCCAATTGCGAAGTGCAGTCGGGCTGACGTACAGCAGTTCCGGCATATACTTTCCGGCACGAAGGATATAAAGTGCCCGTTTCTCCTTCGGCTCGTTACCCTTCTCCTTGTCCTCTTCGGACTGGTAGAAGTTTTTACGAGCAAGCAGAACCACGCCGTAGAATGACTTGGCGATTTCCACTTCGTCCGGGTCTTGTTTTGTAGGAGCCGGAAGCTCGAACCTGGGTTTTTTTCCGTCTATCTTGGGACGGCCAAAACGCCAGTCTTCATCATCCTCCAGAATCTCGCGTATTTGCTCCATCTTTTGAGCGGACGGAAGTTTCAACAGCACCTTGTCCTCACTCATCTTAATCGTGTCCTCCTTATTGGTGATTATCCACCATTACAAATTATAGGCCATAAGATCAGGCTTGTCACCTGGTATTTATGCCTGTTTTACGGACAGCTTTACTATCCAGAAAAACCGATTTTATCCTAAACATACTCCACTTTCCCACTTTATAGACCATCAATCGTTTAGGGTCTTTTTTGTAATACCACTCAGGGTCAACAAGCAATCTCTGTTCATTATGCACACATAGAATCTTACCGTTAAAGTAAACTCTACCTGGACACTCGAACTCGTTGCCATCATTGTCAACGATAGTGATTTTGGCAGGACAATTACTCAAATAACTGCCTCCAATCACGTTCGATGGATGCCGCCAGATTCAAGTCTCTTTCGAGGGAACGCATGATTTTTACGTCAATGGTATTCTTGCAGAGGATGTGCATGTAGGTTACATTTTTTGTTTGAACACCCCTATGATTACGAGACATCATTTGCTCATAATCTTCAGTATCGTAAGTGTGGCTGAAGAATACTATCATGTCCGCAAAACACATGTCAACACCCTTTGCACCTACCGATTCTTTAACGATAAATGCACGATCTTCAGCCGCAGACGCAATCATTTTATATCGAGCTTCAGCTTTTTTCACTGAACCGTTTAAGATTTTTGGAGTGTATCCAAACTTCTTTTTTATAGCTGCTGCCAGCATTACTTCTTCCTGGTCAAGCTGTGTAACTATGACTGTTGGACTATCTCTATTGTCCAAAATGTCCAGGACTATATCCAGTTTTTCTTTACCGAGCACCACGGGAGCCGGAGTTACTTCTGGCTCATCATCATCGACATCGGGGTACACAAAACCAGAGGTTATCTGTATGAGCTTTCGTATCGAAGTGAAAATGTGCATCGCTGTCACTATTTTGGGTTTCTCAGGTATAACAACATCAGCTAAAGCATCTTCATCAAGAGAATCGAGTAATTTCTGGCCTTCTTTATAAGCGTCCCACTCTTCGATAAGAGCTTCGATCTCGGCCACCTGGTCTTCCTTTAAGTCATCGTATATCTTTCGAGATCGGGCAGAGAGTTCAATTTCTCTGGTTTCATGGACAAAAGGAGGCAGATCAAGGACATCTTTTTTCTTCAATAAAACAGCTACCTGAGCCAGTTTCTTTACCATGTCTTTTAGGTTTCGATAACCTATAGTGGCTCCTCGAATAGTAGGATGAGGGATAGAATAATCCAGTTTGAACGGTAAAAATGCTGAAGGAAAAACTTCATCTCCAGTTGCAAAGGTAACTTGCGCCCACACATCTAAAGGCCGTTTTGTATAAGCTGTGCCTGTCATCACCATCTTATAACGAGTCTTTTTAGCCATCTTGCGTCTGAAAAACTTGGAGACCTTGGAGCCTGGTGTTTTGATAGCTGTAGACTCATCAAGAATACCAACATCCCAGCGAAGATCAGACATTGAGGTTTCTACTTTTTCGAGAATACGGACTGTCTCATCTCCCCTGGTGTGTTTAATCCATTTATACCCTATCTGCCAGGAGGCTTCGTAGTTGACTAGACAAATAACTACATTGCCTTCGTCAGCTAATTTCTGCGCCATCTTGAGACCTGCGGAACCTGTTTCATGCAGATCGAGAAATACAACAGGATTTTTAGCCCATTTATGCCAGTTTTCAACCCATACGTGAAGAACGGTCAGAGGAGCTGCTACATAAACCAAACGAGCGCGTTTACGTTTTATGAGGTATTCTAGCCAGTGAATCGCTACCCTGGTATTATGGGTTACTATACAGTCATTTATCACAAACAATCCATCAGGAGCAGAAACTTTAATACACTGACAAAGACCTTTGCCTGCCGGTTCTATTGATTCAATGGCTCTACTTGGATGATATTTAGTACGTTTTGCATTTTGCTTTTTTAAGGTTTTAGAGTTGCCTAATGTATTTGGAAGTTTAAGACGTAGTCTATACAATAATTGTCCTGTTTTTTTTTCACCTTTGTAAGTATACGTAGGGTATCGTTTAGATAGAACTACCGTACCTCCAAGAGACTGTACAAGAAATTTTACTTGCTCAGCTAATTGAGGGGATACTGTTGTATACTCCATCACTGTACTTCCAGAGTGTCTATCCACAGAGCCATCAGTGTCTAATAAACCTCTTAGTATTTCAGTGCGAACGTGGATAGAATTGAATAAATATTCATCTGGAATAAACTTAGATTTTGCTCGAACTCCTAATAAACTTAACGTTCTCATTTTTTGTAGTATTGAATTTTTACAATGTTCAATACCTGTTAAACCATAACTGTCTTTACGCACAAACTTCAAACAGACATTTTCAACTTTAGTTTTAGCCGCAAAAAGACTAAGTATGTCAGGGTTACTATTACTTAAAACGATTGAATGTTTGCGTAAAGTGCCGTCTCCTAAAAGAACTCCTAATAAGTAAGGGTCCAGAGTTACTTTTCGTGTTTCAAACTGCACAGGTTCAACTATTGGAATGAAATATTTTCGATTTCCATTTTTATGTTTTAAGCCTCTGATAAGCATCTCTCTAGTAGACAATACCATAGAAGGCATATTTCTCCATTTTCGTAAAGGAGTGCTGACCTCCCATAAATGGTCTAACGTGGACAAAGCTGAAGTGCTGTCTGAAAATGTTAGTCTATAAAGGTCTTGCTCTCCTTGTGGGTATACCCCTTCTACTTGTGTAGGTTTTCCATTTTTACCTATAAGATAGTCCCCAACTTTTACTTGCCCCATTGTAGTCCAACCTATAGGGGTAAGCATGGGGGTGTCTAAGGGTATCGCTTTGCCTGTACCCATCTCCATAAAGAGACATACGCCAAGTTTTTGAGAAGCCCGATCAATAGCAAAATCGAGAGCTTCTTGTTGTTTTTCCCACATAGGTAGCATGGGGAAAGTATAGCATACTCTCCTCAAAAAATCTTCCCCGTATAATTACCTGTTTTGGGTCTGAGACGCTTGACTTGCTATGCAAATAACTCAGGCATATAGTATAATGACTTGGCGATATTCAGAACGAGGATTCCTCAGTATATGACGACAACTACGACTGATGCACAACATGCAGTCGAGTTTTTGCGTTGGTTGTTCGGCGATGACCCTGATGGTTATATATACATCTTACGTCAACGACCCAGCTCTGACCCAGCAGAAGCCCGGCAGGATAAATATGACCTGAATCCAACAGCCTTCTCACGCCCTGAGAAGGTTGATTCTATCTGGTGGGAAGAACAAAGCCATTTATGGTCACAAACATTTTCGACAGCCACTATTCGTGAGAAAAAAGGCAACAACCACGGAAATAACTGCGTTGAAATCCCCGCTCTATGGTGCGACATCGATGCTTGTAAAAAGCTCGGTTTTTCAGGAGAAGAGTTCTACACCGATCTAAAATCCGTGGAAGATGTTTCTGGTTGGGTAAGATCATCAGAAAACGGTATCCAAGGGTTTTGGAAACTTAAAGAGCCTTACCAGTGCAATGGTGACAAAGAGCAATTCGCAGATGATCTGGCTGGAGTTCTATACGATATAGCTCTTTATTATGGTGGGGATACCAAAGTCGTAAACCTGGGGCGTCTTATGCGTCTACCAGGCTCCATAAATATCAAACGAGAATACACCAATCCAGTTATGGCGAAAGCCACCAAACTGACCGATATTGTATACTCCCTCAAAGCCTTAAAAGAACGCTTTCAACCAGACCCCGATATAGTTCCCCGAGTAGTCGCTTATGCTGTCACTAAAGCTCTGACTGAGATATGGGAAGAAGGCGAACGGCATGAGATCATCCTCAGACTCGCTGGTACTGTCCGAAAAAACGGCATAAACAAAGAAGCCTGTAAACGCCTGGTCAAAGAGACTCAAAAGTTCTTCAGCGATGGTGAAGATCGAACGCCGGACATCGATACTACTTACGATGCTGACCTGGGAACCTTGGCGTCTCTTAGAACGGATTACGTTGCTATAGCTGAGGATGTTGAGCAGGCAATTAAGTTTTGGACAGGATTAAAAGTCACCTATTGTAAAAAGAGAGGATTCGACTTTTTTCCTGAGAATATAGACCCTACGCAACCTGAAGATAAAGGGAATTACGACTTTTGTGAACGTCATGGATTTGAAACGCATTTCACAGCAGATGCAGCAACTACCAAGTTTGCAAACTTTGTGATTCGATTACGAGGCCGTCTCATCAAAGCTGATACGAATACCTCTGTATGGCTTGCTGATGTAATTACCCAAGGAGAGCCTCCAGCCCTGGTAGAGATTTCAACCGAAAAACACTCTCAATGGCACAAGTTCTTAACCATCAAAGGTATGCCTGTGGGACTGTCTATCGAGCAGCCAAAACTATGGGCGCAATATATCAGTTATCTGGCAGCCACATGCCCTAATGTATCTATTCGAGAGTCCAGTTACTATGGCTGGCTGGATGTCCATAAAAAGGTGCCGACACTGCTTATGCCAGGTACACCGCACCCTGAATATCAGTGGACAGGGGGAGACGACACCGTATGCAAACCGGGTGCCATTGAACAGATGATAGGACGAGACGAAGCCATTGAATATCTATCCAAGTTTGCTGAGTATTATCCAACCTGTCATGAAGAACGATTGATCTGGCCTGCTCTTGGATGGTTTGCTTCATGCGCTATCAAAGGACTCTTTTGGCAACGATTCCACGGATTTCCGGCCTTGGTCGTTAATGGTCTTTCGCAGTCAGGAAAAACCTGGCTGACCAAAGAAGTTTTAGCGATGCACTACGGAGCTTCAACTGTCCATTCATTCGCTTCCTCGGCATTCTCTATCGAAAAGTATTTGATAGGTTCCAATATATGCCCTTTGGTGATAGATGAGTTCAGAAACCTGGACGAGATCAAGGTTCGACGCACTCTGGAGATCATGAGAGCCTTATTTGATGGCAGTTTGATAACCAGAGGAAAATCAGGGGGAGAATCCCTGGATAAGAACAAAGTAGAAACTCCTCTATGCCTCATTGGAGAGCATCAATACCACGATGAAGCTACAGTCAGTAGGAGCTTCATCATAACTGTAAATCGAAAGTTTCTGGGAGACCTGGCTGAAAAATCCGAAGAAGAACGAATGCAGTTGGCTGAACAACAACAATGGCTCATGGATAGAAGATGGGCTGGGTATTTGGGTTCCTTGCTTATACGATGGTCTTCCAACAATCTTGATACGGTATATGAAATCATCGGAACGGGCAATAACGATAAAGGTTTGGCCGAGACTCTAATAAACAAAACGTGTCCTTCCAGTATGCCTAGAAAAAGAGTTAGTTGTACAAATAAAGCTGCCGGACTGATGATGATGAACGAACTCTACAATTCGTATGGCTTGGAGTTTCCTCTTAAAAAGATAGAAATGCTTGACGCTCTTTATGCCAGTGACAGTTCTTTAGACCCCAAGCAAACTTACGATATGCAGACACTTAAACACTTATTCGAGATCACTGACCAGATAATTGTAGAAGGTCATCGAGCTAAAATGAGTCATGAAGGTGCTCTTTATATCTGGGACATCGATGACAATAATTTCATCTACTTCGATATGGTAAGATGGTATAGGCTTATGCGTCCTTACGTTAAATCTTCTGATTCGGCAGCCATCACTGATAAACATGGCTTCATTGCTCTATTAAAAGACAATCATACTCAAGCAGATTCCGTTTTTGTGGAGTTCCTGGAAGATCATCCTGAGTTTGGAATCTGCGTCAAGGTAAACCTACAAAAAGTATCTGAACTATACGGAGTCAGTGTTCAACAGTGGAGGGGTATCAATGGCTTCCAGGACACGTAAAGTAAAAGATAAAGTTGAATACTTATACCCCAGCGAAGAACGAAAAAATCTTGGGCTGCCTGTCTTTGATGACGACGAAGAGTTTGAAAGTAAGAAACAGACACCAGATTTTTTCAGTGACAAACCTAAAAGTCAGGCAGAAATACTATGGACTGAGTATGGGGTAAAACCGAATCTTCCTCGTAGAGTAAAAGTTGAACAACTGCTTATTTTGTGGCGTCTCACTGTGCCGGAAATAGCCAATCTTTTGGATGTGCTTCAGAACGATGTAAAAAAAGACATCGAGACCCTGGAATCTGAATGGCGTAGAATGGGTCAACCGATGACTGATGAAGAGCGAGAAGTCGCTAAAGGTAGAGCCATCGGAGAGATGCTTCGTTATAAGGCACAGCTTCAAGAGAATACGGCTGGCAATCCTGATGGACGGCTTATGGCTTTGCTGCTTCAGGTTGAAACAACCCTTATGAAACTCCAAGGAATAGACGAGAAGAAAGGTGCAAAAGACGGAGAAGAGTTCACCAATCCTGTAGAAGCAGCTATCGAAGGGATGACTGACGAGGGTAGAGCTAAACTTTTGGAACGTATGAAACAGTCGGCTCCTGTCTAATCGTCATCATCTTCCTCTAGTTTATTCGGCATGATAGAGGCTTGAATCCCGGCAGCCTTAGCTTCTCTAATATCCTGATGCTCTTGTATGACATCCAATTTGACCTGTTGAATGACCTCCAAGAACTTACTTAAAGCGTGGATAGCATCTCTGACAATCGCTGCATCATCAGACATGTTAGATAGTTCTTGTATATGTTTGGTATTGATAAGAGCTTCAAGACCAGCTTTAAGACCGCCCTCATAGTAAAAAATAGCGGCTGTGTTCGGGACCTCTATCTCTATTATTTTTGGTTCGAGTTCAAACTCTGCGGTCTGCTCATCATCTTCGTGCTCTTCAGTTGGTTCCAGGTTGTTTTCCACTATCGATTCTCTTAAGTGTAGCTTGAAAGGTTTCAGTTAGATACTTATGTGTCTTTGTGATGCTGACTTTGCCAGGTAAAACCAACACCTCAAAAACTGCTTCGCTGAACTCTACCCAGACGGTATTGAAGCAGCTAAGTCTTAACGATAACTCATCCAGACATAAAAGTACCTCAAGAAGTTCCGGCCTTGATCGTGCTTTACCATATTTCTCAAGGTACTTTTGTGTGACCTCAATTAAACCGGGTCCCCGTTGACTATATTGTCGCGCACAGAACTCTTGAACTTCTGTGTAGGTATGCACCTTTTCGCTTGTCCAAAACGGGAATGGTTCTTGTTGCATGGCTATTACCTTGTTATACTGACATCCTTGCCTCTTATAGCCTGCGTAGTGACATTGGCACCAAGAGCTGAGAATGCAGAAAATACGCCTACGATGATTACCATGATGACATCACGAGCAGTCCACGCTCCAAAGGGGAAAAGGAACTTGTAAAGGAAGCCCACGATGATTGACATCACATAGGTAATACGAACAGACGTATATCCCTTCTCGTTGGTGTTGTAAAAGAACAGGTTCTTGATGAGAGGAACCAATGCCAGCTTTACAGTCAGCGTGATAACAGCCAGCATAGCTATGTAATCGGGTTTCAACCACAGCTTAATCAGTTCTTCCATTGGATACCTCCTTTCCAGAGCGTTTGGAACTCGATTCCTGCTGCACGATCAGACTATAAAGTCTAACGGTATCGGTTCCAACTTTCTCATTTGTTAAAATCAACCTATTGTATATACGAGTAGGGTTTCACTGGCAATACATGGCTCCAGGTTTGAGAAATGCCGCTTGGCGAAGGCTTGAAAGGCTGTTTTATGGACTTCTGCCGGACAACAGATAGCTATATTACCACCTTTACGCAAGGCAAACTTAGCTATTTTCATACTCTGGTCCAGCGCGTCCTCATTCCAGGCAGATCGAGAAGTCAAAGGAGACTGAATTACTACGAGGTTGGCACTGCGTTTGTTTACGAAACTCAAATTATAGACTGGAGCCACAACAGAAACTACCCTTTGCATTACTCCAAACTTACGAAGATTTAGAAGGAACCTCATCACCGTGCCATCTTGAAATGGCGTATCTGAAAAAGGGTCAGTAACATGACTATCGATAGCCACAATAGTTCCCTCTTTGGCAGCCTGTTCAAGAGCCAGGCCCATAACTACCGTAGACCTTCCCTCGCCACAATTAAGATCAAGAATGGTTCCCCCTACAGGCATAGAACCTACAAGACCCGAAAGAGTTTCACAGGTACTTGGGTTGAGGTTGCCATTCACCCGAGCAATGATATTGTTAATCATAAAGGTATCTTACTATATTTCTGCTGAGTTGACAAGTATCTAATCATCTTCGATGCAGGCAGTTTTACTTTTAGCCGCCGTACTTGGTTCATCGCGCTCATCGTCTCTGAACACTTTGGACGGCTTTGGACAAGCAGCATAGGTCTTAGTTGGTTTATCAACTACCTTACCGTTCAAACTTTCAACGATCTGGATGTCCGGCAGAGCATTCACGATTCGTCTACCGTAAGACTTATTCATCGCTCGACTATCCAAAAATGCGAATATGCCTTTATCATCGGTTGTTCGTATAAGACGCCCAAACCCCTGCCTTACTTGAAATAGCATGGTAGGCATGGAAAGCATATTAAACGAATCTCCTCCGGCCTCATCGATCTTGTCACTCTTTGCTTTGAACATAGGGTCTGTTGGAACCTCGAATGGAGCCTTGGTCAACACCAAACAGCTCAGAGCCTCTCCAGGGATGTCTACGCCGCTGAAGAACGTCCTGGTGGCGAATAAAGAGGAGTGGATGTCGTCTTTGAACATCTCAATGAGCACTGGCTTGGAGGCTTGTCCTTGCAAGAAGCACTTATGAGGGGCTTTGGCTGCCACATGTTCATAACAGTAACGCATGTGATTATTATTTGTGAACAGCACAAGCCCTTTGCCATTACTGTGTTTGAGCACTTTCAGTATCTCATCAGACAGAGCCGACAAGTAATTAGGGTCTCTATTATCCGGCAAATGACGAGGAAAATATCCAGTGACATTTTTCTCAAAATCAAACGGACTCTCTCCTATGAACTCTAATGTACCTTCCGGCACTCCGAGCTGATGGCGCATAAAACCAAACGAGGTGCCAATTCTCATCGTGGCCGACATAAACACTGTGGTGGGGATGACGTTGTAAACATACCCTTTCATAAGGGGAGCCACATCGATAGGCTTCAGATTGAGAATCCCATAAGGCTGTCTTTTTCTACTATAACCTGTTTCCAGAAATACGAGCCAGTTATCTTTATGCTCATCGTTTATATTGTCACCATACACAGCACCTAAATCAGAAACGAGCTTAGATAATCGTTCCTTGCAAGCTCTGATGACGATGGTTTTTGGATGACTTTCAAGCTCATTTATATAGTCAGACAGATCGTGGTTGACCCTTTTCAACTCTGCTGTTAAAACATCAGCAGCTTCTCTGGACTCTGCAATTATACGAGGGTCTATTTGTTTCAGGGCTATATTCTGTCCTAAAAGTGGTGTAAAAGGCGCAAGCACTCTTTCTGACAGATTTCTATACCTTTTAGCAAACTTAGGCTCAAAGTAATCTACCCCGACTTTAAGCAGCATTCGATCTAAAACCTGCAAGATCGATGATACTGTATTGGGTTTGAATGAGACTCCCCAGGCATCTTGAGCCTTTTCAGCAAAGACATGAGCTTCGTCCACAATCAAAGCATCATAGGCTCCAAGAATGGTTCCAGCTCCAATACCACAATCTATCAGAGTCAACATGTGGTTGGCTACAACGATGTCGGCAGAGAGAAACTTCTGGATATTGTGATAGACAAAGCAGTTGGTCTCTCCTTTTTTGCCCTCACCATAGAACGGACACGCAGCTCGTTCACAGTCATCATCTGCACAAACGTGTCGCCATTCAGCAGGGTCAAACTCGAAAGGCACCGAAGCAATGTCTCCGGTATTTCCGTTCATTATCTTCTGCTCCAAAGCCCACTTCATCATAAAGTCGGCACCCTCGAATGTGTCTTCATCGAGCTTGGCTTTGCAGAGATAATTTCTTCGACCCTTAGCCACAGCAAATGTGAAATCTATACCAACCTTATTGCAGGCAGCTTGTAGTAAAGGCAGGTCTTTATCGATGTACTGATCTTGTAGCGTTAGAGTTTCAGTGGATATAACGATTCGTTTGTTGTTACACACCGCCGAAATAATAGCCGGAACCAGCACAGAAAAGCTCTTTCCGAATCCTGTAGGAGCCTCGGCTATGATGTCTGCTTGATCGTTTATGGCTTTCAACACCATCTCACTGAACTCAGCTTGACCTTCTCTTGGAGAGAAGTCAGCTTTCATTCCTGCTATAAGCCCTTTATCGGGGTTGAAAAAGTTTTCAACGCTCAGTTCCATGTTGCCTACCTTATAATCTACAGCGATACCGTTTACCTGGTTTCTTTTTGGTTGTCGGCTGAACAGATTTATCCCAGACATACTGGATGTCTTTATCAGTTACTTGGACTTTCATCAGTCCTTGAGAAACACAGCTATGTAAAAATATAAGCTCTTTGAATCTTAGATAACTGACTATCACATCATCCTTAGTCATCACTAAGCGATTATTGTCCATCAGCTTCGACATGATTATGCCGATTATCTCGAATGTATCCTCATCTACTTGTCCAAGAGAAAACTCTTTATTTGAGTTGATCTGGTTCAATTCAAATAAAAGCTGGCTCGGCGTCATTGTAAGCAGAGTATCGTATATTTTACGCTGTATTTGCGGATACTTCTGTTTGATGTTTTCAAATGGATAGTTCTTTAAGTCAAACTTATAGGGCTGTATCATGAGATACCTCCGATGAGTTAGTTAAGATCAGCGAATATGATAGGAATTAAGGAAGAAGCCTCCTCCCATAATTGTATCATAAGTGCCCTCATATCTGGATGAGCTGTAATCGGTGTTCTCATACTGAATATGTGCATCCACTCACGCACATTACAGGAAATCACGATCTCAGTCTTGAGACATGTTGGTAGCACTGATCGAGCTGTTTGCGGTGTGTATCCCAGGTCTCGAAGACTGTTATAATTCCTCTGAGCCTGCTCCATAGCCAGAGTCCACACGCGCCGTCCTTCTTGACCTTTAACGCCATCAGCCACTTCTATATCGCCGGGCATAACCACTGTGATGCCTTTGCCGCCGTAGTCACAATAACGAGTGCTTTCCTGAGCGAAGGAACAGATACGGTGACGAACAAGTTCATGTGTGATTCCCCGGTCGGTCACGATCTTTACCGTCATGTTGCCGAACTCCAGCATCGCATGATGTTTCCGGTCTCTGAGCATCTTGACGAACTTTTCAGCCGAGTCCTCGGTGATCTTATCCTCACTTTTATAGCAAGTTCGAGCGGCCTGTTCAATCATCCGAAGAATACCCAAACCTTCTTCTGGGGTCTTGGGATTGTATATTTCGTATGAGGGTTTGATAACGTCCAAGTTAGTTACCTTTCTAAAATTAAACGTGCCGGTAATGCAGTTACTACCCGGCACGTTTACCAGCCCTGTGTAATGCTTAAACTACGCACAGGGAATCCTTATTCAATTTCGAGGTATTCCTCGCCGCCTTTGTTGAACTGCATTCCGGTCTCTTCGAGCTTGTCCTGAGTCAACTCATCCTTGACATCGGTAGGAATCTGACCCTTGTACACAGTCTCTTTGATATTGATGCAGCTTTCGAGGACACTTATCTGCTGTGTGATCTCCCCCACTTTTTCTTCCAGCACGTCGAATGTATCCGATTCGTCCTCTTCCTGAGCCTTATTCATTTTCTTTATCAGAGTGGCTTGCTTGGCCTTGTTCTCTTCGATCAGAGACCGGAGGTAAGCCACAGCAGCGTCATTATCCACGACATCCAAAGATGCCCTGGTGGATTTGATCTTCAGTATGAGGAGACCCACGACCGTTGATCTCTTTTTAGCCTCGCCGATGAGTTTTCGGGCCAGATCAAAAAGCATAGGCTTGTAGGTGTATTCCAGCCACTTGATCGTGCCTTCGTGCCGTTTCATCTGGGAATCGTAGGCGTTGTTGATGGCGTCAATTCTCGATTGTTTCTCAGCTCTGAGTCCAGCCAGTTTTCCACGATGCCAGTCTCTCCGGTCGCCGACCCAGGTGGCTATGTCGATAGCAGAGGCGTCTTCAGGAGGAGTGTCCATAACGCCCTTGACTTCGCCGGTTGCCATGTCGATGAGAGTCATGGTGTCTTCGTCAGCAACGATAATTTCTTCACCGAGTCCTGCCGGAGCATCTTCACACATAATAGTGGCTATTCCGTCTTTGTTGATGAACCCGTCATCAGTGGCTACGAATATGCCTACGAGTTCTCCGGCGACTTCTTCAGGAGCGTCTATAGGCTCCGACATTTGGAATCGTTCACCCTTCTTGACATCGACAAGAGAGGGCACTTCTACCCATTCATCACCGCGAAGAACTTCAACTTTACGCAATCCTGTTTCCAGGGTATGCGCTTGTATAGGTTCAGATATACATCCCTTTACGTCGGTCGTATCAGCCGTCATTATTGCCTCCAGTTAAGTATGTATCCAATTATAGCTCAGATAAAACTTGATTGTATACTCGTAAAAATACGTGTTTTATCGTCGGTGTGCGTCTGTTCGAGCAGCCATTTAGAATCTTGCGGCCCACCAGTCGGCTTCGGCTTATCGATTTTCACTGCTGCCGCTTTGACGATAATCAACTGTTCCTCATCGAATACATGAGCATCGATAGGTTTGCCGTCTTTCAATTCCTGGCTCGTAACGCCTACACGAACACACTTGTTCAAGTATTCCGTGTAAGAGGTTACTATGCCGGTGAATCCAGTGACGGCATCCTTGACTTTTCGTATTCTCATTTTTTGTTGCCTCCTTTTAATTAAGCAGCTAACTTCACGATCTCAAAGTGCATCGAATCTCTATTTTTGCCAGACCATTTGCCGCCCCAATTGAATCCGGCTCCAGTCCAACACCCGATATACCAATCCGGGAATGTAGCCTGTTTATTACCCATAACATGGTGTCCAGGGTCAATATCTATAGCGATTCCGTACGAATGATTGGAAATCTGGTTACTCCCTCTCATCGCACGAAACGTGAAACTTCCTCCAAATAAATCGAGATGAGCAGAGTGTAGAAACTCTATAGTTTTCTCATCATAAAACTCGGTTGTGTGGTCGAAACCCCACTCCTGCTTCGTCAGGTATCTCGCCTTCGCCCACACCGCCGCAAAAGCCCTCTTGAAATAAGGCGCAGCGAGTTTGTGGACACGAATATGAATCACCTGCGTATCCAAACTCCAAGCAAGGTACATCGCAAATGGCAACTCGATTGAGACGATATTCTCTTTTTCCCACGATGGATTGAGGGTCATATTTGGATTGTAAGGGACCCCAAATATGCTGTTTAGCCGTTGATTCTTTCTTGCTTTCATTGTTTTCGCTGCTTCCTGATATTTTATGAGCTATATGATAATGCTCTCCATAAGGGCACTTATAAACAGCCATCTTATCGTGGAACTTTTGTTCATGTTCTTTCCTGCCCTTTCGAGCTGCTTTTCGTGTGTTGTATTTCTTTTTACGGAGACAAATCCAGTATTCTTTACTGACCGTCTCCTCCTCCGATGACGTTGAGGGCGTGATCGACGGCGTAGGTAGATGGAGACATTGAATCGTGGATTTGTCCTTTGAGAATCCATCCTTCAAATCCTTCTCCCTTCACCTTTATAATCTCTGCCTCCTCATTGATTTCAAGCACTTCAGCCGTAACATGAAATCGAGTTCCCGGCACTTCTACGACAACACCGCCTCCAACGAAAACAGGCTTATTAACAGGACCAGACTGTGAAGGGGTAGTGATTTCCAATTAACCACCACCTCCAGGGGCAACGAGAATTACTTCCTCGTCATTGATGTGGGCCACATTCAAAATCATGCAGCCAACAGTAGGGTCATCACCATTGTGGACTACTCTGACAAGTTTACCTGGTTCTATCGGGCCATCAGAGTTGCCGTCCACCAGGTCTATACGAAAGAAGCCTTCGGACTCAATTATCTTTTCAACTTCTTCTGCGTTTGCTGCTATTGTGATAGTGTGTTCCTGAAGTGTGGGAGCCTCTATTTCTTTGGCTATTATCCCCATAGCTTCACGTAGAGCATCCATACTACGAGTCACGTAATACTTCTGCAATTGTTCATTTACCTGGTTAAAAAGCCGCAACGTCTACGCCCTCCTTGAGTTGTTTTATAAGTTCAGGGTCTATACGATGTGTTCGCGTGATAGGAGGATGATGCCAGAAAGCAGAGTGCATTTCAGAATCGAGTATGCCATCTTCCAGTATGCCGTCTTCATCCATATCCAAGATAAGCAATCTACCCTCAACCACTTTACTCTCTTGAAACTCCTCGCAGTCTACCAGGAACTCTTCAACAGGCGTAATGTGATCTTGAGTGAGAGTGACGTGTTTCTCACCATCAGAGCTTATCTGCACTATGATTCGGGCTATCATACAGTCATGTTCTCCACGGAAGCCGTTTCTCTGACTTCGATTGTCGTTACCGCTCCGCTTTGTGCAGCTTGAGTGCTGCTATCCTCTCGTAAAAGGCCAGTTAAATGATCTGGTATCTCAAACAGAGAACCGATGTCCTGGACGCCGCTGTTGATGCAGAGGTTTTTCAGCAGCTCAATATAGTCCGGGACTTTGGCTACACCCATGATAGGATAACGCTCCATCGGATATTGAGCCTGAACCACTTTGGGGTCTGATACTAAATGTGGATAGAACTTTCGTATCTCTACATGAGCAGCTTGATGATCGTAACGATCAACTATTACCCAGTCGATGTCGTCCAAGTTCAAACCGAAGCGTTGAAACACTGTCCGAAGAATCTTTCGTTCCAGGTCTCGGAACGCCTCTCCCACTGGAGAATCTTTGAGACCCCCAATCATATCTCCTATGTAGGCTTCGGCTGCATCATGAAGCAACAGAGCTTTAGAGTAATTGGGGTCAAGGCTTCCTCTCATGTCCCACACATAAAGTGTGTATACCAGTCCTGTATGAGACAGCACATCCCACGGCACAGAAGTATGTCCGGCATAACGATTCGTGTTGTGTAAAGACCACGCAATATCGTAAGCGTTGATGTCCTCCGGCTTGATGTCTAAGACATCTAGTAGTTTTCCAGTTATAGTGCCTAAAGCTGCCATTTTATTTCCCCGTGCTTCCGAAGCCGCCCTCACCCCTGTCCGTATCAGACAGCTCTTCGACTTTTTCGTAGTAAGCCTGAATGACAGGAGAAACGACCATCTGAGCTATTTTATCGCCCTTGTTGATCTTGTAAGACAGTTTACCGGCATTGAACATCAAGACCATAATTTCTCCTCGATAATCCTGATCTACAGTGCCGGGGCTGTTCAACACAAAGAGATTGTGTTTTGCAGCCAGCCCCGATTTAGAACGAACTTGAAGTTCATATCCAGGAGGAAGTTCTACAGCGATTCCAGTTCTGAGAGGAGCCATTTCATTCGATGATATGAACTTGTCTTCCAGAGCAAACAGATCGGCTCCAGAGTCCGTGCTATGGGCATAGACAGGTATCTGTCCGTCTGTCTCAAGTAGTTTGACCTTAATTACGACCAAAAGTTGCCTCCTACTGGGTTACTTGTTTTTGCGCCGAAAGCAGAGCTTCATTACGAACGCAGTTGGTTTGAAGTTCTGCACCTATGCACTCGGCATACTGTTTGGCATCCACGTCCTGATTAGCGCAGAATTGTTTGACGGGTTTGCCATCTTTTATGATATTGATATAGGTATTCTCAGCCATTTTCAAAACCTCTCTTCGCGCAAACTCATAAGCCGTGGCATCATTTTTCACTGTTTTATCGCCTACAAAGTTCGCAACACAATAGACGCATGTTTTCTTGTAACAGTAACGTCTTTCATGTCCTTCTTGACAGTTTTCAACTTGTCCATTCACTTGATTAGCCATTTAACTTTGTGTAAAGGAATAACAGTGCTAGGCTTTACAGGTATCCTGATAACATCCCAACCCTGTGTATATGCTATTTTTGTTTTATAGGCATCTTCGACATGCAAGTATTTATGATTCGGCCCATCAAACTCAATCAAAGTTTTTAGAGTAGGAAGAGCCAGATCAAAAACCTTAACAGTTCCAGGCAACATAAACTCAAACTCATAAGGTATCTTTATGCGCTCTAAAAACCGTTTAATACGTTCGTATTTCCAAGCCTCTCTTCTCTTCAGGGCTTTTTGATGCCCGTTTACAAAGTTTTTCTTAGCATTTTGCGTTCCAAATAAAGCTGCTTTTTGTCTTCTAAGAGGAGTCACGCTACCCTTAGATGCACAACTACTAGAACAAAACTCTGCTTCATAAACTCCACCTATTCTAGCCTTAAAAGAAGCTCCACAGTGTTTACATATTTTAGTTGCTATAGGTAATCCACGTTTCTTATTGTTGTGGCATATAAAACAAGATCGTCCACAAAAGAAAAAGGTTCTACCAGCTTTTAGTTGTCTATTGTATTCCTTGGTAGGTATACCTTTTTCTTTTCCACACTCATAGCATACTACAATAGTTACTCGCATATCTGGTGGAGGTGGGGGGGTATCGAACCCCCCGTCCAAAGAGTTTCATGAACAGACTTCTACGTGTGTAGCCCTTGTTTTTCTTCCCCGTCTAAAGATTCAGGGCGAACTCATGATACGGTGTCTTGAAATCCTTAACTTAGGGCCAGGCCGATTTCATCTCCTGGTTCACCCGCAGTTCAGTAAGTTATGCCCTCCGGTTACAGAACACTCTCCCCATTGGACACTGGCTGTCTTATGCAGCCAGAAGCAATTCCGTTCGATCATGTGCCAGATCGTTAAGAGAACCGATGCTGTTGATGTCCCGTAGTATGCTCGGTGAAATGTCTTCCGCATTTATGCGTTTGATCGATTTTTACGGAGCCAACGATCATCTCCGACACGCTATCTATTCAATTATTCTCCCTGTCGAATCCAGTCACCCCCAAAGTTTTCAAAGAGCTTGGCCCAGGTGCGGACATGCACTGACCAGCCGCACCCAGACCAAATCGCACTACCAATAACACACTCGCTGCGTGTTTGCATTCTCAGTATACTTATTTCAAGCAGGCTTGTCTATAGGTAAAACTACCTGCTTTTTAAGTGCCTTTTCAATACCATCGATAATCATGCGTAACGTGATCTTTCGCATACATGACCATTGCTGAAACTTCCATGAGCACTGACAGTATTTCAACTCGTTATGGGTTTGGCAATAGCCCAGGCTGTGTTCCGGCACTACTTGACAGTCGTATCCGGCCACTCTCAACTCCGGCCTCATAATTCCCCAGAGGGCAACTTGAGGAGTCAACACAGCCTGAGCTAAATGGAGCAATCCTGTATCAGGTGTCAAAACCAATTTGCAACGAGCAACCACAGCAGCCACAAAATCGATAGGTTTTCCAACCAGATTAACGGCGAACGGTGAATAGACATAAGATACTGAATCAATGGTTAAAGGCAGAAAACCTTTTGTATGCACGGACATCATAACATCCGAGGCTTTGTTGTTGAAGTTCCAATCACGAGGGCTTTCTCCAGCTCTGAGCACTATACCTATAATTGGCTTGTTGGTAGGATTCTTTTCAGCAAGCCAAGCATCAGCTTCGGCTTGCACTTCTGGGTCTATTTGAAATGTGGGAAGTAGATTAACCCCTTCTCGATACAATTGATGATGTCGGAGCCAGAACTCAGCAATACCCGTGGGAGGGTCTCCTCTATACTCACGTTCATAGTTCATGAAGTCGGCGTTGCAATCATAAACCTTATCTGCTTTTGCCACTGTATAAGGTTTAGGGTCTAATCGTGCGCCTCTGAGAGATGGGTCTATCAAGGTGTTTAGAGGTGTTGTCCATTCCTTTGAATCTATACATTCGACTCTATCAACACCGGGGATACCTTTGAAAATACGAACAAGACCGCCTCCCATATACGTTTCATCGGTTACTACAGTGAGATGGCAGTCTGGATTTCTTTTCTTTACTTCTTGAATCATTGGGCCAAGGAGCAAACAATCTCCTATAGATGGCCGTTGACGGATTATCACTATCCGTTTCTTCATATCAGCCTCGTGCTATGATGATCTTACTTTCTTCTTGTTCTTGTTCTTTTCGATTTTGAATGAACTCGGCATCCTTGGCATACCAATAAGACAACTGCTTAGTGGCATACATATCGATAAGTTTTCCACGCGCCATATCAGCTTCAATGTCTCGAATGACAAGTTTTGTCATATAGCTCATGTTATCGCCGAGGACGCCCGTTATCACATCTATCAATCGGCGCACATCATCGACTTCAGCATACTTCTTTACATCAAATCCGAACTCTTTGATCTTTTTCCTGGCATAAGCCAAGTTATCAGGAGAGAAATGCCCGAAGTTTTTGGGGTCTGTAACAGCCATTTTTCGACCACACAAACTGCAAGTCTCAAACAGCCAATGATCTTCGGAGGGAGATTGAGAAGTCTTTTTTCCAGCCAAGATCGCGCATTCTAAGCAGATCAAAGTTGGATAGCTGTGCTTATTGTTTTTTCTCTTTGAGCTTTTTCCCATTCACGAATTATAGCATATAGCTCCGGCAGCCTACAACCTGCTAAAAATACCTGCTTTTACTTATGAAATACTCGTAATTTTTACAGCTTCTTTTGTCACATTCTCATGATATACTGCCATAAGGAAAGGAGGTGATTCAAATGTACAAGACGGCTGCGTGGATTGTTGCATTAGTTTTTCTGGCTGTTTGCGCCGAGACCATAATGACATGGCCTGCGCCCAGTCCATACAAAAACTATAAGATTCCCTGTCTCTACCATAACCCACCAATCAAACACTCGTACAGCGTAAAAGTGCATGGAGTGCTGATTCGAGTAACAGGAAACTCTTTAAGCGTGGGAGATAAAACTCTCAAAATCAAACCCCACCACAGTATTCTGCGTTATCAATCCAAGACTATGATCGTGATCTCCTCCAACCTCGGAAGAGAGCTTTATGTAGACCCTGACATCCGACTACACCCCTCTCATAGCTTGGAAATATCGATAACCAATCTACCTCTGAATACCAAGAAACATGTAATACAACGAGGCCCTTACCGATTCATTCTCAGTCAGATTGAGTCTAACACTGAGCTAAGGGAAGCCTTAGCATCGTTGGAGGCAAAGTAACAATGAGAAGGTTTGCGTATGTGTTTTTGTTCGTATTCGTCACTATGTCTGCTACTTTAGCGACAGAAATACATGTCCCTGAATTGGACTGGAGCTGGAACGGCTCTACTGCCGATGCTCCTTTTTCAATCGATGTCGTTTATGATTGGGATGCCTGGCTATCTTACTGTTTCGGGTCTTTTGATCGTCAAGCATCCTTCGAGACTTTGGGTTTATCAGGGTCAAACTGGAGACGGTATCCCAACATCAACACCGAAAGATGTTGGCTATACGGAGATGACCATACAGGAGGCATAACACATAAAGCTCTCTACGAAACTATCATTCACGCTTATGTGGCGGCTCCTCTAGTTTCTACATGGGCATTTTCTGGAACAGGAAACTGGTCTCCTGCCGGTCCTCCTCCTAATACATCTGAGATGCACGTAATGACTTACTATGCCACAGGCTTTGGTGTTACAAAACGCACTGTCAGCGGTTACACCGAGCTTTATGGGCATACCTCTTACACCATCGAAAATGTAGGCAGCGAACTGGCTACTTATTGCATGATGGAAAACAATCTCGGTTTATCGTCTCCCGGCATATCAGGGTTGAATAACTATCTAAAAACACAAGCCGATGGCTTCTTCAATCCTATCAATATAAATCCATTTGCTGTTCTTCGTGAGCTATACCAACGAACAGGGTCAAGGTGTGTTTTTAGAGGAAACGTGCCACTTAATGAAGCTCTGGAACGTGGATTATCTGTAGGAGCATACTTGAAGTATCCTGGAGACCTTACAGAGCACATGGTATATGTTCTATGCTTCTATGCAAACGGTTCTCCTCTGCCAAACTACTATGTCTATGACCCTTATAAAGCTGACCCTGTTATAAGAGCGTCTTACGAACAACCTTACAACACCAGATCGTTTTATCTACTCTACAGGAAACCAACAAACGGTGTTTCCTGGGGTCTCACTGGTCTGGCTGCGTTGAGTAACGACCCCGATGTCACTCTTACTGTAACGAACTCGGACGGCCAGAATGTAGGTGAAAATGTAAGCGGTGCCACGATAGTCAGTGGATGTCCAGGAGGGGACTACAACGTCTCTGTCTCTGGTCCTGTAGGAAGAGCCTACCAGATCACTGCTTACTCTTATGATGAAAGCGGTAATGCTACCACTAATCTATATTCTGGGGTTATCGGAGAAGCAAACAACCATCCAGTGCCCGTGGTATCGATGCCTACTTTGAGCAAGATCAATCTTTTAGGACTCCACGCTGGCAATCGAATCGCTTTCTATGACTTGGTAGTCACAGCCGTGGTTCCTGGAGGGTTTTATGTTCAGGGTCTTGATGATCGAATACCTTTGTTTGTTCAGTCTACAACTGTGCCGACACTGCATTCAAAGGTATCCTATCTGGAAGGCATCATCGATTCAGATGGAAAGTCTCTTCAGGCAACTCAGAGTCAGTTTATAAACCTCTGTTACGCCGACTCTTTGAATCCTGTCGGAGTGACCGCAGCCAAAGCCTCGAGTACTATGGGATTTTTTACCAAGACTTTTGGCAAGGTCACGCAGCTATATTCTGACGGCTTCGAGTTAGATAACTGTTTATATATAGTGAGCGATAACCCTGTGATCGTAGGAGACATGTGGGCTGTCAACGGGGTGTATCATCAGGGGAAGTTTTATGCTCCTCTGTATTCTCACTCGGGCTACAGTTATTGCAGTTGTCAGCAACTTTTGTAGCAGTCCATTTACCCTCGGCATCACGAGACAAAATCCAAGTACTCGAGGTCTCGTGATGCCCCCAAGCATCATTCCACATCCACCATAAAGTGATAGAACAGTCCACAGGTTTAATTAGTGGAGGCTTGGGAACTCCATGCACCTTGCAACCCATTAAAGCAAAAAACACTAACACGACGGGTATTAACTTCATAGACTTACTATAGTTTTTCTTCAGAAGCAGAGATATAATCCTGAGCGGCTGCTTTTGAACATCGTGAAGGACATTTTGCCAAATCTACTTCAAGTCTGGCTTGAGAAACCAGTTCACCTGTGAAATACTTAGCCTCGCGTAGATAGTCCCATGCAGATTCACGTACCATAGGATTATCATCAGTTACTTCTTTTTTGATAGTTTCTACGTGAGTAAAATCTCGTTTTTTTCGTAGTTGATCTATCTGATGCCATCGTTGTTTTTGAGACATCACCAGTACCTCACTTTTTTAAGGATGTCGCACAGCATCTTTTTTCCAAAATAGTAGAGAAAAATGTTATACGGATAATGGTGCAGAGGGCAGATATTCAAGTAGATCAGAGCCGTTAAGATGTCCACTTTTTGTGGGTCATACCCGAACTTACTCAAAAAAGAGTAGAAAACGTCCTGACATTCAACAAGTCTATGATGTCTCTGAATATCTACCTCGACATCAAAATTACCTCGTTTGATCATGAATCTGTTTTCGTTCACCAAATCATGAGAAACGAGCATTCCATGATTCAACTTTGCGAGATCGTAGTATACGTCTCCAATCTCAGTGCTGCCACCAAAATCTTCTCTCCAATCAAGGAGCTTATACCCATTTTTGGTCTTGATAACATTCGAGAAGTGCAGGTCTCCATGCATCTTCTTTGTGGGAATACCTTGATTTATACTCAACCACGGAACCCTGCTGGTCAGTAGGTATTCCAACTTTGGCACTTTCTCTCCATTAAGCAGCTCCTCAGAATCTACTATACCTGTCTCTGCATAAAACCTTTCCAAGCGTTTCATTGTTTTCTCTTGGTAGAATGCCCTGCACAGCTTTGTATACTCTGGAGGAGCTTCTTCACGGCCCCATAAGTTTTCCTGACACCAGAGTAAAAACGCATGGATTTCACTTGGATATATACCTCTCAGCAAAGGACCGACAGCCTTCTCATACGTGTAAAAATTATGAGTGTAGCCAGTAATTTTTGGCACGGCTTCTCCCAAATAATCAGCCCGTTTAAGCCGTTTAGATACCGTGTCTTCGTCACTGAAAAACTTTACTATCTTGTCATCGAAAATGTAAGCTATCTGGTCTGTCTTCGGCAGGGTGACGGTCTCTTCAGTAGTAAGAGCCTTGTTCGCCGTCTCCAGAGCATCTATATTTCCAACATCTTTCCAACTGGGATAATGATATAAAGCGAATCGTTTTCCTTGCTGACGCATGATGTTTATTACATGCACATCAGACAGACTGGTATCTTCCCGAGCCAATAGACTGCCAGCGATGTCCCAAAAATCATACCAATCTGAGATTCCACAAAGACCTATATGGGCATGATTAGCTTTGCCGGTGCCCGCTTCTTTATCGTATATGACTCCCATCTCATTGTCATTTAATACCTGTACCAATCGGTACTGAGCACTGTGCTCGGTGCCAAGATCGTAGACCCCGTTCCAGTTATACGAGTCTATCATAGGTATAGGGGCGTCTGTGATTATCGTGTCTGAGGCATGAAAGATGAATGGACAATCAAGATGCCCTTTTGCTTTGTACATCGAATAGAGAAGACTACTGCCGGGGCCATCATAGTTATCGATTTCAACAAACTCAACCTTGAGATTAGGATATACCAACTTAACAAATTGTCTAACTAAATCTCCTTTGTATCCGAGAGTGATAACAAACGAAGTGTCCTTGGGGTAGGCGTCAAGGATATAAGACAACACCGGCTTACCCCCGACAGTAATTAAAGCCTTGTTGGTATGATTTGTAAGCTCTCCCAATCGTGCCCCGATGCCCGAAGTTGTGATAAGCACCTTGATTTTAGACACTTATAAATCTCCTACAGTTATACGCCCATGTTCATCCTGAATACGTACTACGTCATCCAGTTCAGGGGTAGAGCATTCTAAATATACAATATCTGTTAGAGCTTCCATTCTATGCACCTCACCAGGTTTTATAGTAAAAAAGGCTCCTGTTTTCAAACGATATTGTTTATCTTTATGCGTAAAAAGCATTCGTCCCGTAAGAAGCACAAAAGTTTCTTGTTTTTTAATATGCCTTTGCAAAGAGCACTTTTGTCCAGCCCACATAACGAGTTGTTTTACGGCATACTTATCATTGACTTCAAAAAGTATTTCGGCTCCCCAAGGTTTTATAGTAGTTCTATACTTATGTATGTGATGCAACTTATGATGGCATTTTTTGCATAGAGCTATACCGTTTTTAAGACGCCAAAGAGCTTTACACCGAAGAGCTTCTTCTGTTGTTTGAATGTTATTATCATGAATTATTGCGGCAAATGATACTTTATGGTGTGCCTCAAGATGTTCTTTTTGTTTACACAAAAAACAGGTATAGTTACTACGCCTCAAAACATTAGCTGTCCATTTTTTTCCTTGTTCACTTGCACGTAATGTTTTTATCATAGGCGTAAGTCCACCTTTCCACTTATGGTTTTTATCTCCTCTAGGAACATCATAAGGTTTTTCTTTACGGAGACATCCACAACTTTTAGAGTGTCCATCATGTAAATCTCTTGTATTAACCTTTGTTTCATTACCACATTTACAGAGGCACTTCCATACTTGTTCACGTTCAGCCTTGTCTAAGGCTATAACAATAAGCCTACCAAAAACTTTTCCAACTAAATTAGGGCGTTTTATACAACCACACGTAGTAGTGCTGCCCTTTTGTAAACTATCTCCGCGTACTTCTTTAATCTCGCCACAAAAACACTTACATTTCCAGTATAATTTATGTTTTTTGGAAGACCCTTTACTTATCACAGTAAGTTTCCCAAAAACATAACCTGTAAGATCAACTAATTTACCCACAATATCTCTTTATAACAATTACAGCTTCTTCAATCAATTTTTCGGTGGGGTATCTCAGGTAATCCAACAATGCCGCATAATTATTTCCCTTAAAATGATAAAAACCACCACACTTTACAGCATGTTCTATATCATCATCTCTTGTCCATTTTTTCCATTTACCCGATTCATATATCTCCTGTTTCCAGTTTGTAAGACATGTCGAAGTATTAGGATTCTGTGCAAAAAGACGACACAATTCCATAGTTTGCGTATAGCCTACTTCAGGTGCGATATTAAGCGCACTAACCCCACAAGTAAGCCTGCTTTTAATGTTATCTTTACTTAAATAATCACTGTTGTGCTCTTTGACCTTGATACCTGCACCATGTAAAATGGCCGCACACTCCTTTGTATTGCTGATGTCGAATGAGCCTACTTGATAAGTATCCCTGACCAAAGACCCTGTATTTACGACATAGAACTCAATCGGAAAACCTTCCAGCTCATCCAATATGTATCCTAGATCATCTGGTTCTGTGCGTTCTCCGTTGATAGAGTCTGTGCCGACTTCAAATCGAACTTCAGGATTGATACCTAAACAATACTTCATTGCTTTTTTAGTTTCGTCTAACACTCCATGAATACCGTCTGAGTAATGGCACATGTCGATATGAATAATGTCGAAACCGGCATCACAGTCGGCTTTCAAATTGGCATAAACCATCTTCATACTTTCGCTTAGATGGGTTTCTTCTGTAAACATCGGGCCGCAGTGATCTCGACAAATAAGCACATCAGCTTTAGGATATACCGTGTGCATCTGACCACAAAACGATTTGAAGATTTTGGTATCCCAGCCGTGAACATACCCTCCATTGCAGTTGATCTGGTTCAACGAAGCAATAAGCATAAGCTGCACGTTGTAGACGTGAGAGTATTTATACACAGCAGAGATAATCTCTGAAGACAGAGGGCCGACAGCCAGGTGCGCTTTACAAGGTTCCAACATTTGTTAATCCCTCATTCCGAGGCACACATATTCCCCAGGCCATATTTGCATCATTACCTGGCTTGAAATCATTGATAAGTACTCGAGGTCCGCGAGGAAGCCCCATTATAAGTTGATCGTAGAATAGCCCTAACTTGAGCAGCATAGCCTCTGTAACTGCTCTCAAGGACTCTCTACGCCCTGTTGTAAGTATTATGGTATGCCCGGCTCTATCCCACTCAACAAACTTCTCTTTTACACCAGGAAGCAGCTCACCGGGATTCTCTATCTGCTGATTCATATCCCCTGTATGTTTTATGATGCAGCCATCTATATCCAAAAAAATAGTTTTTTTCATTTGGCATCCTTTAAGAAGATAGGGTGTTCAAAAGCACATGCTTTAGGCAGTCCAACCGCAGCATTCAGAGCCTCAACATCAATAATATGGCCTTGATCGAACTGCGTCATCCGTTGATCTAGTATACCACGATCTTTATATACCTGGTTATCCATAATTTGATAGCATACGCTCTGCTTATAGCTCAACATTCTTTGAGGCCAAGCATGACTGTTCAAACTAATCTCTATTTCATTAGGTGTTGCACAATCGAGAGGCACATAATCCCACTTCTTCAAGAGCATTTCTGTCTTATAGACTGTCGAGCAAAGTGGTATTGGATAAAAATAATCGCTATATACTGGGATATTCCATCCCCATGAAAGTATGTTTTCTGACTCTGCTCGAACATCGCAGGGTCTTTCTTGTTCTCGTAGTTCATGTGGAGGAATCAACATATCCCTGATATGGGTCACGTTAAATCCAAGATGTAACGTGGCACTTACATAAGTATCTATCTGCCTCAAGAAAGGAATGAACTCATCAAGACTGAAATAGTCATAAAAAATGAGATCATCATGAAGAAACATGATGTATTCCTCACTTTCAAGAGCTGCTTTAACCTCTGCATTCAGATTTTTACGTTGAACGATGTCCACGTAATTTGGGATATAAGACCCGGCACAATTTACTATGATCGAATGAGTATCCTTTGCGTATACCCTAAACGACCTCAACGCAGCTTCGAGTTGTAGCGGCCTATCGTAACTGAAGACATAGATCAGCATACAATCGCAGCTCCTAGATTAAGGCTCTTGACCTGCTCCACCATCTCAGCTTGATAAGGTGTCTTTGGCACCACTATAACAGGCTCTTTTATAACCTGAATGATCTCAGGAGAGGATACCATAAGGTCTGTGCCATAGAGTCTCTTTCCAATCTTGAGTGGAGAATTATCCAGAAGACCATCAAACGCAGCCGTGAGACCCAGAGATCGAAGCATCGTGTAGAATATGTGTGCTCCAAAGAAGTAAAATGGCCCTTCGACACCCTCCAGCATGGCTTGAAGTCTTGAAGCCTCCTCTGTGAGTTTATCCTTATAAGTCAACAAAAGCGTGGAAGCTGAAGCATAACTTGAGTCTCCTACCAAAACATTCGTAACTGCCGGACTCACTTTATGAATCTCGTAAAACCACGTAAAATTGTTGTGGTTCACCATATCTGCAATGTTATATCCACAGACATGAAACAGTTGTCGCAGCACATCGCAGGTTAAAGCATTCTCATGCTCAAAGTTCAGTATGCTCGGATTTCCAAGATTCATGGCATACTCGAACTGAGGCACACTCATCATCTGAACCGGCACATTCATCAGATCGTTAAGGAACTTTCTAGGGTCCCGAATGTGTTCAAGCAGGTTCGAGTGGACTACCACATCAGCCCCCACGATAGGAACTTCAGGATAGTAGCCTTTATGGTATACCACGTCGAAGTGTTCAAAACGATTGGCTGGAGGGTTAGGCTCTATAATATGCCATCTCTTTACTTTGTCGATACACAAAGATGCAAGATAGCCGTCTCCTCCTCCAATCTCATATATGACCTTGTTTTCGAGAGGTTGCCGCAAAATAAACTCGGCAAAAGCCTGATGATGTCTCTGCCAGGTTTTACCGACACACGCATTATGAGGCTCCAGATATACCAGGTCTGTTGGCATCCTGTTCATGCTCTGAATAGTGCCGCTCACCGGGTCAACCCCGAACTGCATATCCGCTATAAAATCTTTCTCAGAAGCGAAAGACTCATCTACACAGCTCATAGAAACTGGAAGATTTGGCACCTCAAATAACACTTCTTCGATAGGACACCTTGGTCTCGCCCAGTTTATATTTTCGCCCTGTATTTTTGGCATTACATCAATTCTCCATTCGTCCAGTTCGGTCCACAAAACTGACATAGTGGATAACTGTCCGGCTTATGCTCCAAGGATGGAAAATCGTCTATATGTCCGATGACGTTATCACCCTCGGAGTCAAAGCAGCAGGACACCACCAAACCGTCCCACTTCACATAACACATATTCCTGCACATATAAGCACAACAGGCTTTACGCCTCTGGATGTCTTCTTCTGGATAAACTATACGTCCCTCGGCTCCGTTTCCAGCCCAATTATGCGTTCCTATAACTCTGAAATGCGCTCGTTCTTCCGTAGTCACCTCACATTCAGAGCACCATTTCTCGATATGTCCAGACTCAATGAAATGTGTCAGAATGTTGGCCTGAACAGTAACCTGGATACCACACATCTTGACCGCTAATTGCAGAGCTTCCATAGATTTTTTGGTATGAATCGAAATCTGAAGAAGTCTCACTCCGGCCTCTATCAGTTTTCCTAAGCTATCTTCGGTCAGCAGCAACCCGTTTGTACTGATATATGGCATATAACCATGATTCCTGGTGGCAGCCACATACTCATAAAGTTTAGGGTGTAAGAAAGGTTCTCCAGAACCATACACTGAAAAATACTCTCCAGGAGTGCCATACTTCAAAGCCTCATATACAACGTGGTCATTTGCCATTCCCCGAGGATATTTGGTTCCTGGAGTATAGCAATTTTTACAGGACAAATTACAAATGTTAAGGAGTTCCACTCCATCTAATTTCAGCATAACATCTCCGAATGTTTTGATCTTAGATAATTAAGCAACTCTTCATGATGCTGAGTCACACAATCTGTAAGAAGACCCCCACCTGTTTTATTTCTATAGAAGAAAATGAACTCAGGAAGTTTGATGCTTTTCAATCCGGCCTTGGCACAGCGAATCCAAAACTCCCAGTCTTCATAGCCTCTCATATTCTCGTCAAATAACCCTACTTTATCGAAAACCTCTCGTCTCAACAAAGAGCAGTAATTCATCTGGTTATTACGAACTTGCAGCTCCAAGTTGAGAGGTTGCGTATAGTAAGTTTCATTGCTGGCGTCGAACACTTGAGTGTCGGACCCGGATATATCTACATCAGGATTTTCTTGAAGAATGGTCAACATCTTCTCTAAGAACGTGGAGTCTATTTTGTCATCTGAACTCAAGATCAGTATATACTCTCCGATGGCGCATTTTATTCCACGATTCTGCGCTGACGATACCCCTCCATTTTTCTTCGAGATGATAGTTATCTTATCAGGTGTAGCCTTTTGATACTCTTGAATAATAGCCAAAGTGTTGTCAGTGCTGCCGTCGTTTACCAGCAACAGCTCCCAGTCTGAGTATGTCTGACTCATCACTGAGAGTATGGCCTCATGAATATACACCGCAGGCATATTGTAGACGGGCATCACTATCGAAATCACTTTATGAAAACCCCATAATACATATCCTGATTGAACTCAGGACGAGGTATAATGTCCTCAAATATCACACTGGAAAAAGCTGGCCGGACACGCTCTTCGATGTCATTACGTCTCCATACTGAATAATGACACGCCTCAACCAGTTCGGCGTCGAATTGAACTTGAAGATAGAGCTTGCCTCCAGGACGCAGCACTCGTTTAATCTCATCGATCATAAGGTCTGGGTAGGGCGTAT
>Ga0265297_10000561_pt1 | contig 107454 bp, 118 predicted proteins | sample Munlanlwell13791_FD_192502 | JGI IMG/M metagenome (GOLD analysis project Ga0265297, IMG submission 192502) | Leachate microbial communities from a municipal landfill in Southern Ontario, Canada - Leachate well 137-91 | ecosystem: Engineered > Solid waste > Landfill > Unclassified | place...
CCAGCCAACGGCAATTGCATTAAACGCACTCTTCTGTTATGTGCTGGCTATCCTGCTCATCCAGGTCTTTGGTATGGTTCCTGCGATCTGGTTTGCAATCTTTGTGTTCGTGGTCTTCTGGCTGGAGGTCTGGCCGGTTTCACAGGTCGCTCAACCAGCAAAAGGTATCCTCACATTTGTCCTGATCGGGGCAATTACACTCGTCCTTGAGTATGGATTCAAAGCTGCCGGCACTGACTTTTTCAAACCTGAAGCTGGCCTCTGGTTTGTTCTCTTCGTATGGTGGCTTGTCGCCACCTCATGGCAACTGGAGACCTGGCCGGTCAAACTGGTTGCACAACCGGTAAAAGCGATCGCAGGTCTGGGTGTATCGATAATCCTGACATTTGCATCGTATTATGCGATCGTGTCAGTGTTCCGGTTCGATCCGGGCACTGTCGGAGGATTTGTCTGGGTCTTTGTCGCGTGGCTCTATACTTGGGAGATCGTGCTGGGCAAGTGGCCAGCTGACCGTTCATCTCCGAAAGAAGATCCTTCGGCCACGAAACAATAATCTTCCTTCACTTTTTCTTCTTCGGGCCGCACACTAAAATCTCATCATCGTCAATCATCGGGATCTTCATGTGCTCGATGGCCCAGTCGCAGAGGGCATTGAGGAGCGGGATGATGCTCTTCCCGAGCGGCGTGAGCGAATATTCGACCTTGGGCGGGACCTGGGTGTATACTTTCCTTTTGATAACCCCGTCCTGCTCCAGCTCGCGCAACTGTTTTGCCAGCATCACATCAGTAATACCGGGGATCGCCCGCTTGATCTCGCTGAACCGGAGCACGCGTTTCCGCAGGAACCAGATAATCAGCGGCTTCCATTTCCCGCCGATCACATCGAGCGTACCTTCGACCGGGCAGAAATAGCACGAGGGATCTTTCATCATGATGTATCACTATGTTTTTGCATAGTATATTAAATCAAAATTAGTATCCTCTATAAATTTAGTGCTGGCTGACATTTCTTTATCATTTTATTCCTGACTGGTGAAACCGTGTTTGAAGAACAGCTGACCCTCGCATTCAATGAATTTGTCCACGTTGCCCTCGTGCTCGTGATCCTTATCGCCATTATCTCGGTCCTTACCGGTATCATGCGTGAATATGTCCCGCAGGAAAAGATCCAGAAACGCCTGGGAAGCGGTCTCGGGAGGAAAGGACCCATTGTCGGGGCGCTTTTAGGAATACTTACTCCATTCTGCAGTGCCTCGATGGTACCGGTTTCCATGGGTATGATCGAGTCAAAAGTTCCCTTCTCAACCGTATTGGCATTTTTATTCTCGGCTCCTGTCTGCAACTTCATGGTCGTGGGGATCATCTTCGGCGTCTTCGGCTGGCAAATCGCTCTCGTGTATTTCGTCATAACGCTTGTCATGGCAATTATCGGCGGGGCGTTCCTGGGCAACACCCGGCTGAAACACGAGGTCAAAGAAGTGATGACCTTCGTGCAATCCTGCGGTTGTGCATCGGTACCTGAGACCCCGTCCGCGTGCGGGTGCTCTGCCACGGTATCGCAGCCGGCATGCCGGCCCATACCCTGTTGCGGGTCCCCTGCACCCGAGCCGGTCCCCACGTGCGGAAGTACGGGTACCGCGACAAAGCAGGAGCCGGCATGCGTCTCTGCACCAGTACCGGATCCCGTCCCGACATACGGGTGTTGTGGAACCGCGGCGCCAGATGTGGAGTATTCATCGGGAAATTTCTGGGAACGCAACCGGCCCCGGCTCATCCGCAGTATGCCGTTTGCCCGGGCATTGTTTGTGCAGATCATCCCGTACGTGCTCATCGGTGCAGCGATCAGTGGTATCTGTGCAGCGTTCCTCCCGGCATCGATTGTTGAAGCCTACGTAGGGAACTCAAACCTGCTCGCGATTCCCATCGCGGCTGCAATCGGTGTCCCGCTCTATCTGAGAATCGAGATGGCGATCCCGCTGCTTTCGGTCCTCCTCACCAAAGGTATGAGCCTCGGTGCGGCCATGGCCCTCCTCATCGGAGGGACCGGTGCAAGCCTGCCGGAGATTGCGATCCTCGGATCTATGCTCAAACCCAAGGCTATTGCTGCCTATGTCCTCTGGGTGTTCGTCACGGCAACCCTTGGCGGTTTTATTTTTTATGCAGTGTTTGTCGGGATGGCATAGTCAGGGAGATCGGTCGGGATGGAGAACAGGGAAAACGGGAAAAAACTGGCAGCCGGCCCAGCCTACCTGATGATGGAGTTGAAAAACAGGTGAAAGCAGATCATCCAAAATCCTAAAAAAAAGAAGATACAATCAATGACCAAATTTCAAGAACTTACCGTTTATAATGTATTTTAAAGAATTATATGCCGGGAGGGATTATCCCGGACCGTGGCCAGTACATGATAATAAACACGCCGACCAGCGCGATAGCGGCCCCGATGATATCAAACCGGTCCGGCACAACATGATCGATCTGCCAGCCCCAGAGCAGGGCAAGCACAATAAAGATCCCGCCGTATGCTGCATACACTCTTCCGAAATTTTCCGTTTGCAGGGTCGGGATGATCCCGTACAGGATGAGAATAACAGCACCAAGCGCGGCATATTCGATACCTTTCCCTTCCCGTATCCAGAGCCAGACCAGATATCCCCCACCGATCTCACACAGGCCGGCGAGGATGAAGAGAAAAAGTGACTGGAGAACCATGCAGTCAGTACTGCTTTTCCGGATTGGAAAAAAGTTACCGCTTGACTACCCGCTTCACGGTCCCCGCTGACAACAAATTGGCGGCAAGAATTGCCGACACTCGCTCGTTCTTATCGTGATCGGGAAAACCGGTATAAGGAAATACCCTTATGGATAAAGTCATCAAAATTTCAGCACTGTTGTTTGCAGCGATTATTCTTTGCACCGTACTGGCGTTCGTCTTTCCCGGCATGCCTTCCGGTCAGACAATTCCGGAGAGTGCGGGGTCCGATACTCCCGGTAAGGTAATCGTGTACTTTTTCTATGGCCAGGAATGCCCGCACTGTGAAAAGGTCATGCCGTTCATGCAGTCTCTTCCGCAGAAATATCCGGATGTGGATTTCCGCATGCTGGAGACCTGGCATAATGAGACCAACAATAAGCTCTCCGCATCCCTCAATCAGCAACTGGGTGTCAGCAATCCCGGTGTCCCGGAGGTCATTGTGGGCAAGGTGGTACTCGTTGGCTCGAAGGATATTCCCGAAAAACTGGACCAGGCAATTCTCGCCGAACTAAAAAAGCGCTGACAAAAACCCGCCGTCTATCCATAAGGCAGCGTCGGGATCCCTGGATTGGACCTCCGGGGAGATTCCGGGAGAGCGGTCTATTTATCAACATGATGAGAATATATGAAAATGAACGTTAAGGCCCTGAGCGCACCCCTGGTTGAAGGATCTATCTATGGGCTTATCGTTGTAATCCTGCTGATTGCGTTTCATACACCCATAGCATTTGCCATTGTTGTGGGTATTATTATCGGGGCTATTGCGGTTTTTATTCTGAAGGGATCTCCCCTGGAGAATTAAATCCCTGTTTCAATCTTGTATCTGCCTCTCCTTTTTCGCTTCCTTTTTTTTGAATACAGGACCCCCCGGTCAAACCGGGACCTTTCCCGTGAAAACCAGCAGGAGAAGAATAATAATTGGCTGGTGCACCAGGTAGATCACCAGAGAGTGTTTTCCGGCAAATTCCAGTACCGAACTCCATCCCGGCAACGAAAAAGGTAGAGAAAACCTTCGTGTACCGTCCGGGTACAAGAGGGACCCCACACCCATACCGATCAACACCACGCCGAACCAGGGGAAGAGCGGTGTATAATCAACAGACCAGAATGGTGCCGGGTGGATCCCGAGCGGGAGCAGCCAGGCAGGTCCGGGACTGTTCCCGATCGCGAGTCCGATCAAGATACAGATTCCTCCCATCAGCAGGTTGGATAAACCGAACCGGTAAAAAAAGGGTGCCAGGATGATCGAGATCCCAATGAGGTGCAGGATGCCGAAGATGACGTATCCTTCACCAAGATACCACCAGGTTCCCAGCGTGACCAGGATACCGAGTGCAAAGATCCCCGCACCCCGGTACAGGAACTTTCGGTACAGTTGCCAGCCGGATATCGTTTCAGCGGTCCGGGCATAGCTCAGGGAGAACGACACTCCCACAATTAAGAGGAACAACGATGCCGTTGACAGCCCGAAATACCGCCAGAACCCGCTGCTGGTACTGACCGGGAAGATATCAAAATAACCGAGATCAAAGACGAGATGAAAAATCACCATCATCAGGATCGCGATGCCGCGGACACCATCGATTTCCCGGTACCGCGATCCCTGATCCCGTATCCCGTCAGACATTCCTATCCCGGGTCTCCCTTCAGTCTCTCCTGTATCTGATTAATGCCCGGGCTTCGTTGAGGTAAAGATTCACCAGTTCCCGGGTGAAATCAGCAAGTCCCGGGATAACCCTGAGAAGAGCCAGGGTTATAGCGATAAGAACTCCCAGCGACAGGACCTCGGCAAAGACGTTATGCGCCCAGAAGAAACTCGCATACCCTGCCCCGAACTCGGTAGTGCCGGTCGGGTCGGGGATGAAAGCAAACCACTGGTCCGACCATGCAATGATCACACCTGCAACGCGGAGGAGGTTGAGGATATAGATGGTGGGAACTACGAGGAGGAATGCGTACACTCCCTGTCTGATCGAGAGATCCCGGGAACCTGCCGCGACCCCGAGCAGGATTGCCATCGCGGTGATCCCGGTGCAGGCAAGGATGATCTCGGTTGAAAACCCGTTCCGCATGATGATGTTCCATCCTTCAAGCTGTGCATCCCGGCCAAAGATATGAAGCAGCCAGACAACCTGCTGGACGACGATCGCGATAAGCGCATCCCGGAACACGGAGATAAACGCGAACGGGACATAGATGAGTGTGCCGACGGCAGCGGCATTTGACAACTGCATCACGATCGGACTGTCAGTGAGAAGCTCCCGGATGGTGATTGCCAGAAACGGTACCGACAGGACTGCTATTGCCGGGTACAGGAAATTATCCAGCGTGAGATACCCGGGGACTTCGATCAGGAGATTGACTACGATGAGCGTCCAGCCGGCGATGGCAGCATACTTTTTCCCCCGCCCTGCTACGAGAAAAATGATGAACGCGATAAATGCCAGGAGGATCAGAATTTCTGTCATGCCATTATCCTGGTATTCTTTCCGAGACCCGGGTTATCCGGGCCGGCCCGGTGTACGAAATCCAGGGCACCCCGCGGCTTTGTGTTCATGTTATACCGCCCCGCTCAGCATCAGTGCCCCGAGTGCAACCATGACGATACCCATGACCAGGCGTACCCAGCGTTTGCTTCCCGACCGGAATGTTTCCATCCGTTCCGGAGTCCCGCCCCAGTACATCAGGATGAGGATGAGGATCAGGGGGAGCACGAAGATCAGGTTATACAGCAGCAGGTACGGGATCCCTTCGGCAAGCGTCATGCGGTCGCCCAGGAGCCCAAGGATCGCCAGGTAAATCCCGCCGGTACAGGGCAGCTCGACCATGCTGACCAGCGCCCCGAGAACGATGGCGGACGGGACGGAAGCCCGCTTGATGTACCGGTCGATAGCACCCTTCTGCGAGACCGGGATCGCGAGCGTGAAGATCTCGCGTTTGAGGAGGACCTCGGCAATGTTGATGAGCCCGGTAATAAGTGCGACAATCGCGGCCAGTGTGAAGACGATGCCGGTCAGGCCGATCTGCTGGACAACGGTGAGGAGCCCCAACCCGGCGACGAAATACACGACAAAGACCGTGGTGATATACGTGCAGCCGACAAGAACGATCCGGCGCCGCTCCCCGAGCGATGACAGGTACGCGAGCAGGAGGATCAGGACTGCAAAGGCGCACGGATTGACGCTGTCGATGAGGGCAGCGATCACGATCGAAGGGACGGTCAGGTCAACGGGTTCTGCCGGCGAGATGTCCTGAGGGAGTCCACCGGACTTCGTATAGGCTGCCGGGCAAACCCCGGGATTTGCGGTGTACCAGACAATCCGCTCTTCAAGTTCCGTGCGGATGGCTGTTTCACCGACAAGTGCCCGGTCTCCGATGAAGAGAGTTGGGACCCCTTTCTCGGTCACCCCGTACCGCTGCTGGAACTCCGCGAACATGGCCTGGTTCGTGGTATTGAAATATACTTCATACGTTTTCAGCTGCACCTGTGGATATTGTGCGGCAAGCGCTTCGATAACAGGTTTTGCCCGTTCGCAGTGCGGGCATCCCTGCCCATAGAACACGTAGATACAGATGGTGTGCTCCTCTCCGCAGGCCGGGTGCAGAGGGCATGCTCCCTCTCCACCTGACGCAGCCGAGACCGGCAATGCAAGAAGGAGCAGGCTCAGGAATACGATTACGGCTCCTGTCAGCACACTACAATTCTTTTTCATCTCTTTTCTGACCTGCCACAACGGAATTTACGTGAACAATATCATCCGGACCATGTCCCGCACGCCCGGTGCAAATCCCACAATGATCATGGCAAGCAGGACCAGGTGCCAGAAGACCGGGGCTGCCTCCTTCCGGTACTGCTGGAGAATATAAATCGCAGGGAACAGGATTACCAGTTTTAAGGGGAACATCGAGAATGCCGTCCCGGTCCATGCAATCAGGGCTCCCCCGACAACATGGGCTTCGTTGTATGCCATGGAGTGAAGGTCGATACCATAACTCGTGGCACTTGCATCCAACAACTGCCCGAAGATGAGCACGCAGTAGAGCGGATCGCTTACATATTCCCATTTGAGCACATACCGCATGAATCCCCAGACACCGGCAGAGATGACAATTGCCAGACCCATGATGATGAGAAGGACACTCACCGCAACCTGCGAATAGGTCAGCCCCCACCATACCAGGAATGCTGCGGAGATCGTGCAGGCGAGTGTTCCGATCCCGGCATACCCGGTATGGTAGGAGGCGATGATCCCGGCACGCTCCAGGGTCCGCGACAGCAGGAGCGCCGCGACGGTGAAGAAGAACAAGACGAAATAAATCAGCGGCGTGATCAGGAGGAAACGAATGTCGGACGTGATGAAACCGGTGTCTTCCACAACCCGCAGGAGTCCCCCAAGGACAATGAACGGGACGGTAGCAAGGACAAATTTCCTATCCACCGAGATTCCTGTACTGTTCAGCCACCGGTAGATGAGGTACACTGCAATGATGAGGATGATTGCATAGGTCAGGGTGTCCACAACATTGTACGGCTGTCCGTACCGGATGGGATCAATGTAATACTTTGTGATGAATTCGGCAATCATGGTTTCAGGTCCTGGTGTGCCGGCAGGAACCGGCAGAGGGGGAAGATCAGGTTCCGGAATGATTCACAATTGTTATTTCTCATAGGTAATAGTCCTTGGTATCCGGGATTCGTGCTCATCATGTTCCAGATTTATTCGACTCTTTTCCTGTTGGTTCATCTTTTTTTCCAGGTCCCAGAGCAGGAAGAGATCTACATCGACAAATGTGTTCTTTCCAACCTCGAACGGATTGTCCATGTCCCGCATAAGAAGAAGGAGCGCTGTCATGAGCATCACAAGAACTGCGAACATGGCCATTCCTTCATATACCGGCTCAATCTTAACAAAGAAGAGCAGGATGATTACACCGGCTGTCGCGAGTTCCGATATTGCATAAGCCGCCGGGATGAACGAGGTAGTTCCAATCGTCTTGATACGGTGCGAGAGCCTGTCAATATTACCGATCTCGTTCTTCAACTTGACCGTATACTGTGGCGGCACGTTCATATCGACAAGCCGGGAGATATCCTCAACAAACGACTCAATAGCGCGATCCATCTCCTGCATGTTCCAGGTATTGTGACGGAAATTCGTGTTGATGACCGTAAGGAGTACGCCGACTTTTTCCTGCATACGGGATGTTAATTCCCTGTCGGGGACATGAATCAGGGTAAGGTCGCTGTAGATCGTCCGGATCGAGGTGGCAATTTCCCCGGGGATCTTCTCGCTCTCCTTGAAATCCGTCAATACTCCTGCAAAAACAATCGCTATCGTGAAGATCGCGCCGCTGATGAAGGCCGTAACCAGGTTCGTCAGCGAGAGCACTTCAAAATTCAGGTAGTCGAATACCAGGCGGACTACCAGAAGGACCGCGGTAATACCGGCTGCCTTGATGATCAAGCCCCATTTGTTCATGAATGCTTCCATCAATTCACACCAAAAACCGGAATCGGATCCAGAAAAGATCCATCTTCCGTGATCAATGCCGGCCCCATTTAAAAAAAAATTACCGTTTCGCAACCCGCAGGCCGTTCCCTACCGCGAGGAGTTCGGACGCCTCGTGGAAGATCACCGCAAGGGTCACTCCGAGAACCCCGAGCAGGGCGCCGGGGATAAGGATGGCAAGCACGGCAACCGAGAAGACAATGTTCTGGTTAGAGATGGACAGGGCTTTCTTCCCGAATGCAATGGCCTCCGGCACCTTGGACAGGTCGTCGGCCATGAGCGCCACATCGGCCGCCTCGATTGCCGCATCGGTGCCGATCGTCCCCATTGCCACACCGACCGTGGCTTTGGCAAGGGCCGGGGCATCGTTGATGCCGTCGCCGATCATGACGACCGCCCCATACTTCTCTTTGAGCGACTCGATTGCCGCGGTCTTGTCCTCCGGTTTCAGATCGGCCCGGATATCATCGATACCGAGATCCGCTGCCACTGCTTTTGCCGTAACCCCGTTGTCTCCGGTCAGCATGATGGTTGCAACACCCATGGTGTGGAGCTCATCGATCATGGCCTTTGCATTCGGCCGGACCTGGTCCCGCATGGCAATGAGGCCGAGGATCTTCTCCTGCGTTCCTACGAATATGACCGTCTTTCCTTCAGCCCGGAGTCTGTCGATGGTACGCTGGGTTTCTGCATTCCTGGTTGTACCGGTGAAATACTCCGGTCTGCCGGCGAACCATGGGGTCCCGCCGATAATTGCCGTAGCGGCCTGACCGGGAAGGGCGCATTCACCCACCGCCTCGTGTGGCTGGATGTTATCGGTTTCCGCACGCTTTACTATTGCCCGGGCGATTGGGTGATCGGAGCAGCGCTCAACCGTATACGCAATCCGGAGGACTGCGGTTTCATCTCCATTCAGCGCAACGACATCGGTCACAGCCGGGGTCCCGGTCGTAAGCGTCCCGGTCTTGTCGAATGCGACCGCTTTTGTCTTCCCGAGGTTCTCAAGGTGGATACCTCCCTTGATGAGAATGCCGCGTTTCCCGGCCGATCCAATTCCTGCTGCAACCGCGATCGGAGTAGACATGACCAGTGCACATGGTGCTGCTGCAACAAGGAGCACCACGCCCCGTATTGCCAGATCGTTGAACGGGATGCCGAAGAATGGCGGGACGATGATGAACATGAGCGATACGAAGAAGACCGCCGGTGTATACTTCCGCCCGAATTTCTCGATGAACGCCTGGGTCTTTCCTTTCTGCTCCTGCGCCTCCTCGACCATGTGGATCATCTTCATCAGCGAATTGTCCTTAAACGTCGCGGTTGCCCGTACTTCAAGGGCGCCATCGACATTCAGGGTTGCAGCAAAGACCTTCATGCCCTCCTGCTTCTCTGCGGGTACGGATTCGCCGGTGACCGCCGCCTCATTGATACTGGACCGGCCTTTCACAATGATCCCATCGGTGGGGATGCCGGCACCGGGTTTCACCAGGAACATATCCCCGACCTGGAGCTGTTCGGCCGGGATGATCTGTTCGGTCCCGTTCCGGATCAGGACCGCTTCCTTCGGCGCAAGGTCCAGTAGTTTACGGATCGATGCACGTGTCCGTGCATAGGTGATATGTTCCACACCCTCCGCTGCAGCGTAGAGGATAACGAGGGTCACGGCCTCTTCCCAGAGCCCGAGCACGATGGCTCCCAGTGTTGCCGCGATCATCAGCATCTCGATGTCGATCGCGTGCTCATGGATTAGTTCCTCGAATCCTTCCCGGGCCCAATGGTATGCCCCGATGAGAATGGCGACCGCAAAGATAATGTTAACGGCAAGTACCGGGATAATCCCGGCAAGGCCGAGAATAAATCCCATGATCGCAATACCTGCCGCTATTAGTGCGTTCCGGAGTGGGGGAAAACCATACCATTTCCCTTCATACGCCCCGTCATCGTCGTCATCGCATTTTTTTGAACATGAACAACCCACGCTATGATCCTCCGTAAGAGTAATTTCCTGATTGGTAGTATCCGTTTAATAGTTGATAAGCAGAAAAGTAACGCACCAGGTAGGTAGTATCCATGAAGAAACCTCCCGTTGTAAATGATGATATCTGTTTCTGCCCGCTGTCCGGTGTTCTTGATGTCATAGCGAAGAAGTGGGCGCTCCTGATCGTTGCAATCCTTGGTAACGAAGGTGAAAAAGGATTCAATGAACTCAAAAAAGATCTCGGCTGTATCAGCCCGAAGCCACTCTCGGATACCCTGAAGAATCTTGAACGAATCGGGCTCGTGAGCAAGAAAGTTCTGGAGACCTCGCCGCCGACCGTGAAATATTCGCTCACGTCCGATGGCCAGGAATTGCGGGAGCACCTGATCCCGATGCTGGTCTGGGTCTCGGAACGCGGAGGGCAGGATATGCCGGGCTGTCCGATACGGGCGCGAAATACTTCCCCCGCAACAAGGGAAACGTCAAGGGGAAAATAAAGAGATTACTTTTTCAGCTCTTCGCTCATCCTCTGGAACTGCTCGCTTGTGATCTCCCCTTTCGCATACCGCTCCTTCAGGATGTCCATCGCAGTCTTCCCTTCCGTGATTTTATTCCCACTGCTTTCCCGGAGAATGACGTACAGTATCAGTGCCAGGATCCCAATCATCGGGATGATGATCAGTATCCACCACAGAAGGCCATTCATGCCGCGTTTGTTTGCATCCTGGTACACGAAGTAACCGATTATGAGGAAGATGATGAACCATACAAGCATCATCCACCACATGCCGAAGAACGGGAAACCCCAGCCGCCATAGCCGCCCATGCAGGCGTCTCCGCTCCCCCACCATGAATCCATCATGTATGCCATGAGGGAGGAATGTTCCATTCGTCATGATAAATGTTGGGTATCAGGCAAATGGGATCCTGATCATTTACCTGGCGAACGGAGTTGTAGCGATCTGCTATGACAAACTATTAAGTGCAGGGAATTTACAATTGTGATTATCAACCGCCAGTTGATAACCATGCCGGACCTTTCCATCGAAAATGAATCAGAAGGGCGAATCCTGGGATTGATCCTTCAATGGAGGTGCGGGCACTGTGAAAAAGAAAATTTTAATCCACTCCTGAGAAACGAAGCTGCAACCGGCAAAAAGGATTCCCGTTGCCCGGTCTGCAATAATTTTTGTAATATTACTTTCTCCCCCTCAAAAACCATAAGTGAGCGGGAGAAATTCGTTCAACGATCATTGTCATGCATTCCCCCGGACAAACAACAACAGATCCTGGAAGACCTGGCATGGGTTGAAAGCTTGTTTGTTATCGGGGGATCTGAAGATATTGCAAAGAGTTATTGGGAAAATTTACAAAAAGAGATCGATTTCTGGATTGAGCGGGATCGGGATAAACTGACAGATGGAATGGATTCATCAAAATTTAGATAAAAAAACGATAGACTGGAATGTTAATCGTCACTCTCCTTAAGGTTAGGAATTCTGTCAAAAGAAGCGGGATCAGAAAATCAGTCCATTTCAGGGTATAATCGCAGTGGAAAAACAAGGCCAAATGGGGCTCCTTTTCCACTCCCTGTCCAAGGTACAGTACCGGAAAACCTCGTAAAATCGTCCGTTTCGGTACGTATGAAAAATACGCTTAATTATCACTCTGTTTGCCAAAATAAGGCTGAATTACACCTCTCCCAAAGCCCACCAAAGGCCCATAAATCGAGTCTGTTTTTGCCACTTAGTTTACCCCATCCGACACCGTAAACCCTGCCGTAATGCGAATATGAGGATCGTTTTTTCCGGGGATGTCTCAAAAACAGGGTTTTAACCTGGAATACGGGAAGCGGTCGCGGAGCGGGGGCGAGCACGGCGAAGCTGTGCGAAGCGTGCGACGCGGGCGGCGGTTCAAGCGTGTGACAAAATACAGCGAGAAAATTTACGGAGGAGATTACACTCAACGGGGCTCCGCCCCTCGCCGCGTGGGCTTCCCCAACGGGAACTTGTTTTGTGGTTCATGAAGATCGGTCGGTCATGTTCACTCGTCCTCGCTTCGGCTCCGGCTCGCTTCACATCACCTCCCTTGCTTTTCCCGGAGTTGCCCTGTTGATAGGATGACGCCCCTGGCTTGTCGCGATGCTCCGGCGCCAGCGGCTGCCCCGCTCCGCTCCTCACATACCGCTTCGCGGAATGTTCGTCGCTGTTGATCGTACTCATGAGGTACGCTCAGTGACTCGTCCGCACGACGCATCAGGGGCTCGGACTCACCGCTGATGCGGTTCGTTACCTTCGCGCCCTGAAGCGGTGCTCCCTCGGGCCGCTGGGCCGGGACAGGATAGCCCCCTGATGGGGGCACGGGCTTCTTGTACGGGCGGGGGAACAAAGCGACGGTTACAGGGCGCATCAGCGACCTGTCGATCGCTTTGTCGGGGGGGTCCAACCGCGACAAGATGCATTTTCCCGATCAACCGCAACCGGGCGCATGGTTCGGGGGGGAGGGCGCGAGCCGGAACACGGCGACCTTCGCCGTGTCGCGTGAGCGCCGGGCGGGTCCTGCCTGAACGAACGAATGCCAACAGGAAACCGGAAAATTTCCTGCAGCGTGGGCGGGTCATGGCTACACGGCGCGGTTACGGGGCGCATCAGCGACCCGTCGCGCTGTGTGCCTGGGCGGGCCAACGTGAACAAAATTCTGCGCAAAATCTTTATTTCGTAAATTCAACAGCGCAGCGCTTTCACTTTCACCCTGCGCACGGCGGAGAGTTATAAGCGCTAACGTCGATAGATGTATGGTGAAAAACACCATGAGTCCAACAACAAACACAGATGTGAAGTTCGAGCACATAGGGGCCGCGCGTCTCTATAACGGCTCGGTCCGTATCGATGTCAAGACCATGCAGGCAGTGATCCCTGCCGGGGAAGTCCGAAGGCTCGAAGACCACTGGCCCGCACCGGTCTTTGACATATCTGATGTAATGAAAAACTCGGAAGCGGCACCGGTCGGGAAGGCATGGATCACCCGGTCCGGTAAAGCGGTGATGATAACGATCAATGATGTGCAGTATGTCTCCCCGCTCGCACAGCTAAAAGGAATGCTCAAGGGTGAGCGGAAATATGCGAATGTTTCGACTATGCGCCCGGTGCAGCCTCTCGCAGCAACCACCCAGCCCGCCGGGGTGCACGCATGAAAGCCGCTGATGTAAAAGCGCAGATCAACGAGCGGATCATCAAAGCATTATCAGAGGGAAAAATCCCCTGGCTGAAACCGTGGACCGAAAACGGCCCGCGAAATCTTTTCAGCGGCAGGTCATACACCGGGCTTAACCGATTAATTCTCGGACTGGGTCCCTATCCTCTTCCTTTTTGGGCTACCTACCGGCAGTATCTCGCCGCAGGGTTACAGGTACAGAAGGGAGAGCACGGCCACGGGATTATCTACGCGGGCCGGACCGTAAAGACCGAGACGACGACCGACAAGAACGGCAAAGAGACGGAGAACAAAAAACAAATCCGGTTCCTGAAAGCCTTCGTTGTGTTCAACGTCGCACAGACCGATTATATAGAGCAGGGGTACAAACTCCCCGATGTGAAGGAGAACGCCCACCTTCTCGGATGTGACGCGGTCATTCATGACTACACAGGCCGGCACTCAATAAAAATCACAGCGGGAGACCGGGCCGCATTCCTCCCGCAGATGGATATAATCACCATCCCGGATATCGGCCAGTTCAGAACCTCGGAGCACTATTACGCAACGATGTTTCATGAGTGCGTCCACTCCACCGGGCCACGGCTTGACCGGTTCAAGCGGACCGATCCGGTCTGCTTCGGTTCCGACACCTACGGACGCGAGGAACTGGTCGCCGAGATCGGGAGTGCTTACCTGGCAGCTCTCACCGGCATTGATTCATCGGCGATTGTCCAGAATCAGGCAGCCTATCTCCAGAACTGGGCAACGGCGATCAAAGCCGATGCAGATCTCGTGATGTATGCAGCAGGCCGGGCAGAGAAGGCAGCGGATTTTATGATCGGGGCTTCGGCCCCGGTCCCCACCGGCGCCAGCGGGATCGATGCGGCGGAAGGGGTGACGGCATGAACACTATTTTTGATGCCATGCCGGTAAAGGTCCTCGAAGAACTCGAACGAATAGAAACCACCCTGCCCGAGCTAGAGAGCCGGGCTTTCCGGTTACTGGCCCAAGCGCAGGATCTCCGCAGCAGGCACGATGAGATCATCGCATCATGGAAAGCCAAGGCAGCATGGGAGGGCTTAGATAATCTGGTGGCAGAGAGGAGCCGACTGGATGCGATCGCATGGTTATCAGATCCACTCCCGAGCGGGATTACATCGGAATAGTGAGGCATCCCATGATCAGCAGACGTGAATTCTGGGAGCACCGCAAAAATCGATCAACCATCTGGGGACTGTGGAAATTTTTTGTATGGCGGTTGCACCGGATGAAGAAAAAAATCCTTTTTTATTGCGGATAAACGGTGGCCCGGACAGGGACACCATGAGTCCAATCAAGAGCCCTGCCGGGTTAGTACACTATTCGTCGTCCGGCATTATCTTTTTGTTCATGCTGGCCCGCCCAGGCACACAGCGCGACAGGTCGCTGATGCGCCCCGTAACCGCGCTGTGTAGCCATGACCCGCCCGGACCGCTGCCGCGTGCTTGTCCTGTTGAGCAGTCCTGATCTTACCGGGCCCGCCCGATGCTCACGCGACACGGCGAAGGTCGCCGTGTTCCGGCTCGCATCCTCCCACCCGGACCGGAAACCGGTTCCGGTTGATCGGAAAATGTTATTTGCTCCGGTTGGACCCGCCCAACAAAGCGAGCGACAGGTCGCTGATGCGCCCTGTAACCGTCGCTTTGTTCCCCCGCCCGGATAAGAAGCCCGTGCCCCCATCAGGGGGCTATCCTGTCCTGGCCCAGCGGCCCGAGGGAGCACCGCTTCAGGGTGCGAAGGTAACGAGCCGCATCAGCGGTGAGTCCGAGCCCCTGATGCGTCGTGCGGATGAGTCACTGAGCGTACTGCATGAGTACGATCAACAGCGACGAACATTCCGCGAAGCGGTATGTGAGGAGCGAGCCGGTGCAGCCGCTGGCGCCGGAGCATCGCGACTAGCCAGGGGCGTCATCCTACCAACAGGACAACTCCGGGAAAAGCAAGGGAGAGTCTGTGAGCGGAGCGGAACGGAGGGGAGCGAAGCGAGCGATAGTGCAGCGGAGACGAACAGTCTCGACCGATATTCATGTCAGCAAAATGATAATGGTGATTTGTCCGCAGAAAAAATGAAGAACTGGAGGTTTATTCGGAATTCAGGAGTTTATGCAACTGTGATATTGCGGACATTGTTTTGAATCCCTTGTCGGTGATAATGTAGTCTCCCCTTTCATGACGCTGAAGAATCATTCCGGACTCTGTAAGTTTTTTGACATGGAACAGAAGATTTCCACCACGCAGCCCGGTTAACTGTGAAATATCTGAAAATGTCCGAGTCTGGACGGTAAGTGCTTTGAGGATTTGAAAACGCTGAATATTCGCAACAGGCTCCAGCAAATCCTTTACCAAAGTATCGTCGGAAATTTCTGCAATAATTTCCGTGTTCTCTTCTGATTTCGTGTAAATACCCAGTGATTGCATCAGGTCTACCTGCTTTTCAAAAAGCCGATGAACTTCAGAAAAACACGTGTCGCATTTATCGTATGGTCCCTTCTTCCGCAGCACTTTCATCTGTTCCCGGTAGGATTGGATAATTTCATCAGATACCTGCCCGTCTTTGATATGTCGGGCGGTATTTTGTAAAAAATCCATGAACAGTTCAAAGCATTTGCTCTGCATTTTGCAGTCGCTGATCATGTGGGAGGAAAGATCAATTTTTGCAGTATCGACCTGGTGATTCGTGAATAAGTCTGCATAATTTTTTTTTAGGTCCGAAAGAATCCCATCAACGTGTTGCAGGTTTGCATGCTCGATGAACCGTTTCAGTTCATTACGAAGTCCTGCAATCTCGGTTTTCAGTTCCCGTATTTCTGTCGAACCCTGTGTTGCTCCCATAGATTAATTTCCTTTCATTATAGTGTTGAGGTGTGTGTTCATTACCTTGCGGGTCATTTTTCTATACTAATTTGTTTAGTATATTTTAATGACGCTCAAGTATATATCCATAACATAACGATGCATATCCGGTGAAGTACCATGACAAAATCAGTTAAGGAACAAATTCATGCACAGATTTCCGGAGCACTCGCAGGTGCGAAGTTCCCGGTCAAGACACCCGTGGATCTTATTGCAGCGTTTCCGAACGGTGCAGCTACAACCTGTCAAGTGGGCGACCTCAAGATGACTGCTGGAGATGCTGGAAAATTGCTCAAGGCTACGGACTTTCCGTTCAAGAGTGCGAAGGCTGTTGCCGATGTCATTGTTAACCGGGCAGGATTGTAAATTTCTTTTTTTTGCACGTTCTCCTTCTTTTAACAGAATGAGCAACTGTTGATCGCCGCCCGCGTCGCACGCTTCGTGCACCTTCGGCGCACTCGCACTTGCTCCGCGACCGGCTCCTGTTGTTTTGTACAGTTTTGGGGAAGCCCACGCGGCAAGGGGCCCGGGCCCCGTTGAGCGTAAGGTCCGTTAAAATTTTGGTGGTTTTTATGCGCGATGAGCAGTTTCAATCATTTTTTTGATGAGCGGTGTTCAGGCAAATTTATATTTATGCTGCGTGACAAATAATTTCAAATCAGTTTTCATTTCAAAATTCAGCAAAAATTTGCTGTTTGCGAATCGCACTTGAGGTCCAGAATCCCATCCCTCGCACTCGTTTCTGTGATTCTTTTCTTTGCGTTTTATCGTCCATCATTTCTTCGTCATTTCAGCAGTTCATTTCTGAACGAGCGGAGCACAGCTCTTTTTGCATCATCAGGAAAAATAAAAAAGCCAGGGTGCAGGGTGGGAGCCTGTTACTCCATCAGTGGCAGCAGTTTATCATAAACCCGGTAGGTCTCGCCATCAGACATCAGTGCAATGATCTCCAGGCGGTCGGTCTCTTTCGACCCATCGAGGATAATCTCGGTGATGCCCTTCAGGGGCAGGATCATGCCCGTTGCCACCGACCCGTCCGGGTGGGTGACCTTGATATCCGCACTTCTGATGCTGCCATGCCCTGCACTGCCTGCGAACGACACCAGGATCTTTGCAGTAATGGGGCTTTTTGTGACCTGGAAGTAGAGCTTCTGGCCCGCGGGTACGGTCTGTGTCGGCAGGGGGACGAGAGCCTTCGATGCCGGTGCGGGAGTCGGGGCAGGGGTTGGCGTGACCGTCCTTGCGACCGTTGGTCCCGGTGTGGGTGTGATCGTCGCCGGATTGCTGACACCTCCCGTCTCCCCGGTGCCCGTGAGCATCGGCAGGCCGATAAAATAGACCGCTGCAATAATGATTACCAGGACAATGCATCCACCGATAATCCCGGTCTTGTTTGCCCATGGTCGTGCCGGTGCCTTTGCCTTCCCCGGGGCGAGAAACAGCGCTTCATCGACCGTCCCGGAGGATACCCGCTCACGTGGTGCACGGCCCCTGGCCGGTTTTTTCGCCTCATGTTTTGCCGGGGAACGGGATTTTGGTGCACGGGAGGAGTCCAGAGTCTCGGTTACATCATATTCCTTCCCGTATTTTTCCAGTAACTCCTCCGTATCCGGTTCCTGGATCTCCTGCCGGTAATGACGCGGAGTCTCAACCTTATCCGGGATGAGGTCATCATCATTGTCAGCCGGTAATTCCTCCGGTTCCGGAATTTCCTCCTCGTCCTGTTCCGGTCTCTCTTCTTTGGCCGGCCCGGCCTCCCCCTCATCAGGAGATTCCTGAGTATCACCCGGTGCCGGTCCCACCTCAAGGATCACCGGGGCCCCGCAGAGCTCGCAATACTTCAACGGGGTGATGAACCGGGTGCCGCATTTGCTGCAGGTTGACAGCTCCGGTATCTTCGTACCGCAGGTCTCACAGAACTTGTATCCGGGCCTGACCGGGGTGTTGCAATGGGGACAGATGCGTGTCACCTTTGGTGGCGAGGCCGGATCCTGCATGGAACGCAGTTTAGCTTTCACGTGTTAAAAAGGTAAGTCACCGTGTGGATTTTTTATGGCCTTTCTGACATATGAGATTACCAGCGGTTTTTCTCAATTGTCCGTTTTTTCATTCACCAGACCGGCTCACATTTTATCTGTGTAACGACAACTATAGGGTCGTATGATCGACACTCTGATTACCAAGGCAAAGGGATTCCTCACAAACCCTGTCGGGACATTCCAGCAGTCCAGGGCCGATGAACCGACAGCGGTGTTTGCGTATTTTGGCATCCTGCTCCTGTTCCATGCAGTCCTCTCTGCCATCATTATTGCAGTCCTCGGATTTAGGGGCATGCCGATGTTTTCCGGCATCCCGATGGGCCCGGCATTCCCGGTCATGGTATTTTTCATGATGCTGGTCGGCAGCGTTATCTGTACGCTCGTCTTTGCCGCATGGCTTCACCTTTGGGTGTATGTTGTCGGTGGCCGTAAGGGGATTATGCTGACGGTCAACACAGTGATCTATGGCAGCACCCCCCTCCTCCTTCTTGGCTGGATCCCCTTCCTCGGGATCATCTTCACGCTCTGGTCGCTGGTCCTTGGCGTGCTTGGCATCCGCGAGCTCCAGGAGATCAGCACGGGTAAGGCAATCTTTGCCGTTGCCATCGCTGTCATCATCCCGCTCTTCATCGTCATTCTCCTTGCGGCATACCTCCTGGTCTCGTATGTGACAGTGACGGCACTCCCGGTGACCGGGAGCACGATCGTGTCACCGTAACAACGCGTTGTCACGTGACGGAATCGGGATATTCTTAATGCCCGCTGTCATAACCAGAAAAAAATATCCATTTTTTTGTGACTGCCCGTCAGTACTTCTGCCCCGCCCGCGACAGAATATATCTCCCTTCTCCGGCCCGGGCCATTCCGGTGCACTGGTGTTGTTTGGGAAAACCGGAAGATCCCTATAATCGTGTGGCACATTTTTTTGATCTTCATGTCCTCCTGTGCCTCCGACAGGCCCTGGTACGCAGCATTGGTATACGAGAGGTCGCCGTTTTTTGATCCGTGTATGTATCCCCGATCGGGACCGGCGATGCCTGCGGCATTTACGGCAGGGCAAAAATCGCCGCAAAAATGACAGGGGCTGTCACAGTAACGCCAAAAAAGTATTATGAGTCCATTATGTTTTTTCCCGGGTTGACGGTTGTCACCCCCGCAGCATAACCGGGCCCGGCTCCAGGTACCGGCCGGCGCCGAGCAGCCACGTCCCGTCAACATCCGTTACGTAACTGATCTTGAGCTGGGTGGTGTTATGTGCAGGATTCACCGAGTAATACCCGACCATCCCCTCACCCGTGCGGGCGGTGTCGATCATGGCCTGGATATGGTACGAGCCCATGGGATCGGTTGCATTGAGACGGTTGACCCCGATAAGATCGGGACGGTACGGCCACGCAAGGGTATTTCCTGAATAATCGTAGGCAAAGATATAGAGATCGTCTTTGATGAACGATCCGTTTACGTCATTGAATACGGTAAGCGCCCGCTCTTTCCCGTTTGTTGTTGCATATGACTTCGCATCCGCGACAAACTGCCGGAGCTCCGGGTCGATGAGCCGGTCCTCGCGGGTATAGATGCCTGCCCCGATCCAGTACGTATCGTCAACAGGACGCACGTAACTGACCTTGTACCGCACGGTGAAATTTTCCGCCGGGTCCGGGTACTGGTACAGGAGATACCCGCCCCCGCCCTTCACCAGCTCGATCTCGGTACGGGTATAATACCTGCCGGAGGTATCCCGGGTGTTGTAGAAACTGGTGCCGACCAGTTGCGGCTGGAAGGGCAGTGCGAGCGCGTTGCCGGAATAGTCTAACGCATAGATGTAGATATCCCCCCGGGTAAACCCGCCGGATGGGGTACCAAACGCTGCAAGGGCCGCATCCTTCCCGTTCGTCCGGGCATACGTGGCAGCAGAATCAACAAAATCCTTAAGCTCCTGCGTGGTTGAGGGCGCACCCTGCACCGGTGCAACCACCGGTTCGGCAGGACCATAGTAGACACCGGAGCCGAGCCACCAGTCATCGTCAACCTTTTCCATGTACCCGAGTTTCTTCTCGATGGTATTGTTGTGCACCGGGTTCTTGTAATAGAACCAGACAAACCCGGTGCCATCGTTCACGGCATCGACGATTCCCTGCGCATAGAGGTTGCCAAACGCGTCCAGTTCATTGATGCGGCTTATGCCAATCTTCTCCGGGCTGACCGGGTGGGCAAGGGTGGTGCTGTTGAAATCATACGCAAAGATGTACAGCTCGCCCCGTACAAAGGTCCCGTTCGGGTTGGAAAACTCAGCCAGTGCCGCATCTTTTCCCCGGGCTTTAGCATATGCTACCGCTTCATGGACAAACGCGACCAGGGTCTCGTTGGTGGAACTATTGGTAAAAACCGGCCTTTCCGAAAGTACCGGCGGGGTTGTGGATGACGGCTGGGTGCATCCGGAAGACCAGAGGAGTAATGCCAGAACAAGCAGGGCAAAAACGGGTAATCGTGCCGGTCTCATACCTACAGAATTGTCCACGATTGATATTAAACAGGGATGATTTTCGGCTCTGTAGAAAACCTATGTGGGTTAGTGTTAGATAAGGATGGAACCACGGGCGCTCGGGGTCTGCCGACCCTCGCCCTGCGAAGAATCCTTCGGATTCTTCTCATCCTCACAGTCTGACCCCCGTTCGGACCGTGAAACTTAGCCATATGCGAGCATTGAAAAAAATTGAAAACGGGGGGGTCAAGGGGGCTTGCCCCCTTGGGCTGCCTCCCCCCCTGGGGGTGAGAGGGGGTCACACTCGTAAATCCACTGAGTGCATTGTGAGAAGGATTTCTCCATAGCCTGCTTTTTTGGCGGTTTCGATCCCTGTTGTTGTTCCCGCAGGCGTTCCCGCAACCATTATTGCCCTCACTCAGCAATCCTCCCGTATGCCACCGGTAAAAAAACACGGGGGGCGACAGAAGAGACCGCTCGCGGAGGTCCTTCCGGAAATGCTTGCCGCTGCTCTTGCACAGCAGGATGATCTCATTCTCACGTTCGAGACGGAACCGGATACCGGCAGGAGAAGCGTCCATGTCCTGACCGGCAGGTTCGTTACCGAATGCATGCTCCGCAAGCTCATCGGGCAGGCAGAATCGCAGCGGGATGAAGGGAGCATGATCGTGACGCAGGCATGGCCGAAACGAAGGCCCGCACCGTGACCTGAAAACCCCCCATCACTTTCGCCCCTCGCCCGCCTCTTCTTAATACGCAGCGGTGACGGTTGTTAGATCATGGAATGCCAGTACACAAGCTGCCTTGTGACCTGCCACCGGTGCAGTCACACCTGGACGTACATGGGGAACCGGCTCTCATCGCTCCGGCGCTCACGGAAGCCGGTCAAGGTCGGGTGCCCGCGATGCCATGCGAAAGTGACCCTTCATGAAAAAGAGGCACGGTGAGGGGACGCCGGGTGCAGCTGCCCCCCGGGTTGGGAAGGGTGCCCGGCTATCGTTCGATGAGCCGGATGTGCTCGGCGGTCTTCTTTGCCAGCTCGTCCCTGTTCTGCAGGTGCGCCACGTCCGCCATTGCTTCGAGCACGTGGACCGACTCCTCAAGGAACGAGAGGATGTCGGTTGGAAAGACCTCGATCCCGTACTCGTCCATTAAGAACGAGGCGATCTGCCGGTGGTCGAGCCCGTTCTCCCGAAGCTCGATCACCTTCCGGGCAAATTTTTTCTCCGGGCAGCCGCAGAGCGGGGAGTCCTTGCAGGTGCAGCGCAGGAAATCATTGAAAAAAGCAAGGATCTGCTCCCTGACCGCAAAGTCAAGTACATCATAGTTGATGCGGGAACAGAGGGTCTCGAGCATATTGCCCGAGAAAGCGAGCTCGGGAAGGCGATAGCCGGCGAGCCGTTCGAGTTTCTTTGCGTGACGGAACCGTGCCCGGTCAGCGATCAATCATCGTCTCCTGTCGACTCGTCAAAGTTCTTTAAGGTGGCCATCGCCTCGTTCATGCGCTCGCACTCGATGAGCCATTCGTCAAAGAGGGTCGGGTTCTCGAGGTCGTCCTTGACATATTTCCCGCAGCAGGCCGCGCCGTCGATGACTGCGGCGGCAATATTGGCACCGGTTTCAAGCGCAAGTTCCATGTCCATGTCGATCTGGCTACGGCCGGTCTTGACCAGCGTCTTGATGTCCTTGTCGAAGCCGCCCTCAAGGTATTTCCGGGTGCCGGCAAAGAGCACGAGTTTTGGCAGCTGGAGGATCTCGATCAGTTCCTCGAGGTCGCCTTTGGGTGCTGCGGTCATGACGATCGCCTCCACCGCGGCAATCTTGTCAAGGGTCTCCTCTTTACTGAAGCGTTTGTTCTGGTAGAGCTTGATGATCTTGAGCACCGCAAGCGTGATGTCCACGGAAAAACCGTCAAGGATCCGGAACCCTTCGGGCATCTCCTCGCTCTTCTCGTCCACTTCAAAACTGGATTCCGCGAGAGTCTTTAACCAGTTGTCCCACCGCTCCTGGTTGTAAAAGATGTAGAACAACTTGAGCGGCTCTTCTTCAGCTTTCTTTGTCGCCTTCTTCGCCATTTCAGTACAGTATTCGTTCCCGTGATTAAATGATTTCTGCTTCAGGTCATCAGACCTGAAGCAAGAGAAGAACCCTTCAGGGTTCTTCGACATGCTGAAGGTCGAAGATTCCCTGAGTGAATCTTCTCCTCCTCGACCTTCAGATGAAGGTCTCGGACGGCGAATGGTTATCACCCATGAACAGTAATTATTCAGAAGAATATGGCAGCCGTAAAAGAAGGGCCGGTGCAGGAAACCCTCGTGATGGCACGGTACGGGGAGCTCTTCTTAAAGAGCGAGCCGGTAAAACGGCATTTCATCGGCATGCTCCTGCGTAATATCCGGAGGGCGGTCGGCTCCGCAGGTCTCGACTGCCGGTACGAGACGCCCCGGGGAAGGATCCTGATCTATTGCAGCGAACCGGAACGGGTCGCGGAGGTTGCGTCAAGGATCTTCGGGATCGTGGACGTCAGCGTCTGCCACCGCACATCAACGGACACAGCCGACCTCTCTGCTGTCGCACTCGCCCTTGCCCTGCCCCACCTGAAAAGCGGCATGAGTTTTGCCGTGCGTGCAAAACGCCAGCACAAGACCGGCCTCACGAGCCAGGAACTCGGCACCGAGATTGGGTCGCATATCTATGATGCGATCCCGGGACTCATTGTGGACCTCGACAGGCCGGAGTACGAGATCTTTGTCGAAGTCCGGGACTTCGGGGGGCTCGTGTACGACCGGCGCATTCCCGGCCCGGGCGGCCTGCCTTGGGGGACGCAGGGGCGGGTACTGGTCCTCCTCTCCGCGGGTATCGATTCTCCGGTTGCTTCGTGGCTTACGATGAAACGCGGCTGCGAGATCACCCACCTGTACCTTGATGCCGGGCGGTGGGCCGGGACCGATGTGACTGCGGCGGCCATCGACAACCACCGGAAACTCTCGCTCTGGTGTTCCGGCAACCCGGTCTCTCTTGTGATCGCAAACAACGAACCGCTCTTTGACGCGATGAGCCGGCTGAAAGTCCCGCCACGGTACCGGTGCGTGATCTGCAAGCGGTTCATGCAGATGGTGGCCGGCCGGCTGATGGCGCACGAAGGTGCCCTGGCCGTTGTTACCGGTGAGAACCTCGGGCAAGTGGCATCCCAGACGCTGGCGAACGTTGGCGTGGTTGCCGATGCAGCGACCGTCCCTGTGCTCCGCCCGCTGATCACGTACGACAAGGAAGAGACGATCGTCCTTGCGCGGAAGATCGGGACGTTTGAAGCAAAACCGGGGGACCTTGCCTGCCGGGCGGTGCCGAAGATGCCGGCAACCAGTGCGGTGCTCGAAGAGATAAAAGAGATTGAACAGCGGATGGGAATAGAAGATCTTGCTGCTGCTGCCTGCGCTGACCTGAGGTTCGTGATTGCGCTTGACGGGCGGATCACGGAAGATTCTAAAAAATTGCAGGAATAATTAAAAAAAATTTACAGTAGGAATCATTTGATTCCTGTTGACGCTCTTGGGGGCTCTGCCCCCGCCGCGTGGGCATCCCCCAGATGCGATGACGACATATTACCTTCCTTTAAATGAAAAATTTCGGGCTCTTTTGGGATGACTGGTAATTGAGGCCGCCGCGGGGCGCCCTTCGGGGCGGCGGCGGTTATCCCTCAGACGTATGGGGGGGTCCGCCCCCATCTTTGCGAAAGAGGATTTCTCCAGAGTAAAAATTTTCCGTTATTTATCAGAGCAGCCGGTGAGCAGCCGCGATAATTGTCCTGAGTGCCTTGACCCGGGCAAACCACTTGTCATCGGATTCAACAACGGTCCAGGGGGCGATGTCCGTACTGGTGCGGGCAAGCATCTCGTCAACTGCCTCGTCGTACTGGTCCCACTTATCCCGGTTCCGCCAGTCATCGTCCGTGATCTTATACACCTTTTTGGGATCGCCTGCCCGTTCCTGGAAACGCTTGAGCTGCTCGTCCTTGCTGATTTCCAGCCAGAACTTGACGATCCCGCCACCGGAGGAGTACACGAACTCTTCCTCCATCTCGTTGATCTCCTGGTATGCCCGCTGCCAGTCGGGCTCGGGACAGATCTTCTCCACCCGCTCGACCAGCACTCTCCCGTACCAGCTCCGGTCAAAGACCGCGATATCCCCCCCGATCGGGAAATATTTTATGAATCGCCGGAGGTAATGGTAATCTCTCTCGTGCCCTGCGGGAGCGGAGACGGGGACCACGTAATAGCCGAGCGGGTTCATGAAGTGCGTGACCCGGGTGATGTTGCCGCCTTTTCCTGCCGCGTCCCAGCCCTCGTACACAACGATCAGCGGGATCTTCCGCTTGAAGAGGAGATAGTGCAGTTCGAGCATCTCGACCTGGAGCTGGCTTAAGGTCTCCCGGAGTTCATCTTTGGTGAAGACATTCTCCGGGCGGGAGTGGCGTTTGACCGGATTCTTTTTTGGCTTTACTATCTCCTTTGCTTTCTGCTTTTTTGTCTTTCCTTCTTCGACGGCTTCGCTTCTCTTCTCCAGGGTTTTTATGATGGTTGCGTATACTTTCAGGATCGCATACCTGCGGTCGGTGGCCTCGACCAGTGTCCATGGTGCATAGGGTGTGTCCGTTTTTTCGATAAAGTCGTCAAAGACCGGGAGTGCGTCATCGTAATGGTGGTGGAGGTTCCAGATCGATGGCGTTACGAGGCATGCGGTGAGCGGGTTTCTCTCCCTCTGTTCGAGGCGGCCTTTCTGCTCCTCTTTTGTGATATGCAGGAAGAATTTTATGATGACCATTCCGTCATCAGCCAGCTGCCGTTCGAACGTATTGATCTGGCGGACACGGTTTTTTAAGGATTTTTCCCAGCTTTGCTTATGGCTCTCCTCGGCAATCACCCGGGTGTACCAGCTCCGGGCAAAGAGCGTGATGCGTCCTTTGGACGGTATCCGGAGCCAGAACCTCCAGAGGAACGGCCGTGCCCGTTCTTCATCATTGGGTTTCTCGATCGAGTATAGCGTAAATCCCCGGGGGTCAAGGGCATGGACGATCTCGTGGACTGCCATGGTGATGCCGGACGCGTTCCAGCCTTCGATTATGATCATGGCAGGGATCTGCTGCTCGCGGAGGGTACGCTGGAGGACGTTCAGCCGTTCCTTGTACTCCTCCAGTGTTGCGTCGTACTTTTCTTCGTCTGTTTTCTTTGTGAGATCGAGTTTGTCGAGCATTTTCTCGCTGTACTTTTCTGGCGGTTGTTCACGTGTTCGTAGGGCATGGGGGGTGATAAGGGTTTGTGGGGGGTGGGTGTTGTGTATGCAGGAGGTGTGATTGGGATGAGGCAGTATTATCGTGGAATCTTTGTTAACTCATTGTGGTGCCTTGGGTTTATTGATAGAGCAACAATTCCGTCCGGAGAAAAATTCCCGAATAGGAATTCTTTGATTACGTGATGCATGAACACGATTCTAATGTTTAAATTCACTTTCACTCCACCAAAAGAAGTATTATTTAAACAAAAACATATTGATCTATTGAAAAGAGGCAATGCTACTAATAAAAAATAAAAGATGTCCAAATCCTTGAACGATTCCGATCAAGAAATTATTACCCCGTCTTCGAAACGACCGTTTCCTACATCAGTTGTTGGCACTTCATCAGCAAAGCATCTTTTTCCTATTATAAAACTTGATGAACCCGATACATATGCACCTTGGCTTGATGTTGAATGTCAAGGAGTAGTTATAAAAGCTCAGCATTTACTATCAAAAAATGGAAAAAGAACTAATAAAATTTTTGACCAAATAGAAAAATCTGGTGGAATCCACCCCTTCCTTGCGTATGATGGCCCTGTAATAATCTCGTCAATAATGCCGGATAAGACCCTGTTGGGATTTTCTCCTGATTCTTATGCTGAAATGATTGAAGTATTAAGACCTGATTCATACATCACTCCTGATGGAGAAACATATTTTGGAGAACATGCACGATCCTCTCGCGAAATACGACGTATGATTATTGATTCAGAAAGACTTATCCGGTTGTGTCCGGATTCTCATCCGATTGGATTAGTTAAAGGATGTACTCTACAACAAATTGGCACTCACACAGAGGCGTTATTGAATTTAGGAATTTCACAATTTACTTTTCATGCGAGTGATTATTTACGCCGGGGTCCTGCATGGGTAACGGACCGGGCAATTCAATTTTCACAGATCATCCGACACAAAGTCCCATCATTTCTGATATATGGTGTTGGTGCCATGACTTCATTACAATCTTTTAACTTTGCTGATGGCTTCATTACCCAAAGCCATTTCGTAAATGCATATTACGGACGAAAAAATTGTGACGAAAATGAAACGTCGCCAAATAAAAAGATCACGAGGAAAGAAATTATGGATATCTTACAAAGGATAAAAAAAGACATTGGAAGAATCAAGGATACAAGAGGAATTCAAAAAGAATTAAGTGGGTATTGCGACTTGTTTGGTGTTGATTATATGAAAAAAACAGCTGGACTTCTTGCAACTGCGTGTGAAATTAGTAATAAAAAACGGGTGATCTAAATGGGCGGCGGACTTCGAGACGGGCGTCCTGTATATTCTGATAAGCGTTATGAATCTACGTTAGCAACAGAATACAAGTCTCAAAAATCCCTAAAGGATTTTCCTAAACCCAAAGTGTTCATCAGTTTTCATATCGATGATGAAGCTCAGGTAAATCTTCTCCGGCACCAGGCGAAAAATTCTGACCAACTTGAATTTGATGATCGTTCTCTCAAAGAGCCTTTTGACGAAAAATGGAAAACACAATGCACTGAAAGAATTCGAAAAAGTGATGTCCTTATTGTCGCTATTGGAGAAAATACACATAACAGAGACGCTGTGGATTGGGAAATTAGGAAAGCCCATGAACTGGGCGTTCCTGTCATTGGTATGAGGATTTATAGTGATAAAAATCACAAAGTTCCACAAGCGATGAAGGATCACAGGGATAAGGTTGTTCCTTGGAATTTGGATACAATTCAATCCGAATTAGATAAAAAAACTTGATGGAATTAAGTTCCGGTAGGGAAAAAGACAGAACCCGATGAAGAATTTTATTAAATTCTCCCTTTTTTGACTAATCTCCAATAATGTTTTCCTAAATCTGTTAATTTGCATGATTTTGAATTTATAGCGGCGAAATACATGTGTTCCGCTCCAATCGGAACGACTAAGTTAACCCTATTAAATTTTTGCAAAATTGCAAATTTCTCCATCTTTTCCGGAACAGGGTTTTGGCTTTCGGGTTCGTATTCAGGATCAAGTGCAAATTCTCTATCAGAAAATGGAAATAATTCAACTATTTGTTTTAATTCTTGAATGGGTATACGGGGTTTCACTTTTCGAAGCGAGATAAAGCGTTTAATGTTAGTTTTGAAAACTGGCCTTTGGTCCCATGGACCGAGGGATTGATCAATGTGAGCATAAACACTCCCTGGAGTTATATCGCCAACTAAGTTTGCAGCAGCGCCATTCATCGCATCAACAAATAATGTTGTAAAAATTCCCGAACCACTCTCTTCCATTGAGTATTGATGAGGTCCTGAAGCCGTTAAAATCGTAGTGCCTTCAGTAAGGGAAGCAACATTACCAAGGTCGATTGAATTTCCAGCTTGTCCTGAATGACAACAATCAAGAATTATAATCTTATTGTTTGATGGAGATTTACTTGCTATTGTGAGAATTTCACTCATTGCTAATCCGTCGTCACCATCATCTATATCTGATGTAACAAGATATCCGCCGGTTTCATCTAAATACCCATGACCGGAAAAATACAAAAGTGCAATTTGTTCGTTATTATCTTTAAATAACTCAATAACATGATCTTTTAAAATTCGTTTTGTAACGACATCTGTTGGAGATGTTGCAGTTAAACATTTAATTTCGCAATTTTTTGTCCCATCACCATTTCTTTCAAGAACATTTTTGATGGAATTAGCATCATTCACACATCCTTTTAAATGATTGCCTTTTTCATAGTAGTCGATCCCGACAACAAGAGCCTTTCTCATTTAGTCCAACTCTCCAATTGCTTTACAATAAACTCAATCGTTTAAAAATAATTTTATAATGAACAACGCCGTATTGCGTCAACAATACTGGCAGTATTCCATCCTACAATTTCTTTTGCCACAGACTGAACCGCTGTTGGAACTACTTGCGCTCCCCAAGGTCTGACGCCAATAATGGGTTTATTATATCTTTTTGCAATTTCAATTTCGGTTAATATCCAATCATGGCGGGGTACATACATTCCGGCTAGAATAATTACAGCACTCACTGGACTAATCTGATTAGGAAGTTTTTTCGCGAATACATTCATAGGCAATGGATCATGCTCTGGAACGCTATAATTTTTCCAAGAAAAGTTTGAAGCGTCATTCAAAAAATTAACCATCTTGTAGTATTCATCGTTGTAATTCCATGCATGACTAATGAAAAGGTTGTAGGTTCTTAGAGCCGGCATTTTTATCGCCGATTCTTATATTTTATCATATGTTATTAATTTTTTGTGATGCGGAGTGAATGTAAAAAAATATAAGAGGGGTGGAATTACGATTATTTTAAAACTTTTTCACTCTAGGAATTTTGAAAATATTTTACGAGGTCCAATTCACAATTTTTTTCATTATTTCACTATCTTCACTATTTTTTATGATTCTAGGTAAGAGAAATTGCTTTAAAGCTTGCTCCTCAGTGGTATCAGGGACTCTTTGGATTTCTCGAGCTGATTCAACTAATTCGATAAATTTTTCTTTCGAATTCAGATGGGTATCTGATTTTGTAGCAATATTAAATTCCATTTGGTACTGTTTGGCTTTTTCATATAGACTATCATATTTCCCTGATAATGATTGCGTTAAGGCACTTTCAATTGATTCCAAGAATTCTTTCGGACTTTTTGTTGCATAATTAAGAAAATCTATAAGTTTTAAATCAGATGGAAAATCTCGACTGTCATCTTTTGTGATATAAACGATATTTTTATGCGCATTATACGCGATTCCAAGTTCAAACATTACATTCGAATTTCCGCCAGAACAATCGACTATAATTAAATCGGCTTTTTGAATATGGTTTATTAGTTTTTCAATTAGTGTGCCTTGTCCCCCGGATTGATCCGCACGTTCACATTTAATTTTTAGATCATTTTCGATATGTTCCTTTAAATATTGATAAAAAAAATTTGAGGCCGGGTTAAATGGCATAATAAAAAAACATACTGGGCGGGTGTCCATCATTCTTCATCCCCCCTTAATGATAAATATTGAGTTTGATATTTAACCCATTTTTGGATTTCATCTTTCAATATATCAGATGAGTCCGTATTATTTAGCTCCGATTTTGAATAAATAAAAAAGAGAAATCCACTAATATTCGTGGGGACTTTTCCTGAGTTGGATTGAACCATAAGCAGAACTGGCTTTTTTAAAGCGTGTGCAAAACCAATTTCGTATAAGATATTTCCATTTGATCCTGTCAAGTCAGCAACGATAAAATCAGCGCGTCTTATTGCATGAATTACCGAATCTCTGATGGGACCTCTCTCAAACTCAATAGATTTACCATTTTTTTCTTCAAAGGTCAATCCATCAAGTGTCGATTGCATTGAAAAATTATTGGGATAAATTCCGAGTTCCTTTAATGAATGATATATAAATTTTTTTACCGGAATAAATTCGTCTTGATTTGGAACAGCTAAAAAATATTGAAAATTATTTTCTGTCATTATCAATTCTAAATTCTCTTGTAATCTGTTTATTAGTATCGATTATAATTCAGTACTATAGATCATTCAATTGTCCGAAACCTTTTGAGTTTAATAATTCAAGCAAATCGTCTTTTTTCGAAAGATTTATCAAAATAAGTTTTTTAATTGATCGACGAACATAATCACGAATTTTCAACACGTAATTCTCTTCACCTGCAAAATTCAAAATCTCTTTTCCATTATGAACTAATGAAGACCTCTTTTTGTAAAGTCCTTTAATTTCTTTTTGAATTCTTATTGAATCATCGACGGAATTTCCTAAAAGCACAGCAAAATTTCTTGATATCCTGTGAATCAGCTCTTCAGATCCTGGATTGAATAGCACTTCTGATGCAATCATCAATGACAGAAAACATAGCGATGGATTGGATTCTGTATAGGATAATTCAAAATTTTCATGTGCTAATTTTAGGTATTTAATTTTTAATGGCATTTCTGTAATTTCAATAAATTTTTGTATATTTTCTATCTCGGAATCGTCAAGATGAAAGAGATTCGGATATTGAATATTTGAGGTTCCAAGACCAGTACCGAGGACCGTTATTTTGTCATCATTACAACTGTACACACACCAGAATGGAGTATAGATATTCCCTTCTTTGAATAATCGTAATTGTTGTAATGTTGTCGTTAAATTATGGTCAACAAGATTGCGGACGAAAAAGTAGAGATCAAGTACCGCAACGAAATTACCCTCTTTATTTGTTTTTGATGGATCAAATTCAAATGAATTACTTACGAAATACATTTTTTTTTGAGAGAATACAGTCGAAAAATGGGGCCATCGTTTAATATCAGAATCTGCAATTCTTTCAATTTCAGAAATAATCTTACTTCCTTTGTCAGATGACATCGAAGAAATTTTAAACCCATTTTTCAATTTTAAATTTAGGATTGACTCATCCACATTAGCTAATGGGGCAAAAAAATACACTTTTTGATTGCTCATTATTGTGTGTATTAAATGCGGAATGCATCATTAAAGTATCCAAATAGTTGTTGTTCAAAATGAACGATTCTACCGATCGCGATCAAAAATTTTCAAGCGATTCTACTACCTCTGCTAGAAATTTTTAATCGACCTTGCTTGAAAATTTTTTAGAAGAGTCGATCTCCGTTAATAATCTCATATATGAACTGGAATGTTATTTTTTCTTCTAGTTTTTTTCCTTCTTATTTTTCCATTTCTTATAGGCACTAATTCCCATATTGATATAAAAATTAATTATTACAATCACTATGACGAAAACACCTATCACGAACAAAAATTGTGAATAAAACGTCGGTTGAATTTCTTCTGGATTCAATGTGATATTTACGTTATCTTTTTCTAATAGGGATACACTGACATTCGATTGTTTAACCAATAGATATGGTATTATTGGTTTATCAGCGATTATCGTGTAGTTTTTCCTTCCTAAAAGAAAAGTGGACGTGGAATTATCAATTTCTTTATCGACTGAATATCGTACTCCATTTTTGGATTTAATTTTAATATCACTGCAATCCTGACAAGTTATTGACAATGTTGAAGTATTGCAATATTTGGCTGTCAAATCTTCACCAGTGTTCAGAACTGAAACAGTAGAATATCCCCCATACCATTGGAGTTCGGTATATGCTTGAGGATAATCAAACCAAAGACGATCGTAGTTTGAATAATTTTTTAAATCCGTATAATAGTAATAATAAATTGTTGGATCAACTTGGATCCATTCGTCATTGATTTTAATTTCATCCCATTGATGATCCTCGGCATTAGTGCCCACTATCCTCGATTTAAAACCCGATCTAGTTGCATAAAAATTTAGTAAAGCTGCAGATTCAGCGCAAGCCCCGGCTTTGTAATATGCGATAAAATATGGATCATTCGTAAAAGTAAAAAGCAATCGAGAACTCAAAATTTTGTCTGTGACAGGTCGATTGTATGCTTGTTGATAATCCTCTTCAGTAAAATTAGCAACCTCATGAATTTTAATTTTAGGATCGTTTATCGATTTGGTTTTCTCTACGAATGAATTAATCTCTGTGTCAACGGTAGGTCGAACAACACCAAAATACCAAAATAAAAAAATGATACAGAATAATACGATTAACAAAAATGGTGCCCATTTTAGTTTATTTTTAAAAAATTTCCAATTCAACATAATTAAAATAATATTCGGTTATCTATACGTAAATTTTTGTAATTTAGAATTAGTGTGTTCGTGGGTCTTTAAAAATTTTCAATCCGAACTAATTAGGTTTCTTTTCACTCTTCAGTTGGTTTGCGATAAGCATTTCGTTTTATATTGTTCTTACCCAAATCCTCTCTCCCTTTTCCCGACGTAAAACCGCATACGTCACAATAAACTAGAGCCGCACTCCCACAATTCACGTCCTCCCTTTCATAACGCTACGGCAAACGCACTCCCGCAGGCAACCAGCCCGCCCCCACCCATGCAACAATCACACCATGCCCCCCAAACGGGAACCATTTCAGGCAAACCCTGCCGGAAAAAACCGGGCCGTGCCGGAATGAGACGAGGGGGAGCATCCCGGTACACAAACCCTATAATAATTCCCGGCAGACACTCCCGCACACGCGGAGGAACAGATCATGGTCAAAACCATAGAATGCATCTATGAAGATAATGTCCTTAAACCGGTTGGCAAAGTGCCCCTCAAAGAAGGGGAGCGGATACGGGTGATCATCGAGAAACGGCTCACCTTCGAGCCGATCCAGCTGAAGAAGAAACCTGCATCGGGACGGATCAGATCTCTCCGGGACGAGTCATGGACCTCTTCTTAGATACATCATTTATCATAACTGATCAAACGGACCCTGAAGAAAAAAATTCATACACTCCCCCACCCCCTGCTCGAATTGCGCGAGTAGATCAACCAGACCTTGCTTGAAGTACTTTTGAGTAGACCTTGCCCGAAAAATTTTAACCGGACCTTGCTCAAAAAAATTTGGCACCCCCTCAGCCCCTGCTCGAAATCCGCGAGCCGATCAACCGGACCTTGCTTGAAAATTTTTCCGGGCCCGGAATATTCTCTGCGGTCGGCCCCCGCGGCAAATTTTTAAAAAAAAATCTCCGGAAAATTTCCCCAACCTTTTTCCTGGAAAAAAAATTTCCGGCCGCAGAAAAATAGGGTACTGAAATTCCCGGCCACTCACACCGTAAAACCACCTCAAAAACAATCCCTCCGGAACCCCTCTTTTCCGGTTCCGGACCCTCCCGAATCCGGGCCCCATACGGGCTCCGATTCAACACTTTTCCGGAACGGGGGCCGATACGAGCCCGGTTTGGGATCGAACGACCCCCTGTTTGATACAAAACTCCTGGAGTTTTTTGCATAACAGGGGGTCCGGCAGATGTTCACGATTCTTCATCCCCCGTCGGAGAAACGCGGATTTGCGGGATATTCTGCTCCGAAATATCGGGGGGACGAAGGGATGGAGAGATCTGGCCGATAAACCTCTGCCCTGACAGGGATCTTTAAAACCCGGGTTTCTTCAACTCCACCCTCCCGCGACCAGAACATCGCGGCAGCTCACTGTCCTCAAAGGAAACAGGTTCTATACAGGCCGGTTTTTTTCTGCGGAGATCAGTCATTTTCCCCAAAAGGGGGCCGCACCGGGGTTTTCCGGAACACTTCCCCAAAAAACCCCCGAAACAGGCCGGTCCGGCATTGATAAAAAGGGGCAATCCGGGGCTGCTGCGTGCCCGGATTGACAGATCGGGGGGTTCAGGTCTCCAGGTCACGTGATAGTCCGGGAAGGAGGCAGGCCGATGAGATATAAAGGAGATACGATATGAACATTTTTTCCGACGTGAAATCTCCGAAAACGTGCGAAACTCACCATCAGGTGGCCATGCGATCTGTAAATCCAAGGAGGGATCTATTTTCATGATGCAATCTGAAAAGGAAGGGGATCGAGTGTTGACCCCCTTGACTACCTTCAGTGGCGAACTAATTATAAAATTAAGAAATGTTCAAGGCGACTCTCACACTTGGCGTTGACCATATACTTTCAGTAATGTTTAATAATTTACCTGATGGATCCTCAAGCTTATGGAATGGAGCCGGTAACCAGATAACCATCAATTCATGAATCCCTTTTTCTGAGGGTATTATTACCCTAGCGGGGATGGAAATTTTTTGTCCCTGGACCAGTTTACCGAAAATCACCTTATTGTCGTTGGTATCATAAATCGGAGTCTGTTGATAATCAAGTAAAGCAACCAACCCGAAAGATACCGGGTATTTGTTATCGGCAGCAACGTTAATACTATAATCGAGTGTTCTATTTTGCGGAGTGATATTTTCGACAAACCACATTACCGTTGAACACGGTTTTTTTGTAATAATTATTCCATTATTGACTGGATATTGAGATCCACAGGATGGAGAGTAATTTTGAGGATCAAAATCGGTATAGACTGGCTCCTTGAACCTGGAGTCATTGACAAATACATTGATCCTTCGGCTCCCGAGTAACGAGAAATCCGTTGAGCGACGGAAATTTTCATCAAGGGAATGCTCATTTGGTTTCATTATCATGAAAATTTCAAAATCATGGACGCCTTCACTGACATTCCCGACATTAAAATAAAAAAACCGTTCTTCTTTCGCATCGAGCGGGATTATCTGGAGAACCTGAGTACTCCCATTCTCATTAGTGAAGGGTACCTGATTATAATCGAGGAGGCAAAAAACCAGAAACTCATTTTTTGTATTCATCTGGTTGCTCATGAAAAGATATCCCTCCAAAGATTCATTCGGTTGTAAAGATTTTGAATAATGCATGGAATAGTTTGCATCGTGAATTGGAGAATTATACAATCCAATTCCAAAATTTTCTTTCGTACCATTCTCATCATATATTGTCGCTTTGTTATTGTCAGAATCAGAAAATGACATTGAAAATTGTGGCGTTGATCCTTTTGCATTCAAAGAGAGTAAAAAGATAACAGAAAAGGCAATAATCACACACAAAACCAGTATACCGGTTATTTTAAGAATCCTGTCAGTTTTCATTATATATCACTCATATTCATTTCATAAAAAAAAGGATTTGAGGGTTTCCTCATCACACTCAGCAGTTAACAAAGTCCTCCGTTATCGGATAAATGTAATCATTGGTCGAGGCCTCTTCGAAAACGTGATTCGATCGTGCAAACCAACTTCCAACTATTGGTGTTCCCCAGGGCGTTGCAAAACTTACACTTGCATCAGCAGCATTTTGTGATTCGTCCGGCTGATCGAATTGAAGAATATTATTCTTCCAGACTCTGCCACGAACACCAATCTTGTCAATATCAAAGGGGGCATTATTCATACGGGAATATGAATAATGAGATGACTGAACACCAATGACCGGGTTCCAAATATCGGTTCCTGCCGTCCAGGTATATGTTCCACTTGCTGCAAATGATTTTCCCGAAATATTTCCAGTGTGGGTTACTTCCGTGCCCCCAACACCCTTCCATTGACTTTTATCTACATCAGGTGAATTATTGCTCGTCAAAGGAAGGTTTTCATCTACTTCCGTTTGTGCGCTTATCATCGGTACCATCGTCATCGCTGCCAGCAGCAGTGCCAGCAGGACGACAAATGTTTTGTGTAGGTTCATTCTTTTTCCTCCGTTTTTCCATACGCTTCGCTCGATGGCATGGGAAAACCTTCATAGGATCAGAAGATAACATTCTCATGCCTACGGGCGGGACCGGGTCCAACGAAGTTCGTTGCTTGGTGGACCTGTCCTCTTCTTTTCGTGGAACAACCCCCGGCTGTCCACAATGGGCGATTTATAATGATGATATATATATGATTTCTGTCCAAATCAGCTACACGTTTGGACTTGCGAAAAAACGTGTCAACTTTTGGCAGACAAAACGTAAATAGAATGAACCGGGATTGGCCGGAAGAGTTTTTTTCCGGTGTAAGTGAAAACCTGCGCGGGAAATTCGGGCTTTAAAATAAGAATGTCAGAAACTTCTTCACTCCCCACACAAACCCTATAATAATTCCCGGCATATACTCCAGTACACGCGGAGGAACCGATCATGGTCAAAGCCATAGAATGCATCTATGAAGATAATGTCCTTAAACCGGTTGGCAAAGTGCCCCTCAAAGAAGGGGAGCGGATACGGGTGACCATCGAGAAACGGCTCACCTTCGAACCGATCCAGCTGAAGAAAAAACCTGTATTGCGGGACGATATCCTGTTTACAGAAAAAACCAAGACTGCATTTATGGAATATTCGAAAGGGGACTTCACGAAGAAAAACGCGGGGAACTTCATCGAAGATATGGAGTCATGGTAACCGTTGCTTGCCCCTGCATGATCGTTGCGGGCTGATCAACCAGACCTTGCTCAATTTTTTTTCAATCCGACAGATTATCAAATCTGGAGGAAGAGAAGAAACTTTCAAGTTTCTTCGAATTCACTCTCAAAGCCCCTGGACAAAATCCGCGAGCCGATCAACCAAACCTTGCGTAAATTTTTTTCATCAGGGTCTGCTGAAAAATATTCCGGCAGATCCGTTCTCCCAGCATGGGAGTGTTTCCCTCCCCTATCTCTCCGACGGTATCCGACGGAGATACTGCCAAAAGTCCTTACTTAGATAGTGCGTTTCCGGCCTCCTCAAAATACCTGTCACAGGTCACTGACCTGTCCAATGCACCTGACCTGTCACGGGTCAGATACCTGTCACAGGTCCGACTGGTCATCAGATCAGGAGGATGAGAAGAATCCACAGGATTCTTCGAGGTCAAATGACCCGTATTAGGGAACCCTAAATTTTATTATGAGAAAGGGGGTTTCCTTCCATTTCAGCCTACTATTACCTGTTTGAAAAGCGATTACCTGTCCAATAGCGTCTATTAGCCCGGATTTTGATCATCGACGTGAAAAAGTGAAACGGAGCCTGTAACGAGCACTAAAATCTCCTCATTGTACCGTTTTTCCTGAATTCCCCGGATTTGGGAGTGCCGGAAGGGGGTCATGTTCCAAGTCCTCTGACGTCCGATGGACTCTTCGATAGAGACACGATCTCTCCGGGGTACTATTCCAGGATCGTGCCCCGTCCGACGATCACCGTCGAGGAGTGCTCTTTACTCCTCACATGTACCTGCGTGAAATCCCGAAGACCCGGTGAAAGCCCGGGCCGGGAAAGAAGATCCGGTATTCCCTCATGCGTACACAACATCCCGGTAAATACCGTCCCGTATCTCCGGCCGGAGTGCCCGTGGGGTAGCAAGATCCACATGTCTCCCGATCTTTTCTTCAAGATATTCCGAAAGCTCGATGAGATCAAAGAGATCTGCGCCCTCACAAAAATCGACAAGGAGATCCACATCGCTGTCTGCCCGTCCCTCCCTCCGGGCAAATGAACCAAAAAGACCAATGCTGCGGACTTTATACCGTGAGGTAAGATCACTCTTTATTGATTTGAGCAGATCGAGGATTTCATCACGGCTTGTCATAAGGCTCTCACCTTCCTGTCTGATGCACCTCCCATTAATTATTTCTCTCACGATTTTCTCATCACAAACGATATCGGGGAGTATGATCACCATTCTACTAAGAATCATTGGTACGACCGGAGATCTCCATGCACCGCATTATCGAGCAGAACCTTGGCGAAATTATCCGTATCTGCACGCACCGCAGGGTCCGGCGGCTCGCAGTTTTTGGTTCCGCAACAGATGACCGGTTCGATCCCGATAGGAGCGATCTCGATCTGCTCGTGGAATTCGAGAAGATGCAACCCGGGGATCATGCGGAACAGTATTTTTGCCTTGCAGAGGATCTCGAACGCCTGCTCAACCGGCCGGTTGATCTCGTGGAGTCCGGCCCGATTCGTAATCTGTATTTCCGCAAATCGATCGAAGATACGAAGATCGAGATCTATACTGCCGCATGAGCCCCGGATTGGGGGGTGATAGAGACAGTATCCGGATTTATATGGGGAATGTCTGGCCATGATAGACCAATCCCGCTATTCACTTCACCCGTTTCAGAAATTCATCTTTCTCGATATTTGCCTGTTTGAGAATCGAGATCAATGTGCCTGCGGCAATCTCAGGATGGTTAGGAACGGTCACAAGTCTTCGGTTCTGGTGATGGAAAAGATGGATATGGCTGCCGGTCTGGCGTACCGGTTTGAATCCAAAATCAGAGAGGATCTTAATAATTTCACGAGCTGACAGCAGGGGAATTTTCGACAAGATTATCCACTTCAATGTCAAGGTAGGTCAGCTTGTGGTTGCTGGGTGTCAGCTCGATCAAGAGCTGGTAATGCTCCTCAAGGCCTTTCTTGAGGTTCCGTACCGCTTCCTCTTCAGATAATCCCTGGTCGGCAACATTCGTGAGAAGATCGACGGCCACGAAATATTTCCCTTCCTTGTGGACTTCGATAAGAGTTTTCATACTCAGGTACAATTTATCCGGTTATATGATGATAATAGTATGTTGGTCCCAGTCATGACAACCCTGCGATCCAATAACAACTCACTAAAAAATTGAAAATAATTATTCCTTCACAGCGAGCCCGTTCTCCCGGGCAATCTCCACAAACGACCGGGCCAGGTGCTCAGCCTGCTTCCGTGTCGTGCCGTACGTGTTGAACTTCCAGACCTTGGTTGCCCCGGGGATCACGCCCGTGATGCCTCTCTCTTCAAGCGCACTCTGGAGATAGTACCCGCGTTTCTTGTGCGATTCCGCAACCTTGTCAAATGATCCAATCGTATCGATCCGGGTCATCGTGTGCTTCCGCGGGAATTCCGACAGGCACTTCGTCCCTTCTATTGAGAGGAGCGCGTCCATCACGATCTTGTGGTTCGCAAGTTCCGCATCGAAATGTTTTGTCCGCTCCTTCACGTGAGGGAACGAGGCCATCATGCCGACAAGGGTTACGCCCATCAGCGTGCAGCCCAGCAGTTCCGGCTCCTTGATCCCGAACTTCCGCTGGGTGACATCGCCAACAATTGCCGTTGTGCGGAATACTTCTTTCTCGCGCTCGGCCGTTGCCGCGAGGATACCGGAGGGAGCCGGGGCTGCCATGCTCTTGTGGCCGGAACCGACCACGAAGTCAACGCCCAGCGCCTTGCCGTCAACCGGGAGGACGCCGACCGTGTAGGCCCCGTTGTACACCACGGGGATGTCGTACTGGTGCGCAACTTTTGCGATCCCGGCAACATCATGCAGGTTGCCGTACTGGTAATCGATATGGTCGATGAAGGCAAGGACGGGCGCCCTGCCGAATTCCTTTTTTACTGCTTCGATCTTTTCCGCAGCCGCATCCGGCGTAACGAGTTTCTGGTCGTTTGCCGGGATCTCCCGGGCAACCCCGCCGGCGCCCTCGACCGCCATGAACTCCGTGTAGTGCGAGAGCGAGGTGAGGAGGACCGGGTCGCCCTTGTTCACATAGGTATGGGCAACTGCCTGGAACCCGCGCCGGGCGCCGGGCATGGTCCGGACCGCGTCCATGTTGAGCCACTTCGCCACGTCCTTGTGGAACTCCGCGATGGGCGGTTTTGTAATGTAGTCGAGCCGGTTGGGCTTGCGGCAGTTGTCACAGACCGAGTACCCGTCCCCGTACGCAATCACGGCCTTCATCGCGTCGCCCGTGAGCCGGCCGGCGGCCTGGATCGGGTCGATGTTGATGAAGAGCTCGTCCACCTGCCGGGCCTCGATCCCGTTCCCGCACTTCATCTGAGCATCTCCTGTTTCAGCGACCCGACCTGGCGCTCGAGGTTCTCAAGCAGGCGCTGTGCCTGAGCTTTCTGGTCCGCATCGAACTCGTGGGAGGGCGCGGACTCCCGGAGGAGGACGCGGAGGTCCGTGAGTGTATAGATTGCCTGGAAGGTCATGTCGACTGCCCGTTTTGACATCCGTTCACCTGTGTATGAGTATAGGCGTTTGGGGAAATTAAGTACCTGCGGTTCGTTATCAATAAAAAAAGGGTGTGTGAAGCACTCCGGAACCAATCCTGCAGGATGGATTGACAGCCGATCAGATCGGTCTCCACGAAGACTTCGGGACCCGGATCTCGAACCGTGCTCCTTTCCCCGGGCTCCCGGTTTCCGTGATGGTCATACCGGTCACTTCAAGAATATTGCGGGCAAATGCAAGGCCAAGGCCGGTATGCTTTCCAACCCCGTACTGGAAGATCCGTTCTTTTTCCTCATCCGGGACCCCGATGCCATTGTCTTTAACAACAATGATGAGTGCCCCGTCATCGCGTTCACCGGCAGAGATACTGATTGTCGTAAGACCATGTCCATGACGGAGTGCGTTCTCAAGCAGGTTATAGAAGACCTTGACGGAAAGCGGATCGGTATAGACCGCCACGGGAGGAAGTTCTCTGGTGATTTTTATACCCCCATGGGGAAGATCGTGTACGGCATCTGCGACCAGGACCGCCAGCGGCTGCCAGCCCGGCTGGAATGACCCGAGGTGCAGGAAATCACTGGAGAACCGGAGGTTCTGGCCGATCTTCTCTACCAGTTCAAGCGTGGTACGGACATAGGAATCGCCCGGTGGTGTTGTATTGATCTCCTCGAGCAGGAGCAGGTAACCGGATAAGCCGGTGACCAGGTTGTTGATATCATGGCGGGTCAGCTGGGATACCAGTGTGATCTTCTCATTGGCTACCCGGAGCGCGTGCTCCCGTCTCTTCCGGTTGCTGATGTCCCGGATGATAAGGACAATCCCGGCAGGCCCTCCTTCCGGTTCCCGGACCAGAGAACCGGCGATACTGACAACGATATTTTCCTGCGTGCCGGGAACTGCTTCGAGATCAAGAAACGATCCCTGCTCCCGGATCGTTGTGGTGATCGAGTCATATGCGGGACCCGGGATGAGCTCCGACATCATGCGGCCGGGCAGGTGCTTCTCATCCACCCGGAAGATCCGGGCCGCCGATGCATTTCCCGAGATGATACGACCGTCCATGGCCATAATAATCACGCCGTCCGGCATTGTCCGGAGGAGGTACGGGAGGGCCGTCTCCGGGCTGAGCGTGAAGAGCCCGTACCGGGAGATTGCATACGTGATGATGAGCGAGAACAGGAAGAACCCGATAAAGACAAAATTGGGGGTATATATCCGGAAAAGGGGAAGGATAACCCCGGAAATCATGCCAAAGCCGATTGCTGTCGCAATAGCAATATAAACGAGCCGGACCTGCCTTCGTTTCCTCTCGCTGTTCACATTTTTCCATGCTGAATATACCGTGAAGACCGCACCGAGCATCACAATGATGATGAAAATGCATACTATTGTATAGATGACCCCGGCCACGTCGGGCATATAGATAAAACCGGTACCGGGCATATGCACGACGAAGTAAATGGTGTCCGTGAACAGGCCCAGCAGGGAGATGATGGCTGCCGGTACATAGAGGCCGATGAGGGGGAGGCGCGACGTTCCCGGTTGTGCAAACGGGTGTTCAGTAAATGCCAGGATAAAGTGAGCGGACAGTACAATGACAACCGGCCAGAATGCGCTTACTTTCAGCCAGAAGAGGGCACTATCATAGGTCCCAGCCTGCCAGAAAAAAAATTCTCCAATCGCCCAGTAGGACATTCCCAGCATGCTTACGAGGAACAAGTGATTGACACGCGATCCCGGGTTTTTTGCATACACAAAAAAACCAAGGGCACAGGTAGTAAATGCGGACAGGAAACAGAAGAATTCCAGAACGGTAAAAAGTACCATGGACCCTCAAAACCCGGGAAAAGACCTGATGATCTTAATGGCCGGGTTCTCCTTAAATCTTACTGGCGGATATCGTATCACCATGCGCAGGGCCGCTGGTGATCGTACATCTTCAGTCCGGTAACCGACATGAAAACAGTTCTTGTTTGATCGTATTATATGAAGAAAAAATGGGATGGCTGAATTATATCCGGCTCCGTATTCTTTCATGAATTTATAGAGTATGCGAAAAATAATTGTTGCATTGACAACATTTATTCCCCATCCCATGGATCTTAATAGGTGCATACAGGCTCGTGTAAAACAGAAGAAATCCCGTTCAGTGCCGTGATATCGATCACCAACCGCGGGAAGGATATGTTCGTAAATGACCGGCTTGGGCCTCTGGGCCTTACCTGCGGCCAGGTCCCGGTCCTGACGTTGCTTGCAAAGGAGCAGAACATCACGCAGGAGACCCTTGTCCGCCATTATCATCTCGACAAGGGAACGATTGCCCGTGCAGTCCGTAAACTCGAGGATGCCGGTTATATCCGGAGGATCACCGATCCCAGTAACCGGCGGGCGGTCCGGCTCTTTCTCACGGAAAAAGGGGAGGGGGCGATTCCGGTAATTCTTACGATAAACCGTGAATGGGAAGCATGGATCTGTCGCGGTCTTTCCCTTCAGGACAAAAAGGCTGTGCGAACCCTGATGCAGGCGGTTGCCCGGAACAGTTTTTCCTACATGGCACGAGCAGGAGGCCTTCCCGATGACCGCGAATAACCCGGAACAGGCCCGGGAAATCCCGGCTGAAAAAGACATGACCGAAGGCATCTCGCTCCTGATGGGCGACCCGAAGAAGGCGATCATCAGGTTGTCAGGGCCGATGATTGTCGCCATGTTCCTGATGTCCACCTACAATATTGTCAATGCGATCTGGGTGGCCGGCCTTGGCTCCGATGCACTGGCTGCGGTGGGATTCATTACGCCCCTCTTCATGATCCTGATGGGCGGCGCGAGCGGCCTTGGTGCCGGGGTCGCCTCCGTCATCTCCCGGCGTATCGGTGCAAAGGATAAAGCCGGCGCTGACAACGCAGCAGTCCATGCGATCCTCATTACCATCATACTCTCGGCAGTCCTCACGCTCCCCCTCATCCTTCTCACCCGGCCAATCGTTGTTCTCTTCGGGGCCGGTGATACCGTGGGCCTTGCAACCGAGTACGGCCAGATCATTTTCCTGGGCATGGTCCTCATCCTCTTCACGAACATTGCCTATGCAATCCTCCGGGCCGAAGGGGATACAAAGCGGGCAATGTATGTCATGGGAGCATCCTCGGTCCTGAACATGGTCCTCGACCCGATCCTGATCTACACCGCGGGCATGGGAATCACCGGGGCCGCATGGGGGATGATAATCTCTCTTGTGATGGTCTCCGTCATTATGCTCCACTGGTTCTTTGTCAAAAAGGACACGTACGTTTCCCTCTCCTACAAGGCATTCTCGTGGGACAGAAAAACGGTGCGGGACATCCTTGGTGTCGGCTTGCCGGCCAGCACCGAGTTCTTCCTCATGGCGGTCCTCTCGATCTTCATCAACGGCCTGCTGGTCGCAACTGCGGGTACGGATGCTGTCGCAGTGTACACGGCCGGCTGGCGGGTCGTCTTCTTTGCCATCATCCCGCTTGTTGCCATCGCGACGTCGGTCATCTCCGTTGCCGGTGCGGCGTACGGGGCCCGCCAGTTCCGGAAACTCCGGACCATCCACACCTTCTCCGTGAAACTGGGTATCGCAATCTCGCTTGCAGTCAGCGTGATCACGTTCGTCTTTGCCCCGCAGATCGCGCTCATATTCTCCTACTCGCCCGAGAGTGCCCACCTCATGCCGGAGATTGCCCTGTTCCTTGCCACCATGTGCTTCTTCTACCCCTTCGTACCCCCGGGCGTCATGTCAGGTTCGATCTTCCAGGCAACGGGCAAGGGGATGACATCGCTGGTCATCACCTTCATGCGGAACCTTGCGTTCATCGCGGTCTTTGCCTACCTGTTCGGCATCGTGCTCGGGTTCGGGGAGCATGGGATCTGGTGGGGGATCGTTGCCGGGGACATCGTTGGCGGCACGGTAGCCTTCCTCTGGGCCCGGTTGTATATCTCGCGGCTGATCGCAACTGCGTGACCCGGAGGATTTATCCCGGCAGAATCGCAAATATCCGGCAGGAGACGTGAATGGTGGACCCGGTAACAGAAAAGATTCGCGAATATGTCCGGGCCACCCTCGACCGCCCGGGCTCCCACGGCCTCGACCACGTTGAACGGGTCACGGCCATGTGCGAACGGATCGGCCGGGAGGAGCACGCAGATATGGGTGTCCTTATTCCTGCCGCCCTCCTGCACGACATCGCCCGGCCGCTAGAAAAGGAGCGTGGCATCCCCCATGAGATGGAAGGTGCGAGGATGGCAGAGGAGTTCCTTTGTTCGATACAGTACGATGACGGTCGCATTCCCGCGATCACGCACGCGATACGGGCGCACCGGTACCGGTCAACGGAAAAACCGGTAAGCCTTGAAGCACAGGTCCTTTCCGATGCGGACAAGCTGGACGCGATGGGGGCAGTCGGCATTGCCCGGACATTCATGCGGGCAGGAGAACATAACGGCTCGATCCATGACGGCATCGGTCATTTCCATGACAAGCTGCTGAACCTGCCGGACCTGATGTATACCGGGACCGCCCGGCGCATTGCCGGTGAACGCTCTGCATTTCTCGCTCGGTTCCTTGAGATACTTGAAGAAGAGTTGTCCGTTTCGCAGGACTGATAATCCATCAATACCTTCATCATGCTTACTGCCCTAAATAATGAGCACCGGAGTTGTTGCAATTAATAATAACGCAAAAAAACCTAATGGCGCTGCCGGGCCGGCAGAGTTCAACGCTGACGGGACTCCTGTTGTCCGCGTACGGCTGCCCAAAAAACGGTTGAACGAGCAGTTTGCCATTGCTGAACTGATGATGGGGGCAAATCACATCCGCGTCCGCTGCGAGGATGGCGTTGAACGGATGGGCCGGATCAAGGGCAAGATCAAGAAGCGTGCCTGGATCCGCGAGGGCGATATCATTATCATCGTGCCGTGGAGTTTCCAGGACGAGAAGTGCGATATCATCTACCGTTACCTGCCCCCGCAGGCAGACTGGCTGCGGAAGAATAATTATCTTTAAATCTTTTTTATGCCCGGCTGCCTGCAGGGTGCCAGCATTTATAATACATCGCTAACAAATAATTTGATACAGTTCTCAAAAGACTGTTAGAGAAAGAATCATGTACGGATCAAATAATTTTGGCGGTAACAGAGGGCCCAGGGATTTCGGACCCCGCGAAATGACAAAGACAACCTGTTCGGACTGTGGAAAGGAATGCGAAGTTCCCTTCAAGCCGACTGAGGGCAGGCCGGTTTATTGCCGTGACTGCCTGCCGAAGCACCGGAAACCCCGGTTCTAATTACCATTAATTCATTCATTTTTTTGTTTTCTTCTCTTCGTCACCTGCTGCGATTTGTATACCCTGCAGGTTCCCTTTCAGCCAGGACTTCTAACGAACCGAAACGGTCAAGAATGCATGCCGATAACATACTAGAGCAATCCAGTATAGTGGTGAAGTACTATGGGAATTTTTGACAAGTTAACCGGAAAACCAGCAACGCTTACACCCAGGTCAGCACTTGTGCTCTCGGCAATTACCGTGATTGCCGCAGACGGTGTCATTGATGAAGCCGAAATCAACGACCTTGGAAAGATCGTCCGTGGCGACAGGAAGTCCATCGACACTGCCATGCAGGTCTTAAAGGCCAACAAGTTCCCCGGCGTTATTGATATGGTAGCGGCAGTCCTTGACGAGAAACAGAAACTTGCAACACTCGCGATCCTCTGCGACCTTGCCATGGCCGATGGCGTCCTTGCCGGCGAGGAGAAGGCCGTTCTCCAGATGTACATGGACAAGTTCGGTGTCTCCGAAGCCACCCTCAAGCCCATCATCGAGGCGATTGCGATCAAAAACGACTTCGCGATCTTCTCTTAATTTTTTTTAAATTTCACGTTACGGGGATTTCCTCTGACGGAAATCGCGACTCATGAATTGTTTTCCCGATGTCCGTTACGGGTCCGGTAACTGGCGGGTACGGGATGCGGGGGATTTCGCTTCTTTTTCGCGTGCCGTTTCCTCCCACGCACTCACCGTTGCCGGGGTGTCTCTCCGGCATACCGGATTGACAGGGAGACTAAACCGGCTGGTCAAACGTACGGAACGTTTTAAAAACCGGTGTGATACTGGTATTGATGTGATATCAGGAATACACGCCGCTGTTTCCCGGGCCGTAGAAACGGGCGGAAAAAAAAAGATAATTGCTCAATATAGGCCACAATGAATAACCAAGAAAGTTTTTTCTGAATATTGCTCTGATAAAAAAAAATCTGACGTTCTCGGGGGCTCCGCCTTCGGTTCGAAGAACTCTGACGAGTTCCTCTCATTCTCGTGGTTCTGATGAACCACTCGGACTCTGCCCCCGCCACTGGGGCGCCCCCGCAATGCGATGACGACGTATTACCTGTTTTCATAAACGAAATTTTCTGGTAAGTCGAAAAGTAATGTTATTGAAGCCGCCGAGGGGCGTCGAATTCTGCAGGAATGAGACGGGAGAAGAATCCATAAGGATTCTCCGACTCGCCCTTTTTGGTCAGCGGCTCCCTCTCGTTTTTGGGGGTATGGGGGCATCAGCCCCCATCGTTAATAAAATGAAATTCGACAAATCAGCAGCCGTTGCGTCACTCAAAAAAAGGAGCAATAACTAATCAATCACCAAAAAAATTATGATGCCGGTTTAACCGGGCCGTAATAGATCCCGGAGCCGAGCCACCAGTCATCGTCAACCTTTTCCACGTACCCGAGTTTCTTCTCGATGGTGGAGTTGTGGGCCGGGTTGATGTACGCGAACTCAACAAACCCGGATCCATTGCGTGCGGCATCGCGGAGATTTGTCATGAAATGCGTCCCGAGTGCATCTGTCTCATTGATCCGGTTCACGCCAATCTTTTCCGGGTTGAACGGGTGGGCAAGCGTGACCCCGTTAAAATCATATGCATAGAGGTAAAGATCGCCGCGGACAAATGAGCCCTTCGGGTTGGAAAATTCCGCAAGCGTGGCATTTTTGTCATGCGACTGTGCATATGCAACGGCTTCCCTAACAAACGCGACCATCTCTTCCTTTGTTGAACTCCCGGCAGCCGGGGCAGCCGGGACTGTTGGGGACGGGGTGACCGTTGCCGGAGCCGGCTGGGTGCAGCCGGCAGCGACCAGGAGCAGGGAGAGGACGAGAAGGAGAGGGATAATTGCTGATCCGGTTTTCATGGAATACCATTGCAGACAATTTGTCTTAAACAATTGTATCCCGCGACTGAGTGCACGAAAGAAAATCAGTTCCCTGTATGGGCAGGGACGAAGATCAGGGATGATTTCCCGTCAGTTGTGTACAGGGTCAGGACCCGGTCGTGGACCCGCAGTGCAGCAGCATCTTCGAGCACCGCATAGTACTGCAACTCCTGGAGCGTGGCATTGTTTTCTTGGCAGGCCATGGACGTTGTTATTATCCGGGACACGACCACCTGGGTTGACTGGACCATGTACCTGCCGGAGTACTGGTTGCAGCCACCGGAACCGGTCAGTTTGCCGCCAACGAAAAATTTCGCGGTGATGACCGTACCGTTCAGGACTGGTTGTGTGTTGCCATCGTAACCGGTAAATGACTGGAGGGACCAGGTATTTTCGGTAATCGTTCGTGCGGCAGTGGCACCCTGACCGGAAATATTCATGAACACAATCAGGACGATGAGGATCGCCATGAGGGCAACAGCGACATATATCATTGACCTGCCCACTCCCGCAGTATCCGGGCCTTCTTCCGTTGCTGTCAGTTCCTGCTCCTGATCATCCGGCATAGCCGGTGTTCACCCGGCAACGCATTAACCGTTTCGCTTGCCCGGTACCGGTAATGCACGTTACGGTCAATGTATCAGGCTCTCCCGCCCGCGTCACTCTCACGGCTCTCCGGTTCATCCCCCGGATCATCGCTCAGCACGACCGTCTTCCACGACACCCTGCCTTCCTCCACCGCTTTTTTTATCAGCGATTCTTCGCGGGTAAGCCGCCCCTTTCCTTTCTTTACCTCAACAATGACGATACTGATGGCAGTCCCATCGCCGTCCTTTGCCTCAGTGTACCCGTCAAAGACCACGAAGTCGATCGGGTTCCCGATGAACCGGGCATCGGCAGGGGCAAAAGGGAATTCCGGGAGGAGCGGGGCCATCTGTTCAGAGATCCGGCCTTTCAGTGTTGAACGGGACCGGTTGACGGAGTCCTTCCGGATCTCCTGCGTATGTTCGTTCTTCCAGCGCTCGAGATCGTTTTCTGCCCTGCCTTCAATAACGCAGACCTTTGTGCGGTACCAGAAATATGCAACGGTGATGCCGGCGAGGAACGCAGCGATGATGATGATGATTTCAGGAATTGTCACAGGTATTTTTTCGCAAGGAGGGATTATGAAGGAGCGGTGCGGGGAGTGAAACTGGAATTTTATTTTCCCCCATGACCGGCCATGGTTGTAAGGACCGGATGGCACGAACCCATCATGCTATCATCTATTACCACCTATACTTAGTAGTCGTACACGGTTTTGGCAATCATATTGCCCGGGACTGCCGGGCACGGGACAATCTCTCTCCTCTCTTCGGCAAAACCCTTCGTGTACAAAAAACCGGGTCTTTAAAAAAGCCGGGACTATCCGAGAAAACCAGGAAATAAAACGACAATGACATCACAATCTACAAAACCAGAAATATCAGGGACCCGGTCCGGGTACGTGATCCGGTACACCTGCCCCATGTGTTCTGCTGAGAATACCATCGTCAGCAAGACTCCCAAAGACCATTACAAAGAGACCCATGACGCCACCTGTTCAAAGTGCAGGAAGCGGTCACGCGTACTCACGCCCCGCTGGGCCAGCAACCCGGGATATTCCCCGGTCCGCTCGTATACCCAGATCAGGACGTACTAATCAATCCCCGGTCCCGGGGACGGGATCTGGTCCTTTTTTCATATCCTTCGGGATGCATAGGTATAGGTATTCCCCGGTTGATTTCCCTTTATGAAGCAGTATCTCCCGTCCGGTATATTCCTTCTGTTCGTGTTTTTCATTCTTGCAGCCGGCTGCACGGCCTCCCCGGTGAAAGAGCCCGTGGTCTCGGTCAGCGATATCGCAGTATCAGATGTCTCGCTGCAGGCCTTGACCGTGAATACGACCGTGAATATTTACAACCCGAACCCGGCCGGGGCAACCCTCAACAAAGTGGCGTTCGATGTTTTCTACCTTGATGACACCGGGCATTACCTTGGCCACGGGGAACAGGCCGGTATCGTGGTAAAGGAGAACGGTAATACCTCGGTTACTATCCCGGTGAAGATCGGGAATATCCAGGCATTGCAGGCCGTGGGGTCGCTTGTCCGGAAAGGATCGATTGTCCTCAGAGTCAATGGCTCGGCGTCCATCGATCTCAGGGTGTATTCATATGAACTGCCGTTTGAACGGAGCCGGGAGTTCAGGGCAGGCGAGTTCACGAACCTTCTTTCACTGCTTTCCGTGGGAGGAGCCACCGTTAAAATACCCGGGGAGCTGAAGCAGGCCCGGGGACTCCCTGACCCGTTGCCGTGATGATACTCCGGAAGAGTCATTTTTTTAATAGAGAGATCCTGCGTGTTTTTTTTAACAATATTCCGGTTATCAGGAACTATGCGTGTTCCTGACATTGTGCCGGGAAAAATCAGGTGCCCGTGTTCCCTGCAGGTCCTCAGTGATGGATATCCGGGCCTCTCAGTGCAGAGACGATGATTGCCAGCATGGTCAGGATGCAGGACAGGAAGAAGACCGCAGTGATGCCCTGAGTAAATACAATCTGGGTTGCGACCGGCATGTTCATCCCCCCGACAACAAACATCTGCATCATCTGGTCGAGCGGGATGGTGGCAACGAGCAGCGGGAGGGCGATCGTCATCGATATGACCATGCCGGTATTGTTGAAGAACGCCCGCATCGCCGAGGCGGCCCCCCGCCGCTCGCCCGGCACCGAGGCCATGATGGCGCTCGTGTTGGGCGGCTGGAAGAGCCCCGAGCCGAAACCGTTGACAAACATCCAGGCCGCGATCACCCAGTAGGGCGTATCGTACTGCATGAAAGCGAGCCCGGCCAGGCCCGCAAGCGCGATGATGAGACCGGTCGTACTGATTGCACGGGTGCCATACCTGTCCGAAAGGATCCCCCCGAGGGGGCCGGTGATCACGAGGCCGATTGCAAGCGGGGCGATGAGGATACTGGCCATCAGGGGATCATATCCTTTCAGGCCCTGGAAGAAGAGGATGAGGAGCAGCATCACGGCGCCGCGTGCAATCGCGTTGATGAAGGCACTGAGCTGGCCATACCCGAATGCCCGGATCGAGAAGAGCGACAGGTCGACCAGCGGGTGGGGCGTTGTCGTCTCGCGCCTGATGAACAGGATAAGGGATACCAGGCCGGCTGCAAGGGTGATGAGCATGGGTAGGGAGAAGAGGCCGAAGAGGAAACCTGCACTGCCGTACACAGTCAGCGTGATGAAGGCGATGGTGAAGAGGACCATCCCCCGGAGATCGAATGATTCCTCTGTTGTTGTGAACCGGGCTTCGCGGAGCCGGTAATAGGCATACACGGTGGCGACAATCCCGATCGGGATATTAAGGTAAAAGTTCAGACGCCAGTCGATCATGGTCAGGAAACCCCCGATGATCGGGCCGACAACGAAGGTTGCGGCCATGATCATCGAGAGGATGCCCATCGCCTTTCCCAGCTCGTACCGGGGGAATGCATCGACAACGATGATGGTAGCGTTGGCGATAATGACCGCCCCGCCAATGGCCTGGATGACGCGGAACCCGATGAGCCACGTGATATCGGGAGCAAATCCGCAAAGAAGTGAACCGATGGTGAATACCGCAAGGCCCGCGATATAGAGGTTCCTGCTCCCGTACATGTCCGCAAGCCGTCCGCAGGCCGGTGCAAGGATTGTGATGAGGAGCATGTAACTGATGAGCACCCAGGTGACGCCGACAAGGTCGGTGTTGAGCTGCACCATCATGACCGGGAGCGCAATGATGAGCGTGCTCGCATTCAGGACACCGACAAGAGTCCCGAGGGAGGCAATGGCCATGGCAACCCATTTGTACTGGTCATCCGGAATGTCTGGCATAGTACCTGGTCCCACGCGCAATTCGTTTCTTACGTGTTTGCGATTTTGGTTTGAATAGGTTTCAGTATCCGATGGGCCTGTGGCCGGATACAACGTCATCACCGGGCCAATGGTAAAAAACATTATCCCGCTCCCGGGCGAATAGTGGATGAAAATCCATGGACGGACCCGTAGTAACCGAAGACGAACCGTGCGAGCAGTGCGGGCTCTGCTGCCGGATCTTCGGCCCCGGCATTACGCCGACCGCCGCGAACGTGTACGTCTGGATCGGGCAGGGAAGGACCGATATCCTGCGCTGGTATGTCGCGTTCATGGAAGGCGGGACGCAGGTGCCGTGCACGAGCCTGAACCCGGAGGACCTCGGGAGCGCCGTCTCGTTCGAGATGCGGGACCCGGAGACCGGGGGCTACGTGCCCGTCTGCCCGTTCCTGCGCCGGGTGGCAAAGGACCGGTACCTCTGCGGGATTCACGCGGTTAAGCCCGAGATGTGTTGCCATTACGAGCCGTGGATCTGGGGCGAGACGTACTTCAACAAGTGCACGGCCTTAAAAAAGATGGACCGAAAGTGCCGGTGGCCGCTGTAGATAGTGGCCCGGCATGTACGTGGCCCCGGTCTTTTCCACCATCGCGGATGCCGAGACCACGCACGCTGCGGAAGTCCGGCTGCTCGTGGATCGCTACGGCCTCTCCGGCACACGGATCGGCAATGCCTCGACCGGGTATTCCAATCCTGAAATCCAGGCGCTCTACGATACGCTCGCGGTGCAGGGCGATGCTTCACTCAACGGAGCGTTCGAAGCCGGGGTAGTTGTTGAGAGCCGGGATATTGCTGACCTGGACCGGGCAATCGCAGGCACGACCCGGCCCGACATCATCCAGGTCTATTCCAACCTCCGGATGGGATCGGAGAGCCATCTTCGTGCCTTCCAGCGCCAGCTCGGGATGTAACCCGGCCCCCCTTTTAACAGTCTTGTTCAACAGCCCGGAATATCTCAGGCACCCGCCCCCGATTGGACCGGCCATCGTGCCCGGACCTGCTTGAAGATCTCCATCACGACAAGGACAAAAAGCGCGATACAGAGAAGGAGCGCCCACTGTGCCAAGGTCACCGGGCTGATCTGGAGAACGTCCTGCATCACGGGCGAGTACATGGAGAGGATATGGATTCCCTGCGCTGCAACGATCCCGAGAATGAGGAGCAGGTTGGCGCGGAGCGGGACCGCAAAGACCGACCGGTACTCGGACCGGCAGTTGAGCACGTGCACGTTCTCCAACAGGACCATGAGCAGGATCACCATGTTCCGGGCCGCCGTCTCGTCCCAGCCGAGAGCAAGCAGCCAGTACCAGGTACCAAACGCCACAAGGCCGATGGTTGCCGCCGAGAGCAGGGTCTCCTCCATCATCAGCCGGTTGATGATCCCCTCGTCCGGGGGCCGGGGTTTTTTCTGCATGGCGCCCGCTTCCCCTTTCTCGAATGCCAGGGCAACATCCTGGATGCCGTTCGTCACAAGATTCAGCCAGAGGAGCTGGATTGCCAGCAGCGGGAGGGGCAGGCCGAACGAGAGCGAGAGCATGAAGAGGATCACTTCGGCAAACCCGGTGGAGATGAGAAGGTAGGTGACCTTACGGATATTGTCGTACGCAAACCGGCCCTCCTCGACCCCTTTGACAATGGAACTGAAGTTGTCGTCGGTCACGATGAGCGAGGAGATGTCCTTGGCCACGTCCGAGCCGGATCCCATGGCAACCCCGATGTTGGCGTGGCGGAGCGCCGGGGCATCGTTCACGCCGTCCCCGGTCACGGCCACGAACTTCCCGCTCTTCTGCAGGGCATCCACGACCGTAAACTTCTGGTCGGGGGTCATCCGGGCAAAGACCCGGATACCGGCAATGTCGGTGGGAAGCGTTTCGGATCCGGTAGCGGTTCGGGCAGCGAGCTCGGTTCCTGTCATGACCTGCGATTCATCTGATGCGATGGCAAGCATCCGGGCAATGGTCATGGCCGTTGCCGGGTGATCCCCGGTACACATTATGACATCGATGCCGGCCTGCTGGCATTCCCGGATCGCGTCGGGCACATCCGGCCGTACCGGATCGATGAAGCCGAGAAGGCCCAGCAGGGTCAGGTTGTCGGGCAATGTCACGATTGCGGGATCGATCATGCCGGAATCCACAACCGCACCCTCCGCAACCGCGAGCACGCGGTATCCGGAAGAGGCCAGTTCGGCAACGGCCTGGTTCACCGCAACCATGTCGAGCTGTTCATCGCCCGTTCCGGTCATCATGGTCGCGCAGTGGCGCAGGATCGCTTCGGCCCCGCCTTTTGCAGCCACGCCCGGCCCGCGATCCGTCCGGGAATACACGGCTGCGTACTGGCGGGCGGAGTCGAAGGGCACGCGGTGTTCCTCGACACTGCAACCGCGGATCTCGTCAGGACTGAGTCCCAGCTTGTAGGCGAGGGCAAGCGTTGCCACGTCCATGGCATCGCCGGCATGCACCCATTCTTCCGGGTCGGGAAAGAGCGAACCCTCGCTTGCCAGCACGGCGGCCTTTGTAAGCCGGACGAGGTGCGCCTTTTCATCGTCATCCAAAACAGCATTTGTCCGGGTCAGGACCGATCCGGTGCCGTGGTATCCCGAGCCGGTAGTGTGATAGAATTTCCCGGTGGGGATGACGATCATCCGGGCCGTCTGCTCGTTCAGCGTCAGGGTCCCGGTCTTGTCAGTCACAATGGCCGTACAGCTTCCCAGCCCCTCAACGGCCGCGAGGCGCCGGACAATCACGTTGCGGCGCGACATACGCGTGGCCGCAATCGAGAGCGCGACCGTGATGGAGACCGGCAGGCCCTCGGGAATTGCGGAGATTGCCAGGGCAACGGCAAAGAAGAAGACCTCGATTAACGGGACTCCCTGGCTTATGATGATCGCCCCCATAAAGGCGCTGCAAAAGAGGACGGCAATCCCGATCCGGAACGAGAACCGCTCCATCTGGTGGATTAATGGCGGCTGCACCTCGTCGTTCTGGCTCACCGAGCGTGCGATTTGTCCCACTTCCGTGCCGGAACCGGTGGCAACAATAACCCCTATCCCGATACCGGTCATCACGGTGGTCCCGGCAAAGGCCATGTTCTTCTGCTCGGCAACCGGTGTGTCGTGCGGCAGGATGCCCGTTCCTTTCCCGGCAGCAACCGATTCTCCGGTGAGGATGGCCTCGTCGATCGTCAGGTTTGCCGCATGCAGGATGCGCATGTCGGCCGGGACATGGGCGCCGGCATCGAGGTGCACGATATCGCCCGTAACAATGGTGTCGGACAGGATGGTCTGCTCCTTCCCGTCCCTGACAACCCGGGCCGCGCCGTGGATCAGGGTCTGGAGGGCAAGGGCTCCCTGTTCTGCACGGTACTCCTGGTAGGTTCCGATGACCGCATTGATGAGGAGCACCAGGATGATGAAGACGGCATCCTTGGTGTCGCCGATGGCGGCTGAAATGACGGCGGCGATGAGGAGGATGAAGATGAGGGGACTCTTGAATTGCAATAAAAAGATCCTGGCCGCGCCGGGAGGCTTTTTGACCGGCAGGATATTTTTGCCATACACAATCATCCGCCGCTCTGCCTCAGGCCCGGTAAGACCGGACTCCGTGACTCCCGATTCGTCCAGGATCTCCTGCGTGGCAAGGGCGTGCCAGGGCCGGCGTACGAGCGGCTCCGGTCCGGTCGCGTTACCGTATCCAAAAAAATTCTTCACTAAACCCGCCCCCGGGAAACGTAATGGCCCGGCATGGCAGGCATCCGTGGGGTAATCCTGCCCGGTAGCACCCGGGGCCGGCCCTGCTCCGGCCTGCGGGGGCAATTGCCAGAAGAGGGAACGGCCGCGAAAGGTACGGGAGCGTGTTGGGTTCCGCCGGCTCTGCCGGGAACAGGATTTCTGGTATATCCGACGGGATCCATGGATATCACCTTACAGCAGGTCGCATGACCGGAAAAGTATTCCCGCCTATCAGGCTGCCTGCGCCATCGCCTCGATAAAATTCGCACCGTTCTCGGCCAGATCCGCCATGTCATAGCCCCCTTCGAGAACGCCCAGGACCGGGACGCCCAGGTTGCTAAACGTTCTGCCCAGTTCGCCAAAGAACGGGGATGAGACACCGATGTCGCTTAAGGGATCGCCAGAGAAGATATCGAGCCCGAGCGAGACGACAACAGCCCAGGGTTTGAACTTCCTGACGCGGTCGAGCGCATGGCCGAGATACTTCCGGTACTCGTCGTTGCCGACACCGGCCGGGAGCGGGATGTTTACGTTGAACCCCTTCCCCAGTTTCTCCCCGCATTCATCGGCAAAGCCGGAAAAGTACGGGTAGGACCGGTCCGGGTTCCCGTGGAGCGATACGTACAACACATCCGACTGCTCGTAGAAGATATCCTGCGTGCCGTTGCCGTGGTGGAAATCGACATCGACAATCGCAACATTGCCCTCCTTTGCGAGATGCTGGGCCGCGACCGCAGCATTGTTGAAGATGCAATAGCCGCCGAAATGCTCGTAGCCTGCGTGGTGGTCCGGCGGGCGGCAGAGCGAGAAGACGCGGGACTCCTTCCCGTTGCGGATCAGCTCCGCGCCGGTCAGCGCCACATCAACCGATGCCTTTGCGGCCGTGAAGGTGTCCTTGTCGATCTCGATCCCGACATCGAAGCAGTAATACCCGGCCTTCTTTAAATTGATCCGGGGGTGGGACGAGAACTCGGGCGTGAAATCCCGGTACGGGAAGACATGCGGGAAGACGGACTCCGTTTCGCCCAGCGCTTCGCAGGATCTGATATAATCCACCATGGCCGGGCTCGTGACCTCCTTGAGATGGGAGAGCGGGAATTGTTTCGGGGTCCGGATCAGGTCTTTCATGCCGCGGGCAATCACCTCATCGCGGATGATCTGCGCCCGGATATTCTTCTCAGGATACGGAACCAGCTTGCCGAAATTCCACTCGTACTGGGGGTGGTGGAGTTTCTCCTTGTCTGAATAGATCACCTTCAACCAGATCACCGGTAAGCCATCGGTCGGGGCCGGGAGTATTAAGTATTTCCGGTAAAAAAACCCTCCGGCAAAAAACCAAAAAGAAAATAACATACGTTGTCCGATACACCGGTTACGTTATGAAATCGTTATGCGGAATTGTGCTTCTCATTGCTCTTTTTGTTATCGCTTCCGGGTGTACGGGCCCGGCAGTTGAACCCACAACCACCCTGACCGTCACTGCGGTCGGTACGCCGATACCGGCATCCAGTCAGGCACCCCTGGCGGAATTGTCGGATACGAACCCGAATGCGAGCCTTACGCTCGATCCCGGGGCAGTCATCGTGGCGTTTCACGCCGCAAACCCCGGGAAGATGACCTTTACTTCATCCTGCGGCCCGGACTGGGGCGCATACGATGATATCGACATCACCAGCTCCTATGCCGGGACCCTGGCTTTTGAGATCCCGGCACGCGGGGTGTGTTCCTTCAACCTCACCGGACCCGCAGCATGGATTGCACAGGTGCAGTTGCCGGATGCGAAAGCGCCCCTGGCAGTTCCCGTAAATCTCTCCGGTTCCGGTACCCTGGTATCCCCTTCATTTACGCTTGAAAAAGGCCAGTACATCTTTGAACGAAATGAGACCGGTCTCGCGTCACCGGAATATGCGATCCGGTATGCCAATGGAAGTTATCTCATGGATGCGAACAACACCGTTGTCCAGCCTGGCTTTGGCATGATATCGGACGAGACCTTCCGCATCATCAACGTCCCGGAGTCCGGCACTTATTTCCTGGGAGTAATTGCGCGATCGAACCCTGCTGCATGGAATGCATCCATTCAGCTCATGCCCGTGATCCCCGCCATGGGGCCGGGACCCGAACTGACCGCGACAGTCTAGGGAATAAAAAAATTTTTAAAGACACGCTTCACCAGTTCGATCCGGTTCTCCGGAACGGACGCAGTCAGCGGTTGGGTGCTGATGAAAAAACCGGATCGCCCGGGAAATCTACCCGGGTTCCGCCGGGGCGATCCCTTACCGTACCCACGTTACAGCGGGGGCAAGTTTCTCATCCGGTTGTGGCTGTTCTGCCGGGTACCCGAACGCGATGGTGCCAACCGGGCTGTATCCGTCGGGAATCTTAAAGCCGGCCATGAGTTCCTTATTGTCGTAGGCCACATCGGTTGAGCCAACCCAGCAGCTGCCGATGCCCAGGGCATGGGCGGCAAGCATCATGTTCTCTGCGCAAAGCGAGCAGTCGATGTACCGGAACCGGTTCTTCTCCTTTCCGATAATCATGATGACGGTCGGGGCCGCGTAATAGATGGAATAATTCTCACTCTCCAAAAACGACCGGAACATGTCGGATAATCCGTCGTGGGCGTCTTTCATGTGCGAGAGCAGGATGGGGATGCAGTACTGCGAGACCCGGTGTAAGAAGGCCTGGTCCTGTACCACCACGAATGCCCAGGGCTGGAGGGAGAGGGCCGTGGGGGCAAACGTCCCGGCCCGGATGATCGTATTCAGTATCTCATCCGGGATCTGCCGGTCCAGAAATTTCCTGACACTGCGTCGTGTCATAATGGCTTCCAGTGCATCCATGGGATATCCATCTCCGGTTCTGTCTCTTTGCTGGCAGAGTATCAAATTTTCGTTGCTGGCGGAACGCGAGAGGCACTGCCCCGGTGCATACAATCCAAAATCCAATACTCCAATCCCGCCATACCGGGTTGTTGATTTTCCGGCCGTTCCGCGATGGTACGAGCGGATGGCTTATATTGAACCGCATGAGAATAGCTCACTCATGCCAATCATGGAATGGACAACGGACTTAAGCGTCAGTGTCAGCGAGATTGACGAGCAGCACAGGAAACTCATCGCCCTCATCAACAAGCTCCACGATGCCATGCGGGCCGGCCAGGGAAAGCAGGCGCTTGAGGGCACCCTCCAGGAACTTGCCGCGTACACGGTCTATCACTTCTCGGCCGAAGAGAAGTACATGGAGCAGTTCAAGTACCCGCGTCTCCCATCGCATAGGGCCGAGCATGCGGCGTTCGTAAAGAAAGTTACAGACTTCCAGAAGGAATTTGCCGAGAACCGGCTCGGGCTCTCGCTTGAGCTGATGAATTTCCTAAAAGACTGGGTCAACAACCACATCAAAGAGACCGACAAGCAGTACTCTGCCACGTTCCGGGCCGGCGGACTCACATAATTTTTTTGCAGCCCTCATCATCACCGGGCCCGCTCGGTCTTAAAAAAAGTTCCGGGAAATTTTCCGGAAGCATTGTTCACGTACCGCTCATGCGTCCGGCGGTGGCGTGATCACAAAGATGCACCGGTCATCCCCGGATGAATAACAGTGGTCTTCAACCACGGTGACCGGGCATTTGAGATGATGAGAGAAGATAGCGGTGAGCACCCCGATATCGAAGACGCAGGCGCCGTGGCCGGTGACCGGGAGATCCTCGCACTCGAAACAGCCATGGACCTCCAGCGTGAGCGGGTCGGTACCGGCAAGCACAATCTTCCCAAGACCGTGCGCCTGCCAGAACGCATCCATCTTTGTAACCACATCCGCAATCGTCTTTCCCGCAACCCGCGGGGCAAGAACCCTGCCAACCTGTTCGCCGGTCCGGCCCAGCACCGGGTCGATGTTGATCCCCATCACCATGGCCTGCGTCCGGAAGGTGAGCACGCAGTAGCGGAAGAACGAGACAATGTCCTCATCGGAAAAGGGCTCGCCTTTGCCGGCTCCGTGATGGTGAGCCGGGACTTTTACATCCCGGTCCGTATTGGTGAGCCGGCCGATGGCCTCGGATGAGAGCATGATCGTACGCTTCCGGCTGTCGCGGGGATCGGGTTGTGAGACAATGAGCCCGGCCTGTTCGAGATCCCGGAGGTGAACGGAGATGGTGGACTTGGCCTTCTTCGTCCGCTCCACGATCTGGTCGAACGGGACCGGCCCGGTTGCCGCCAGCTCAAGGATCCGGACCTTGATGGGGCTGTCGACCGCCATCACACCCTCCTTTGTTGAGAAGAGCCTGACATCCTCGGCATACATACCCGGTGCCGGCCCCTGCTGTTTTTTCACATATTCAATGTGCATCGCAAGGTTCATAAAGATTGTTCGCAAACAATAGAACATTCGTATCATTACGAACAAAGTGATTGCCATGAAAGCAGAATCCTTTAAGATCGCTGATGGTGTCTACTGGGTCGGGTCACTTGACTGGGACCTGCGGACCTACCACGGATACACACTCGATGGAACGTCTTACAACTGCTACCTTGTCTTTGGCGAGAAGACTGCGCTGATCGACAATGTCTACCCGGGCCACTCAGCCCAGATGTGGGGACGCATTGCCGACGCGTTCAAAAAAGAGGGCAGAAAGGAACAGATCGACATCATTGTCCAGAACCATGTGGAGAAGGATCACTCAGGCGCACTTGTCGAGATCCACAAGAAATTCCCGGCAGCGCCGATCTACTGTACCGAGATCGCTGAGAACGGACTCCTCCGGCATTTCCCCGATCTCAAAGGAGCAAAATTCCATCACGTAACAACGGGCGAGACACTTGACCTTGGCAAAAAAACACTCGCGTTTGTTCAGGCCCCGCTCCTGCACTGGCCCGACTCAATGTTTACGCTCTACGCGGAACAGGGCATTCTCTTCCCGAACGATGCGTTCGGCCAGCACCTCTGCTGCGCAAAGCGGCTTGACACCGATATTCCCGAGCACGTGCTGATGGATGCCACGCAGAAGTTTTACGCGAACCTTATCGTACCGCTGACGCCGCGTTTCCTGAAGAAGGCAGAGGAACTTACCGGCCTTGGCCTGATTGAGAAAGTGAAGATGATCGCACCCGCCCACGGGCAGATCTGGACCAACCCGATGAAGGTCATTGGGGCATACGTGGGCTGGGCATCCGGTTCGTTGCGTAAGAACAAGGTGACGATCATCTACGACACCATGCACGGGTCAACGAAGATGCTCGCTCACGGTCTGGCCGAAGGGGTCATTGCGGGCGGCTGCGATGTGAAGATCTTCAACCTGCACGAAGACGAGCGCTCCGAGATCGTCAAGCACATCCTCGATTCGAAGGCGATCATGGTCGGCGTTCCCACCATCAACGACATGCCCTACCCCAGTGTTGGCGATATCCTGTACTATCTCCGGGGCCTGCACTTCGACCGGACCGGCGAACGGTTTGCCCTCGCGTTTGGCTCCATGGGAGGCAAGGGCGGCACCGTGAAGATGGTGGCCGATGAACTGAAGACCGCGGGGTTCACTATTGTCGGAGAACAGGAAGTATTGTACGTTCCCGATTCCTCTGAGCTTGACACAGCGTTTGCTGCCGGAAAAGCAATGGCCGAACGCATTACAAAATAATTTTTTTTCTAACGGCCCTATGCCACGCAGGGCCCGGATTATTTTTCAAGATGGAAATTTTTTAAAATTGTTTTTTTTCCGCAGTGCCTGGCCGGATATCGATGTATCAGCGAGCCCAAACTTTCATCCATTCACAATCCACATACCCTTTGAAGAGCATGATTCCCCTCATAATTAGCAGCACCCGCATGACCGTGACAATCGATATTTCATATAGAGGATCCCCATTCCCGTACAGGACTGATGTCCCATGAGCGGCGAGATGGACCTCAAGCTTGAGGCACTCTCGAAATATATCGTCACGAGCCCGTCCTGGATCAAGTCATGTGTCCTCATCCTCGTACTCTGCGGCTGCGTTGAAGTCATGACTATACTCGGGACCGGCAGCGAACTCAGCAATCCCAACCTGTTCCCCATCGCCGCGTACCTCGTACCGGCGTTCGCGGCTCTTGCCTTCACTCCCTGGCTGGCCCGGCGGTTCTCGGGAAAACTTGATCTCGGCTGGTCCGGGCTCACTGCCGCTCTCGGCCTCATCATCTCGCTCTTCATCTCCCTCTCCCCCATCCTGCTCTTCCGGTTCTCGTTCCCGCTCTTCTTTGCTGTCTCGCTTTCGCTCGTCTTTGCATTCCGGATGCTCCTCCTCGCTGCCGTGATCGATCACCACCTCCGCCGCATCGTTATCCCGGCGCTCCTCCACTCCGGTATTGCCGTGCTTGGGGCAACCCCGTTCCTGGGCCTGACGTTTTTACAGGTTTCCATTCTCCTCCACATCAGCTTCGCGGTGGGCGTGTACGCCTTCATTGTTGTGATCGAACGCCCGATGAAGGCGAACTTCAAGGTAGGTCCGCTCGAACTCGCAAACGCGTTCCTCGCCCACCTCTCTGAAGGCAGCCACAAGCTCGATGACTTCTTCCGGAGCATTGGCGAGAGCGTGGTTGTGCCGCAGGTCTCGCTTGCAATCCAAAGGGAAGGAAAGGAGGAGATCTTTGTCACGGTCCCGAACGTCCATCCCGGCCCCCTTGGCGAGATCGGAGGCAGCAACCTGCCCAAAGTCCTCCACGGAATGTTCGGGAAGGGATCGATGGTCTTCCACGGGTCGGCCTCGCACGACTTCAACCCGGTCGATGAGGTGGAGGTGCGAAAAGTCGGGGATGCCGTCATTGCGTCACGCCCGCAGTCCGGCACTAATGCCGGCTGCACGCAATCGGCCCGGTACCGGTGCGGGTCGGTGGACGTGCTGGCGCAGGCATTCGGTGATACGGTTATCGCGATTGCCACCCGATCCCCGGTCGTGACCGAGGATCTCGAATTCTCGGTCGGATTTGCGATCATGAAGGCCGGGGAAAAATATTTCCCGCATGTGGCGTTTGTCGATGCCCACAACTGCATGGACGCCCTCGAGGACGGGGTGCATCCGGGAACAGAACTCGCCATGGAATATACCGGTGCCGCTGAAGCAGCGTTTACAAAGACCGCAGAGAAAGAACAGGTCTCCTTTTCGGCCGGGTACGCCCACCGTTCGCTCCCGTACTCCAGGGCGGAGGGGTTTGGCGATCTCGGCGTCCAGGTCCTGGTCGTGGATGCGGGCGGGCAGAAGACCGCGTATCTCCTCTTTGATGGCAACAACATGCAGACCGGCACCCGGGACGAGATCCGGAAACGACTGCTCCGTATCGTGGACGAGTGCGAGGTTACGACCACCGATACCCACGTGGTCAATACCGTCTCCGGCCGGAACCAGGTGGGGCTCCGCATCAGCGTAGATACATTCTATCCGCTTGTTGAAGAGGCAGTCCGGGAGGCTATGGCCGATGCAGCTCCCGCAAAAAGTGCCGGCACCACCGCATGGTGTCACGGGATCGTGGTCTTTGGCTCACAAAGGATCTCCCAGATCGCATCCACCGTCAACGGCATGATGGGTTTTCTCATTCCTGTGGCAATCATCATCGTCTTTGGCGCATTCCTGACAACCGCGATGGCATATTTCCTGCTCGTGTATTAACCGTGTTACCGTGTTTTCTGTCGGGCGATCCCCCGGCAGGTTGTTCCAGTCCCCGTATCTTTCCGATATTATTCCTCCGGTACGGTTTGGTTACGGACAGATACTTATATTGGCCAGAACGCCAAGTGCTCTTCATCGCAGCAGAATGATTGCTTAATTTTTATCAGCCATCCTGCTGATGATACCAATGGCGGTGCGATCATCGTGCGAAAATATGCCGCTTTGCCATAATCGGCACAATGCACAAGACGAGTACCATCTGAAGAGGAGAAATAATCCCCTGCACGCAAATATCGTTGATGATGAGATTCTGGAAATGAAGGGAGGAGGAAGGATCCTATGGGAGTAATGGTAAAATTTGTACAGTCAGGTGCGTTCAATTCCGGGGAGTTCAAGTCCCTGGAACTCGACAAGATTACCGACCTGAAGATTGCCCACCAGCGAAATGGCTGCGAACTGCAGGTAACCACCCCGGAAAATCCCCAGCCGGGCTCACCGTATATTATTGCAAAGCGGGACAAGGATTACCTGTTGCAGGATATCCTGAACGATCTCCTGAAACTGAAGAATGAGAAGCGGGAGGTCATCTACGAGATCACGGATGACGGGACCCGTGTTATACAAAAGGTATAATCTTTTTTCGTCTTGCCCCCGGGAGATTGCCGGAATACTACCGTTACGCCGGCCAGAAAAACCAGACCATGCTGATGCAGGTTGCCGTAACAGCGATCCTGAACCACCATGCCTGCCAGAACGGGCACCCATCAGAAAAATCATACGAGAGCAGGTCGGAGTCGTTTTGTTGCAGGGCACATTCTAACCACGTCCGGGTCATGATGCCCATCCATACCCTGCTGTATTCAGGAAAAAAAGATTGCCGCGGGTCTGCCGGTTGGTTTTCTTCTTCAGAACGATGATGAAACCCGGTTGCATTACAGCAGCCCATGAGCCTGGTCGATAAGCTCAATCGTATAATGGTGAGGGTACGCGCTTTTTTTGAACGGTGCGGTTCCCCTGATGTAGAACCCGAACCGGGTATCGCGGATGCGGTTGGAATAGAGAAAGTTCAGCATGGCGCCAATAGACTGGGAGGCTCTCCCGGTCATGTTATGAAATTGTGCAATGTCCCGTGCCGTCACGTCAGCATGGGTGAGGTTATTGTGGAGCAGGTAGGCACAGATGAGATGAGCGTAATCATATCTCCGTTTGGAATCTGTTCTCCGGTGTCCCATTCCCTGCCCCTTGTTTCATTCTTTTGTACCTGTTTGTTTTGCGGGGGGATAGTAGTATGTATGGATCTTAAATTAAAAAAATAAAATAAAATGAGCGCCCGATATCCCTGTGTATCGCCCATTGGCGGTCCGGGATACAGCCCTGTCTTTATCGGGATGTACCGGATCCATGTATCCGGTAATGAAAAAATACAAAAAAATGTTCAGGACTTCCCGGTATGCAATGCCCGGGCTTTTTTCAGGTGAAGATCAAGCACGCCATGACTCATGCCCATCCGTGCCCCTGCCTTCAAGACCGGTGCCGGGAGCGGGACGAGCTGGTGGAGGGTGAAAGATGTCCGCTCGCAGAGGAAATTCCTGTCATCCTCCATGGTCCGTTCATCGTCACGCTCGCTCGTGACCTCAAGAGTGCACTCATCGATCAGGTCAAGGGAAATGCGTACCTTCCCGGTATCCGGGACCGTGTCGAGGGTTATCGTCACCTCATCATCATGCTCGGCAACTTCTGCGTTCAGGTTATGCAGGTACTGGCAGATAATTTCCGGATGTTCATTACCAGGCAACAACGGGGTGTCAGCTGGTTCGAGAGCAAGCTGGTACAGGTAGTCCATGGATGCTCTGAGTTCATCGAGTTCGTCATAGATTGATCTGTGAAAACGTCGTACCATTTCTCTACCTCCTTCTTTGTTGCCCAGGTGCGATCTCACCTGGTTAGAGGGACGGAGGATGTCTGTGCCAATATACGTTGTGGTAAAAAAGAGAACGATCAGATGTACCGGTTTTTCCGCAGCCAGTCCGTCTGCGGCTTGAGGTACCGGTAGATTATATCACATTTTTCGTCCTGGAAACTCCAGGGAACGACGAGGACGGTATCGCCTTCCCGTATCCACTGGCGTTTCTTCATCTTTCCCTTGATCCTGCCCATCCGGATGACGCCGTCAATGCAATGGACACGGATGTGATTTGCTCCCATCATCAGTTCGGCGATGGCGAACTGTTCCCTTGCCCATTTCTTGGGCAACCGTACGCGGCACGCGGGCGTGCCGTCGGGATTCAATGCGTTCGGATCTGCTGCACCTGTATCATCTTTTCTGTGAAAACCACTCATTCAACCAACTACGTATGGTATACCAATGATGGCTGACATGTTGAATGTATATGCCGGGGACCCGGGAAGGAGACCGGGAATCACCGGCTTGGTGAAAATGACATGCCGGCCCGGGTGTTAATAGGTAATATGACGGTTTTATGGCGTAACACTCCAAATTAAAACCATGGCCACAGCGTCAATCTCTCTCCTGTGTGTGCTTCTTATTGGCCTGTTTCTCATCACTGCCGGGTGCACCCAGGTCCAGTCCGGTACAATCCCGTCAACGCCGGCAAGTAATGCTGCCAGCCGGCAGGTAACCTACACATCCAATGAAACGCTTGTTGCCTTTGTTGACAGCGCTGCTGCGTATGCAAAAGCCAATGGCAGGGAAAAAGCGCTTGCGGAGTTCAACAATAAAAATGGTTCGTTCGTCAGGGGCGAACTCTATGTTTATGCATATGCCTTCAACGGCACAACCCTTGCCCACCCGGTCAACCCGGAAGATGTCGGGAAACTCCGCCAGGGTGCCAACGGGGTTTTTGTCCGGGAAATGGGTGCCGTTGTACAAAATGGCAGCGGTTATTACCGGTTCGTGTATATCAATCCCCTCCACAATAACACGCTTGAATCAAAAATGGGATACGGTGTGCAGGTAGATGATGACTGGTGGCTGGGATCCGGGGCCTATGAGGGACCGCTGGATGTGACAACAACCGTCACTCCTGCAACAACAGCCTCTGCGCAGTAACCAATGAATCTATCTTTCACGGTATACGATCCGATCTTTTTTTACCGGCAATGTCCAAGGGCAATTGTAGCCCGTAATTTGTTCCCCTCCGACTTTCCACACCGATGTCCGTCTGTTGCGGGGCAATGTTTTGTCATGCAGGAGATAGAGACCGGGCTGACCGACACGGATCTTTAAAATGCGGCAGAAAAAAGAGAAAGACCGGATTGAATATTCAACAAGGGTCAGGCATGGGACACACGATACTTTGCTTCTTCTTCCTCCGCCCTTCCTTCCCATGCACTGACCGTCTCATTATAGAATACAAATTTCGGGTTGTACACAATACCGGTTGCGCCGTCTTTGAGCCCGGCAACCTGTTCGCCCCCGGAGTAAGACCCGTCAAGATAATCCGCGATGCCGGTGTACACGACCCTGTCCACCCGTTTTATTGCAGACGCGAGCACGAATTCCGGGCCGAGCGGTGACTGGTCGGAATCCGTGCCGATGGCGTATCGTCCCGGGGTGGTGGCTGCTGCATCAAACATCCCCTGGTTGGATGCTCCGGCACACGTGTAGATCACATCGGTCCCGTTGCGGTACATCCCCTCGGCGATCCGTCCGGCCTGTTCCGGGTCCCGGAACCCGTCCGGGGAATATTGCTGCACATACGCGTGATCAACCGAGACAGAGGAATTGACGGCACGGGCGCCGGCCGTATACCCCTGCAGGAACGTATCGAGCAGTCCCGTCTGCATCCCCATGATGATCCCGACCCGCCCGGTCTTTGTTGCGGATGCTGCAAGTACGCCGGACAGGTAACTGTCACCATAGGATGTGATCTCGTATGCCTGTACGTTATCAGACCCGATGCCGGTCTGGTCGATGGCAAGGAACGAAATTTCCGGGTGTTGGGCTGCAAGCTGTTGTGTATAATTGGTATACTGGAAACCGATTGTGATGACGAGACCGGGTTTTTCCGGCCCGGTCGTGTTTTTTAGAATTCCCGTAAGAGCCGTGCTGTCGTTCAGCGTGAATTCCCTGGCATTAAAGGACAGGTCTTTTTTCGCTGCCAGCAGGCCCTGGTATGCACTGTCGGTATATGACTGGTCGCCTTTTTCGGAAGCATACACGATATAGACGATAGTATCGTTGACAGGCGCGACCCGCGTCTCATGGGTTGTTACACCGGCTGTACCTGCTTTTTCCGATGGTACCGGTCTTGCCGGGGATAATGGCTGGGTACATCCGGCAGTAATGAGCAGCAGTGAGAGGACAACCGTCAGGGATATGAACAAAAATCCCGGTTTCATGGAGACGTATGGGTGACGATTTCCCTTAAGCATGTCTGATTTTTTTTTGTTATCCATCACTTTCGGTGATCAGCAGTGCTCCGGTTTTGCCCTGTTCCGGTAATGTTAAAAACCGGCACGGATAATACCGGGTATCCAATTGGGTTGGTCCCGGATGCCGTTTGAGTGCAGCCAGTGCGGGGAATGTTGCAGCCACCTCGGCCTTGTCCATACCATACATGAGGACTTTGGAAACTACCGTTACCGGGTAAACAACCAGTACACCGGGGAGAAGACAGTGGTAACGGTAGACCCGGACAAGATCGCACTTTTTTCTGACCACAGTATCTTCACCGAACGACCCGAGGCATGCCCGTTCTTCCGGTATGACCGTGTGGGTGCGAAGGGGTATTGTACCGTCCACCTGACCCGCCCGGAGATCTGCCGTGACTATGGCTGCTGGCGCATCCTTATCCTTGACGCGGAAGGAAAACGTGCCGGGCGGATCATGTGCCAGCGGTTTCTTGCCTCGGAGGATGAATGGCTGACCCGGCTCTTTCTCACAAAGGTCAACAACATTGCCGAAGCCGACGATGCTGCTTGGGACGAACGGCTGACCCGGGTACTGGTCGCCGCAGGCTATACTCTTCAGATGTAATACAGGATATGTCCGGATCCTTTTTTTTACCGGTCCGGGTAACCCGAAAAAATGTTTGTGAATACAATGCAAAAAAAGATGATACTACTTATTGACAGGGTCGATACATTTTCCCTCGGGACCCGGGGTTTCCGTAGAGAATGTTGCTGAATATTATTTCACGACAACCTGCTTTGTCTGGAACTTCGGCCGGACCTTCTCGGAAAAATATTTTCCAATCTCGCCGGAATGCATAAGGTCTGCGTAGACTTTTGGAGGGACGCCAAGGTACTGGTAGACAAGTCCTGTGTGGAATTCTATCTCCAGGATTTTTGTCGTGTCATCATATCCTATAGATCTCATAATCCGGGATTTTACGGCCTGCCTTTCCAAAAATATCACCACGTTCTAACACGTGTGCTGAATGGTTAATGGTTTTTATACCGTTCCGGGAATCGTTTGCAGGTCGTTATGCCGGAAACCTGTGTTACGGTTTCCTGCCTTTCCCTGGAAGACGGGAAATTTTCTCGACCCTGACATTCTTTGGAGTGTCTTCCGTTTCCGTATCCTTTGCAGCCGGGATATAGAACGCATTCCGTACCATCGATGCATTTCGTTCCCGGAGAGGATATCGCTTCATGGCGGCAGAGACATTCATGAATACCTCAAGGGCATTTTTCCCGGTCCTGCTCCGGCTCATGGTATTCCGCAGTTCATCCTTCGAAAATACAGATGCAATCGCATCGAGGTCTTTAACGCCCAGATCGCACAAACCGAAGATGGTGAAGATAAGGGGAATCCCCCGCCGGTCAAATATCCGGGAGAGCAGTCGTTTTCCCGCCCGTTTGATCAGGGCCGGTCTCGCCCGTTTGTCACAGGCCTGGACAAGCAGCTGGATCGCCATCATGCCGTTGTGTTCAATTTCAGTGAGATCTTCAAGGTCCGCGATCATGATCAGGGCTGCCCTGTCGATCATCCCGCCATTTTTTATTACGTCGAGGACGAACGAGCCCCCGCTCACACAGTCTGCCCTGATGAATGCCTTCAGCATGCGTTCATGGTCGCTTGTAACCCTGCGCTCCCCGCGCTGCATCTCGTCTACCAGTTCTTCTGCGGACAGGTATAAGTCGGAGAAGAGTCTCCCCCACACGTCTGGCAGCGGCCCGTACGCGGATTTCTTTGATCCTGTCTTCAGGCAGGCCTCGAAGACCCCGAGCAGCTCCGCTGACCCGCATTTTTCCAGCTTCGACAGGTGAGCGATCGGTAAGGGAGGACGGAGTACCTTCATGTATGCAGACAAATTGATTGTCCAAGCTATTTGGATTAACCGGGAGATGATTTCAATAAAATTACCTGCATATTTCCCGGTCCGGGAAATAATCCCGGCAATGAGTACCGTTAAGCCGGACGCGCGGGTGACATAAAACCATAAATACGTCGCCGTTGTACTACTGCCCATGAGGGAGCTGAAGAACAACGTGCGGGCGGTCCTCCGCCAGCGAAAGGACGCGATGATACCGGAAGACCGGCTGATAAAGAGCCACAAAATCTCCCGTCACCTGATGGGTCTCATCCGGGATGGCGAGACCGTGATGGTCTTTACCTCCAAGGAAAAAGAGGTCAACACCCGGCCATTGATCGACGCTCTCTTTGCACAGGGAAACCCGGTTGTGGTCCCGATCATCGTGAAGGAAGACGTGAGTCTCCGGCTTTCTTACCTGAAGGATTTTTCCGCACTTGTCCCAAGCACGTTCGGTGTTCCCGAACCTATCGGCAGCGAGATCCCTGCACGTGCAACGGATATCGGCACGATTATCCTCCCGATGCTCGGCTTTGACCGGCACGGGGGACGGATCGGGTACGGAGCCGGTTATTATGACCGGTTCCTGTCAAAGAATCCCGACCTGCGGAAGATCGGGGTCGCTTTTGCCTGCCAGGAATTCGACGGGCTCCCGGTGGATGAGAACGATATCCTGATGGACTACATCATCACCGAGAATGGTATTGCATACCCGGGCGGAGGATAAACCGTGGAGATTAACGGTACCGTTATCCTTGACACCTTTGCCGAGGCGTTCCCGACCTGGCTCTCGCGGGTCATTATCACTGCGGCTACGCCGGAATGGGCGTACAGGGCAGCAGTCGAAGCCACCGGGTTTGCGACATCCAAGATCGGGTGTCCCTGTGAGGCGGGGATCGAACGCACGCTCTCTCCTTCAGAGACCCCGGACGGCAGGCACGGTTGCTCCATCCTGATCTGTTCCGAGAAGAAGAGCATGAAGACCCATGTTGCCGGCAGGATCTCACAATGCATCCTCCCGACACCGACCGCTTCGGCATTCGATGGTCTTCCCGAGGCATCCTCGCGGTTCTACACGCGGATGCACTATTTCGGGGACCGGTATGAGGAGCGGTGCATGGTCGGCGGCCGGGAATGCTGGAAGATCCCGGTGATGGAAGGCGATTATGTGGGGGAGGAACGGTTCGGGACCGTGAAAGGCATTGCCGGCGGCAACTTCCTGGTCATGGGCAGAGACCAACCATCCGCATTATCGGGTGCGGTTGCTGCCATGGAAAAGATCACCGGTATGGACGGCATCATTACCAGTTTTGCGGGAGGCATTGTTGCCAGTGGTTCCAAGGTCGGTTGTGCCAATTACCGTTTCCCGATGCCCGCGAGCACCAGTCATCTCTGGTGCCCGGGCCTGAAAGACCGCATCAGCGGTTCACTGGTGCCCGGGGGAGTTGCATCCATCTACGAGATCGTCATGAATGGCATTGATGAGCCTTCCATCAGGAATGCCATGAAGACCGGTATCGGGGCTGCAACCGGGACAGGGAATGTCCTGTATATCGGGGCATCAAATTTTGACGGCCGACTCGGCCAGTACCGGTTACCTCTTCACGAACTGTTCCGGTAACCCTTGCCAGGTATATCCGGAACATACTCATTACAGTAATTCTTCTTCATTTCTCACCAGCGTAAAGGGTTGTTTTTTCAGGCCGGCATAGACCCTGATTTGAATATAACAAAAAAGGAGGAAAATGTTTTTATCAAAGTTCTTCATATTGAACGTATTGATATCCGGTATAAAAAATATATAAACATCAGAAGATTTGAACAAATCCTCTCCGGAGGTGTTCGTTAATTGACTGATATTGATGCGATTAAAAACTTTATCAAATTTATCTCGGTAAATTCAAAAGAGGATGCTGAAGGGAAGATACGGATCGACTCAACCGTGACACATAAACTCGTTGCCGATGATCCGGAAACTGCCGTTGCGGTTGTCGGCGTTTTTTGCAAGATGGCAGAGAATGATCCGGTAAAGTTCCAGATGGCACGGATTATTGCTGCCGTTTATGAAGATGAATTTGATGACGATGTCCTGATGCTGACGGTCCAGCACTCCAAGGATAAATCTGCAGCACGGCATATGCCGCTACCGGGTCTTGGACCTGATACGGGAAAAAAAGATTGACATCCCAAAAATAATTCACGAAAAGGCACAATAACAGAGTTTCCCCTGTTTTCACATTCCCGCTCCATAGTGCAGATTTATTAATCCGGAACTGCTTGTTTTGTGCATGTACTCCCGCGAGGCCTCGGCCCTTGACCTGTTCACCGATTCGGTACGGCTCATGGGCGATGCCACCCTGTGCGCGGTGATGGCATTCGACCGGCAGCTCGCCCCCGTCATTCTTGAAGAAGCGGCACAGGCATGTCTCATGGCCCACCCGGTCCTTCACAGCCGGCTTGTCCGGGGAAACGGCCCGGCATTCTGGGAGATGGATGAGACTGTACGCGTGCCCCCCGTATCAGTGGAGGAATGCACTGAGGATTATTATCCCCGTGTCCCCGGACCGGTCGATCCATATGGGCCGCTGCAGTTCCGCGTGCGGCTGTTGCGAAGACCCTCCGGTGATATAATTGTTATCAACCTCGCTCATGCTGCTGCGGATGCATTCGGTCTCCATACGCTCATGTCACAGCTGCTGGAGGAATACCAGAAGCCCGGCAGTCTCCACCCTGCCGGAGACGGGATCCCGGTACGTGACACCCTCTGGACACGCGAACTGGTCCCGGGAAAGGACTCATTACCTCCCGGCATGAAAGTGATCAACCCGATGTGGCCCAATCCCTTCGGCACTTCCGGGGGACCCACATCATATCACCGGGAATGTATCAGCCCCCCGGTGCTGGATGCCCTTCGTTCACATACAAAAAAGATCGGGGGGAACATCAACGATGCTGTGATGGCGGCGTATTTCCTTTCCATGAGCGACATCACCGGCCACAAAGGGCCAATTGACATCTTCTTCCCGGTTAACCTCCGCCAGCACCTGAATGACGGGTCGCGGGTGATGAGCAACCAGGCGATCAATGTCTCCTTTGTTCTCAGCCGCACGGGTGGAGAGGGCATGGATAAGATCCTTCCCCGCGTCATTGAAGGCACCCGGCAGCTCAAGGCCGGGTGCATCGGTATTGCAGAACAGGTCGAGATGGACAGGGCCTCCGACCCGGAAGGCCGGCAGGTACACCGGATGGTAGAGCAGATGGTGGCGCTGCAGGAATCAGGTCTTGCGGATATTTTCATATCCAATCCCGGGCCGGTCGTGCTCCCGGATAGTGACGGGTTGATCGATGCCTATGTCTGTTACCCGGGCGGGTACATGCCCACTACGTGTTTCATCACGAGCACGTTCCGGGGGCGGATGACAATCACGATGGGTTACCAGGACGGCGGAACTGCGAAAGCAGGGACACGCAGGGCAATGGATCTTTTCACGCGGCATCTCCTCTCACTTGTGAATGGGCCCTGATGTCCGGGAAATCCGGTAAACCAACTTTCCGCACCGGTATGCTCTCCGGGCAATCATTTTACGTTATTGAAACCAGCAGGCACTGCGGGCTTTTCCTGCGTTGATTCCCGGATGAAGCATGGATGTGCCCGGGATACCGGTTCAGTGGAATTAAATGTATCCGGAACCGTTTCTCTGTACCAGCAATACAACAGGAAGATCACCCTATGATAACACAGGATATTGTCAGGAGACTCTGGGAAGAAGCAGGATACGGGAACCTCGCCATCTGGGCAGATGATACCATTACGGTCGTGCCACCGGATTATGACGGGGCAACGGCGGGTAAAAAACCGCTTGTCATCCTCAAGCCCATCGCGCTGGTGAACCGGTTTGAGCTGCTGGATTATGCCCTCAATGATGAAGAGCTGCTCACAAGGATCGAGACCGCCATCCGGTCGGCCGGAGGCCAGGTGACCCGGGGCCGGCGATCATAAATATTATCCGGGAGAACAATCAAAAATGGAGAAACCCTGGTTTTAATATGCCTTTGGAAAACCGGGTGAGGGTTCCAGGCTTAATTCAATGATCTCCCCGGTATTATCGAGGAGGCCGGCAAGATATTGTTTTGCCCAGTCCTCATTTTCGTACTCAAGGAACGGGCGGTAGGACCCCTGAACGGTCCGGTTCTCTTTGTCAAACCGCAGCAGCCCGACAGGAAATCCTCCATTCTTCACCAGCCGGTCAAGTTCTTCAAGCGGGTACCTGCGTGAACTGAAGACAAATTTTGTCTCGGTCTTAAAGCCGACAGCAATCGCGACAAGCCAGGCATTTTTTGCTTCTGCACGCATCTCTGCAACCAGATCGGAAGTTTTCCTCATTATCGCTCAGTCAGAAAATTGCCGGTCATCGCTTAAATAATGCGTTCCTGCATAATCGAAATGAACGATGAACAATAGCGCCGCTATAATGCAGATTTTGTGAAGAATCCTGCAAATGGATACACGGTGCATTTTGCCGTAATAAAAAGTCCTTCTGATACCTCCAAAAAAACTCACTCATCGACTGACTTATTGAACTTCTTTCTCTCACACGAAATTTCTTTTTTAAAAAGAGGAGGACTGTGGGGGGTGGCACCTGAACTGTCCGAAGTTACAGGATGCTTTCAAGTTTCTTTTCAAGGACATCGAGCCCCTTCCTGACATCCTCAAGGGTCTTTCCTCCCGTGAGGATGATCTTTCCGGACGAGAAGATAAGGACCACGATCTTCGGGTCATTGATCCGGAATACCAGCCCCGGGAACTGTTCGGGTTCGTACTCGACATTTTCCACATTGAGTGTAACGGTCAGCTTGTTGAGGTTGATGTACCTGCCGAGGTTGTACGAACAGACCATGTTGGTGATCGCAATGCGGGGTTTCTGGAGGGGCTCGATGCCCGCATCCTTCAACGCTTTGGTGACAATCGCAATGCCGGCAGCGAGCGCGTCATCGTTACGGACGCCGGTGATCACGATCTTGCCGGATGAGAAGATCAGGCAGGCAATCTTGGGGTCCGCAATATGGTACACGGCACCGGGAAACCGCTTCTTATTGAGGTCGCAATTCTCAGTCTTGTCTGAAAAATCAACCAGATCGATGGTTTCCGCAATAGCACCGGAGGCAACAATGTTCTCGATCTTCAGGGTTTCATATTTTTTCTTGGGCATCTACATTCAATGACGTTCCGTGAACCATAATACTAATGGACAACCTTTATGGCAGGTTTCCGGCAGGTCCCGGATCATGCGGTATTATGATCTCAGATCCAGCCATGAATGATATATGCAGAATAGTATACCGGACATCTGTTTCGCTGACTTAATCCGGGCTTTCGACCGGTTGGTGAGATTTGTATGTTTCCCTGTCACACCCTGATGGGATACGGATCCTCGATGGTGATGATGAATCCGTAATTCTTGAACTGGCAAAGGCATTCCTGGAATATTCCGGTGAGTTCCGGGCCGGTACATCCATATCAGCAGTCACCGCACTGGCTTCCCCCGCCATCTCACGTGAGATCCTTGATATTACCGGTATCACGATCCGGGAGACCGGGGAACCGGGAAAGAATGCACGGTTTGAGATTGCAGTACCGGAGACTCAGTACCGGTCAACTACATAACACTCCGTAAAAATCCATCGAATGCAAAAAATAACTGATACATGAGTGAATGGAGAGAGCGGATGATACTTGTTGATGCGCAATGTTCTATTGTACCCGAACGGCTTGGTGAGTTTATCCGCGAAACATGGAAGATCATACCGGTGGTACGGAAAGAAGCCGGATGTTCCCGTTATGAACTGCTGTCCGATGTTTGGATTCCCGGCCAGTATCATTTTATCGAAGAGTGGGTGAGTAAACAGCATCTCGATGACCATATCGTACAGCCGCATATGCAGGAATATTTTGCCATGACTACACCATGGCATGCGGCCCCGACCCGGATGAAGATCTATACCATCCGTTCCTCGCAAATGAGTACAAAGGATACATGACACTCCCCGACGGCAAAGATGCCTGAACTGGCAGGCACTCTATCTTCAACGATGCCCTGTAGGTAACCGGTAAAAACCAGGACAATCCATAGCCTAATATCCTTCATCGCACTATCCTCTCTTTATGATAAAACCCGGCACAGTTGTTGTGGAAGATACGGAAGAAAACCGGCAGGTCTGCAGGAAATACTGCAGGGCATGCCCGAGCTACCGGCAGAATTCCCTTGAGCAGTACCAGCCCGGCGAACTCTTCTGCGCAAGCGGAAGGTCACACGCCCCGTCAATGAAAGAGGCAGGATGCTTTTGCCCGGCCTGCGAGCTCTTCGCAAAGCACAGCCTCGCGATCGGGCACTTCTGTACCAAGGGATAGACGTTTTTATTTTATTGATTATTCCCAGGGATTCCTGAGCGGTATCGATATATCACGGGGATTTCCGGCAGGCGCCTTTCGGCACAGTAATCCCGAACCGTACACCCTGCCCGAAAATACCGGTTTCCCGGAGGGAGATATTTGTTATATCAAGGATCTCCCGGGCAAGGAAGTGGCTAAGGCCAGGATTTTCTGATGTACGTTTTCATGACGGCATTAGGAAGTCCCCGCCGCTATGCCCGCCTCACGGCAATGAACGGTGCTGGCAAAACACAGGCCGGGTTTGTGTCAACAGAATTGGGGAAAAAGAGATTCAGTTGATGCCGGGGCAGCGGGGGATGCCTTCGCAGCCAGCTACACAGAAGCCCTGGTCACGATACCCGGATAGGATGCGTTCTTCACTTCGTCGAGGGCAGCCTGGAACGCTGCCACCGTTGTATCGGGAGTGTCAGGACTGAACGCATAGTAAAGGTCGGCGGCCCCGAGTTCGTACACAACGGTTGTGGCGGTGGAATTGCCGGTCTTCTGCCGGATATAATAGTCGCCCGCTTCTTTGCCATACGCAAAGAGATCGATCTTCCCCTCAAGGAGCATATCGGCGACTACGGACGGGTCGGGGTCCCCGGTAAGCGTTACGGCATCCACGCCAATGTTTTCCAGCTCGCCGACTGCAGCATCGTCTGTGACGATCCCGATGCGGTAACGGGCAAGGTCCTCGGGTTTATCTATGGTGATCCCGCGGTCTGCACGTGCAAAGAGGACCTTCTTCTCTGTCACGATGGGGCCTGCCCACTTGAACTTCATCTCCCTTTCCGGGAGACGCACGGTGGCAAAGAGCACAACATCCGGCCCCGTAAGCGCTTTCAGGTAGCCTTCGGTCCAGGGTACAAGGTGGATATCATCCGGCGAGACTGCCGAACCCATGTGCCCGGTTGTTTCGATGAGGAGGTCTACTGCAATCCCGCGTACGGTACCGTTATCCAGGTAATTGAACGGAGGGTATTGTTCAGTATAATATGTGAGTTCCCTTTCTGCGGGAGCTTGTTCCGCTACGCAACCGGCGCTCACAATAAGGATGCAGAGAAGGCCCCCAAGGGACACAAGACAGGAATTTTTCATACAGTTCAATCTCTACCAGAAATCACCTTCCCATATCTTGACTTTTTCCCCTGCATGACCGGTATCTGTCCGTGAGAGTGATCCGAGAATGATATAAAAAAAATTCTCACGCCGGTATTTGCGACTCGTGCCTGTCCTGCCTTATTGTTGTTTGGAATAAATTATGCGCCGGGGAAGGATTGCCCGACTGACTGTTCACCATAGGGCAGGGAAAAGTGGAGCTGCTCGATGACCCAGCGGCTCCCGGTGTTTCGCAACACCATCGTTGACCTGCCCCTGAGCGTCTGCTTCTCTGACCCGTCAACCGTGAAGGTAATCGTACTCTTTGAGGTTGCCCACGCAACCCTGCCATCACCGGAAATTTTCCTGTCAAAAAATTCAACTGATAGGATGGTTGCCTGGCTCATATCTCGTTTCATATGCCGGATAAAATCGGCATGGTTTGTGATCACTTCATCGGGCCCGCTGCCAAACCCGCTGATATCGTGGGAGAATATTGCCGATAACGCCCTGATATCCTTATTCCGGTATGCCGTGCTGTACTGCTGCATGGTCTCTATGATCTCTGCGTCCCGGGCTTTTGTGAGTGCCATAACAATTTGTTATTGGGACCAGGGTATTATTATTTGTGCTCTGTTGAAATCCTTACCTGAAAACAGGTTGTGACGACGACCAAAAGATCTAAGGTACAACGTCTCCTTCCATTGATGTGCCGTCAAATAGAAAGGAGACAATTAAGAAATCAGAGAGCCGGAATATCAGGTTTATCCACGCGGCCAGTTCTGTTGTAAAGTCAAAGAATATTACGCCGTATTCCCGTAAATTTGCCCTGTAGAAAATCTTCGCAGATTCTTACTTTCTTTCATCCTGAAGGTTTTCTACAGAGCAAAAAATAAAAAAAAAGGTAACCTGTGATCACATGCCCGGTTTCTACCTGCCTGCGTGTCCGGCCTGCGTGATCATCATGTCATCCACACGGATGAGCATGGCAGCGGTCTCTGACGCACTCTGGATGGTCTGGCGCTTGGATCTGAGAGGTTCGATGATGCCTTCTTTTTGCATGTCAACGACGTTGCCTTCGTAGACATTCAGGCCGAAATTTTTCCTGCCCTGTGAGTGGACATTCTTGAGCTCGACCAGTTTATCGATCGGGTTGAAACCGGAGTTCTCCGCAAGTGCCCGCGGAATGGACTCGTATGCTGCTGCATATGCTTCAATTGCCAGCTGCACGCGGCCACCGACGGTCTGGGCGTACTCACGTATCTTCATGAGGATCTCGGTCTCCACCGCTCCACCCCCGACAACATAGGTGCCGTCTTCCATGGCATCCATCACGACACGTGTGCCATCGACAACAGCCCGCTCGAGCTCGTCAAGCAGGTAGTCGCTAGTCCCGCGGAGCAGGATGGTCGTGGTCTTCGGGTTTTTACAGCCGGATATGCGGGTCACTTTACCTTCGGTGTCCTCTTCAACAAGGTCTGCAACCCCGAGATCTTTTGCCGTAAGTGCCTCTGCCTTACCAACGATGGTTGCGTTGAGTGCCCGTGATGCATACTTCATATCCTTCTCGGGAACGTCTTCGATGGCAAGGACGCCGGCTTTTGCCAGGTAGAACTGCGCGATGTCCGATATGCCCTTCTGGCAGAGGAGAACGTTGGCGCCGCTCGCGATGATCGCATCGGCGAGTTTCTTTAATGCTTCACGTTCCTGCGTGCTGAAGGCATCGATCTGATCAACAGTGGAGATCTTAATCTTCGCCTTTACCTGGGTCTTGGTAATCTCCATGGGGGTCCCGATGAGGGCGACTTTCGCTTTGACAATCTTTTTGGGCATACCCTCGTGGACCCGGGTCTTGTCAATGATTACGCCGCGGATCAGTTCGGCGTCATCCATGGACGGTCCCTTCTGCTTCTTGATCATCACATCATCTTCATCAACGAGTGTTTTGCCGTCAACCGTTTCGGCCACGGTCATAACCGCATCGACAATAATGCTGTCGAGCTTGCCCTTCACCTGCTCGATTGACTTGCCGGTGATGGCAGTGTTGGCGATCTTGATGAGGGTCTTCCGGTCCGATGCGCTGACCTTGAGCGAGAGACTGTTCACGATCGAGAGCGCTTTCTCCATGCCCATGCGGTAACCCTCCGCGATGACGGTCGGATGGATGCCCTGTTCGAGCATTGATTCGGCCTGTTCCATGAGGGCGCCGACAAGGATGACCGCGGTCGTAGTACCGTCGCCGACTTCATCGTCCTGCGTGCGTGCGACCTCGATCACCATTTTTGCCCCGGGGTGCTTCACCGCGATCTCCCCAAGGATTGTCGCGCCGTCATTGGTGATGACAATGTCACCGGTAGGCCCTACGAGCATTTTGTCCATGCCCCGGGGCCCAAGCGTCGACCTGACGGCACCGGCAATTGCCTTTGCTGCCATGATATTCGAGCGCTGGGCCTCCTTCCCACGATTCTGTATTGTCCCCTCCCGGAGAATGATAATTGGCTGTCCGCCAAGCTGTTGTGACATATCTTACCTCACTGATTAGAATTTTGTTCCTGATATTCCGGCATCGCCGTGTAATACTCCCGGCTTGCTGTTTCGGGTGCGATACATTCATGACCGGGGACCACAATTGCTCCCCGTCACGGTGTGTTCGAAGGGATTGTGCCGGCCCGTGGCCTGGTTGCACCGGATCCCAACGTGTCCCTGTGACGGTCTACACTTGGTTCGTGGGCTCATATGTCTATCTGTTGTCTGGTTTCGTTTTCCCGCTTTTTTGACGGGAGATGCTGGCATAAGGATTCCTTTCAGGATGCCACAAAATTACTGCCGTTGTAATGTCTTCCGTTCGGGATATTTACGATATGACCGGCCTGATATACCAGGCAAGACCGGCATATGTTATTGCAATACAACAACGGGACCACCACGATTCTTCTGCAGGGTAACTGACAGTAAAATCACAGGAGAGCAGATCCGTGTCGTTTCTTTGCAGGAACCATTGCAGCCATGTGCGTGTCACAGCAGGATCTAAAATACTGCAGTTCCTGTTGAAAATAAGGAACGACCACGTATCACACTCCCGGAATTTTGAGGTATGAGCCAAGAAAGGACACCATTTCAGAGCAGGCCCCGGGCCTCATCGATGAGCTGTACCGTGTAGTGATGGGGATAATCGCATTTTTGGAACGGGCAGGTACCCATGATGTAGAATCCGAAACGGGCGTCACGGGTGCCTTTGGTATACAGTAAATTCAACAGGGCGCTTATGGATTGCGAGGATTTCCGTGAAAGGTGATGGAACTGGGCGATCTCCCGTGAAGTGACGACGGCCTTGCTCAGGTTCAGGGAGAGCAGGTAGGTGCAGATCAGGTGAGCGCATTCGTATCTCTGCGTTGAATCGGTACGGCCGCGTTTCATTTCCGCCTCCTTTTTTGTATTTCTCACAGTATATAGGCGCTTATGGTGATATAACTGCGTATTGCAGGCAATTTTTAAAAAAAAAAGATAATATTCCGGTTTTTTAACCGGGGCGGTTGCACTCTTTTCAGAGTGATATCGGGCACGCCATGTCTCAGGCTCTGCCAGGCCCCTTTCATCGTTAACCGACCGGGAAATAAGACAACACGGGGTTGGAAAGGCAGACACCATTGCAACAGCGATTATGAAGATAAAAAAAAATATCCCTCTCTCTTTGAAAAGACGGGGTTTCACCGGAGCCGGCGTTCGCCACTCTGGTTCTGGATTCGCATGAAATCTTCATTTTTTGGGCATTCGTGCGGATTCACACCCTCGTTTAAAATCCACTTCGCCTGCCTTGGGTTGAACTGTGCCGGGCACGACACTTCCTTTACGGCATGTGCATCACGCCCGGAGAACATCCGGGTTTTAATGTATTCACAATCTGTACAAAACTGGTATATGCTCATGTACGGTCTCCTGGTTTGGGTTGATCATCGGACTGGACGTGGTCTCTTGTCTGGTGATGTTATATGCCTTCTGTATGAGACCTGATGTCCGTAGAATTGAATGATCTCTTTTTTTCAGGACTTCCGGGTGCACTCTTCAAGGTCCTGAATCCAGCTGGCAACTGCCCGGAGTACGGTTATGGTCTTTTCAGTTTTGTGGAGGTTTCCGCTCTGGGTAAAAATTCCGTCATTATCCTGCGATATCACTTCGCTGATCACCCATACGCCGAATGGATCTGTTTTTACTGAAAGACCCTCGGAAAAGCCCGGGCAATTGATGAATAATTCACCGGATTCATAGTCAATATCAATTTTTAATTCTCGGTCATCCTTCTGCACCCTCTCCTTCAGAAACACGGACAGGTCGTGCGTTGTCAGGATCGTTTCAACATCTTCTGGTCGTAACATAGCTCAATCATCACTTTAACTGTTGTAACAGTAATTTTGGTTCACTTCTTTCAGAGACCACAAAAAAAATTTCTTTCCGGTACCCGTTGTTACGGGCTTTTAGCCATTGTCCGTAAAGTACGTGATCAGGCTTTCCCGGTCTTCGTCATCTTTTTGGATGGCTTGATGGTTGAAGGCGGGTTGGTATGGGCCGGCAGCTCATCGCCATGGGGATGGGAATGGGCATCATGACGGGGAGGGAGTGCCGGTTGTGGCTGTGGCTTGTGGGCACGGTGGGGGTGGGGAGGATCCATGGGGTGGTGCCGTTCCCCCTCGACATTGCGTTCCTTGTCCTGGCCTGCAGATGACCCGAGATGCAACTGCGGGTCACGCGGTTTTTTCTGGGACTCGTGTCGTGGTGACATAAACAATACTCCCGCTGCCCGCTGATAAAGAAATGTGTAGTGGCAGGCATGGGTGACATGGATATGCAGGGGACTCCGGTGAGACAATCGACCCGTCCATACCTGTACCCGAGTGGACCGGTCAACTATCCAGTTACCCTATCCCTAGTGGATTATTCCTCTCTTCCGTAATTCAAAATAACATTTTGCACAGGCTTCGACATCGGCACCGGCATTATGGCTGCCGGTAAATTCTTCCTGGAACAACTGCAGGTGCAGCTCGTTCAGCGTGGGCCATTTGTATCCAGAACCAGAAACTTTGGGAATTTTACACCATGAGACAATTTCCCGGGGTTTCATGGTGCAGAAGTTTTGTTTCTTCATGAGGTTGGTTTCCAGTCTGCACCGCATGAATTCTGTATTGACGATGGGTAGATCGAAGTTGAGATTATGGGCAATGACCATCGTCGCCTTCTCAACATCTGCATTAAATTGCGGGAGCACTTTATGCAGCGACACGCCTTCCTGTCTTGCCCGTTCGGTCGTGATCCCGTGAATCCGGGCAGAATCCATGGGAATGACGAAGTCGGTCGGGTAAATGATAAAACTGTTCAGGCTTTCCCGGTTGCCGTCACGGTCATATAACGACCATGCCAGCTGGACAACTCTCGGCCACTTTTCAAGATCGTTTGAGGAAGATTTGGGTAAACCGGTTGTTTCGGTATCAAGAAAAAGAAACATCAGATTTTATTCCGGGTGGATGCTATTTGGGTCTGGCGGTTTGACCCAACGCAAACCTCAACGGGGTACCTGATCCCGCACACGGTGGCATTTCACCCTGCCTCCCTCCAACCTCGCATGAAAATCCTTACATGATTTTTTTGCAATGGGGATGAATTTTTTAATCACGGTTGGGGGTTCCTGCGTTCACCGATCTGCTGGCGCCACATTGCATAATACAGGCCCTTTTGTTCAAGAAGACTCTGGTGAGTGCCGGTCTCAACAATCTTTCCCGCCTCCATGACATAGATCACATCAGCGTGCAGGATGGTTGACAGGCGATGGGCGATCAGGATGGAGATCTGGTCCTTGCTCGTGGAGATATCCCGGATGGTGTTTGTGATCTCCTCCTCGGTCAGGGAATCGAGTGCCGACGTGGCTTCATCAAAGATCAACAGCCGGGGATGACGCACCAGGGCCCGGGCAATGGAGATGCGCTGCTTCTCCCCGCCGGACAACATCAGACCGCCTTCCCCGACATACGTGTCAATACCCGGAGCAGAACGGGCCAGTATCCAGTCACACGAAGCCTTGTGCAGTGCATCCATCAGCTGCCCGTCGGTCGCATCCGGCATGACGAACAGGAGGTTTTCCTTTATCGTACCCGAGAACAACTGGGGGTCCTGCGAAACAAGGCCCATCTGCCGGCGCAGCGGGTTATACCTGATAAGGGATGAGGGAGTTCCATTGAAATAGATCTCCCCGCTGTCAGGCTGGTACAACCCCACCAGGAGTTTCATGAGCGTTGACTTGCCTGCACCGGAAGGACCGACAAACGCAATCGTTTCGCCGGTCTTCACGTAAAATGAGATCCCGTCAATGGCGTTGTAACTGGTAGATTTGTGACGGAAGACGACGTCATCAAAACGGATTTCGGCAAGCTCTTCGATCTCGATCGGGTTTTCCGGTCGAACTTCAATCGTCCTTGCCATCAGCTGGTTGAAATTGCTCACGGAAGTTTCGGCCTCGCGGTAATTCACGATGACGGTGCCAAGGTCCTGCAATGGTATAAAGATGATAGCGGTTATGGACTGCATCGCGACCAGTTCCCCCGTGGTAAGGACGTCCCGGAAGATCAACCAGAGGAGGATAAACAATATCGACTGTTTCAGGATTGAGAGCGTAGTTCCCTGGAAGAACGTCAGGAAGCGGATCCGTTTTACCTTGATCATCTCCAGGTTGAAGATCTTCTGGTTCTGTTCCCGCAGTCTCCTGATCTCGGGGAAGGTCAGGCCAAGACTTTTCACGAGTTCTACGTTCCGGAGGGATTCGGTGATCACCCCCGCAATCTCATTCGTTTCGCTGTTGATTTCTCTCTGCGTTGTCTTGATCTTTTTCGAGAGCAGCCAGGTGAGTGACCCGAGCACGATGATACCAATCACAAAAACAGGAACCAGCAGCCAGTTCTTGGTGAGGGAATAGACGATGAGAAAACCTATTCCCACGAATGCGGAGAAGAGGACATTGATGAATGCATTGAAGAAGACCTGCGTATCCGACTGTACTTTCTGCAATATCGATAATGTCTCGCCGCTCCGCTGGTCCTCGAATTCGTCATATGCGAGGCGGAGCGTCTGTTCCAGTCCGTCGTTGTAGATCTGCATCCCGAACATCTGCACGGAGAGTCGTGCAAAATAATCCTGGAATGTTTTTGCAACCCGGGAGAGCACCGCGATCGCGACTGCCACACCAAGCCAGAACAACACACCGGTGACGAGTGCAGCTTCTGTGAGGCTCCCCGGGTTCAGGGCATAATTATCAATGATCTTCCCAAAAATTATCGGATCGATGAGGTTCAGCATCTGGCTGATCCCTGCGAGGACGAGCGCTGCAACGATATGCCACTTCTGCGGTTTCAGGTAATTCCAAAGGATCGTCATTATTCTGGCAAGTATGCGTTTTGCATATTCTTGTAATATATATGTGATGTCGCAGGAAAAAGGGGGTTTTACATTTAATGCCGGTAAGAACGCCTGATCCGTGTGTCGGATCCTGAATTTTTGGGGATGGCCGTTGTATTGACGTGCCGGGTTCTTTTTTCCGGATCCAGAGACCCTATTTCACAGGAATTTGTTTATTTTTATGCAGGGGGACGCGAGGTCGCAGGTGGGAGAATATCGACGTGCGAATACTCCCCGAAGGATAGTATGAGCTTGAGAATATTGAACATCATCAGACTGGAGATATGAGAAGAACAGAGTTCTTCGAATGAATTCCGGTGACGGTATATCTCGAATGGAGAAATCTGGCAGGATTGGCGGTTAGAAGGGGATCCAAAGTCCGTACCGCGATACCGATGTCCCGGCCCAAAAAATACCTATACCTTCATATAACCAGAGAAAGAATCCACAATCAGGAATTCTAAAAAGGACCGTGGGAGCGGATCCCTATGGAAAAGGAATTTGACCGTCATTCCTGTATCGAGGCAGGTATCCTCGACAACGCCCTCGTCATGATCTTAGTCCTCGGGGAGAAAGGCGAGGTCATTGCATGGAACCATGCTGCAGAGACGATTACCGGATATTCACGGGAAGAAGTAATCGACAGTAACACCATCTGGAAAGAACTTTATCCTGAAAAGGAATACCGCACCCGGATCACCCGGAAAATAACCGATATCCTCAAAACAAACAATTATTTTGAAAATTTTGAGACCACGATCCGGACACGCCCGGGAGAATCCCGGATTATTCTCTGGAATACCAAGACAATTCTCATTGACGGCAGGAAAAGAGCCATTGCTGTCGGCCTGGATGTGACCGGTGAGCGGGAGGCAAAGACGTTCCGTGAGAGCATCATCGATAATGCCTATGTGCTTATTACGGTGATCGGTCCGCAGGGGTTCATCCGTGTCTGGAACAAGGCAGCAGAGATGATCACCGGCTATACACCGGCTGAAGTGATCGGCCGGCGCGATATCTGGAAAAAAATTTATCCGGATACGGACTATCGCCGGACGGTAACGCAGAAAATCTCCCGTATCATTGCTAAACGTAATTTTTTTGAAAATCTCGAGACCACCATTGTCACGAAAACCGGGGAACGGAGGATCCTGTCGTGGAATACCCGGCAGATCGGATCCGGCGGGGTTTACAACGAAATCGCCATTGGCCGGGACATTACCGGGCAGCGCATGGCAGAGGAGTCCCTGGTTGCCTACATGACCGAGATGACCATGCGCCTCTCGCAACCGGTAGGAATAGTCAGTGCAACCCTCCTGGAAACAGCAGATCTGATTAAGGCCGGCCTGCTCACTTCTGAAGAAATGGTGACGGTACTCCAGGCGCAGGCCAGGAATACTGCGCAGATCTCAGAAAATATCCTGGAGTTCCAGAAAGCAATCGTGGAAAAGAACGGATCGATTCCTGAAGCATACCGGAAATTCCTCGAAGGGTGATGAAGTGCCGGATGTTATTAACCAACAGGAACTCGAGCAGAAAAAGATCTTTTTGATCCTTGCATCACCGGCAACAATCCGCGAGCGCAATATCGAGATCATCAGGGAGATCTCGACCATGGGCTATCATACCGTTGTCATTACCACGAATTTTCCTTACAGTGTCCTGACAAAACTGTATGCCCAGAGGGGTGTTTCCCGGGACCGTGTCTCATTTATCGATGCCGTTACCCGCAACTCGATTGGTACCGCCGAGAATATCCCCCGGGTCGTGCGGTATATCAATAACCCGGCGAATCTTACCGATATGGGCATCGCGGTAACGGAAGTGCTCAAAGAACATTCCGGGGAGAAAGTATGCATCATGTACGACTCGGTCAGTACCCTGCTCATCTATCTCTCATCGGCGAATATTTCGAAATTTATCCATTTCGTTACCAACAAACTCCGGCTGATGGATGTATCCGGAATATTTCTTGCAGTCGAGAAGGGACTTGATCCCATGCTTATGGTGCAGCTTACCACATTTGTTGATACGATTGTTGACACGGGTTGACGATATTTTCAGGCCTGGTTACCATGCCCGCACGTCAGAAATGCGCATACTGCAACAAAAACGCAATCGGGTTCCAGGGCTTCGGATGCGGTGCAGCATTTGTCTGTGCCGATCACGCGGAACCGTCTCTCCTTGGCCTTAAGCCCGGGCAAAGAAAAATATCCGGGGACTGTGTTTTCGAGCGGTACCGTGAACAGGACTGACCTGGTGGAGATAACGCCGGTTGGGGGATAAAAGAAAACCCTGTTTTCCGGAGGGGATTTCCCCGTCGGGGATCTCCAGCATCAGGGAAACAACCCGGATCTCCCCCTATCGGCCTCCGTTTACCTCGTTTTTCCGGAAAAGCGTGTCTTATTCGCGAAAAACCATGTCCCTGATTTCCGGAATGGGTTGTTTTGAGCCCTGTTTGAAAAATTTCCCTGTCAGTCAGGCCCGGAAATATGTCTCTTTAGGTCCTTTCCACAGGCGGAAAATGAGGTGAACCTGGTTTTGGCCCGTCCCGTCACCCTTTGTTGCCACCGGGGGACACTGACCCCCGTTTATTGAGGGACCGGGATTTTACTTCGGGGAGGTGATGTCCTGATGAAAGATCCCGCACGGGAATTTCCTAGGGTTCCGTCCCATAATTTTCCAGTGTTTTCTGGATACTGATGAGATGATCCAAAAATGGCGATGCACCGGCCAGTACCGGCCTGACATCGGGTTCACACGCGATCAGGCTCTCGTCATACGGGAGGTAAAACTGCCCGGAGAACAGGCTCATGGTATCGCCCATGATCTCCTGTACTTTTTGTATGTCGTGATCCGATCGCACCCGGTTGATGACCAGATAAATTGAGCGGATGCCCAGTTCTTTTGCCAGGTGTGCGGACTGTTTTACTACCTGGACCGCATTGAACGTCGGATCGGTGAGGAGGAGTGCCTGGTCAAATCCCCGGGCAATGGTCCTGCCGAAATGCTCCACCCCCGCCGGTGTATCCATCAGGATCACCTCGCCTTTCCGCAGGTTGATGTACCTGATGACCGCTTCGAGAAGAGTATTCTCCGGGCAGAGACAACCGGTGGCTGCCAGTTCAACCGTGCCCATGACAAGGATATTCACTCCACCCGGGCCTTTTGCCCCGAACCGTTCCACCACGTCCGAGACATCCGGGTTCAGCGTCAGCATCAGTCCCCACCCGGCGCCGGGGCGGGCACCGGTCTTCTCCTCCACGTAATCGAAATTTTTTGCCAGCGGGACGATCCTGTCGCTCTCTTCCCGCGGGATACCGAGTGCATACGGCAGGTTCATCTGCGGGTCTTCATCAACAGCGAGCGTGGTAAACCCGTTCTGTGCAAACACGTGGGCGAGGAGAGCGGTGATGGTTGTCTTGCCAACTCCCCCTTTTCCGGTGATGATGATGCGGGACCCCTGTCCCTCTGTCGGGCGGGTGTGCTCCCGGAGATTCCGGGCAACCCCTGCCATTTTCTCCCGTTCAGCCTGCGGGTCACCCATGGTTGCCTGCACCGCCGCTCCCTGCAAGGACCACGTCCCGGGCAATACGTTTTCCCCGGCACACCGGGCAGAGTACGGCAATTTCTTCTTTCAGGGACGGGGTGAGACGGGCCAGGGTGGATATCGCAAGGGCTTTTGGTGCATAATAGTTCCCGCAGCAGTCGCAGAGGGCCAGCGGGACTTTTGTTCCACTCCAGGATTTCATGACCCGCATATCCCCGGCATCTTCCATATCAACGGCATTCGTGGGGCAGACCTTCACGCAGGCACCGCACCCGTAGCAGTCCTTTGTCGGTTCAAAATACGGCGTGTTGACCACCGTGTACGGGCCCCGGTTGACAAAACCGATCGCACCGGCACCCATGATCTCGTTGCATGCCCGCACGCACAGCCCGCAGAGAACGCACTTGTTGCCGAGCGAGTCCGTGGTGTCGATCTTCTTTAAGAACCGGGTCTTCGTCACCCCATAACGCGCTGCCATCGTTTTGATGACCTCCGATTTGGGCGCCTCCGCAAGATAAAGCTCGAACAGGATGGAGCGGTGTTTCACGATCTCCGGGGTATCGGTGACAACCTCCAGCCCGTCTGTGGCCTGCAGGGTGCAGGACGTGGTCATCTCCCGCTTCCCGTGTTTTACCACCTCGACCATGCAGAGCCGGCACGCACCGTACGGGTCAAGGGACGGCTCGTAGCAGAGGTGCGGGATTGCGATCTTCTCCCGTACTGCAACCGCGAGGAGGATCTCCCCTTCATCGGCCGGGTATTTTTTCCCGTTGATGGTGACCGTGACCTGTTTCTTTGGCGCAGCTGTACTGCGGACTTCCCCCTCCGTCATGGTTTCACCAGCGCATCATATTCTTCGCGGAAATACGCAAGGGTTGTCAGCACCGGGTTGGGTGCTGTCTGGCCAAGCCCGCACAGCGATGTTGCCACAATGGTGTCTGACAGGAGTGCAAGGGTCTCGAGATCCTTTCTGGTGCCCTTTCCCGCCATGATCTTATTGAGAAGGAGGAGCGTATGCTTGAGTCCCTCCCGGCAGGGAACGCATTTCCCGCAGGACTCGCCGGTGGCGAAGTTGATGAAATAGCGGGCAATATCAACCATGTTTGTGTCCTCGTCCATGACAACGATGCCCCCCGAGCCCATGATCGAGCCGGCCTTGTTAAGGTTCTCGTAATCGACCGGGGTATCGAACAGCCGTACCGGAAGGCAGCCTCCCGAGGGACCGCCGGTCTGGACGGCTTTCACTTTCTTGTTGTCTGCACCGCCATTACCGATGTCGGACACAATCGTATTGAGCGTTGTCCCGAGTGGCACTTCCACGAGGCCGACCCGGTCAACTTTTCCTACAAGCGAGAATACCTTGGTGCCGGTGTTGCCCTTTGAGCCGATCTTTGCATACCAGCTGCTTCCGTTGCTGATAATGACCGGTACATTGCACCAGGTCTCGACATTGTTGAGGTCTGTCGGGTACCCGAAAAGCCCGCCCCCGATGTCGGTCAGCCGCGGCGGGCGGGGGTGGGGCCGGCCAGTCCTCCCCTCGATGGATGCAATGAGAGCGGTTGATTCACCGCACACGAATGCACCTGCACCGGTTGCGATCCCGATATCGAACGAGAATTCAGTTCCAAAGATGTTGCCCCCAAGGAGCCCGTACTCCCGGGCCTGCCCGATGGCGAATTTCAGCCGTTTGATGGCAAGGGGATATTCTGCCCGGATATAGATGAGGCCTTCGGCTGCACCCATGGCATACGCACCGATGATCATCCCCTCGATGAGCATATGGGGGTCGCTCTCCATCTCGTTCCGGTTCATGTACGCTCCGGGGTCGCCCTCATCGGCATTGCAGATGATATATTTTTTATCAGCCTTCGCGTCCCGGGTGATCCGCCACTTGAGGCCGGTGGGAAAACCCGCACCGCCCCGGCCACGGAGCCCGGACTTCTCCATTTCCTTTATGATGCTCTCCGAATCCATCCCGGTCAACGCTTTCAGTGCAGCCGCATAGCCACCGACCGCGATATACTCATCGATATCCTCCGGGTTGATCAGGCCGGCGTCCCTCAGGATCACTTTTTTCTGGTGCTTGAAGAACGGGACTTTTTCGTAGAGGGGAATTTTGGCAAATCCTTTCCCGTACTCAAGGGTACAACCCGTGACATGGTCCCACGAAGGGACCCGGCACAGGGCCTTGTCAGCAGGTACTTCTCCCTTTTGGACGAGTGCGGTAATCTCCCCTGCATCGGCCTCGGTGACCTTGTGCAGGATCACGAGCGGTTTTTTCGGGATGGTGATATTGACGAGCGGTTCTTCCTTGCAATAGCCGATACACCCGGTTTTTGTCAGGATGACATCCATGCTGTCTTTTTCAATAATCTTGCGAAAGCGTTCGTACACCCGGTTGCCGCCCACCGCGATCCCGCAGGTTGCAAGGCCCACCGCGATCCGTGGCTTTCCGGGCTGGAGTTTTTTGAGCCCGGCCTGCCGTGCAGCTTCCAGGCCGGCTACCGATGTGATCTTCATGGCTCCCACCCGTACTCTGCAAGGATCTTCGGGAGGTCTTCCTTTGTTGCATACCCGTACAGGTTCCCGTCAACCCGCAGGACGGGCGCCATGCTGCAGGCCCCGAAGCACCGGGCAATCTCGAGGGTGAATTTCTTATCTTCTGTGGTGATGGAGAATTTTCCGTCTTCGGTCGTGTCGCTCTTTATCCCGAACATCTCTTCAAGGGCCTGCAGGATCCCGGGAGCGCCTTTGACATGGCAGGCGGTTCCCATGCAGACTGTTATGACATGGTCGCCGACCGGTGTCAGGCTGAAATAGGAGTAGAACGTGGTAAGGCTGTACAGCTGAGAGAGGCGGACGTCCAGTTTTTCTGCCAGCATTTCCAGCGATTCCCGGGGAATATATCCTTCCTGGTCCTGGATCTCCCCCAGGATCCCAAGAAGCCTGCCGGGCGGGGTATCATACCGGGCGATAATTGCATCGAGCGTTGGTTCATCCATGGTGTCCTCACAAAAAAATGAGTTGGTCCCGTGGACGGGGATTATATCCCCAGCGCTTTTCGCTTCCGGTTGATCTCGGCTTCGAGCAGGTCTGCGGCCTTGACCGGGTCGGGTTCAACGGCAAACGAGGCATTGACAATGCCGGTGAGCTGGGCAGCGAGGAGGTTTGTGACATTCGCACTGCCGAAGATCTTGGGCGGGATGCCGAGGACCGTATACACGCCCGATGCAACGAAATATGTGCCGATCGAGATCGCTTTCTGCGAATACCACTCGGGTGCGGCCCCGCCCAGTGGAAGATCGCTGATACCGACATTGAGCTCCTTTGCGATGTTTGCGGCAAGCACGAGGATACGCGAGCAGTCAACGCAGGAGCCCATGTGGAGCACCGGGGGGATGCCGAGCGCGTTGCAGACGGACCTGAGCCCGGGTCCCGCCATGTCTGCTGCTTCGGGGACGAGCAGGCCCGCTTTCCCGCAGGCAATCGCAGCACACCCGGTCTCGACAACAAGAATATCCCGTTTTATAAGTTCTTTTGCCAGCGTGACGTGGCCGTAGTCCTGTTTGATCTTCGGGTTGTTGCAGCCAACGATGCCGACTGCCCCCTTGATCTTCCCGGCAACGATGGCATCGATCAGCGGCTTGTACGTCCCGCCAAGTGCCTTTCGGATTGCCTCTTCCGAGAATCCCGACATCAGCTGCATCGGCTTTTCCGGGATCCTGACCCGGCCCGGGTTGCGGTTCGCGAAGTTGTCGATTGCAAGCCCGATGATCTCCTTTGCCGTATCAAGACCGGTCTCCGGCTGGAACTCCTTGTGGATCGCGCCGGGGATCTTCGCCTTCCGGCTGGTGGTTACGACTTTTGTGTGGTAACAGCCGGCCGTATGGGTTACCGCGGGGAAGATGCACTGGTAATCGATCACCATGGCCTCAATTGCCCCGGTCGCAATCACCAGTTCCTGGTCAAAGAAACTGCCGGCAAGGGGGATGCCACGCCGCATTAAGAGTTCGTTTCCGGTACAGCACATCCCGGCAAGGTTGATACCTTTTGCGCCGGCGTCTTTTGCACGTTTCAGGAGGCCCGGGTCTTCTGCTGCCTTGACGATCATATCGGAGAGGATCGGGTTGTGCCCGTGGAGGACGATATTGACCTTGTCCCTGCTGATCGTGGCAAGGTTTATCCACGCTTTCAGCGGTGTCGGGGTCCCAAAGAGGATATCGGAGGCATCGGTCCCCATCATCGAGCCGCCCCACCCGTCAGAGAGAGCGGTTCTCATCGCGTGCAGGAGGATGTTTGCGTAATCGGAATCAACGCCCATGTGGATCCGGTGCATTGCCTCTACAATTTCGCGGTCAACACTGCGGGGCATAATCCCCGTCTTCTTCCATACGTCTTTGGTCTTCTGCGGGGCACGCTCGGTCAACTGGATCCAGTTTTTCAGCGTCCCGTACTCTTCAAGCAGCGCCCGGGCAAGCTCACCGGCGATCTCCTCTTTTTTCCGGCCATCTGTTTTTATGCCGTACTCCGTTGCGACCACGTGCAGTTTGGCTTCATCGGTGATCTGGTACCCCTGTGCCCGGCCTTCCGCGGTCGCGAGCATGGCCTCGACAACCTCGCGCCCGTGGTCCGAGTGGGCGGCAGCGCCGGTGGTAAGATCGTCAAGCAGGTTCCGTGCGACAATGAGATCGGCATCCGCACCGCAGACACCCCGGGTCGGTTTTTTCCCGAACGGCTCGGTCCGGCAGGGCCCCATGGCACACCGGTTGCAGCAGACCCCGAGATTCCCGAATCCGCACTGCGGCTGCTGGCCGGCGAAACGGTCCCAGACTGTCTCGACACCGTCCTCCATGGTTTTTACAATAATTTCCTGGTCGGTCTTGTCAAGCGCTCTTGTTTCAGCGATTTTCTTATCCGCAGATGAATCATACATTTTTTATCTCCCCCTCAGTTCTCCCCTTGTAGTTCAGCCAGCTCTGCCATAATTGCCCGGAACGCCCTGATGTTGGCCGGCATCTTCGGTGCTTCGGTCCCGGTCTCCGTGGATTTGATCAGCCGCAGCGTGAAATCCGTGCGGCTTGAACGGACCAGCTCGTCCGCGTCCCCGAACTCCAGTGCGCCGGTCTTGCATGCCTCGGCGCAGGCAGGAATTGTCCCGGCCCGCTGCCGCTCGATGCAGTTGTCGCATTTCGCATTGACCTCGCGGTCCGTGTCCAGCTGGTGCACACTGTTGAACCGGATGATGCCGAACGGGCATGCCATTGCACAGACGGCACAACCAATGCACCGGTCATACCGGACAAGAACAGAACCGGTGCCTGCATCCCTCACCAGTGCTTCGGTCGGGCAGACCTGCATGCACGGCGCCGGATCACAATGCCTGCAACGGTTGGGAAAGGTCAGGTAATGCATTCCCGTTTCCACGTAAATCCGTGGCTGGGATCTTTTTTCTTCAGAAATAGCATCGAATAATTTTTTACTTTCTGCGTGTTCGATCGCACAGGCAACCTCGCAGTGCCTGCACCCGATACATAGTTCAGGCCGTACAAAAACAGTTTTCATACATGCTGCCTCCTCATCCTCTCGCTCCCTATCCGGGAACCACCCACTACGCTCAGTCTGGCTAACAGCCTGATTACGAACAGGAACTATTTACCACTTTTTATTGTTCCAATTGTGTCGACTGATAAACGGCACCGCGAGACCAAACAGATGTATCTGTAAAAAGGCTCTCATTGGAAAAGATCATAGCGGCATAAATGACGTTCCGGTATCCCCGGTGATATTCCAGAACTACGGGACTCCGTCAGGCAGGTAACCGTTCCTCCATCGTTTCCTTTTTTGATCGAAAAAATATCCCGGGATTGGGGGGTATGGTTCGCTGACGCGGAAAACAGCCGGGCTCTCCGGAGGGCCTGGTGAAAAATTGTCGTGGAGGGGATTAACGGAGAGATGTTGTGAGGGGAGAATCAGCATATTCCAGGCTCCGATTGCCCGCCTCCGGCACCACGAACCGGAACAAAAGACGGTCCGGGGTTGCAACGATCGGCATCGCGGGATCATTCGTACATGGAAGGCGCGACGGCGTCCGGGCCGAAAAACCAGTCTTCCGGAACATCATCCCCGCATATTTTTTACCAGCACACATCCCAGATATAAACAATGCATGAACTGGCTGCCGTCTGGACTGAACGGAATGGGCGGATATGGATTGTTGCAACAGCACTCTTTTATGTGCTCGTCCTCATCCCGTTCAATTATCCCGGCTTCGATATCTTCGGTATTTCGCTGCGGCCGGCCGCGTTCATGCTGGTCACCCTGGGAATCCTCTTCGGCCCCGCAGCCGCATGGGGCCTTGGGATAGGAAACATTGCCGGCGATTTCTTTGGCGGCTCATGGTCAGCAATGAGCATCTTCGGGTTTCTTGTCAATTTCCTCATCCCCTATCTCTCCTACCGCTTCTTTCACCGGCTGATGCGGGGGCAGGCGGTCCGCAGGGACTATCCTACGATCGTGTGTTTCCTCGCCGTGAGCCTCATCGTCGTTTGCACCTGCATGGTGCTCCTCGCCGCATGCGGCACCATCTTTTTTGACCGGCCGTTCCTGAGCAAGGCCACCAGTTACCTGGGCAACAACCTCTTCTGGGCGATGGTTGTCGGGCCGGTGTATTTCTGGCTGGTGGTCGATGCAGCGCTCCGCAACAACCTGGTGTATGGTCGCGAATGGACGTTGCGGGACCGAGCAGCCGGTGCCCGCCCTTCTTCCGGATAACCGGGAGGAGATAGAATCATGTATTTCATATACACTTTCTCTCAATCATACCCGTCCATAATCTGATGATGGTTTCCCGATGCAAGAATTATAAAAAAAATCCTCGCTCACCTGCATCGTGCTCTTCATGGTCTGCCTGGCAATCTCCGGCAGCATCCTTGCCGGTGTGCATTATTACCCGACCGACCTGCCACAGCAGACCGCCGTGGTGGCACCGGCAGACAGCCCTTCCGACAACTGCCGGGAATGCTATGACTGGTGCGCCCGGGAGCACCCGAACTCCGGCGGCTGCAAATACAACTGCCAGGTCTACGTTTGCAGGAAGGGGGGTCAGACCAGGATGACTAGAAAAAAAGTGAGTCTCTTTTCACACATCGTCAGGCAGGGGTAGGCCCTGGGCCCGGAGAAACGAGAGTTTATCCCAGTAACCCCGCTGGAAGACGATCTTATCATCAACGATATGGAAAAAGCCACAACCACGGAGCCCGAGCGGATCGCGCCATTCCAGTATCGCCCACTCGCCGTCCTGGAACAGGTTTTCAACAATACAGGTCATCTTTGCCGATGCGAATGACGATGCAAAAAAATCGCGGATTGCTTCCCGTCCCCGGACAGGGGATTCAGCTACCTGATGATTTATCGCATCTTCGGCATACAGACGGGCAAGGGCATCGACATCGGCACGGTTGAATGCCTCAACGAAGGCGAGGATTACCTGACGTGGTTCCATAGGCAATAATTCCGGGAAAATGTTGGTCTGATGCAGAATAACGATATCGGAACCCGTGTCCCGTTCGCAAACAGCAGATATCTCCGGGACACGCTGCGAATCAGGAATGGTAATACGCTCATAAGGAAACCTTGTACGGGAGAGACACTATGATACTGGTTGATGCAGAATGTTTCATCGTAACAGAACGGCGCGGGGATTTCATCCGGGAAATCCGGAAGATCATTCCGACAGTCCTCCACGAGAACGGGTGCGTTCGCTGCGAATTAATGCTCGGTATCTCCGGGGAGTCCTATCATTTCATCGAAGAATGGGAGAGCAGGCAGCACCTTGACGAGCACATTGCACAGCCCCACATGCAGGAGTATTTCCAGAAGACCGCCCCCTGGCATTCCGCCCCGACCCGGATGAAGATCTACGAGATCGCCTCCACCGAATCGATCACGATGAAGGAGTGACGGGATGCAGCCGGGCAACCGGGCTGGATTTGTTACATGGGTTGCGACAAGTTCACATAGCACCGGACTTTTTTCATTTCATCCCGCGGTTTTTCCTGATTGTCGGTTGCGTTCAATTTTTTTCTGGAGAATATTCTCATTTTCCCGGATCTAATTACTTTTTATGAAAACTTTTTTATATTCCGGAACTATGGTATCTCAGTGAAGAGAGGTGATGTGAGCAATGGCTGGAAAGAAAGTCAAGGAAAAATTCAAACCGGAGGTAGTGCCGGGAAAGGGACATACTGAAAGAGACTACATCTTTGAATGCATTCTGAATGATACGATCAATGAATCCACGCCCTGCAAAATGGTGAATGTTGCAGGATTCAGAAGGTTTTCTCTCATGGGGAGGTTCGAGGGAAAACCCGATGCCCCGATTCGCTTTGAAGTAAACCAGAATAATATGCTGAATTCCAGTGAGATATTCAATCTCAATGTTGCCGGATGGTATAACTTCTCCAAGGTTTACGATGTCTTTGCTCCTGAGATTGATGTCGTTATCTATGAGTTCCCTCCTGACTTAAACGTCAGGATGTTCATCTATGCAGCATATTGATCGGCGGGATACAAAACCATCGACATAATCCAATATCTGGCTATGCCGGGTCATATTTACGGCAGGGGAGGCCGCCCAGGCCGGCCTCTCATCCGGGCATTTTACAGGCCCGGAATCCACACTTTTCCGGAAAGAGAGGTCATAATTCCCGAAAATGAGGGTGAGTTTCCACCGTTTCTCCCATTTTTACGCCGGAGAGAAGAGGTCATATTTAGCCGCATTTGGAGAGCAGATCGCCCGAAAAACAGGCTGGGGTAGGGGAACACGAAAAAACCTATGGTTTTTCCTGGAAGTTCGGGTCTGCCCGACCCTCGCTTAATGAAAGGAACCCCTGTTTTGGGGATCGGGTTCATATCGAAGAAACCTCTGACGGTTTCTTCTCCTCCTCAAGGTTCTATCGAACCTTTCGGATTCTGATGACCAGTCAGACGTCGGAGAAACCGGATGGTTTCTCCTTATCCTCTTGGTTTTATAACCAATCAGACGTCGGAGAGAATGTGTGTTCCAGGACACCCTTCGTCGGGGGCCCACCGTAGATCATGTAGATTCGTGATAATCTGCCGGACCCCCTGTTATGCAAAAAACTCCAGGAGTTTTGTATCAAACAGGGGGTTGTCGGATCCCAATCCGGGCCCTTATTGGGCCCCGTTCCGGAAAAATAGTGAATCAGAGCTCGTATGGGGCCCGGATTCGGGATGGTCCAAATCCGAAAAAAAGGGGTTCCGGAGAGATGGTTTTTGGGGAGGTTTACGGCAGCAGATGACGGGAATCCGGTTGCCCGGTTTTTCGTAAGGACCGGGAAATTTTACGGAAAAAAAAGTTTGGGAAATTTTCCGGATAATTTTTTCATTGCGGAAAAAATTTTTGAAAAATTTTCAGCGGGATCGTGCAGTTGGCGAGAAATTTTCTCTTGGGACCTGTGGGTCCCGGAAAATTTTTTAGTCAATGGCTACGGAAAAATTTTATGGGCCATGTGCCAGCCGGTGCCGGTGCGTGGCCGGATCCAGATTCGGTGATGAGAAGGATTCATCAGAATCCTTCTACGTCAGCACCATCAAAAACGAGCCAGCCAGCGTTCCGCAGGCTGTCTTTTCCTTCGATTGTCCCGGCAGAGAACAGTGCGAACTTCCGGTGGCTGTACTTTTCGGCACGCACGAGCTTTGACGTTGTCCTGAGCCGGGTGAAAATCTTCTTTGCATCACGAAGACTGACATCCCCCCATTTGCATTCGCCAAAGACAACAGAGGATGAAAGATCGTCAACCGCCACGAGATCGATCTCGTCTTCCTTATGCCACCAGTGGCCGGTACGGTATCCCGGAAGAACCGTGCCCGCATATTCATCCCGCACGAAACTCTCGAACTGCCGGCCAAAGAACGGGTTCATGTCCGGGACCCGGGATGCCTCATGACCCGTCTCAATCTCCTGCCGGTGCGGGAACACGAAGCGGTACCAGAAATCAAAGACCCGGTCCCGGATACGGTATATTCCCTGCCGGGGATTCCCGAGGATTGGCACTTCCTTTTCCACGAGACCGAGCCGCATCATGGATTCGAGATACGGGTACACGTGACGGGTGTCGAGACCGCAGAACTGGGCGATGGATGTCGGGGATGTGTTGCCAAGTGCAATTGCATGGAGAACGGACTGGTAAATTTTAAGCTCCCTGAACTCCTGCGAGAGAATAAAATACGGTTCGTGGTAAAAATACCCGTACCGGTTGAAGAACTCAGCAGAATAGAACGAGTCGGAATCGTCATACGCGCCGGCCTTGAGGAGGTATTCCGGGACCCCTCCAACCGACAGGTACACTTTCAGGGCATCGGAAAACGGGAAGCGAAAGAACCGCTTCGCATCGGAGAACCCGAGCGGCCCAAGCAGGATGTCCCGCGTCCTCCGCCCATAGAGTGGGGAGGTGGACGAGAGGGCAAGATCGCTCATGAGCGAGAGGATCGACCCGGAGAGGAGGAGGCACCAGCCAGAACCGGTCATGTTCCGGTCCCAGGATTTCTGGAGCGCAGAAAGGATGGAGGGGTCATTCCTGATCAGGTACGTAAACTCGTCGATCACAAAGTACGTTCTCGTATTAAGCGGTTTTTGTGCGAGATACGTAAAGAGCTGGTCCCAGGTCCTGATATCCAGCCCGGCGAGGAGTGGATCGCCAAAATACTCTGCACACCGGCTCTTGAGCTGGGCTATCTGGATATGCGGGGATGCGTCCTCAGCGATATAGAGGATGCCGGGTTTATCCCGGATGAACTCATCGATGAGCCGGGTCTTGCCGATCCGCCTCCGGCCGTAGAGAATGATGAGCCTGCCCCCGGGACTCTGCCATTCTCGTTCAAGCAGGGCACGCTCTTCCTCGCGGTCAATGAATTCCCTAATCATGATTAGTACTAATCGCGATTAGGATTATTAATGTATCGCCCTGATCTGAAAAAACGCATAACCCGTTGTTCGGAAGTCCAAAAGGCTTCTCTGAACCGGTTTACATAACTCAATAATGAAAACGAAGATCATCACCGTTTCAAATCCGGGCCCTTTCCTGGATGCCAGTGAAAATCCCGGATAAACCTTTGAACTCCTCGTTGATATAATGGTGAACGATCGTTCCCTGCTTGATTTTTTTAACAATATGATCTTTCTCAAGTCTCGAAATATGCCAGCTCACAGAAGACCCTGAAATACCTGCGATACTGCCAATCTCTTTTCTTGAAATTCCCGGATTCGCTGAGAGGATCTCAATAATCATTCGTTCGTTCGGGTTTTTTGAATGCAGGCGCAACATTCTCTCGCTGGATGAACCTGTTGAGGAATTCTGAAAGTATCCTTTGCCATTCGCGGATTTCACATCAACGATGAGATGGTAGTCCAGAAGTTTATTGATGTGATATGCGACATTCTTGTTGGTCAGGTTTGTCATTCTTTCTATCTCTGATGGATTAATCCCGGGGTTTTCCCGGATTGCACGATATATAAAATTCCTCGATGCATTGTCAAGGAGTTCTTTCCGTTGTAATTTTACGAGTCCGGAGATCAGCGGCAGGTTGCCCGACACAAACAGTTTGAGCAGATATGCCAGGAGGGTGCAGATCCCGGTAATTGCCAGGACCAGAAGAATGCCGGGAGGGAGATCTGAATACTTGATCTGCTGCGGCTCTGGTTCATCGCTGAACGGACTGGGTGAGGATGCGGGAATAAAATACCGGGAAGTATCATCCGGTGAAATATCGGGTGCAGGCCGTACTTCATAACCCCCGGTTTCAATTGCCAGGACCGGGGTTATCAAGACAATTACCAGCACCAGAAACACGAGGATCCTTGTATTTCCTGCCAAATTCTTCACCCTCCTTTAATTAAATAACAATCTGAATGCCTGAGGCTTCCCGTATGCGGTATTTTCTGCTTCTGTGACAACATACCAGTCCCCGCCGGTGAGACCCTGATCCCGGAACAGCTGAAGGAATATCCTGCCATCCTCTTTTCCATCGGATAAATCATAATAGGATCCCATCATACCGTCGGGACCAAATACCGTGATTTTCAGTGAACTTTCCGTATCGATCCAGTTCAGATCGCAGGTGATATACTCCATTCCGTCAGGGAAACGCCGGTAAAACGAGACCGGCTCCCCGGTTGTTATCTGCCAGTCCAGATAATCCAGTATCCTGTACCCGTTTCCTCCGAGGATGGCGTTCCGGATTCCGTACCGCTCCCGTTCGGTCCTGTTCAATGCACTCAGGTTAAGGGGGCCGCTTTCGGTCCAGATATCTGCACCGTAGGGTAATGACGGGTAATCGTTGCCCCAGTACACGATCTGGTTGCAGAACTCATCGAACGTTTCCTGAGATACACTCCGGCGCATGATTTCCAGATTTTTTGGATTTACAGTCTCCATATACTCCCGGTAGGTGATATTTGTGCCATGTAAATGCGTTATCAGATCAATTCGATCATCGCTGTGTGGATTTGGCTCTCTGTCGACAGCGGCAGCACCGGAAATAATCATGCCGGCAGCTATAATAAGATAGAGAACTCTGAATAGCGGAGGGCCTGATATCGTCAATTATCGCTCTCCCGTTCGGGATTATTCTGCGGTTTATGGATAATTAAAATTCATATTCAGATTATTCTATATAACATTTATTCCAAAAGTGTCTACTCTTAATTTACCTTGGCCGTCACTGGTTTCGGGAGATAGTCCAGGATTTTAAAACAAGAAAAATTGGAGGTTTTTTCTTTCAGACTCAAATTTCAAATCCATGGCGGTTTTTAAAATGGCCACAATCTTCCAGTCGACCATGTGTATCCGCTTGTGGTCGGGTTAGTTGACTCGCCTTTGAGTTTGGACTGGTACAATACACCATTCTGGGGATTGTTATATTGGCTTCCAATGGAATGCCAGTTACCTCCGCCACTTCCCCAGTATTGCTGGTTATAATCAACCATTCCTCCGTCGCCATATAATTCGGTCCTTAACAATAATGTTGACTCGTATGATCCTCCTCCAACCGTTCCTTTCCCACCATGGATGATCGAAGAGCCGGATCTGCTGAGAGCATTGACGGACAATACCATCGCGGCCATGGGGGCCTTCGCTGTGCGTTGAGTTATCAGGGCACAGAGCTTGTCCAGCATGGCTGTCTTCTCAGAATCCGAACCCTGTACAACATACCCGCTCGGATCGGTCTTCAGGTCTTCGAGTCCGAATTTCTGCTTCTCTTCGGAGCGTATCTCCCTGAGGTTCACCGGGCCACTCTCGTCCCAGACAGATGCCCCATAAGGAAGTTCGGGATGGTCATCTCCCCAATAAACAACCATGTTGGAGAATTCCATATACTGCTCTTCGGGAAGATTCTTCTTCATTTTTGCAAGCTGATCGGGAAATACTTTCCCCCAGAATTCACCGTACGTTATCTTCGCACCGTACAATTCCTTGATCATTTCAAGCTGCTTCTCATCAGCGTGCGCCGAGATGGAATAGGCGCTGGCAACACCGGACCCTGCCAAAACCAGGAGCAGGAGACCGGCAATTACCACAAGTTTTGTCCTGTTGGTGTGTGTCATAGAGTATTCCTTCCTGTTTTCCGTTCTTTCGTAAACCCGGGGCGATCATTATTCCCCGCATTCCCACGAGAGGAAAACCATTCGTGGTGCATTTGCACCATGCATGTTCATACCGCGATTCTCATGAGCCGGCTCACGAGGCGGATCAATCCGGAGACAGGTACTTGGGGACTCTGGCTTGCGATCTGCGCTGCAGACCATCGTTCCTTCCTGTGGTGAGGGGCCACAGGTTTAACTATGAAATAATATAAAATAATCATTATTCCGAAACAGTCTACATTCGGTTTCCCCGGGGCTTGTGTAGAGAGGATCGGAATAATCGCTATATAACGTCCAGTCAGGAAACTATTATGAATGTCCGGAATAATTGCGGATATGAACAACATCGCGGCTATAAAAAAATGCCATCATCGTGGTTTTCCCTTACCGTGTTAGTCATCCTGCTCTTGTCCCTGCTCCCGGCCGTGGCAGCAGAAGCTCCTGTTATGGTCAATTATACCTTTATCAATGAAGACAGTGTATCCATCTGGGATCCAGCCCCATGGATTTCGCATTATGGCCTGAGCGATAGCATGGTCGCCTATCATCAGGGTCGAACGGTTTATACCTGGGACAGCAAAACCGGAGAGAGAAAAACCCTGGAGATCGCCCCGGAGGCGAATTACCAGACAGAAATTGCAGCCCTTGATATCACACACGGGGTTGTGTATTATATGCTCGATAAGGAGAAGGAACGAAGAAGCCACGGGCAGGAAGGCGGTTTGTATGCCTTTGATGGGGAAAATAACACATTAATTACCCAATTCTCCCATCATAATATTCTCAATCTCATAGCAGATAATAATCTTCTCCTGCTCCTCGATGCCACAAATTACTACAAACCCCTGGATCCCGGAAATACAAATGTTTCCGCTGCGGAACTGCTGGTTTATTCGCCAAAAAACGGTGGGATCGCATTGATCGATAATCTTGTTGATCTTAGCGACCCAATCGGTTTTGGCAATAATAATAGTGTGACCGCGACGTATGGAATTGTCCTTGGCAGTTCCAAAGAAATGATCCGGCGTGTTCCCGGCGACGGACTGGCCGTCTTCTCCCTGCCCGTGCAACCTGCGAACCGGTCAGTTACGCAAATTGTCATACCGTCCGGGACCAATACCGGATCTACCGGGGGGATTGTCGGGTTTGACCCGGACTGTTTTTCAAAGGACTATTTTGCATGGAAAAAAACCACCGGCAATACAACAACCGGTCATCACAGCACCCTTTACCTTACGGATCTCAGGACCAAAAAGAGCATAGTGCTGACGGAGACAAATGGTTTTTTCAGCGCGTACAGTTACGCGGTTGATGGCGATTACATGATCTATGGCAGGACCCTGTACCATATCCCGACCGGAACGAAGACAGAACTGTCGTTCAACGGCGAACTGGACACACTGTTTGATAGCGGACTCTCCGAACTGTCGGACAACGGGACCCACGAGATCGATATTATCCGGTTCAATGACGAGGGGCTTCTTATCAGGACGTACCCGAAAGTAGAGGATGCGGGTTATTCCGGGAAATACCAGCTCTTCTTTGCGGACCTCGGGCCGGTCATCCATCCTCGCGAAAAAGCCCATGAAATAATTTCCGATACGGTTCCTGTTACAACGCAGCATGACGGGGCGAAAGAAACACCGGTATCCCCGATGATACCCGGTTTCGCGCTCGTTGTTGTGGGCATTTTAGTGTTATTCGGGCCCAGGAAGTAACAAGGTTGTTTGTATCGATCCGATGGAAGAAACCTCCCACCCGTTTTTTTCCAGAGTGGATGAGTCCCATGATCCGGAGAGGGAGAGCGCGGTTCGGAAGAGTAGTGGAATTATCCGCGAAATTCCACGCGCAGATTTTTTGTTCTCTCGTAAAAATTTTTCTTCCAGGCATTCCCGGTTGATTCTGTTGAAATTTTGTCTATCAGATTTCGATACGTATTTTTTCAAGTCAGTATTGGTAGATGATTTGGAAATAATGCATATCTCTCATCACTATAAATCACACATTGTGGACAGCCGGGGGTTGTTCCACGAAAAGAAGAGGACAGGTTCGCCCCACGTCAAATGCGGCTGAACCCGGTCCTGCCCGTAGGCATGAGATTGTTATCTTCTGATCCTATGAAGGTTTTCCCATGCCATCGAGCGAAGCGTATGGAAAAACGGAGGAAAAAAATGAACCTACACAAAACATTTGTCGTCCTGCTGGCACTATTGCTGGCGGGGATGGCGATGGTGCCGATGGTGAGTGCTGAATTGACACGAGCCACATCGGATATCGAAACGAAGATTGATCAAAATTTCATTTCTAAGGACACAGCATTTCAGTCAGCAACAGTCGCAGTAAAAGATTTCGTCAGCAGAGGTGCACTTGATTCTGACTGGGACAACGCAATAGTGAAATCCACACCGGACATTATCTACGATCTCAACGGAAAACCATTGTTTTATCTTTTCTCTGTAGAGAAGGATAAAAAAAGGATTGGGGAAGTCAAAGCTGCGGCAAGCAAGGTTATCGGGGGAGCCATTGTCACCATCGGATCGGGCGCCGGATCTATCGACATGAATTTGGCAAGAACTCATGCCAGGGAAATCATCGACAAGAAATACGAAGGAGCTGCTATCAACGTCATGGATCTGGTCTCTTACAATTATCCCCGTATCGGGATAAAGGTACGGTACTCTGTGCCAGGAGCGAAAGAAAAGACCATGATACTGGATGCATACGATTTCTCTGTTATTCCGGAATCGCAGCAGGTTTCCTTTTATAACGAAATCCCGGCATCTGAACTTAGCACCCGGATTACAAATGCCGAATCCGAACAGAATTTTCTCATGAATCCCCCTACCGGATCATTGGTTAAGGCAGGCGCAACTAAGACACTGAGTGGATTTCCCCTTTATGGCCAGGAAGGTAGCGCATGGTGCCCGTTTGCAACAGCCAAAATGATCTCCGGATACTATTCCTTATCGCGGACACAGACGGGCATTGCCAGTACTATGGGAATTTCCAATCCCGATAACGGAGCCACAATTGAGCAAACCTTATCAAATTATTATCAGGTCTCATCAAATTCCGGGGGATTAGGAAAACCCAGTTCCCAACTCGTGTATACCGGTCAGTTCACATACATTGATTTTGTTAATAATCTGAGCGCGAACCGCCCCCAACATACGGACCGGTATGAAACTTCATCGTTCCATGCACGTGCGGTTGCCGGGTATTCATATTCTTCTTCAACATCCCAATACCTGTATATTTACGATCCCTACCCGGTAAACCAGGGAGCCATTTCCTGGGAGAACTATAACACATTCATGTCAGGGTCAAACCCGGTGCATGGGGTTATTTTTATCAGGAACTAACCATATTGGTGAATATGATGAGTCCCGGAAAAACAATCATCCCTCTTTTTTTCCTTCTGGCTATCCTGTTCGTTCCATATCCGGTCATGGGACTTGAACCTCTTTCACAACCCCGGTGGGATGTCCCGCTCGTTCATACCGGTTATCTGGAAAACCCGGCGCCGGTAATCCATGTCACTTGTGAAGGACATCTGATTTCCGTGAATTATCCGTATAAACCGGATTTTTTTGTCTATGATGGAAACGGAACGCTTCTCTTTAACAAAACCCTGTCTGCTGAAAAACCACCCTGGATCACATCCATCAGCCCTACGCCCGACGGGACGGGACTTGCGGTAACCCAGCTTGTACCGGGATGCTGTCACGGTTCGGTCTCCAATACCACTTCGAACAAGGTGATATTCCTTGACCGGTCAGGAAGGATGGTCTGGGAATATGCGACCCGTGAACCCCCTCTCGCCTCTGCGGTTGTACCAAATACACACGATAATATAATTGGCACAGTGGACGGGAGGATTATTTGTCTTGACCGGAACGGATCGATCCGCTGGACAACCAGGGTGGAGGCACCCGTTCTCTCCCTTACTGTTTCAGCGGACGGGAAGACGATTGTTGCATCCGGTGACAGCAATTATGATGCGTGGAAGCAATACGGGGAACCGCTCCGCCCGTTCGATCTCTTTTTCCTTGATGCAGAAGGAAATGTTCTCGGGAAGTACCAGACGCGGGGACAGAACATGGTTACGGTGAGCAGGAACGCATCCGCGATTGCGGTCATCGGCGGACCATTCGGCAACCTCATGCTGTTCAACCGGTCGGGTACAAAAACCGATGAAAGATCATTTATTAAAACCGCGTCCGGACTTTCCATGAATGACGAGGGCACCCGGATCGTTTTGGAAACCTCCGACGGACAGGTTTTCTGCCTGGATGAGAAACTCCGCGTGAAGGGGAATATTCCGGCTGAGCCCGGCTCACGGGGCTTTGCAGTTTCCGGTACCGGGGATAGTTTTGCACGGGGAAATAACCGGACCGTTACCCTGTACCGGACAACCGGAGAGATCCTTGATACGTATCCTGCGGACAGCCTTATCCGCGTCATCGCACCGGTGCCCGGGAGCGACTCGTTTGTGATCGCTACGGAGGAGAAAATAGTTTTCCTGAATGGGACTGCTCCGGAACCGGACCGCGATCTTCTGCCGGACCGGGCTGCCGTTGATCCCACACAGTCCCAAAAACCCGTGAGCATTGTTATCCCATTTTTTAATTTTTCGATATTGGTGGGAGGCAAATGAACCGTCAGGAGATTTCCGGACCAGGGATACGCGGACAAAACAGCGATAGGATACTGGTGGGTCGGATCTGGAGGCGTCCATTATTTCTCACAGCCTTTTGACTATGAACATGAGTCACTCCACCTGTACGGTGCTTTGGATGAATATATCCCGAATAGATATTGCGGCCAGGCAAGTATTCTTGCAGTCGATCCTATGCAACAGTTCTATACGAATACCAATCATGTTACCTGTACTGGAGCAACAAACAGTGTGATGCGGGAACGAGGTCAGACTGTGATAAGTTCATCAACAAAAAAGTTCATCGGCTGGGGAGATCATGACAATGATGGGACACTTGATCCATTTGACAGCACCCCATAATTCTTTTTTTCCCCGGGCCTGGAAATGTACAATACCAGTACTCATCGGGCTATTGATGATAGTTCCCGTGATCCATGCGGAACAAAATTCCAATGATATGATGATCATGAATAGCAGTCTTGCCGGAACCCAAGTTGCCGGTGTCATGCCTTCTGTAACTAACGAAGCACTGATGCCATCTCCTCCATTGAGGATAACCATCTCCGGGAAAATTACAACTCCTGATGGCCATCCTGTGGAGGGGGCTACGGTCCGAACGGAATTTTTCTGGACCTATGATACAAAATCAGTTACCGTGCAGTCAGAAGCCGATGGCTCGTATCGTATCAATAATGCACATGGGTTCAACCAGAAAATCAGCGTAGAAAAAAACGGGTATACAAATATTACAAAGGAGATGACCTTTAAACAAAATGTCAATACCGCTGATTTCATACTGGAACCAACAACAAAACCCGCTTCCGGATTTACGACAGTCCTGTGCCTTGTTGCAATACTCGGAACTCTCCTGATTATTTCCCGGAAAAAACCGGACGTGTAAACATATACCAGAGAAATCGTTTATTTTCAGGTATCATATCAACACCTATGGACAGCCAGTGGGTGCTCCGCCAAAAGATGCTGATGTATTCCTATGTGACGAGAGGTCCGACATATTTCTCGTCAGATGATCGCTAGGGGGATTCCACTCATGATAATGCACGAAGACTACGGGGGACAAAAGCCACAGTTGCTGGCTACATTTAATTTTTTTCAAAGTAATTGTATGCAGAATTCGTGATACCCATGAAATGGAAAACAAATGTCCTGATAATTATCCTTGTTCTTGCGATTTTTATCGTGTCCCCCATCAATGCATCCATGACAAAGCCTG
>Ga0265297_10000562_pt1 | contig 107343 bp, 105 predicted proteins | sample Munlanlwell13791_FD_192502 | JGI IMG/M metagenome (GOLD analysis project Ga0265297, IMG submission 192502) | Leachate microbial communities from a municipal landfill in Southern Ontario, Canada - Leachate well 137-91 | ecosystem: Engineered > Solid waste > Landfill > Unclassified | place...
GGCAGTCCCTGCGGCATTGATTTCGACGAATGTCGAAATCACGCACGGGGCAACTACGTTGTTTCATATCCAGGGCAGTCCCTGCGGCATTGATTTCGACGAATGTCGAAATCACGCACGGGGCAACTACGTTGTTTCATATCCAGGGCAGTCCCTGCGGCATTGATTTCGACGAATGTCGAAATCACGCACGGGGCAACCACGCTTCAAGCCCGCCTTTGTTAAGGAGATTGTTTTATGTTGTCAGTCAATAACGTTTCCCTCCAATACGGCCAGCGAAAACTTTTTTCCGGCGTCAATATTGTTTTTTCGCCGGGGAATTGCTACGGCCTGATCGGGGCTAACGGGTCGGGAAAATCCACCTTTTTGAAGATCCTCTCGGGTGAGATCGAGACAACGACTGGCGAGGTCAGCGTGGCCCCGGGAAAGCGCGTTTCCGTCCTGCAGCAGGATCAGTTCGCCTTTGACGAAGAGACCGTTTTGACAACCGTCATCATGGGCCATAAGCGCCTTTACGCTATCATGAAGCAAAAGGAGGAGCTGTACGCCAAGCCTGATTTTTCCGACGCCGACGGCATGCTGATCGCCGACCTGGACCATGAGTTCCTGGAATTGGACGGCTGGAATGCCGAGTCGGACGCCTCCAAACTGCTGAGCCAGGTGGGTATCCCTGAGGAACTTTGCTCGTCGCGCATGAAACAGCTGGAGGCCGGGCAGAAGGTCCGCGTCCTGCTGGCGCAGGCCTTGTTCGGAAACCCCGATATCCTGCTTTTGGACGAACCGACGAACCATCTGGATGTTGAAACCTGCCTGTGGCTGGAAGAATTCCTGTGCGAATTTGAAAATCTGGCGATCGTGGTCTCCCATGATCGGCATTTCCTGGACAAGATCTGCACGCATATCGCCGATATCGATTACGGCAAAATTCAGCTTTATCCCGGCAATTTCACGTTTTGGCAGGAATCGAGCCAGCTGGCTTTAAGGCAGCGCAGCGAAGCCAATAAAAAAATCGAAGAGAAGCGAAGGGAACTGCAGGATTTTATCGCGCGTTTCAGCGCGAATGCCTCCAAATCCCGGCAGGCGACCAGCCGTAAAAAGATCCTGGAGAAGCTGACCATCGAGGAGATCCGGCCGTCGTCCAGAAAATATCCCTACGCGGGTTTTGAGCAGGAGCGGGAAGCCGGAAACGATCTTCTGGACTTGAGCGGTCTGTCCAAGACCATCGATGGTAAGGTGATGTTTGAGAATCTCGACATCGCCATTTCAAAGGGCGATAAGGTCGCTTTCCTCGGGCCCAATGACCTGGCAAAAACGGCGCTTTTCCAGATCTTGATGGGGGAGATGCAGGCCGACAGCGGGGTTTTCAAGTGGGGGTATTCCACCAGCCGCGCGTATTACCCTAAAGATAACGCGAAATACTTTGAGAGCGAACTCAACATGATCGACTGGCTCAGGCAGTATTCCTCCAACACGGATGAAAATTTCGTGCGGGGGTTCCTGGGCCGCATGCTTTTTACCGGCGAAGAATCTTTGAAACCGGTCAAGGTCCTCTCCGGAGGCGAAAAAGTCCGCTGCATGCTCGCGCGCATGATGCTCCAGCAGGCCAACGTGCTCATTTTTGATGAACCGACCAATCACCTGGACCTGGAATCTATTTCGGCCCTGAACCGGGGGCTTGAAAAGTTTAAAGGAACGATCCTTTTTTCGTCCCACGATCACACCCTGATCCAGACCGTGGCGACCCGGATCGTCGAGATCACTCCCAAAGGATACATCGACCGCATCCACACGACGTTTGACGAGTATCTGGCCAATGAGGAGATCAGGGAAAAACGGCACCAGTTATACGCTTAAGGGATTATGGAAAAAAGACTGATTGAAATGGAGAAAAGGATCGCGTTTGCCGAGCGGATGATCGCGGATTTGAATGAAGAGCTTTTGGAGCAGCAGAAACATATCAAGGCCCTGCAGATTCAGCTGAAAAATTTTAAGGATCGGATCGATTCCGGCGATTTGGTCAAAAAGCAGGAGGACGAAACTCCGCCCCCGCACTATTAACTCTTTGAAGCATTTTTGAGAGAGATGACGGGCATTTATTAACCATCTAAAAAAAAGATGGTTTTTTTGTTGTTCAAAAGCGGGTATTCCTGTTAGAATACTAAAAAGACCATATTAGTATTTATGTAACTGTGGAGGGTACGGTGGAGAAAAAAGAACTTCTCAGGCAAAAGATCCTGAATGCCGCGCGAGGACGCATGATCGTATTCGGCTTTCGCAAGGTGACGATGGATGAGATCGCCGGTGACCTGTCGATGAGCAAGAACACGATTTATAAAGAGTTTACGGGCAAGGAAGAGATCGCCCGCTGTCTGGTTTTGGACCTGGAGAGGGAGATCAACCGGGGGTTGGAGGAAATTGAACAGACGCGCCAGGATCCCTTGAAGGTCTTTTCCGACAGTATTTTTCTTTTGCGCAAGAAGCTGGGGCCCTGGTTTGAGCGTTTTTTTAAGGAGATTTCCGCGGAGTTGCCCGATCTCTGGGAACAATTCCTGCGCTATAGAAACGAGAAGATCTTAAGCATCCGTTTTCAGGTTGAGCGGGGGGTGAAGAAGGGTATTTTTCGCAAAGTCAATCCCGCGATTGCCGTTGAAGCCTACCTGGGCGCGGTGAAGGCCGTGGTCAATCCCAGGTTTCTGGAGCAGGAGGCTTTGAGTTTTGAGCGGGCCCTGGAAGCGGTCCTGGATATCTGGGCCTCGGGGATTTTGAAAAAAGGAGCGGGAAAATGAAAAGGCTTCTGGCGCTGGCGGCGGTTATTCTTTCAGGGTTCTGCGCGCAAACAGTCTTTGCGTCGGCCTCGGTGGGCCCCTGGAGCTGGAAGATCGGCGGCGACGAGCGGTTTCGCGCGGAATATAAAGAGGATTTTGATTTTAACGGCTCACGCAAAGATAGCGGCAACCTGTTTTTAAACCGCATCCGCGTGAATTTTAACGCGTTGTTGAGGGATGAAGATTTTGACCGGGTGGCAGGAATTTTTGTGGAAGGCCTGGACGCTCAGGCGGGCAGCTATCGGCTCAAAGGCACGGCATCCCAGAAAGACGATTTTGACCTGCACCAGGCTTTTCTGGATTTATATGACATCCTGGATTCAGGGTTTGGGTTGAAGGCCGGCCGCCAGGAAATGAAATACGGCAAAGGACGCCTGATCTGGGCGTCTTCATGGTCCAACAGGATCCGTCATTTCGACGGCGCCATCCTTCAGTATCGACGGTCCGCCTTTTCGCTGGATTTTCTTTACGGGCAGGATGTCAAATTCAAGGACGGCCATTTCAACAGGTCCCATCCTCAGGAGTTCCTGGCGGGGGTTTATGGGGGTTATCAAAAGGGGCCAGGTTTCCCGGGCCTGGAAGGTTATATTCTGACCCAGGCCGTGACCAATGTTTCCTCCAAGGCGAAGCGTTATACCGCGGGCTTTCGCGCCTACGGCGCCTTGACGCAGGGTTGGGGTTTCGATGTGGAAGTCCCTTATCAGTTCGGCTCCATCGGTTCCAGGACGATCAGCGCCTACGCGATCCACGCGGACGTCTCTTACGGCAGGGACCAGGCGGCATGGAAACCCCGGTTGACGCTTGAATATAACGAGGCGACGGGCGACAAAGACCCTGATGACGGGACATCCGGCACCTTTATTCCCTTATACCAGTCTACCCACGAACCTTACGGGATTATGGATTTTTTCCGCTGGCAGAATATGCGTGAGGTGGCTTTAAGCCTGGAAGTTTCCCCGGTGAAAAAATGGAAATTCATTTCTCAGGTCAACATCTTCTGGCTTGAGAGCGTTTCGGATTCCTGGGTCAACTCATCCGGCGCGGTTGTCCGCTCATCCGCCGGCAATGACGCGGATTCTCATGTCGGCAACGAGGTGTCGCTGCGGGCCGAATACGAGGCTTTCCGGAACGTCAAATTTGAGGCCGGCGTGGCGCGCTTTTTTACGGGTCCTTATGTCAGGGCGACCGGGCCCGACGATGACGCCGGCTGGGTCTATTTTCAGGTCGTCGCCAAATATTGAACAGGGGGGCCTTATGATTTATTGGCAGTTGTTCCTTTCGTTTTTCAAGATCGGATTGTTTGCCATCGGTGGAGCCTATTCTTTTTTGCCCCTGACCGAGCGGGAGATCGTCCAGAAGTACCAATGGCTGTCAAAGTCGGAGTTCCTGGACATCTCCGGCTTTGTGAAGATCTTCCCGGGCGCCATTTCCGTCAAGTACGCCACCTATACCGGTTATAAGATGGCCGGCCTGGCAGGGGTCCTCATCACGAATTTTGCCAATCTTCTGGCGCCGGCGCTTTTTGTCATGGTAGCCTCCTTTTGTTATTTCAAATATCAGGACGTCCCCCAGGTCAAAAGCGCCTTTCGCATGATCCAGCTCGTTGTTTTTTCCATGATCCTGGCCGTCGCGTTTCAGACGGTTTCTTTCCATCAGCTGTCGCACGGGTTTTCCATCCTGGCTGTTGTCCTGGCTTTTGTGGTTTTCATGTTTACCAGGATTGAACCTGCCCTGATCATTCTCCTGGCGGGATTGATCGGCGCGTGGACGCGTTTTTCGTAAATCAACGGAGGGCAGTTCATGAAGGCCGTGAAATCAGCCGGGATCTTGTTGAAAAACATCGCCTCCGGGAAGGGCAGGGACATCCTGGCCCTGGCCTGCGTTTGGGCCGTTCTTGTTCTTTTGCAATTCCGGGTGTGGATCACCCATGAGCGCATGGCCTCCCACGACAGCCTGGCCTGGTTCGGGGTTTTTTACTATTTCGCCGATTCTCTCTACCAGGGCATTCTGCCGTTGTGGAACCCCTACCTTCATTGCGGCGAGCCTTTTTTCCTGAATTTTTATTTCCTGCGGCTGCTGGATCCTTTGACCCTCGCCCTGGTGTTTTTAGGCCGGATTTTCCGCTGGGAGATTTTGACCCTCTATCACTGGGACCTGTTGCTGCGTTACCTGGTTTTTCTGGCGGGGTCCTATCTTGTTTTCCGCCGCATCGCGCGTCGTTTCCGGAGCGCGTTCCTGGGCGTCTTCATCCTGGCGTTTTCTTCCCTTGGCTCGTCCTATTTGAGACAGCACGGTTTTGTGTACGCGTGTTATCTTTTTCCGTTATGCCTATATTTTCTTTTGAAATATCTCGAGGAGCGCGAATCGCGGTCTTTTCTGATTTTTTTGTATATGCTGGGGATCGCGGCGCTGTCGTATCATTTTGCGTTTATCGCCGTTTCTCTGCTGGCCTGTTTCGGTTTCCTTTTGGCAACAAGGGCTGTCGGGCCTTTTCGCCGGCCCGTGCCGGTCAAAGGCCGGCTGTGGCTTTTGGCTTCCGGCGCTGTCTTTCTTTTTCTGACCGCCCACTTGTTTCCGGCCTTCGCGTATTTCCGGCAGTTCGCGCTGCCTTCGGCGAGGCTGGAGGCCTTCGCGGCCCATTCCGCGCCCGCCGATTTTCTGGTTCTTTTCGCCCCCTACGCGTTCATCATCCACTTTTTCAACGATACGTTCCTTTCTGAATCTTTTCTCTATATCGGCCTCCTGCCGTTATTGTTCGCCTGCGCCGGGCTGTTTTTTGCCCGGCACAAGTACAGGGCGGCTTTCGCTTTGATGCTGGGGGTCCTCCTTTTGTTTATGACAGGGCCGGTTTTCGATTTCCTGCGGGCGTTTGTGCCGTTTTTTGCCACGATCAGGAATACGCACACGTTCGGCCCTCTTTTTGTTTTTTTCCTGGTTTGTTTCGCCTGCTGGGGCCTGGATCTGTTTTTTGATGTCTGGGAGGGTCCCGCAGGAAGACGCGCACGGCTTAAATTCCTGTTTTTGGGCGCTTTCATCGCGCTGGCGTCAGGGGTATCATTTCTGTATTTTCAGGCCGCGCTGCCCTGGAAAACGCAGGCCGTCAACACTTTATCCGGCCGCCTGGCGTTAACAGACGGGGCCGCGGTATCGGACCTGGCGCGGACACTGGATCAATCCTGGGGCGGCATCCTTTTGTTCGGGGCCGGTTTTTTTGTTCTGTTCGTTTTGCGCGCGGGGACGGCGCGGCGCTCTTTGCGCGTGGCCGCTCTTTTTATTTTTGTGGCCGCCGACTTGTTCCTTTTTCATGCCGGTATTTTTCCCGCTGTGACAATGCAAAGGCGTCAGGGCGCGCAAGACAGCCAATTTTTGCCCGGGGAGCCGGTTTACAAAGATGAACGCCTGACGGCCGAAGTCCGGGCCGGGGATCCTTTTTATGGATACAAGCCGTTACTCGTCAAGCGTTTCGCCGCGTCCCTGAAGGTCCAGCCGGTCCGGTTTTCAGAACATGTCTTTGTCCATCGTTTTGTCCCGCCCTATTTTTTCGAATTGAGGGATTATTTCCTCTTTTGGCATAATCAGGGCATCCCGAACCCCGTCAAAGAGGTTGTGGCGGGGATTCCGTCCGGGCGTCTGAGGCTTTTTGAGGCGGCGCTTGTCGTGCCTGTCGGGACAGGAGCCGGGCGGTTGGAAAGAAGCGACGCGCAAACAGCGCGAAAGGTCCTTTTGATCGAAGACGAGGGCGGGAAACCCGCGCTTGATGAGGCTCTCGGCGCGGGGGGAGGGGGTCCCGCAGGTGGCGTGTCTGTCAGAGGATTTTCACCCAATCGCATAGAGGTTTTCGTCGATCTTAATGAGCCGGGTTTTTTGTATTACGCGGATAGTTTTGACCCTTATTGGGAGGCTTACAGGGACGGGAAGAGACAGAAAATCAGCAAGGCGAATTCCCTTTTTAAAGCCGTGGCGCTTCCGGCCGGCAGGCACACCGTTCTTTTTCAATATAACCCCCGATTTTACAGGTTTTGCCTGGCGCTTTATATTTTTGGCAATCTTTGTTTTTTCTTCCTGTTGGGGTTGTTGAGAAAAAATTCTCAAGGGAAAATTCAGTGATCCTGTTCCTCAAAAAAACCGTGTTTTCTCCTGGAAATTTGACCTTTATTTGCGGGACACCTTGAAATCCCATTGAATAATATGTTAAATTTTTAATGTAAGGCGAAGTGGCACCGGCAACAGCGAGTGTGCCACGCTTTTCGGCAAGGGAAGGGCTGCTAGAGGGCAGGCTATGCCCAACATCTATACCAGTCTTCTTCCCTTGCCTTCCTTTTTTTGCACCCGGCCATGGATGAGGTGATATAATATCGGAGTGAATATCATCGCGTTCCGCAGGAAGAATGCCTTTTGGCTGCTGGTTGCCCTCTTGGGCCTGTCTTTTTTTAATCGTAACAATACCAAGAGCGTCGAGACCATCGCCCCTGAAACCCTTCAAGAGCCTCTGCAGACCCCTGTCAGCCCGCCCCAGGTTGTCCGTTTTTCTCAATACGGTTATGATTATGAGCTCGAGGCCCTCTATCAATATGAGATCAACGCCATGCTTGTCCATAAGCTCAACTACAGGACGTTCAGCATCCATAATTACGACAAGATTTTTCCGTTCGACGTCTGCCTGATCTGGGGGGAGAACCTTTCGAAAAAGATTTACCGGGCCAAAACCCTTTCTTTTTCCCAGGATTGCCGGTTTTGCTGGGCCGATTGGCGGGAACCTTTGTCTTTCGGCTGGGGCGAGATTTCCAACAATCATCTTCTTGTGACGGACAAAAGACTGGAAAGGATCCTGGCTTCTTTGGTTTACGGCGACCAGATAAAAATCCGTGGGCGGCTTGTCAATGTCCGCGCCCGGCCTTCGTCGGGGGAGGGGGCTGAGATTTCCTGGAGGACAAGCGTTTCCAGGACGGATGGAGGGGCAGGCGCCTGCGAAGTGATCCTTGTCGAAGACATCCGCATTCTTAAAAAAGCCAATGTTTTTTGGCGCGTCCTTTTTCCGGTGAGCCTTTACGGTTTGTTATTGCTGATCTTTTGGGGGATGGTGAGTTTTTTTTCATCCGCCGTCAAACGTCCATTCAAAGACGATCGAGAGGCTTGTATAAGATGAATCGCAAAGCTTCATAAGGGAAAGGGAGGTGTTTATGTGCCGGCTGTTTCCTGTTTTGCCCGTGTTGTACGTGATTTCCGGCGTAAGCCTCGTGATCGGGCTCTTTCTTTATCTGAAACCGCGCGATGCCATCCGCATCCAGATCGCTTTTTATAAAAGCATCAATTGGCGCATGGAGCCAGTTTCCATGGAGAAAGAAGTGCGCAGTACCAGATGGATGGGGCTGTTTTTGATGCTGGCTTCCCTGGCCTCGGTCATTACGATCTTGATGAAAACCAGGATTTGAGATTTTCTCCGGGATTTATCGGCGGCAGTCCAGGTAAGAGGAGGCGTTGTAAGAGCTGCGGACGTAAGGGCCGCTTTCGATATGAAGAAATCCCAGCGCGAGGCCTGTTTCCTCATATTTTTTAAAAGCCGCCGGGGTCACGTATTCCTTGACCTCGGCGTTAATTTTATCCGGCCTCAAATACTGTCCCAGGGCGAGAAAATCGCATTCCGCCTGCCGTAAGTCCTTCAGGCATTGGATCACTTCTTCTTCTGTTTCCCCCATCCCTAAAAGCAGCGCGGACTTTGTCAACAGGACGGGATTGAACGCTTTGGCGTTTTTGAGCACCTCAAGGGACCGCTTGTAGTCGGCCTGCGGCCTGAGCCGGTAAAGCCTGGGCACGGTCTCGATATTGTGGCCAAAAATGTCCGGTGAACTTTCGCTGACCGCGCGCACGGATTGAAGGTTTCCCTGAAAATCAGGCACCAGTGTTTCCATGGTGACCTTGGCTCCAAGGCCGCGGATTTCTCCGATCACGCGGCAAAAATGCCCTGCCCCTCCATCCGGCAGGTCGTCGCGGGTGACACTGGTTATGACCGCGTGCTTTAATTTCATTTGACGGACAGCCTCAGCCACGCGCTGAGGTTCCATGGGGTCCAGCGGCTCAGGGGTTCTGTCTTTTGTCACATGGCAGAAGGCGCAGCCGCGGGTGCAGTTTTTCCCCATGATCAGGAATGTGGCGTGCCCCTGACAGTAGCATTCCGAGATGTTCGGGCAGCGGGCTTCCTCGCAGACAGTGTTTAAGCGCAGGTTTGTCAGGAGGGATTTTGTTCCGTGTTCCCGGCTGAAGACGATCTTTTTTCTAAGCCAGGCTGGTTTGCGTTCGATCGTCATGGGGAGAGATTTTCGAAAGGTCGTTTTTGTTCAGGTTCCACTCAGGAGTGCCGTATTTTGTTTCCTTCAAGAACCGGACGAGGTCATTCTCTCTGGACGTGAGCCCGGACTCCCGGAGTTCAACCTGAAAGTGAGAGCAAAAGGCGTCGGTGATCGTGTCTTTTAGTTCGTGAGAGCTGATGTCTTTGCCCAGGGCTTCTTTGAGGCTTGTCGCCTGGATCGCGCAGCCAAGAGAAGGATCTTTTAAAAGCGTGGTGAGTTTTCCGTGATCCAGGGATAGAGGGATTGAGCCGTGCTGGAGGATGATATTTTTGGCCCGTTTTTGCGCGCTGCCTCCCAGCTTGCGGCCGCCCACCAGGATGTCGTATTCTTCTTTGCGGCCAAAACAGACGCTGGCAATCTCCGCGGGCGAGGCTGTGGAATCTGTTTCAGAGGCCTCTTTCGCGAAGCAGGCATTCAATCCCATGGCCCTGTAGGCGCGGATCAGAAAAGACGTCAAGGCTTCATAGGAATCTTTGACGGACATCGTCTCCAGTCCCAGGTCTTCGGCGCAGGCGACAAGGCTGTAGGTTAATTCATCATCGTGATAGATGAGGCCGCCGCCCGTGGGCCTACGGACAAAAGAGGAGGAATTCAGGGCGTGGCCATCCTGAAAAAGCTGCGAGGGGTCCTGGGAGATGCCGCAGGAAACCGCGGCGGGCTTCCATCCATAAAGCCTTAAGACCGGCTCGGTGCCTTTTTCCTGATAGGAGAGGAACAAGGCCTCATCCAGCGCCATGTTGGTCGCGGCATCATTGTATTTGGACAGGATGAGGCGGAATGTGCGCATAGGATAAATACAATTAAGAATTAAGAATGAAGAATGATTTAGCTGTCAGAGTTTAGCTAGAATCTAACACCTAAAACCTGGTTGCCCTGATTCTAAATTGACCTTTTACCGCTTGCCGTCTTGGTGACTTGTGACCTATGGCTGTTGTTTCAAGCGGATGGCCGATCACAGGCAGGCGCAATTCATGTCGCGCGCGGCTTTTGTTTCATCCAGCCTTGCCACAGGCATGGTGACCGGGGCTGATTTCAGGACAGCGGGATTTTCTTTGGCCAGTTGCGCGGCCCGCGCCATGGCGTCGATAAAAAAGTCCAGGGTTTCTTTGGATTCCGTCTCTGTCGGTTCGATCATCAGGGCCTCCTTGACGATCAACGGAAAATAGATCGTGGGCGGATGGATGCCGCAATCAATGAGGTATTTGGCGATATCCAGCGCGTGGATGCCCAGCGGGACCAGCGGGCCTGCCGAAAGCACGCATTCATGCATGCAGCGCGCCTGGCACGCCGGCTGGTAAAGGTGTTTCAATTTGGCCAGGCAATAATTGGCGTTGAGCACCGCTTGTTCGCTGGAGCGGACCAGTCCTTCTTTGCCCAAAAAGAGGATGTAGGCCAGGGCCTTGAGGATGACCAGGAAATTGCCGTAGAAGGGCGCGATATATCCGATGGAATCCGGCGCCTCATAATCCAGGGCCAGACCCTGCTTCGTTTTGCGGACGCGCGAAACAGGGAGGAATTTTTCCAGTTTTTCTTTGACGCCCACAGGCCCCGCTCCCGGGCCGCCTCCTCCGTGGGGCGTTGAGAACGTTTTGTGCAGGTTGAGATGGATGACATCGAAGCCGATGTCCCCGGGCCTGCATTTGCCGAGGATGGCGTTTAAGTTGGCGCCGTCATAATACATCAACGCGTCAACTTTGTGCGCCAGGCGGCTGATTTCGTCGATCTGGTCTTCGAAAATCCCCAGCGTGTTCGGGCAGGTCATCATGATCGCGGCCACATCCTCGTTGAGATGTTCCTTGAGCCGTTCGATGTCCATGGTTCCCTTTTCATTGGAGGGGATGTTGATGATCTCATAGCCGGCGATCGCGGCGCTCGCGGGATTGGTCCCGTGCGCCGAATCAGGGATGAGGATATATTTTCTTTTGCGGCCCTTGCTGCGATGGTAGGCGGCAATGAGCATGACGCCTGTCAATTCGCCGTGAGCGCCCGCCGAAGGCTGCAGGGTGAAATGGTCCATGCCTGTGATTTCGCACAAAAGTTTTTCGGTTTCAAAAAGGACCTCCAGGCTGCCCTGCGCCCGCTCCAAGCCGCCTTTGAGCTGAGGCAGGAGAGGGTGGAGGCGGCTGAATCCTTCCATGCGGCTGATGTCTTCGGTGAATTTGGGATTGTATTTCATGGTGCAGGAACCCAGAGGATAGAAGTTCGTATCCACGGAAAAATTCAGCCGGGAAAGATTCGTGAAGTGACGGACCAGGTCGAGTTCGGAGACCTCCGGCAGATCGCAGGCGTTCTGGCGCAACAGACGGCCTTCGGGCCTGCGGGTTTGGGGCACATCCAGCGCGCCGAGGTGAGTGCAGCGTCTTCCCGCGCGGCTGAGTTCATAGATCAATTTTCTGCCGGTCTTTATCCCCATAACACGGACTCCAGTGTTTTGGCGTAATAGTCGAGGTCATCCTTGCTGAGTTTTTCGGTGACGGCGACGATCATGTAGCGGTCCATCTCTTTGTAGTAACGCCCCAGGGGGAACCCGGCGCAGATGCCTTTTTCGAACATGGCCGCGACGACATCGTCGGGATTTTTGGGGAGGACGATCGCGAATTCATTGAAGGTCGGCGAGCTTTTTTTGACTTCCACGCCCTTGACCCCGGATAAAAGGTGTTTGAGATATTCGGCCTTCTGGTAGTTCAATTCCGCCAGTTCCGCCAGGCCTTTTTTGCCGAGGGCCGACAGATAAATCACGGCCCTGAGCGCGCAGAGGGCTTCGTTGGAACAGATGTTGGAAGTGGCTTTTTCGCGGCGGATGTGCTGTTCCCTGGCCTGCAGGGTCAGGACAAAACCCCTCTGGCCTTTGGAGTCAACGGTCTGCCCGACGACGCGGCCGGGCATTTTACGGGCCAGGTCCTTCTTGGTCGTCATGAATCCCAGATAAGGCCCGCCAAACGATAAGGGGAGGCCGAGGCTCTGGCCTTCTCCCGTGACAATATCAAATCCCATTTCTCCCGGGGTCTTGAGCATACCTAAACTCACCGGATATACAGAGGCAACGGCCATGGCCCCGACGGCGCGTGCTTGCGCCGCGATATCCGAATAGTCGTCGATCGCGCCGAAAAAATTCGGGTTCTGCACGATCACGCACGCGGTTTCCTGTGTCAGGTGTTTTTTGAGGCCGGCGCGGTCCGTGCGGCCGTGCGCCACAGGGATTTCCACAAAACTGATATCCAGGTTTTTGGTGTAGCTGGTCAGCATGGTGCGGTAAATGGGGGAGACGGCGCTGTCCACAAGGACGCGGTCGCGGCCGGTCAGGCGCCGGGCCATCATCACGGCTTCATAAAGCGCGGTCCCTCCGTCATACAGGGAGGCGTTGGCGATCTCCATGCCAGTGAGGCGGCACAACGCGCTCTGGTATTCGTAGATGGCCTGCAGAGTCCCCTGGGAACATTCGGGCTGATACGGCGTATAGGCCGTATAAAATTCGCTGCGCGAACTGAGGTGGTCGACGACAGAAGGGATGTGGTGGTCATAGAACCCCGCGCCCGTGAAATAGAGGAGATTTTTGTCGTTTTTATCCGCGGTCCCCTGGAGTTTTTTTAAGACCTCAAATTCGCTGAGTCCCTGCGGCAGGCGGAAAGATGCGGGCCTTTGCGTTTTTTTAACGGGCGCAAACAGCTCTTCGACGCTCGAGGCGCCGATGGCTTCAAGCATGCTCCGGATATCCTGGTCCGTATTGGCGATATGGTCTCCCATTACCCCAATCCTTCCACATATTGTTTGTAAGCCGCGCTATCCATGAGATTTTTCGTCTCGGAAGGATCAGAGAGAGAAATCTTTGCGATCCAACCCTGGTTGTAGCAGTCCTGATTGATGAGCCCGGGCTGGTTGTTGAGCTGGTGGTTGGCCTGGGTGACGGAGCCGGAAACAGGGGCAAAAATGTCGCTGGCCGCTTTAACGGATTCGACTGTGGCCACGATCTGGAACTGCCTGGCGGGCTGTCCCGGCTTCGGGAGTTCCACAAACGTCACGTCCCCCAGGGCGTGCTGGGCGTAATCCGTGATGCCAACGATCCCCGCCGTCCCTTCAATCCTGACCCATTCGTGCTCTTTGGTAAAATACAGTCCTTCGGGAATATTCATGATGTCTCCATGTTCTGTTTTTCAGGCCGATCCCGCTATTTTTTTAAAGATGTGCTTTTCATGAACGGTTTGTCCGTGACCACGGCTTCGATGCGCGGGGTTCCTTCTCCGACGGATATGACCTCGCCCTGCGCAAGGTCGATGGGACCGGTGAATCCCATGCCGATACCGCATCCCAGATGAGGGGAGAAGCTGCCGCTGGTCACTTCCCCGCAGGGTTTTTCGTTGTAATAGATCTTCTGGAGGTGCCGGGGCGAGCGCCTTGAGAGCGTTTTGAAGAAGACCCTGCGGCGGGGGATGCCGGAATTTTTCTGGGCCAGGAGGGCCTCTTTTCCGATAAAATCCTTATGGAAATCGACGTAACGCTCCAGTCCTGCCTCCAGCGGTGTGGTGGTCTCGTCAATGTCCTGCCCATAGAGGCTATATCCCATTTCCAGTCTCAGGATGTCCCGGCTTCCCAGGCCTGCGGGCTTGAGCCTTTTGTCTGAAAGCAGGGTTTCCCAGAGTTCGGGGATGCCCGGCCTGGAAAAAAAGAGCTCGTATCCTAATTCTCCCGTGTATCCTGTGCGGCTGACCAGGGCTTTTCTTCCCAGAAGATCGGTTTCCATAAAGGTGTAATAGGAAAGCCCGCAGGTCTCAGGGGCGAGGGTCTTGAGGATTTCCCGCGCCAGGGGTCCCTGAAGGTCGATCTTTCCCAGTTTTTCCGAAAGATCACAAAATTCCGCGTCGCGGGTAAGGAATTTTTTGAAATGTTCCCTGTCTTTTTCCAGGGTCCCGGCGTTCACCACGATCATCCACTCATCCTGTTTTTTGCGGTAGACGATCAGGTCATCTATCACGCCGCCCTCGGGATTAAGGATGGAACCGTAACGGCAGGCGCCCTCAGGGATATCCTTAAGCCGGACTGTGATGATTTTTTCCAGGCCTGATTCTTCCGGAGTTCCCTTGACAAGAAATTCCCCCATGTGACAGATATCAAAACAGGCTGCGGCCTGGCGCGTATAAAGGGTTTCAGCGAGGATGCCTTCGGCATACTGGATGGGCATGTCCCAGCCGCCAAAACCTGCCATACGCGCCCCGCGGGCTCTATGCCAGGAGACAAGGGGGGTTTGTTTCAAAGGGCCTGAAGTTTCCGTCATGGGTGCACGCTTTCATGATACGTTAACACGCTTGGATTTTCGCTTTCGATGCCGGCTCGCTGGATGACCTTAAAAACAAAGCCTGGGTTTACGAAAACCCAGGCTGACGATTTTCTTACAGGAGTTCTTCTTGGAAGAACTCTTAAGCTTCCTCATGGTTGATTCCATGTGGCCAGAAGCTAGGGGACCGATGTTAAAAATATTATAACAAAGAGCGTGCCGTTGTAAATAAAAATAAAAGAGGAAAAAGATCATTCACAGCCCGCCGAATGTCTGGTATTATACTAAAAAGTTTATACGTCAGGAAACCGAAGAAAAGGTGACGCAATGCCCGAAACAAGATTGAATGTCCGTCTTTTAGAGATGTCCCAGAATCCGGTGGCTTTGATCTACGCCGCCTGCCGCCAGTGTTACGCGTCAAAATTCGCCGGGGAATTATTTGATGAGAAGTCGCAAACTCCTCAGAAGCAGGCGGAATTTATCCGCAAGGTGGTCGCCTCAGGCCATGAAAGCCCCCTGGAGCACGTGAAGTTCACGTTCGCCGTGGAAGGGGTGTCCAGGGCCCTGACGCACCAGCTGGTCCGCCATCGCATTGCCTCATATTCGCAGCAAAGCCAGCGCTATGTCAAGGAAACGGATTTTGATTATGTCATTCCGCCTGCCATCGCCGGGGACGCCGAGCTGAAGGGGCAGTTCGTAAAGACCATGGAGATGATCCAGGCCAGCTACAATAAACTTCTGGAGGCGTTCCGCGTCAAGGGCAAGGTGGGCGAGAAGGCTTATCAGGATGTTCGTTTTGTCCTGCCTCAGGCCGCCGAGACAAAGATCGTCGTGACCATGAACTGCCGGGAGATCCTTCATTTTTTTCAACAGCGCTGTTGTCGGAGGGCGCAATGGGAGATCAAGCGCCTGGCTGAGGAGATGTTGAACGTCTGCCGCCGGATGCTGCCGGAGGTTTTCAAGGATGCCGGGGCCAAATGCGTGAGCCTGGGGTATTGTCCGGAAGGAGAAGCGTTTTCCTGCGGTGCTTATCCTCTGAAGGAAAAAGTGCTTTCCGCGTAACAAGCGAGGGTTTATGGACTGGAAAGTTTTTTTAGCCACATTCGGAGCGGTTTTTTTCGCGGAACTCGCGGATAAGACGCAGATCGTCGGCCTGACCATGGCGGCCAAATCCCAAAAGCCGTGGGCCGTGCTCCTGGGGTCTGTGGCTGCGTATTGCCTGATCACGGCGGTTTCCGTCGTCATCGGAGTGGCCCTGTCGCGCTTCCTGAAGCCGGAATGGTTGAAAATGGCCGGAGCGCTTATTTTTATCGTCATGGGATTTTTGCTTCTTTTTGATAAGATTTGATGCGCATCTTTGCCCGGCGTTCCCGAAAATACGGATTTTTTCCGCGTTTCGCGGGCCTGTTGATCCTGGCCCTTGCCCTGTCTTCGTGCGCGACCCCGCCGAAAACAGGGGACATGGTCTATAAACCTGTTTATGAAACGGCGGCGCGCCACGACATTTATCATACCGTAGGCCCCGCGGAAACGGTCTTTCGCATCAGCCGCATGTACGACGTTCCGACGGATGCGGTCCTCAAGGCTAACCGTATCGCCAACCCCCGGGATTTGAAGACCGGCCAGACCCTTTTGGTGCCGGGCGCCGCGCCTCTTCGGCCGGTCGTGCCGTTGTTCTCTTCTAAAAAATGGAAGTATATCGTCGTCCATCACAGTGTGACCGATGAAGGCGATGCCATGTCCCTGGACAAGATGCATCGCCGCAGGGGATTTGAGCGGGGACTCGGCTACCATTTCGTCATCGATAACGGCACCAAGACGCGCGTCGAGGGCCAAATTGAGGCTTCGCCCCGATGGATCAAACAGCTTGACGGAGCGCATTGCAAGGCCGGCGGCATGAACGCCAAAGGCATCGGGGTTTGCGTGGTCGGCGATTTTACGCGCGAGCAACCCTCTAAAAAACAGATGGATTCGCTGGTCCTTCTGGTCAAAACCCTTCAGGATTACTATCGTATTCCCGCCAGCCGTGTCATACGGCATAAGGATGCCCCAGGGGCCCGCACGGAGTGTCCCGGCAATAGTTTCCCCTGGCAGGAATTCAAGCGCCGTCTGAGAGCCGGGCAGTAACAGCTTGCTGTTTCTTTGTCCTCTTGTCCAAGGTGATTTATGGCTTCCAAGATCGCTTTTTTCGACACCAAACCTTATGACCGGTTCTTTTTTGACCAGGCCAACAAGAAACACCATTTTTCCATCCAATATATCGAATCCCACCTGTCTTCTGCAACGGCTATTCTTGCCAAAAATTGTCCCGTTGTTTGTATTTTCGTCAATGATATCGTCGATGAGCGCCTGCTCAACACCCTTCATGAAGCCGGGGTCCGGCTGATCGCGTTGAGGTCCGCCGGTTATAACAACGTGGATTTTCGCGCGGCCTACGGGAAAATCCATATCGTGCGGGTCCCCGCGTATTCGCCCCATGCCGTGGCCGAGCACGCCGTGGCCCTGATGTTATCTTTGAACCGCAAGACGTATAAGGCCTACGACCGGACGCGGGACAGCAATTTTTCCATTCAGGGGCTTTTGGGGTTTGATATGTACGCGAAAACGGCAGGCGTGATCGGGACAGGGGCGATCGGCAAGGAACTGATCAAGATCCTCAAAGGTTTCGGCATGGAGGTCCTGGCTTATGACGTCCGGCCGGACAGGGATTTTTCCCGGGAGATCGGGTTTTCTTACGTCTCCTTGAAAGACCTTTACAGGAAGTCCGATATTATCTCCCTGCATTGTCCTCTGAGCAAAGAGACTTACCGGATGATCAATGCCAAGACGATCGCCCGCATGAAGGAAGGCGTCATGATCATCAATACGGGGCGCGGCAAGCTTATTGATACGCGTTCTTTGATCGAGGCCTTGAAAAAGGGCAGGGTCGGTTACGCGGGCCTGGACGTGTATGAAGAGGAAAGCGAATATTTCTTTGAGGATTTTTCCACGCAGGTCATTGCCGACGATGTCTTAGCCAGGCTCCTGACGTTTCCCAATGTCCTGGTGACCTCTCACCAGGGATTTTTTACGCGCGAAGCCCTGACCAATATCGCCTCGGTGACGCTTCAGAATGTGGATGATTTCATTCATGGCCGGGAGTTGGCCCATGAGATCTGTTATCAATGTTCGCGGGATGTCTGCCTGAAAAAGAAAACAGGCAAATGCTTTTAGTGAGGGCATAACTTAGAGAGCCGGTAGCCGTAGGCGGCGAACTAAGTTATTGCCCGAATTAGGCCCTCCTTTATACGGAATGCGGAGGCCTACCCTTTCTGGGTTAACCCCGTCACCTGCAAGCAAATTTCGCAAGAAATTTGCGCAGCTTCCAGGTGATCGGGGTGAGCAAGAAGCATAACTTAGAGAGCCGGTAGCCGTAGGCGGCGAACTAAGTTATAAGTCCCAAAGGGGCGGCCCGAACTAACCCCGTGAAGTATAACAAAAATATCGAAGAAATTTTTGTGATATTGTACGAAGCGGGGTGTCAATCAGCATAACTTAGAGAGCCGGTAGCCGTAGGCGGAGAAGCTAAGTTATTGCGCGAATTTTGAGCACCTTAATGTTTTATCTTGAACGAAATCCCGCCGAAGGCGGGGAACCCCCCGGAGTGAGAAGAAATTTTTGTGATATTGTACGAAGCGGGGCACCAGTAAGCATAACTCAAGCGAGCCGGTAGCCGTAGGCGGAGAAGCTAAGTTATTGACTATTTTCCACGTGACAGGGGAGATGATACCAACGAAAGGACTCTTATGAAAACACATGTCATCGATCTGAAAGAAAGCATTGCTTATTCGCCGCAGGCCGTCGTCAGCAAGACTTTGGTCGGCAATAAATCCGGCACCATGACTTTATTCGCTTTTGACGCGGGTCAGAATTTGAGTGAGCATACCGCTCCGTTTGATGCCATTCTTCAGGTGCTCGAAGGCCAGGCGCTTTTGGTTATCGGCGAAGATGAGGTTGTCGCGAGCGCCGGCTCGATGGTGATTATGCCGGCCAATGTCCCTCACGCGGTTTTTGCCAAAGAGCGTTTCAAAATGCTTTTGACCATGATCAGGGATGTGGAATAGCTGGGGGCGAAAAGCAATTAAGAATGAAAAATGAAGAATTAAGAATGGGCTTATAGCTTATAGCTTATAGCTTATGGCGAATGGCTTATGGCTAAGAGCGAAGGGCATATGGCAAAAACAATTTAGGAGTTAGGGACTAGGGTTCAGGGGCTAGCACCTAAATCATTCTTCATTCTTAATTCTTAATTTTTAATTGTTTCTATGATTTGGGATTTGGAAATTAAGTCAGTCAGTAGCGGCTTAAGAGCTTATGGCTAAGAGCGAAGGGCATATGGCAAAAACAATTTAGGAGTTAGGGACTAGGGTTCAAGGGCTAGCACCTAAATCATTCTTCATTCTTAATTCTTAATTTTTAATTGTTATGACTTCCTACTATTTCGCATTGTTGACGGCGCTGGTTTGGGGCATTGTGCCTGTGTTTGAGAAAATGGGCCTTTCGAAGCTGAGCCCGCCGGCCGGTATCTTTGTCCGCTGTCTGGCTGTGTCTTCCGGCGCTATTATCCTTCTGATCTTCAGGCCGCAAATCCTCACTGAACTCGCCCGGACGCCAGCGCGCAATATCGGCCTGATTATTTTTGGAGGGTTTACGGCCAATTTTATCGGCCAACTCCTGTTCTACCACGCCTTGAAAACCGGGGACGTTTCCCGCGTGACTCCCATTGCCGGCGCCTATCCGCTGATCGCCTTTCTGATGGGTGTTTTTGTTTTAGGCGAGGGCGTGACCCTGATGAAGCTGACGGGAATTTGTCTGGTTCTGCTGGGGGTTTATTTATTGCGATGAAACCGCAAAGACAGACCACTGTTTATCGCGGCAGGATCTTTGATGTGACCCTGCAGGGCCGGCGCCTGCCGGACGGTCGGTCTATCACGGCGGAAGTCATCCGGCATCCGGGCGCGGCCCTGATCGTTCCTTTCCTGACCCCGGACCGCGTGATCTTTCTGCGGCAATTCCGGCCCGCGATCAACGCCTGGCTTTATGAACTCCCCGCGGGGACGCCGGAAAAAAACGAATCTTTCCTGCGTTGCGCCCGGCGGGAGCTGCAGGAGGAATCAGGCTATGCCGCCGCGCGTTTTTCCCTGCTGGGCAAAATTGTCCCTGTCCCCGGCTATTCCACCGAGGTGATCCATATCTACAAGGCGCAAAAGTTAACGCCTTCCTTCCGGCAGAAGGACGCCGAAGAGGTGATCGAAACGCATGTTCTTGACAGGCGGCGCGTGCGCGGCTTGATGGCGCGCGGAAGGCTTATCGACGCTAAAACCATCTGCGCTTTGTGTTTTTGCGGGTGGCTTTGAAGGCGTAACCGCGCGCGGAATCTTTGAAACGCTTGTCTCTTTGTCATTTGACGCTGATTGTGTTAGAATAGAAGCCAAAGGATATATTTCTATCAGAGAGAGAGGGGGAGGACATGACAGAGATCGAGATCCTTCATATCATCAGCATGTTGTCCGGCGTGCTGGGACTGGCCGTGGCTATCAGCCTGATTCTTGTGCCCAAGGCCCTGGGAAAGGTCGAAAAAGGGCTGGACAGGAATTTTTCCACGGATAAGCTCGAAAAAATGTTGAATGAGCGCAGAAATGTGACCGAGGTCCTGCTGAAGCACCCCCGCGTCTTCGGCGCCATACTGATGGTTATTTCCTTCCTTCTTGTATTATCCAGCCTGATCATCTTTTAAAATGCCGTTCAAAACAGGGAATTCCGCGATGCCCGTTTGGCTGTTGAAGGCCGGCATTCCTGTGGTTTTTTTTGCAGGCCTGCTTGTTTTTTTCTGGATTTTAAAGATCATATTTTCCAAAAGTCTTTTATTGGGAATGCTTTTTGTTTTTTTCGCGCTTCCTTTCGCTTTTCGCTGCCTGCTGTCCCTGTTGATGCTGGCCCTTCCTCTTTTTTTCTCGTTTTCTGCTAAAAACAGGCCAAAAGGGCGCAAGGAAAGCATTGATGTCCCTTTCAAGGTTTTAGATTAGAAGTCTTTTTATCACAAGGAGTTAAGATTTTTTTGAGGGCAGGAGCCTGCCCTTTTTCCATTGACTTGATTTCTGAACTTTGTTATAGTAGGGCGCGTCCAAACAGTGCCTACGGAAAGTCAGGATTTGAAAAATGGGGGGGGGACCATGATCGAACGCTATTCTCTGCCGAAAATGGCGAAAGTGTGGAGCGAAGAGCACAAGTTTGACACGATGCTCTCGGTTGAACTGTGCGTGTGCGAAGCCTGGCAGAAGCTCGGGAAGATCCCCAAGAAATCCGTCCTCGCCATTAAATCAAAAGCCAAGATCAATATTGAAAAGATCAAGCAGATCGAAGAAAAAACGAAGCACGATGTCGTGGCTTTTGTCAACAATCTCTCCGAAAGCCTCGGGTCTGACGCGAAATATATCCATATGGGCCTGACGTCCAATGATGTCCTGGACACAACCCTTGCCGTTCAGATGCGCGATGCCCTGGGCATCCTCATCGAGGACGTGGAAAGACTCCTGCCTGTTTTGTCCAGAACCGCGAAAAAATACAAGACGGCCCCCTGCGTCGGACGCACTCACGGCGTCCACGCGGAACCGACGACTTTCGGCTGGAAGGTCGCTCTTTGGTATGATGAAATGAAGCGCAACCTTGACAGGCTGCGCACCGCGCAGAACGGCATTGCCGTGGGAAAGTTGTCCGGCACGATCGGCACCTATTCCAATATTGAACCGGAAGTCGAAGAGTTTGTTTGCGCCAAGCTGGGGCTGGGGATTTCTTACGGGGCCACGCAGGTGGTCTCCCGCGACCGTCACGCCGCATGCCTTGTCAATATGGCGATCACGGCCGCCTCTCTGGAGAAATTCTCGACGGAAATCCGCCATTTGTCGCGCACGGAAGTCCAGGAAGCCGAAGAGCCCTTCGGCCGGGATCAGAAAGGTTCTTCGGCCATGCCTCATAAACGCAACCCCGTTATCTGTGAACGGATTTGCGGCCTCGCAAGGCTCCTGCGCACCAATGCCCTGGCGGAGCTGGAAAATATCAGCCTTTGGCACGAGCGGGATATCAGCCACTCCTCTGTTGAACGCGTGATCCTGCCGGATTCGACGATCCTTTTGGACTATATCCTGAATCTTTTCATTGAGGTCGTTGAAGGCCTCAACGTGTATCCCAAGAGCATGATGCAGAATCTTTCGAAAACCAACGGCCTGATTTTCTCCCAGTGCGTGCTTTTGGAGTTGATGAAAAAAGGGTTAAGCAGGCCCCTGGCCTATGATATTGTTCAAAAGAACGCCTTTGCCTCGCGTTCGTTGAACCGCGATTTTAAGGACGTGCTCTTGAACGACCCTAAGGTCAAGCGTTACCTGTCAGCCGGCGAGATCGAATCCTGCTTCAATATCAAATATTATTTGAGGCACATCGACAGGATTTTCGGGAAGCTGGGTTTATAAGTCCGGCTCGCCCTTTTCACGATGGCGCGTTTTCTTCATACGACCCTGTTTTTTTAGCCAAAAACAGGAAAATTCGCTGTTTCCGGGATGGGGGAGGGGTTGATTTTTGACCCTGTTTTGCTATAATGAAACCCTCTGTTTCTTGAAGCGGAATGCCCGGCAGCTGTTTGATGACCAAGGGCGTTGATTCCTCCTTCGCGAATGGTTTGAGCTTTCCGCTTTGAGGCAAAAAAGCCCGTTCATTTAGGACTTTTCGCTCCAGGCAGAAATCCCGTAAATAAAGGCAAGGAACTTTTTAAGCCTAGGGCCGCATCACTCCTGTGGGGTTCCATCACAATGTATTGGCGCGTTGAAATCAGGGAAAAAGAGGGGGTTTTCAGCGGTTTTTCTGAAGGCCTCAAGGCAGAAATCGCCCACCTGGGATACAAGGGCGTCGAAGACATAAGGCTCCACCACATCTATTTTCTCATCGGCTCACTCACAAGCCAGCAGGCCCGCCGAATCGCTGATGAGCTCCTGACCGACAGAGTCACCGAAGAATCAGACGTTTATCCGGGGGACCAGGATCCCGCCGGGCTGCCCGGTTATTCCTCCCTTCAGGTCATCTACCACGCGGGCGTTATGGATCCCGTTGAAGATTCCACCTTGAAAGGCATCAGGGACCTGGGGATTTCCTCCTGTTCTTCCGTTCGCACGGCGAAAAGATATTTTTTCAAAAGTTCCCTGTCCCAGGGAGACCTTTTTTCCATCGCCGAAAAACTTCTCTACAATAAGCTCATCCAGTCCGTCTTGCCGCAAGAGGAACACCGCCTTAAAGATTTTTCCAGCGTCCCCGATTATGTTTTTTCCTTAAAGACCGTTGACCTTCTGTCGGCCTCGGACAAACAGCTGGTTTCCTTGAGCCGGCAGGGACAGCTGTATCTCAACGCCCCGGAGATGCGCGGCATCCAGGCGCACTTCCGCAAGCTCAAGCGCAACCCGACGGATTGCGAACTGGAAACGCTGGCGCAGACGTGGTCGGAACACTGCGTGCACAAGACTTTTCGCGGTCCGATCGACTATCAGGAGAAGGGCAAGAGGGTCAAGAAGCTCAAGAGCCGCCGCATACGCAGTCTTCTCAAAGACACCATCATGAAGGCGACCAAAGAACTTTCCAGGCCTTTTTGCGTGTCCGTTTTTAAGGATAATTCCGGCATCATCCGTTTTGATGAGCGTTACAACGTCTGTTTTAAGGTCGAGACCCACAATCATCCCTCGGCCCTGGAGCCTTACGGAGGCGCCAACACGGGGATCGGCGGCGTCATCCGCGATCCTATGGGCACGGGGATGGGCGCCAAACCTGTTCTGAATACCGATGTTTTTTGTTTCGGCCCCCTGGATTATCCGGCAAACAAGCTTCCCAAGGGAAGTCTTCATCCCCGGCGCGTCATGAAAGGCGTGGTCAGCGGCGTGCGCGATTACGGCAACAGGATGGGGATCCCCACAGCCAACGGCGCCGTGCTCTTCGACGAACGGTTCGTGGGAAACCCCCTGGTCTATTGCGGGACCGTCGGTATCCTGCCGAAAGAGGATTCCTTCAAGAAGGTTTCCAGCGGAGAGGCCATTGTCGTGGTCGGCGGCAGGACCGGCAGGGACGGCATCCACGGCGCGACGTTTTCTTCCGGAGAACTGACGCATGAATCCGAGACCGTTTCATCGGGCGCTGTCCAGATCGGCAACGCCATCACGGAAAAAAAAGTGCTCGACGCGCTGATGCAGGCGCGCGATCGCGGGCTCTACAGCGCGATCACCGATTGCGGCGCGGGCGGCCTTTCCAGTGCCGTCGGAGAAATGGGCGCCGCCTGCGGCGCGCGTGTGGACTTAGACAAGGTGCCTTTGAAATATCAGGGGTTGAGCTATACCGAGATCTGGATCTCGGAAGCCCAGGAAAGGATGGTGCTTTCCGTTCCCAGGGCCAAAGCCGCTGAATTGATCGATCTTTTCCGACGGCAGGACGTGGAAGCGACCGAGATAGGGGAATTCACGAAGACCGGCCGGCTTGAACTTTATTACAAGAGGCAGAAGGTCTGCGACCTGGATATGGGATTTCTTCACGACGGCCTGCCCCTGACCCCCAAAAAGGCGGTCTGGACGGCACCCCATCTCAAAGCCAGGGTCCTGGCCCCGAAAAAAGATCTCACCGGCGAGTTGCTGAAGCTCCTGGCGATGCCGAATATCGCCTCCAAGGAATGGGTGATCCGCCAATATGACCATGAGGTCCAGGGGGCGACCGTGATCAAGCCTTTGGTCGGTGTCCGCAACGACGGGCCTTCGGACGCCTGTGTCATTAAGCCTAGATTTGATTCGCAAAAAGGCCTGGCCGTCAGCAACGGGATCAATTTTCTCTACGGCGACCTTGATCCTTATTGGATGGCGGCCGGCTGTATTGATGAAGCCTTGCGCCAGATCATCTGCGTCGGCGGGTCTTTGAAAGAAGTCGCCATTCTCGATAATTTCTGCTGGGGAAACCCGGACAAGCCCGACCGGCTGGGGGCCCTTGTCAGGGCCGCCTACGGCTGTTACGACGCGGCCAAGGCCTTCGGCGTGCCTTTTATCTCCGGCAAGGACAGTTTTTATAACGAGTTCACCCATCACAACAGGACGATCGCCATTCCCGGCACTTTGCTGATTTCGGCCATCGGCGTGGTTGAGGATGTGAGCCGCTGTGTGACCATGGATTTGAAGACCCCGGGAAATTTTTTGTATATCCTGGGGGAGACGGCCGAGGAGATGGGCGGTTCGCATTATGATCTTCTGCGGCGGGCGCGGTCAGGGCCGGTGCCGGCGGTGAATTTTCCGGCGGCCAAAAAACAGATGCTTGGGCTTTCGGCGGCTGTTTCCAAGGGGCTTGTGCGCAGCATCCATGATTGTTCCGAAGGCGGGCTGGGCGTGGCTGTCGCCGAGATGTGTCTGGCAGGCGGCCTCGGCGCCAATATTTTCCTCAATGATGTCGTTGCCAGGGGAACGCGAAGGCGCAATGATTTTCTGCTTTTCTCGGAATCGCATTCCCGGTTTGTCGTGGAGGTGGAGCGTTCATCGCAGAAGGCCTTTGAGCGCGCCCTGAAAGGCGTCGCTTACGGCCTGGTCGGCTGCGTGGCCGAGCACCCCAGCCTGAAGATCTTCGGCTTAAAAGGTGAAGGATGCGTGGAAACTTCCGTCGAGGCTTTGAGAAAAGCCTGGCAGGCGACCCTGCAAAGCGTGTAGCCATGGCGAAAAAAATCCCCGGCAAAAAGGATTTGCGTAAAAGCGAACATACCCGCATCGATTTGTTCGAGGAAGCGGATCAGGCGCGCGTCGCCCGGATCGCCAAGGAGTTTGACAAGGGGTTCAAGATCCTTTCCAAATTCCGCAACGCCGTTTCTTTCTTCGGCTCTTCGCGGCTCGCCCCCTCGGATGAGGCCTACAGGCTGACGGAAAAGACCGCGTTTCTTCTGGCCAAGGCGGGTTATGAGATCATTTCCGGCGGAGGGCCCGGCATTATGGAGGCGGCCAATAAAGGGGCCGCGCGCGCCGAGGGCGCTTCCATCGGCCTGAATATCTACATCCCCACGGAGCAAAGGCCGAACCCTTACATCAAGACGCTTCTGGAATTCCATTACTTTTTCGTCCGCAAGGTCATGTTTGTGCGTTACGCCAAGGCTTTTGTGATTTTTCCGGGAGGATACGGCACTCTCGACGAACTTTTTGAATCCATCAACCTGATCCAGACGGGGAGGATCCCGCAATTTCCCGTGATCCTGGTGGGCAGCCGCTACTGGAGAGGGCTCCTGCACTGGGTCATGTCCGTGGTCCTGCGGCGCGGCTGTATCGGCCAGCACGACCTGAGCCTGTTCTCGCTGGTGGACAAGCCCGAAGATGTGGTCCATATCATCAACAAGTTCTATCATAAACGCTGACAAAGCTTAAAATCCTAATGTCCCGCACCAAAATATCATTCGGACGGGTAATCGGAAATTGGGGATTTAATTATTATGGCTAAACCCAGAGTTCTGATCCTTAAGGCCGCCGGCACCAACTGCGATCTCGAAACCGCTTTCGCTTTTGAAAGCGCCGGCGGTTCGCCTGAGTCTGTGCACATCAATGAATTATCGCGGTCTGCCGGAAAGCTTGCGGACTACCAGATCCTGGCCATCTCAGGCGGTTTTACGTACGGCGACGACATCTCCGCTGGCAAGATCCTCGCGAATGAGTTAAAATATAAATTGTCCGACGAATTGTCCGCTTTCATCGCCCGGGGAAGCCTGGTGATCGGTATCTGTAACGGATTCCAGGTCCTGGTCAAGGCCGGCCTCCTGCCGGGCAGCGAGGGTTTCAGACAGGAGGCGACCCTGGCTTTAAACGACAGCGGGATGTTCCAGGATCAATGGGTGTATTTGAAAGGAGAGAAGGACAGCCGGTGCGTCTGGACGCGTTCGATGCCGGAGGTCATTTATCTTCCTATCGCGCATGGAGAAGGGAAGTTCATCCCGGGCAACGAAGAGGTGCTGACCCGCCTGCGGGAGCAGGGCCAGGTTGTCTTGCGTTATTGCGACGAGAAGGGCGGCCTTGGCAACGTGAATCCCAACGGCTCCGTCGATTCGATCGCAGGTATCTGCGATGAAACCGGCCGGGTTTTCGGCCTGATGCCCCATCCGGAACGCCACCTGACGAGTCTTCAGCATCCGCGTTGGACCCGCGCCGGGCTCAAACGCCACGGCGATGGTTTCCAGATTTTTCTGAACGCCGTCAATTTCTTCCTATGAATATGACATCTTTTCCTGATCATCCGAAGCACTATTGCGGCCTGTTCGGCGTCTTTGGCTGTCCCGACGTCAGTTATTTGATTTATCTGGGGCTTTACGCCCTTCAGCACCGGGGGGAAGAGTCCTGCGGCATCGTTACCAGCGATGGTATGGAATTGCGCATCCGTAAGGATATGGGGCTTGTCGCGGATGTTTTTAACGAAGAGAACCTGCGTCTGCTCAAGGGCGACAGGGGGATCGGCCACGTGCGCTATTCCACCACAGGTTCCAGCCTCGTGAAAAACGCGCAGCCCCTGTTTGTGGATTATCTGGGCAATTCCCTGGCCGTGGCCCACAACGGGAACCTGATCAACAGCGCGTCTTTGCGAAGGGAGCTGGAACGGGCGGGTTCGATCTTTCAGACGACCTGCGACAGCGAAGTGATCGTTCATCTGATGGCCAGGGCCGAATCGCGGCAGGTTACCGAAAAGTTAAAAAACGCCCTTGGGCGTATCCGCGGGGCGTATTCTTTGGTTCTTTTGACGGAAAAAGAATTGATCGGCGTCAGAGACCCCCAGGGGTTCAGGCCGTTGTGCCTGGGCAGGAAGGGTTCCAGCTGGGTCCTGGCGTCGGAAACATGCGCGTTCGATCTCATTGAGGCGGAATACGTGCGGGAGGTGGAGCCGGGAGAGATGGTGGTCATCACGGAGAAAGGCCTTAAGTCAATCCGCTTTGCCCCCAAGGCCAAACGGCATTCCTGTTGTATTTTTGAACACATTTATTTCGCCAGGCCCGATTCGATCATTTTCGGACAGACCGTTCACCTGGTGCGCGAGAAGCTGGGCGCGGCCCTGGCCAAAGAACACCCCGTGAAAGCCGATTTTATCATTCCGATCCCCGATTCGGGGACGTCGTCGGCCTTAGGCTACAGCCACGCCTCCGGCATTCCTTTGGAACTGGGGGCTATCCGCAATCATTATGTGGGCCGGACGTTTATCCAGCCTCATCAGAAGATCCGTGACCTGGGTGTTAAGGTGAAAATCAATATCCTGCGGGAAGTGGTTGCCGGCAAACGCGTGGTCATCGTTGATGATTCCATCGTGCGGGGGACAACCTCGCGCACCCGGGTCAAAGGTTTCCGTCAGGCCGGCGCCAAGGAAGTGCATATGCGCATTTCCTGTCCGCCGCACAGGTTTCCCTGTTATTACGGCATTGATTTTCCTTCGCCCCAGGAGCTGATCGCCAACAGGTATTCGATGGAAGAGATCCGCGAATATCTGGATGTCGACAGTCTGGGGTATCTGAGTCTGGAAGGCATGATGTCGGCCATGGGGATGGCCGCCGACAAATATTGCGTGTCCTGCTTCTCGGGTCATTATCCTCTCAAATCCCCGGGATGCGGGGGGAAATACGCGTTGGAAAAAAACGCGAAAAAGTGAGCCGTATTTTTAAGACAAGGCAAGAAAGGCGAAAATGACAGTCAATTACAAAAAAGCGGGCGTTGATATCGAAAAGGCCAACCTTTTCGTGGAAGACATAAAGGGGATTTTGAAGAAAGGCCAGAGGCCAGGCGTTCTGGGTTCCATCGGCGGATTCGGCGCGTTCTTTGATATGTCCAAAGTCCGTTGCGCCCAGCCTGTCCTGGTGTCCTCCTGCGACGGCGTGGGCACGAAACTAAAAATCGCCATCGCCTCCGGCATTCATCAGACGGTCGGCATCGACCTGGTCGCCATGAGCGTCAACGATGTCCTTTGCAGCGGGGCGGAGCCTTTGTTCTTTCTGGATTATATCGCGACGGGTAAGATCGAGCCCCAGGTGCTGCGTGAGATCGTCAAGGGGGTGGCCGAAGGCTGCCGTCTGGCCCATTGCGCGCTGGTCGGGGGAGAGACCGCCGAGATGCCCGGCATGTACAAGGCCGGGGAATACGATTTGGCGGGTTTCTGCGTCGGAGTCGTGGACAAGAGAAAGATCCTCGGCGCTGACCGGGTTGTCCTCGGGGACGCGGTCATCGGCCTGGAATCCTCCGGGCTGCATTCCAACGGGTTTTCCCTGGTGCGCAAGGTGTTTTCTTCCGAAGAATTGAAAGGGCGCGCCCATGATTTTTTAAAACCGACAAGGATCTACGTCAAGTCCGTGCTTTCCGTGCTCAAAAAAGCCAACGCGTCCGGTTTTTCCATCAAGGCCATGGCCCACATCACCGGTGGAGGTTTTTACGATAAGGCTGTGCGCGTGGTGCCTCCCAAAAACACGATGATCATTTATAAGAACGCCTGGGCGAGGCCTGAGATCTTTGAGGAGATCCAGCATCATAGCGGGCTCGACGATAAGGAAATGTTCAAGACCTTCAATATGGGCATCGGGATGGCGGTCGTCGTCCGGGACGGCGCGAAGATGGATGTTGTGCGCGCCTTCTCCAGGGCGGGGGTCAAGGCCTCGATCATCGGAGAGATTGTCAACGGGGTCGGCGGGGTGGCCGTCGTTTAAATAGACGCTGGGATTTTGAGGAGAATATCCGCATGAAGATATTGGTCGTCGGGTCCGGCGCCCGGGAACACGCCCTGGTTTGGAAGATCGCCCAATCGTCCCTGGTCAGAAAGATCTACTGCGCTCCGGGCAACGGCGGCATCGCTTCCCTGGCGGAATGCGTCCCGCTGAAATCCGACGATATCGCCGGCCTGCTGGATTTCGCGCAACACCGCCTCGTGGACCTCACCGTCGTCGGGCCGGAAATTCCGCTGGCCTCAGGGATCGTGGACGCCTTCGAACACGCGGGCCTCAAAATATTCGGTCCCCGCCTCAAAGCCGCGCGGCTGGAAGCCAGCAAATATTTCGCCAAGGAGATTATGGTCCGTTTCGGCGTGCCGACAGCGGATTTTGCCGTCTGCCGCGCGACCTCGGAGGTCCTTGCCAAAGCCAAGTCATGGGAATTCCCGGTGGTCCTGAAGGCCGACGGCCTTGCCGCCGGCAAAGGCGTGGTTATCTGTTCATCCGAGACGGAACTTGAAAAGGCCAGCCGCGGCATACTGGAAGAAAAAATTTTCGGGGCCTCGGGGGAATCGGTTGTCGTCGAAGAATTCCTGAAAGGAGAAGAAGCGTCTATTCTTGTGCTGACGGACGGCAAGAGCGTGGTTCCGCTGGCCTCTTCCCAGGATCACAAAAGGATCTTTGACAGGGACCAAGGGCCTAATACCGGCGGTATGGGAGCTTATTCTCCGGCCCCTGTCATTACGGATAAACTCATGGCTGAGATTCTCTCGCGCGTGATCAAGCCGGTTGTCGATGGCATGGCCGCCGAAGGGATGACGTATAAAGGCATCCTCTACGCCGGAGTTATGTTGACGGCCAAGGGGCCGAAAGTGCTTGAATTTAACGTGCGGTTCGGGGACCCTGAGACGCAGGCTGTGCTGGTCAGGCTGAAATCGGATATTGTGGAGGCCATGCTTTGGTCCATTGAAGGAGGCCCTGCGCCATCTTTGGAATGGGATCAGAGGCCTTCGGTGTGCGTGGTGATGGCTTCCGGGGGATACCCCGGGGATTACCGGAAGGGACAGGCGATCACCGGCCTGGAAGAGGCGGCAGGGGTGCCTGATGTTGTTGTTTTTCACGCCGGGACAGAAATTTCCGATCACGGACTGGTGACCAGCGGCGGACGCGTGCTGGGAGTGACCGCCCTGGGTGACAACCTTGAAAGTGCCTGCGGCCGCGCGTATGAGGCTGTTGAAAAAATCCATTATGAAGGCGCGCATTTTCGCAAGGACATCGGCTGGCGGGCTTTGAAAAAGTGAGGACGGCTTTAGGGTCCAGGGATTAGGGTCCAGGGACTAGCTTAAATCATTCTTCATTCTTAATTCTTCATTTTCAATTGCTGTCAAAAGGAGTTTATATGAAAAAGCCTGAGGTCGCGATCGTGATGGGGAGTGTTTCTGATCTGGAAACCATGCAGGGGGCCATCGATATTTTAAAGGATTTTGGCGTTCCCGTCATGGCCAAAGTCCTTTCCGCTCATCGGTCCCCCAGCGAGCTTGAGGCGTTCGTCCTGGCCATGAATAATCTGGGCGTTAAGGCGTTCATTGCAGGCGCAGGCGGCGCGGCGGCCCTGCCGGGTGTCGTAGCGTCATTTACGACCGTTCCCGTGCTTGGTGTCCCCGTCGAAACAAAGGCCCTCAAAGGCCTGGATTCCCTTTTGTCCATTGTTCAGATGCCGGCGGGTATTCCCGTGGCGACGTTTGCCATCGGCAAGGCCGGCGCCAAAAACGCCGCCCTGTTCGCTGTTTCCCTCCTGGCCCTGGATTCCCGTTCGCAGGCCTCCAGGCTGAAGGCCTTCCGGAAGAAACAGGCGCATGCCATCAGAAAGATAAAGGTTTCTGTGTGATCAAGACAGCCATTTACCCCATTCAGCCGCGCGCGATTGACAACGGTCTGATTATGGAAGCGGCGCGAATCTTAGACAGGGGAGGCCTTGTGGTCTTTCCCACGGAAACCGTTTACGGCATAGGCGCCAATCTCCTGCATAAGGAGGCCATGGAAAGGCTGAATAAACTCAAAAGCCGCGAACAGGCCAAACCTTTCACGATCCATATCAGCGACAGGAACGATGTTGAAAAATACGCGGTCCGCGTCATTCCGCGCGCCTATAAATTGATGAGCCGTTTCTGGCCGGGCCCTGTGACATTTGTTCTGCCGGCCCCTCATGAGAAGACCGTGGGCCTTCGCATGCCCAAGAATGACGTGGCCCTGCGTTTTTTGGCCGGCGTTGATTTTCCCGTTGTGGCGCCTTCGGCCAACCGCGCCGGAGAACCCGCGCCCACAGACGCCCGCGCCGCTTTGGCGAGCCTGGAAGGGGAAGTTGATCTTGTGCTGGACGCCGGCCCCACGGAATATAAAAAAGAATCCAGCGTCGTGGACGCCACGGCGCTTCCTTTCAAGGTCCTGCGCGAAGGCGCCGTCCCGGCGGGAGATATCCTTTCGGTCGCGGGAAAGAAAACGGTTTTGTTTGTTTGCACGGGGAATTCCTGCCGTTCCGTCATGGCGGAATACCTGTTGAAAAAAAAGCTTCTGGATACAGGCCGCCAGGATGTGGATGTCCAGTCCGCCGGGACCTTTGCTTTCCTGGGGATGGCGCCTACGATCGAGACGCTCAGGCTCGTTGAGTCCATCGGGCTAAAGGCGTACGACCACAGGGCGCGAAAGGCGACCTGCGAGTTGGTCCGGCAGGCGGACGTGGTCCTGACCATGGAGCGCAAACATCAGGAAGAACTCATGCGGCAGTATCCCTCCGAAGCCGGCCGCGTGCATGTGTTGGGGGAGTACGCGGGCCTGAGCGCGTTTGAGGCTGAAGTCCAGGACCCCATCGGAGGCACGGAAGAATATTACAGGAGATGTTTCGGTCAAATTTCTCAGATGATCGACAAACTGGGGGGCCTCATATGAAGGAAGGCATCCTGAACGTCAGCCTGGGTTCGGATCACGGCGGCTACCGGCTGAAAGAATACGTCAAGGGCCTGCTGGGGAAAGTCCGCGGTCTGCGCGTTGAAGACTGCGGCACTTTTTCCGAGGAGTCCGTGGATTATCCGGATACGGCCTATCAGGTCGCTGAAGCCGTTTCCAGGGGCCGCGCCGCGCGGGGGATCTTGATCTGCAAGACCGGCATTGGCAATTCTATCGTGGCCAATAAGCTGCCGCGGGTGCGCGCGGCTTTGTGTTATAACGAGAAAGCCGCCCGTCTGTCGCGGCTGCATAATGACGCCAATGTCCTTGTGTTGGGAGCCCTTTTTGTGAATCGCAAGCAGGCCAAACGTATCATCGGGGTGTGGCTGGCCACGGCCTTTGAAGGCGGCCGCCACCAGCGGCGAATCAGAAAAATAGAAAGGATTGAACGATCATGCCTGCCATAAGCTTTCTGAAAAAAACGGATCCGGAAATTTTCCGGGCCATTGCCCGGGAACTGTTTCGCCAGCATCGCAATATCGAGCTGATCGCCAGCGAGAACTTTACTTCCCAGGCCGTGCTGGAAGCGCAAGGGTCGGTCCTGACCAATAAGTACGCCGAAGGGTATCCCGCCGCGCGCTGGTACGGCGGCTGCGAATATGTCGACGAAGCCGAGCGGCTGGCGCGGGAGCGCGCCGTGCAGCTTTTTGGCGCAGAACACGCCAATGTCCAGCCTCATTCCGGAAGCCAGGCCAATATGGCCGTTTATTTCGCGGCCTTGAAACCCGGAGACACCGTCCTGGCCCTGGATCTGGCCTGCGGAGGCCATCTGTCGCACGGACTGGCGGCCAATTTTTCCGGCATGTTTTACAAGATCGTCTCTTACGGGGTGAGCCCGAAGACGGAGATGATCGATTATGACGAAGTGGCGGATCTTGCCCTTCGCCATAAACCGCGCATGATCCTGGCCGGGGCTTCGGCTTATCCGCGGATCCTCGATTTCAAAAGATTTCGCGAGATCGCCGATTCCGTCGGCGCCTATCTTTTTGTGGACATGGCGCATATCGCGGGCCTTGTGGCCGCCGGCCTGCATCCTTCTCCTGTCCCCTACGCGGAATTTGTGACGACAACCACGCACAAGACGCTTCGCGGCCCTCGCGGCGGCCTGATCCTTTGCCGCAAGGAATTCGCTAAAAAGATCGACAGCACCGTTTTTCCGGGAATTCAGGGCGGGCCTTTGATGCATGTGATCGCGGCCAAGGCCGTGGCGCTTAAGGAAGCCCTCAACCCCTCTTTCAAAAAATATCAGCGCAGGATCCTGGATAACGCCAAAACGCTCGCCGCTGTCCTGGCGGGCAAAGGGCTGCGCATTGTTTCCGGAGGCACGGATACACACCTTTTGCTCGTGGACCTGACGCAGCAGGAATTGACCGGAAAAGAGGCCGCGGCCATGCTGGATGCCTCCCGCATTACCGTCAACAAGAACCTGATCCCCTTTGACAAGAAAAGCCCGTTCCAGACGAGCGGTCTGAGGCTTGGGACCCCCGCGGTCACGACCAGGGGCATGGGCCCACGCGAAATGAAGCAGATCGCTTCTATCATCTGCGATGTCATCGCTTCCAAAGGCGAAGCAGGCGCGGCCCTGGCCGCTTCAAAAAAGGTGGAGGCCCTTGTCAGGAAATTTCCGCTGTACAAGCCTTTGTGGAAAGAATTCAAGGGGGCCCTCTGATGTCTAAAAAAGACCTGAGGCCCGGGTGGGATGAATATTTTCTCGGGATCGCCGGGCTCGTGTCCCAGCGCTCGACCTGCCTGCGCCGCAAAGTCGGCGCGCTGGTGGTCAAGGGCAGGCGTATCCTGGCCACAGGATATAATGGAACACCTTCGGGAATCAGACATTGTTCGCAGGCGGGCTGTCTGCGGACAAAAATGAAGATTCCCTCCGGCGAACGTCATGAACTTTGCCGCGGCCTGCACGCCGAACAGAACGTCCTGCTTCAGGCGTCCCTGCACGGCGTTTCCCTGGAGGGCAGCGTTCTTTACGTTACGAATCAGCCTTGTATTATTTGCGCCAAGATGATCATCAACGCCGGCATCAGGGAAGTGGTTATGGCCGGTCATTATCCTGACCATATGGCCATGAGTTTTTTGAAAGAAGCCAAGATCAAGGTCAGAAAAGTCAAAGGAAAGCGGACCGGATAACCTCCTCATTTAAAAACCCCTACGCCGGTGAAACCATTGGAATCGGTGATGGGATTCGGAGAGAATCGACGTGAAGTGTCCTTTTTGCGGTTGCCTGGATGACAAAGTCATTGATTCCCGCGGAAGTTCCGAAGGGAATGCCGTGCGCCGCCGACGCGAATGCGCCAAGTGCGGCCGGCGTTTTACCACCTATGAGGTTGTTGAAGAGACGTCGCTATTGGTGGTCAAGAAAGACGGCCGCAGGGAAGCCTTTGACCGCAAGAAGATCCATAACGGCGTGGTCAGGGCCTGTGAGAAGCGGCCGGTTTCCCTGGAAAAGATCGAGGACCTGGTCTCCTCAATCGAAAGGGAGATCAGCAGGAAATTTGACAGGGAGGTCCGTTCCGCCGAAATCGGAGAGCTGGTCATGGACCGGCTGGCATCTCTGGATGAAGTGGCTTATGTGCGCTTCGCGTCCGTCTACAGGCAGTTTAAAGACGTCAATCAGTTCATGTCCGAACTCAGGGACCTTTTGAAAAAAGCAGGCAAGTAGTCAATCCCTGGTCGATAGAGACCGATGGACGAAGGCACGAGGGACGAAGGCACGAAAAGCAATTAAGAATGAAAAATGAAGAATTAAGAATTGGCTTAGAGTGATGGTGAATGTTGGGTGATATCATGATAGAAATGGAATTGAGCAAGATCATTATTGATGAAAAAAGGCAGGACCAGATCATCGTGCTCAAAGAGAAAAGCGGCAGCAGGATCCTGCCCATTGTCATTGGGTTTCTGGAAGCCAACGCCATCAAGATGAAAATCAGCGGGGTGAAACCGCCGCGTCCTCTGACCCACGACCTTCTGATCAGCGTTATGGAGTCATTGGATTCCCGCGTGGTCAAGGTTGTCATCGATAAGCTGGAAAACAGCACGTTTTTCGCCAAGCTGGTTTTAAAACCGGCCTCAGGCCCGGAGAAAATCGTGGATGCCCGTCCTTCCGACAGCATTGCCCTGGCCGTCAGAATGAAGGCCCCTATCTTTGTGGATGAAGATGTCATCAAGCGGTCCGAGATATTTCATCAGAACTTCTAAAGTTTTTAAAAACCGCCCTATGAGCAAGACTCTCTCCGCCATCTTCCAGCATGAAATTTTCCGTTCCAGGCCTTTCTTAAGCGTTTGCCGCTCGGCAAAATCCGGCGGCAGGGAGGTTTATCTCGTCGGAGGGTTTTTGAGGGACCTTTTGACGGGGCGCAAAAAACCGTCCCTGGACCTTGATTTCGCCGTGGACCGCGGCGCCGTCGATTTCGGCCGCCTCCTGGCCAGGGAGTTGAAGGCAGGTTTCGTGGTCCTGGACAAGGAGAGGGGCTGCTGCCGGCTGGTGCTCAAAGATCAGGCCTGCGGTTTTCCGCTCACCTTTGATTTTGTTGATTTTCGCGGCCGCGATTTCCAGGAGGATTTAAAAAAGAGGGATTTTACGGTCAACACCCTGGCCGTGCGCCTGCCTTTGGAGAAAAAGGAACTCCTGGATTCCCTGGGCGGATTGAAGGACCTGCGCGCGAAAGTCATCCGCCGCGTCTCCCAGGATTCTTTCGATGAGGACCCGCTGCGTATCCTGAGGGCTTATAGTTTGAGCGCCATCCTCGGTTTTAAGATCGAGCCCCGCACGGCGCTCATGGCCCGGCAAAAAAGGGAACAACTCAAAGACGTGGCCGGGGAGCGGCTGCGCGAGGAACTTTTCAAGATTTTCGGCTCCGAAGATTCGTTTTCGGTGGTCCGCAAGCTTGATGCCCAAAAGATCCTTGAATTCGTGATTCCGCAGATCCGTGTCATGCACAACGTCAAGCAGGGCGGATACCATCACCTGGATGTGTGGGGGCATTCCCTGGAGACTTTGCGCAAGCTGGAAGAGCAGCTGGGGCGCATGCAAGGCGAAGGCGACTTGGTGAAATATCTGGACGAACCGATGAGCGCCGACAGGACCCGCCGCCAGCTGATCAAGCTGGCCGCGCTGTTGCATGATATCGGCAAGCCCAAGGCCCATGAGGTGCGCGCCGGAAAGACCATGTTTCATGGGCACGAACGCATCGGCCGCATCATCTCCGACGCTGTTTCCGAGAAGCTCAGGCTTTCGACGAAGGAACGCTTCGCGCTGGACACGATCATCTTCTGGCATCTGCGGCCAGGCTATCTGGCCGATAACGCGGTTTTGACCAAGCGCGCGGTGCATCGGTTTTTTCGTGACACCAAAGACGAGGCTGTCAGCGTGCTTCTGGTTTCCATCGCGGACCAGAGGGCCACGCGCGGGCCCCTGGCCACGGCGGAAAGCCGGCTGAGGCATGAGCGCGTTTCTTTTTCCCTGATCAAGGAGTACTTTTCCTCGTTAAAGGAAGAGCCGTTTGTCAGGCTGGTGAATGGGACCGATCTTATCAAAAAGCTGAAATTAAAACCCGGGCCCTTGTTTTCGGTGATCCTGGATATTGTGGAGGACGCGCAGGTTGAAGGGAAGGTCAGGACCAAGGCCCAGGCCCTGGCCCTGGCCGCGAAGGCGGCGAAAGAAAAGGCGGGCCAAAACCTTCCTGGGAAAAAAACAAAAAAAGGAAAACCGTGAATATCAGGGGAACACAAATCCGCCTGTTCAAAAAACTGCCTGTTTCCATCCGTCCCGACGTCATGATCGTCTCCGGACAAAAGGAAGGTGTTTATCCGAAGGCGCGCGGCCTTATTGTTTGGCCCCTGGATGAAGACCGCGCAGCGACCGAGGGGCAGCTGCGTTTGGCCTATGCCGCCGTATTTTCGCGATGCCGCAACACGCAGGGGTTGTCGATAGCCCTGCCGGTCTTTTCCGCAGGCCTTAAACCTTCCCTGGCCGCGCGTGTCGCGGCCCAGGAACTTTTTCGTTTTCTGCGCCTGTTGCCGCCGCGAAAATTGCCGGCCAGCGTCCTCCTGACAGCGGGCTCAAAAGGCGGGGGTTTTCAGGCGTTAAGCAAAACGGTGGACGGTTACCTGGGCCATATCGAAAAAAATCTGGCCTGGGGGCCTTTTGTGACCGTGGACGCGATCATCAGGGTCCGCGGCGGAATTGTCCTCATCAAGCGAAAGAACCCGCCAATGGGCTGGGCCCTTCCTGGAGGATTTGTGGATTATGGGGAGACGCTGGAAGAGGCTGCCGCGCGCGAGGCCCTGGAAGAAACGGGATTGAAGGTAACGGGTTTGCGGCAGATGCACACCTATTCCTCTCCCTTGAGAGATCCCCGTTTTCAGACGATCACGACTGTTTTTACCTGCCGGGCTGAAGGGAGGCCGAAATCCGCCTCTGACGCCGCGGACGCCGGTATTTTTTCGCCTCAACAGTGGAAAAAACTGGAAATGGCGTTTGATCACAGGCAGGTGCTTGAGGATTATTTGAGGATTTGTAAAGGCAGGCGGTAATAACAGGAATTAAAAATGAAGAATTGGTCGGCTAAGAGCGAAGGGCATAGGGCAAAAACAATTTAGGAGTTAGGGACTAGGGTTCAGGGACTAGCCCCTAGCACCTAAATCATTCTTAATTCTTCATTTTTCATTCTTAATTGCTTTTCGTCCCTCGTGTCTTCGTCTAGAATCCCTCTTTCCAGATATCTTTCTTTTCCGGCGCGCCCACCTGCTTGATGTTTTCCTGTTCCGCCGCGATTTTCTCGTCGATCTCTTTTTCTTTCCAGAGGGTGTAAACCATGATGAAGGCGACGAGCCCCAGGACAATCCAGATTCCGTAATTCGCGATTTCTTCCAGCAGCCTGTCCACAAGTTTCATCTGTTTCTTGCGGTCAACGACGGCCGCGGCCTTGGCATTGAGCATGGCCTGGTATTTGGATTCGTAATTCGGAACGCTGATCTTGGGTTTTTTGATATCCGACGGGCTCTTTAATGAGGTGGCCGAAGGGCCGATCAGGGGAAGACCGGGTGATTCGGAAACATCAGGCACGGACGGCGAGGGAGCGACGGTTTTGGGCTGTCCCCAGGCATTCGACAGGGTGGTCTGTTGAGGGGTTTCCGGCAGGGAAGACTGGATCTCGGGTGTTTTGATCTGGGGAATGGAAGGCGCGGGTGTCGGGTTGGCAGGAAAGCCCAGCTGTTCCCGCTCGTTCCTGAAATCGTTGAATTTTTGGGCCTGTGCCGCTGCGGGCGCCAGACAAAGCGCCCATAAGCATGCCAGAGCCGCCATTCTTTTTTTCCCCATCACACACCCCTCCTCGACGAACATATAGAGTCTATCACACTTTTGTCATTGTGCCAATTGCCTTGTGTGGGCGAGGAGTTCGAGGAATTCCTGACGCGATCGGATCGTGTTGACGCGTTGGCGCACTGTCCGCACAAATCGCTTGCCTTTGAGGTACCATCCGATGAATTTGCGCATGAGAGCCACCGCGTTTTTTTCTCCGTGTTCGGCGATCATGAGTTCCAGGTGCTGTTGCATGACGCTTAAGATCTCTTCCAGATCAGGCTGCGCGCCGAGAGTCCCGCGCCGGAAGTAATCCTCGATCTGACGGAAGATCCAGGGATTGCCCAGACAGCCCCGGGCGACCAGGACTCCGTCGCAACCGGTTTCATCGAGCATCTTGCGCGCGGCCAAAGGCGACCAGATATCGCCGCTGGCCACGACCGGGATTTGGACGCTTTTTTTGACCCTGGCGATAACCGAATAATCCACGGTCCCCTTGTAGAATTGCTGGCGGTCCCTGCCATGGATGAAGACAGCTTTGACCCCGGCGTCCTGCGCGGCGAGGGCCGCGTCCGCGGCATTGCGGCTTTCAGCGTCCCAACCGCTGCGGATCTTGACGGTCACGGGTTTTTTCGCGTGGCGGACCATGCCTTTGAGGATATGGGAAAATCTGGGTAAGTCTTTTAAGAGGGCGGCGCCTTCGTTGCGTCGGCAGACCTTACGCACGGGGCAGGCGGCGTTGAAGTCCAGAAGGTCGAAGGGGTAGGAGGACAGGATGTCCATGGCTTTCAGCAGATAGGGGAGTTCGGCGCCAAGAAGCTGGATGCCGATCGGTTTGTCCAGAGGGTCGGTCTCGAGCATTTTGCGCGTCTTTTTGTTCTTATGGGAAATGGCCCGCGCGTTGATCATTTCCACAAAGGTAAAAGAGGCGCCGAATTGACGGCATAACAGGCGGAAGGAAGAGTCTGTGATCCCGGCCAAAGGGGCCAGCAGAACATTGGAATGAAGGGTCAGGTCGCCGATTTTCAGCATGGGGGCTATTGTATCAGGTTTTCAAACGACCTGCCAGCGGGAACCGAGGGACGAAGGACGAAGAACAATTAAGAATGAAGAATGAAGAATTAAGAATTGGCTTATAGCTTATGGCAAATGGCTTATAGCAAAAGCAGAAGACAGAAGTCGGAAATCGGAAATCAGAAGTCCGAAATCAGAGAGCTAAATCCGAAATCCGAAGTCAGAAGACCGAAGGACGAAGAACAATTAAAAATTAAGAATGATTCAGGTGCTAGGTTCTAGGTGTTAGGGGCTAGTCCCTGAACCCTAGTCCCTAACTCCTAAAAAGTTTTTGCCCTATGCCCTTCGCTCTTAGCCATAACCATTCGTCATATGCTATATGCCATAAGCTAAAAGGCCTGAGGCCTGATCGTGCCTGCCACCCGTCGTTGACAAAGCCCTGGGCCTGTGGTAGATTATAGCCCATGATGAAGAGGTTGTTGACCGCCATTTTCGCGGTTTTCCTTTTTTCCCAAACTGCTTTCGGCTATTGGATTTGGACGCCAGAATCAAAGAAATGGACCAATCCAAAAAACGCGCCTAAAGAGAGCCCCCAGGAACAATTAAGGTTCGCCCTGGGCTATTTTGAGATCAAGGATTACGAAACCGCCTACAACGAGTTTAAAAAGCTCGTGAAGTATTACCCCGATGCCCTGGAAGCCCCGGAAGCCCAGTATTATATGGGCCGCTCCCTGGAGGAGATGGGCAAGCTTTATGAGGCTTTTCAGGCCTACCAGAAAGTCATCGACAAATATCCCTTCACCGAAAGAACGGATGATATCCTCCAGCAGGAGTATATCGTCGCGCAAAAACTCCTGGACTTCCGCCAGAATGTCATCGGTTTTAATTTCACCGGAGAGAACGCGGCCCTGGAAATTTTCCGCAAGGTGATCGAGAATGCCCCTTACGGGAAATTCGCCTCCGCGAGCCAATACAAGATCGGCTTGACGCTCAAGGCCAAGGGGGATTTCACCGAGGCCACCCAGGAGTTCCAGAAGGTCCTGGATAATTATCCGGCCACCGAATGGGCCGAACCCGCGAAGTTCCAGATCGCCATCTGCGCGGCGCGCTCTTCTTTGGACGCCTCTTATGACCAGACCATGACGCAGGAGGCCGTCGAAAAATTCCAGACATTCCTGGCCACCCATCCGGATGCCGAGCTTTCCGAACAGGCGGCCTTAAGGATCGACGAGCTCAGAGACAAGGAGGCGCAGTCCAACTATGAGGTGGGGCGGTTCTATGAGAAACAGCGGGCCCCGGAGAGCGCCAAGATCTATTACCAATTCGTTCTTAAAAATTTCCCGCGCTCGGTCTGGGGCGAAAAATCCCTGGAACGGATGCAGGCTTTGGAGGGGCAAAATCCATGAAGCGCCTGATGTGTTCGGCCCTCGCGGGCCTGTTTCTGTCCGTCTTGTTCGCCGGCTGCGGTTATACCACGCGCGGCGGTTTCGTCAACCAAACCGGCTACAAGACCATTTACGTGGAACCCTTTGTCAACAAGATCAATACCACGTCCGAATATTCCGAGGGCTCGCGCTTCAAATCCTATTTCCCTCTGCTGGAGAGCACCATTTCCAATATTGTCGTTGAACGCTTCAATTTTGACGGCAGCCTCCGCACGGCCCAGCGGGAAAAGGCGGACCTCGTCCTGACAGGAGATCTGATCAATTACCGCCGCGACAGCCTGCGGACCTCGGATGACAATCCCGAGGAGTTCCGCGTGACCCTGTTCGTCAATATCAAGCTCACCGACAACAAGACCGGAAAGGTGCTCTGGCAGAAAGACGGATTTGCCGGAGATACGACCTATTTTGTGACCGGGGCCCTCGCCAAGACGGAATCCCAGGCGATCAGGGATGCCGCCGTAGACCTTGCCCGCAGGATCGTGGAGACCACGGTTGAGGCATGGTAGAGCCTTCTGCCTATTTATTTCTGGGCAGCGACGAATTCGGGAAGCACCAGAAACTTGAGCTTCTCTCCCGGGATTTATTTCCCTCTGACCTCAAGGAATTGAATTACACCCTTCTTTATGGCGACGACAGGAACGTGTCGGCCGCCGTCCTCCAGGAAACCCTGCGCATGATGCCGACGGAAGGCGCCCGCAAACGCGTGGTTGTGGTCCGGCTGGCCCATTGCCTGCAAAAATCCGCCCAGGAAGCCCTGATAAAAATATGCCGGACAGGCGCGCCCGGAACATTGCTGGTCATCGATATCCCTCAGGCCCGGGGCCACGAAGTTCTGGTCAGGGCCCTGGAGGCCGCCGGGGTCAAGAGTGTAAGTTTTAAGGAAGCCGCCCCCTTGAATGTGTTTGATCTGGGGCGAGCGATCGCCGAGCAGAAGCCTGAGAGGTCTTTGAAGATCCTTTCAGGCCTTTTGCAATCCAGGGAGCGTCCGGAGAAGGTACTGGGAGGCCTTTTCTGGCAGTGGGAGAAGTTCGGGGTTGAGAAAAAAATCGCCCCGGACACGTATGCCCGGGGCGTCAAACTTATGTGCGAGGCGGACAGAAGGTTGAAGTCTTCAGCCTCTGCCTACGCTCGCGAACATGTCATTCTTGAAAGTCTGGTGATCAAGCTTTCGCTTTTGAAATCATCACGCTAAGCGAAGACTTGCGTCTGGCGGCCGTATTCTTGTGCAGAAGCCCTTTGCAGACAGCCCTGTCGAGTTTCGCGAAAACGACTCTCAGCTGTGTTTTGGCTTCGTCGGTCTTTCCCTGGCTGATCAGGGAGCGCAGACCCTTAAGCTCTTTCTTGAGCTCGGCTTTTCTGTTGGCGTTTGCCTTAGCCTTGGTTTTATCGACCCTCAGCCTTTTTAATGCGCATCGTCTTTGTGGCATAAGTGGGACTCCTTTCGAATGCAGTTTTATAGCACATAAGAAAGGCCTTGTCAAGTATCAGGTACAGGCGAGAGTTGCCGGCTTATGGCTAAGAGCGAAGAGCATTGCATTCGACCTTCGGTCTTCTGACTTCGGACTTCGGATTTCAGCTCTCTGATTTCGGACTTCAGACTTCCGAATTCCGATTTCAGAATTCTGACTTTGTTTTTGCTATAAGCTATTCGCTATTCGCCATACGCTATATGCCATACGCCATAATATGAACCCACATAAAACGATCTTTAAATCAGCCGCGGCGATCAGTTTTATGGTGATCCTGTCCCGGTTAACGGGGTTTGTGAGGGATGTCCTGATCGCCGGTATTTTCGGGACCGGTCCGGCGGCCCAGGCTTTTTTTGTCGCCTCGCGCATCCCTAATATTTTCAGGGATATCGTGGGAGAAGGCGCGGCCAACGCGGCGTTCGTCCCGGTTTTCTGCGAGTATCTGGTTTCCAGGCCCAGGCAGCAGTTCCTGAAACTGGTCAACGGTCTTTTTCTGATCGTGGCCGCCGTCGCTTTGGCCCTTGCCCTGGCCGGCATCCTCCTGGCCGGCCCGCTCGTGAAACTGATCGCGCCGGGTTTTCTGATCGACCCTGAAAAACTGCGCATGGCCGTCCATCTGACGCGCATCATTTTTCCTTACCTGTTTTTGGCCGCCGTCTCGGCGTTCCTTATGGCTATGGCTAACTCTTTGAAATCTTTCGCCTTGCCCGCGTCGTCGTCCGCTGTTTTTAACTGTGTTATGATATCCGCCCTGGCGTTGTTGATCCGGCCGGCAGGCCCTTCGGGCATTTATCTTCTGGGTTGGGCCGTGCTGGCGGCGGGAGTTTTCCAGGTCTTGATCCAGCTGCCGGTCCTGGTCCGCAACCATATCCGCTTCGAGAAAGACGCCTGGACGCTGAAGGGTTTGCGGCAGGAGGGTATTGCTCAGATCGGCCGGCTTATCGCCCCGCGCCTTGTGGGAACGAGCATTTATCAGTTGAATGTTTTCGTGGACACGATCTTCGCCTCCCTTTCTTTTTATGTGGGGGAAGGGGCCATCGCCGCCATCTATTACGCCAACAGGATCATCCAGTTCCCGTTTGGCGTTATCGGCCTGGCTTTGTCCAACGCGGCTTTGCCGCAGATGGCATCGGCGTCAAGCAGGAAGGACATGGAAGGATTAAACAAGTCCCTGGTATTTTGTCTCAAGGGGCTTTTTATCGCCATGTTACCGGTGATGACCGGTATCCTTGTGTTCGCCGGGCCGCTGGTCCAGGTGATCTTTCAGCGCGGAAGCTTCGGTTCTTATTCGACGGCGATCACGGCGGTGGCGGTTTTTTTCTACGCCCTGGGCCTGTTGTCGTATTCCGGCGTCCGGTTTTTGTCGCACGCGTTTTACGCGCTCCAGGATACCAGGACCCCCGTTAAAACGGCCGGTCTGTCGCTGGCCCTGAATATCATTTTGAACCTGGTATTTGTTTTTGTGTTCGGCTTAGGGATCGCGGGATTGGCTTTGGCGAGCGCGCTTTCGGCAACCGCCAATTTTTGCCTGCTCTACAGCCGGTTGAAAACCAGGACCGGATTCGGTTTGCGCGCCGCCATGGAAGAATGCGCCGTAGGAGTCCTGGCGTCCTCGGCCGCGGCGGCCGGCGCCGCCTGGGCGGCCTGGCAGGCGTGGTTTTCTTTACAACCGTCTTTTTTGGGCCTCTGTCTTTGCCTCCTTCTGGCCGCCATTGTTTACGCGTGCGTCCTTTTGTCCCTGGGGGTGCGGGAGGCCCGGGAGTTGTTGTTGTGGTTGATAAGACGAAAATAAAGGATTTTCCCGATTCCCCCGGCGTCTACCTGATGACAGACGACCAGGGAGAGATCATTTATGTGGGCAAGGCCCGCTCTTTGAAAAAGAGAGTCGCGTCTTATTTTTTTCCCCAGGAGCATTCCTTGAAGACCGGGGTGTTGATGTCCTACGTGCGGGACATCTCTTTTGAAGAGCTTCCCGGCGAACATGAGGCGCTGTTGCGCGAATCGGAGCTGATCAAAAAACATCAGCCGCGTTTTAATATCAGCCTCAAAGACGACAAAAGTTATCCCTACATCATCGTCACGCATGAGGATTTTCCCCGCGTTTTTATCGGAAGGCGCCGCAAGAACGTCGCGCAGGACGCGGATTTTTTCGGGCCTTACACGAACGCCCGGCTTTTGCGCCGCGCGCTCAAGATCCTGCGCCGCAGTTTTCCTTTTTGCAGCTGCCGCAGGTTTCCGAAAAAGCCGTGTCTGAATTTTGATCTCGGCCTTTGCCCCGGCCCCTGTCAGGGGAAGATCAGCCGCAGGCGTTATCTGGGGATAATCCGGCGCCTGGAGGATTTTCTGACCAGAAAGGACGCGGATTTGATCGAGGACCTTTCGCGGCGTCTGCAAAAACTTGTGCGCGCGGAACGTTTTGAGGAGGCGGCCAGGGAGCGCGATCAGCTGGAGGCTTTGAGCATGCTGTCCGCTTTGAAAAAAAGCCCGGCCGAGACGATGCGCGAGCTGGATGACTGGGAAAAAATAGGGTTGAAAAGAGAGCCGCGCAGGATTGAGGCCTTTGATATCTCCAATCTCGGAGGGCAGGAATCCGTCGGGTCGATGGTTTCTTTTTGGGAGGGAGAGCCTGACAAAGACAATTATCGCCGTTTTCGTATCCGAACCGTGGGCGGCATCGATGACTACGCGATGATCCGTGAAGTCGTGGGACGGCGTTACCGCCGCCTCCTGGAGGAGCGCGCGCGGATGCCTGATCTGGTCCTAATCGACGGCGGAGCGGGCCATCTGGCCGCGGCCAGGGAAGTCCTTTCCTCGCTGGGGGTATCTGTTCCGCTCGTCGCCATCGCCAAAGAAGAGGAATTGATCTATACGGGAAAACGAAAAATGCCGGTCAGGCTGGAGAGTTCCAGTTCCGCCCTGCGGATGATCCAGGCCGCCCGGAATGAGGCGCATCGCTTCGCGGTTAAATATCACCACCTGTTGAGGGACAAGAAAACATTCGGTTGAATCAATATCCGCTTGTTTGAGAGGGATTTAAATATGGTGCACAAATTGACTGATTTTGAGAAGGCTGTTTACGCGGCGGTCCTGACGATCCCCCCTGGGGAAACAAGGTCTTACGCCTGGGTCGCAAGAGCTATCCACAGGCCGAAAAGCTGCCGCGCGGTGGGCAATGCCCTGAATAAAAATCCTTACGCGCCTTTCGTGCCCTGTCACAGGGTCATTGCTTCGAATGGTTCGCTGGGGGGTTTTAATGGCGGCCTCCATAAAAAGGCAAGGCTTCTGGAGCGGGAAAGGGCATTCAGGTGCTAGGTTCTAGGTGCTATGGGGGGCAGGACACAGTCCATAGTCCACGGTCGATGGTCCATAGTTAACGTGAGGACGTGAGGACGTAGGACGCACGAAAGACGAAAACACGAAGGCACGAAAAACAATTAAGAATGAAAAATGAAGAATTAAGAATTGGCTTAGAGCGTATGGCATATAGCTTATGGCAAAAACAAAGTCAGAATTCTGAAATCGGATGTCGGAAATCTGATGTCTGACTAAACAGCTAAGCAGCTACTGATATACTGCTTTCTGTTGCTTGCCGCTGTTTTTAAAAGGAGGTTTCATGAACATCAGGGAAGTCCTGAAGGTGGTTTGCGAACGGGACGCTTCGGATCTTTTTTTAAAAGTCGATAACGTTCCGTATCTGCGCGTCTATGGAGAGCTGGTGCCTTTGCCGGACTTTCCGACCTTGACAGCCTCGGACCTGCGGGCCTGTGTCGCTGAGATTTCGGATGATCTGCACAAGAAGATGTTTGAGAATGCCCTGGATACGGATTACGCCATGAATGTCGAAGGGCTGGACCGTTTTCGCGTGAGCATCTTCATGCAGAGGGGCGTGCCTTCCATCGTCATGCGGCGCATCAAAAAGGCGGTCGCTGATTTTCGCGCGCTGAATCTCCCTGAACAGGTCCTGGCCAGCCTCTGCCAGGAAAGGCGCGGCCTTATTCTTTTGACAGGCCCCGCCGGCCACGGCAAATCCACGACGATTGCCAGCATGGTCGAATATATGAATACGACCCAGTCCCGTCATATCCTGACGGTGGAAGATCCGATCGAATTCACGTTCACGGACAAAAAAAGCGTCATCAACCAGAGAGAGCTGGGCCTGGATGTTTCCTCTTATCCGGTGGCTTTAAAGCAGGTGACATTGCAGAGCCCGGACGTGATCTTTATCGGCACCATCAGGGACCTGGATACGATGTCCGCCGCGCTCATTGCCGCGGAAATGGGAATCCTGGTCTTGAGCACCGTCCATACCGTCAACGCGGCGCAGACGGCCCAGCGTATCCTGAATTTCTTTCCTCCTCACCAGCACGCGGAAATCCGCATGCAGTTGTCTTTTTTGCTCAAAGGCGTGGTTTCCCTCAGGCTTGTTCCCAATGCCTCGGGCTCCGGCCGCGTCCCGGCCTGTGAGGCGATGGTCCTGACGCCCACGATCAGCCGTCTTTTGCGCGAAGGGGCTTTTTCGGATATCCCGCGGTTCCTGGAAGAGGGCAGCCTGTTCGGCATGGAAAGCTTTAAGCAGAGCCTGGCCAAGCTTGTCAAGGCCCGAAAAATATCCCCGGAAGAGGCGTATAAATATGCCGACAGCAGGGAGGACCTGGAGCTGGAAATAAAAGGTATTAAGAGGTTGATGTAGGACTGCAGTTGCGTTAAAATAGCATATTAAAAAATGGGGCGCAAAAATCTTTTTTTGTTCATAAAAATGAACGGTTGCGGGTGACGAAATGCGCGATGAGATCGCCAGGAAAATAACGGATGCCCAGGCCATGCTGGAACGACTCCGGGGGTATCTTTGACATCGATCAAACAGACCGCCAGATTGCCGGTTTACAGGGGGAGATGTCCGTTGAAAATTTCTGGCAAAACCCTCAGGCCGCCAACCAGATCGTCCGCAAGCTCAAACTTTTAAAGACCATTTCGGAATCCTGGCACAGGCATGATCATCGTATCCGGGAGATTGCCGAATTTTTTCATATTTCCGAAGGCGAGGGCGAGGATTTTCTGTCTCATCTCAACGCCGATCTGGACCAGCTGAAAGAGGAGCTTGGCCGGCTGGAATTCTTCACGCTCTTTGACGGCGAGTATGACAGGAACAACGCCATCATGAGCATTAACGCGGGCGCAGGAGGCACGGAATCCTGCGACTGGGTTTCGATGCTTTTGCGCATGTATACGCGCTGGGCCCAGGCGCGCGGTTTTGAGGTCACGGTCACCGATATTCTTTCCGGCGAAGAGGCCGGGGTCAAGAACGTCACTATGATCATCCGCGGGGAATACGCCTACGGATACCTTCGGTCCGAAGCCGGTGTCCACCGGCTGGTCAGGATCTCGCCGTTTGACGCCAACAAAAGGCGCCATACCTCTTTTGCCTCCGTGGATATCATTCCGGAATACGAAGGAGACGTGGAGGTCGATATCCGGCCGGAAGACCTGCGGGTGGATGTCTATCGCGCCGGAGGCAAAGGCGGCCAGCATGTCAATACGACGGATTCAGCCGTGCGCATCACGCATCTTCCGACGGGTCTTGTCTCGCAATGCCAGAACGAACGCTCCCAGCATCAGAACAAGCAGGTGGCGCTGGGCATCCTGAAATCCAGGCTTTATGAGCTCAAGCTCCGCGAGCAGGCCGAAAAACGCTCCCGGGAACAGCCGCAAAAACAGAAGATCGAATGGGGTTCGCAGATCCGCTCGTATGTCCTGCATCCCTACAATCTGGTCAAGGACCACAGGACGGATTTCGAGACCGGGGATTCCAACGGGGTCCTGGACGGTAAGCTGGACGGTTTTATCGAAGCTTTTTTAAGGGAGAAGAAGGCAAAACGTGATTGATTTTATCTTATCGAAGATCGTCGGGACGCAGAACGACAGGACTTTGAAGTCCCTCAAGGCGGCCGTGGAGAAGATCAACAGCCTGGAGCCGGGGATCAAGGCCCTCCCGGACGCCGCCCTGCGCGCCAAAACCGGCGAGTTGAAAGAGCGCCTCGCCGCCCGCCTGAAGCAGCAAGGCTACGAAGAAGCGGAAACGGAGCTTAAGAAAAAGATCCGCAGGCAGGCGCTGGATGAGCTCCTGCCGGAGGCCTTTGCTGTTGTCCGTGAGGCGTCCGTGCGCGCGATCGGCCTTCGCCATTTCGATGTCCAGATGGTCGGCGGCATGGTGCTTCATCAGGGCGGTATCGCGGAAATGGCGACCGGCGAAGGCAAGACGCTGGTGGCGACCCTTCCGGTTTATCTGAATGCCCTCCCCGGATTGGGCGTGCATGTTGTGACCGTTAACGATTACCTGGCGCGCAGAGACCGCGAGTGGATGGGCCCGATCTATGAATTCCTGGGTTTGACGATCGGCGTCATCCAGCATGACCAGGGATTCGACGAAAAAAGGCACGCCTATGGCTGCGACATCACCTACGGCACCAACAACGAATTCGGATTTGATTACCTGCGCGACAATATGGTCACGCACCCTTCCCAGATGGTGCAGAGGCCGCTGCATTACGCGATCGTCGATGAAGTCGATTCCATCCTTATCGACGAGGCCCGCACCCCCTTGATCATTTCAGGGCCCACGGACGACTCCGTCGATAAATATTACATCATCAACCGCATCATTCCGAAACTCAGGCGCCGGCTCATCCTGGAGAAGGACGAGATCGAGGCCAAATACAAGGGCGAGGACCTGACCGCCGGATATGACGCCGTGGTCGACGAGAAGAACCATACGGTTAATCTCACCGAAGAGGGCATGGCCAAATGCGAAGAGCTTCTGGGTGTCAAGAGCCTCTATGACGATCTTTCGGGCGAATGGGCGCACCATATCACGCAGGCCATCAAGGCGCACGACCTTTTCAGGCGCGACGTCGAGTATGTCGTCAAGGACGGCAAGGTCATTATCGTCGATGAATTTACCGGGCGCCTCATGCCGGGGCGCCGCTGGTCCGACGGCATGCATCAAGCCGTGGAGGCCAAGGAGAACCTGCGCATTGAGCGCGAAAACCAGACCCTGGCCACTGTGACCCTGCAGAATTATTTCAGGATTTACGACAAGCTGGCCGGCATGACCGGAACGGCGTTCACGGAGGCCAATGAGTTCAAGCAGATCTATAAACTCGACGTCGTGGTCATTCCCACCAACAGGTCTCTGGCCAGGACGAATTATCCCGACGCGGTGTTTCGCAGCGCGCGCGAGAAGTTCAACGCGGTGCTCGAAGACATCAAGTCCTGCCACGCCAAGGGGCAGCCTGTCCTGGTGGGGACCATCTCGATTGAAAAATCCGAGATGCTTGCCGCCATGCTTAAGAAAAACGGCATCCCGCACAGCGTCTTAAACGCCAAATATCATGAGATGGAAGCGCAGATCGTGGCCCAGGCCGGCCGCTATAAGGCCGTGACCATCGCCACCAACATGGCCGGACGGGGAACGGATATCCTGCTGGGAGGCAATCCGCAGTCCATGGCCAAGAATATCCTCGGCGCCAAAAAACTGGAGCCGGGCACGCCGGAGTATGAGGAGGAATACGGCGCGGTCTATGAAAAACTGAAAGAAGAAGCGAAGCGCGAACACGACCAGGTGGCAGCCGTCGGAGGCCTTCATGTCATCGGCACGGAACGCCATGAGGCCCGCCGCATCGATAACCAGCTGCGCGGCCGGTCCGGCCGGCAGGGCGACCCGGGTTCCTCCCGTTTTTACGTGTCTTTTCAGGACGATCTTATGCGCATGTTCGGTTCGGACCGGCTCATCGCCATTATGGACAGGCTTGGTGTGGAAGAGGGCATGGTCATCGAGAATACGTTCGTCACGCGCCGCATTGAGGACGCGCAGAGGAGGGTGGAGGCTTACAATTTTGAGATCCGTAAGCATCTTCTGGAATATGACGACGTGATGAACAAGCAGAGAGAGGTTGTCTATGGGGAGAGGCGCCTTATTTTGCGCGGTTCCGCCGAAGAGCTCGGGGAATTTCTGTTCGAGATGATCGGCGATGTCCTTCAGAGGAATGTCCTTTTGTATTGTCCGGAAGGCGCCATGCCGCAGGACTGGAACTGGGCTGGGCTTGAGGCGTGGCTCAAACAGAAATTCGGCGTCGCTTTCCCTCTGGATCAGGAGCGCCTGATGGCCTTGAACGCCCAGGCCATCGCCGAAGAACTCGGCGAGATGGCGAAAGCGGCCTGGGAGAAAAAGGCGGCGGACGCCGGGCGAGACGCCCTGGAACAGATGCAGCGCATGGTCACGCTTCACGTTATTGACAGCCGCTGGAAGGAGCACCTCTACGGCATGGATTGTCTGAAGGAAGGCATCGGCCTGAGGGCTTACGGCGCGCGCGATCCTTTGATCGAATACCAGAGAGAAGCCTACAATATGTTCGTGGAGATGATGGAGCGCATCAAGGACGAAGTCGTTGAACTGGTCTTCCGCATGCAGATCATTGAGCAGAAGGAGGTCAGGGGCGTTTTTACTTCCCTGCCGCAGAAGACCGAACACAAGGAGTTCAGCGGTCTTTCTCCCCAGGCGCGGCGTCAGGCGGAGGCCGAAGCGCCGACCTCGGAGGAAGAGCCCGGGGCTTCAGCTGTCCTGAAGCCGGAACCCGTGCGCGTGGAAGGCCCAAAGGTCGGCCGTAACGACCCCTGCCCGTGCGGCAGCGGAAAAAAATACAAGAAATGCTGCGGCCAGAACGCGTAACGAAAGGAAGTTTTGTTTCTTTTTAATTTTAAATTTTTGAAAAACAGGCCGGGCGTCCCCTCTGCCCTTATCCCATGGCTCGCCCTGGTGAGCGTTCTCCTGCTGCGTTTATCTTTCCCAAGGGCCGGGTTTTGGCCCTTGGCCTGGTTCGCTTTCCTGCCGTTGTTTTTGGCTCTTGAAAAAACAGATACCGCCAAAACCCTGGGCGTCAGTTTTGCCGCGGGCTTTGTCTTTTATATTTCTCTGCTTTTCTGGCTGATCCACGTGACCATTCCGGGCATGGCCGTCCTGTCGTTTTATTTAGCTTTGTATTTCGCGGTTTTCGGGCTGGGTTGGAATTACGCCCGCGCCCATTTGTCTTACGGGGCCAGACTCGTCTTTTCGCCCTGTTTATGGGTGCTTCTGGAATATATCCGTTCCCACCTGTTCACAGGCTTCCCATGGGGCTTGCTGGCCTATACCCAAACCCCCTGTATTCCCGCCCTGCAGGGCGCCGATCTCGTCGGGAGCTGGGGATTGTCGTTTGTGATCGTGTTCGTGAACGTTTTTTTATTCGAGGTTCTTTTTCCCAAAATGGGAGAGCGGCGTTCGCGTTTGGCACACGCGGCGCCCCTGTGTCTGATCGCGCTCTGGTTTCTTTACGGGGCCTGGCGCGCGTGGGAAAAGCCCCGGGAACAATGCTTTTTGAAAGTGGCTGTCGTGCAGGGAAACATCCCCCAGGAGATCAAGTGGGCGCCGCGTTTCCGGGAAGGCATTTTCCGCAAACACGTCCTGTTGAGCGAGATCAGCCTTTTGAAACACGAACCCGACCTGATCGTCTGGCCGGAAACGTCTTTTACGGAATATCTGGAATTGGGTGAGAATGACGGGGAACTCGCCGATCTGGCCCGGCGGCTCAAGACGCCGCTTTTGATCGGCTCCATCCGTTTTGACGAGGGCCGTTATTTCAACAGCGCCCTTCTCTATGATTCAGCCGGTGAAATGCGGACGCTCTATAACAAACTGCATCTGGTCCCCTTCGGGGAATATATCCCGGGCCGCAAATTTTTGCCGTTTGTCGAAAGCGTCCTGCCTATCGAGGATTTTACCCCCGGCAGCGACGCGACCCTGTTTTCGCTGCCCAGCAGGACTTGTCTGAAGGATTTGCGTTTCGGGGTTCTGGTCTGTTTTGAGGATATTTTTCCGGAACTCGCGCGCGCCTTTGTCTTAAAAGGCGCGGATTTCCTGGTGAACATGACCAATGACGGATGGTTCGGTGACACATCGAGTCCGTTTCAGCATATGCAGGCTTCGGTTTTGAGGGCGGTTGAGAACAGGGTTTACGTGGTGCGCAGCGCCAACACGGGGGTTTCCTGCGTGATCGACGACGCGGGGCGCGTGGTTTCCCTGGTCGATGAGGCGGGCCGCCGGACGTTTGTGAAGGGGGAGGCTTGCGGTTTTGTCGCGCCGACCCCGCGCTCAGCCCTCTATACCGTGATCGGCGATTTGTTCATTCCCTTTGCCTGCGCCGGTATTTTTGGTATGATAGGGGCACGGAGGAGGAGACCTTGAGGGGGAAGTCAAGGGTTACAATCGGGATCCTGGCTGTCGCCATGTGTTTTCAGTCGGCCGCGTTCGCGGCAAAGGCCGACCCTGAGAGCGCGCGACGTCAACTCGCCCTGCACTATTTCCGCGGTGTGATCAATTTTGAAGCCGGCCGTTATCAGGAGGCCATGGATGAGTTCAGGGCCGTGGCCGACGTCGATCCCTATTATAAGGACACGCAGAAGTATATCTCCCGGCTTGACCGCTACCGCGCAGAGCTCCTGGACCCCAAAGACGGCCGGGACTACGACACCAAGGGCGTGGACCTCTATTTTCTGGGAAAACATTATTACGAAAAAGGGGATTATGACAGGGCCATGGAGGCCTTCAAGGCCATCCTGGACAAGGCCCCCGGGGATAAATTCGCTTTGTATTACAAACAGCTGATCGAGGCCGCAAGCCCGAAATACAAGAGGGTGGCGGGCGTTGCTCCGAAGAGCGAGGCCGATGAAATCGCGGTCCTGCAGAAAGAGGTCAGCTATATCAAGGAAGATGTCGACGACAAAGAGGATTCCGAGGCCTTTCTGCAGGAGAGGGCCCAGGCGCGGGCTGAGCGCGACGAGATCATCCGCAGCAAAGAGCGTCAGCTGGACAGGCAGGAGGATATCCTTGAAGAGGAGCGTAAGGATTATCTGGCGCAGGCAAGCCTGGCCAAGCGCGCCGAAAAGGTGGCCAAGGAATCCGAAAAATGGCGCCGCATGAAGGAGAAGCTTTCTTCCCGTCAGCCCGGCATACCTGCCGACCTGACGGAATTTCCCGCGTATCAGAACAATGGGGAAAAATACTACAAAAGCATGAAAGAGTCCCTGCGGGAGAGCCGATGGAATTCCGCGGGGTTGAATGCCATCAAGTCCGCCCTGTATTATTGCGATTCTCTCCTGATCTATTATTACGGGATCAAAAGTTCCTATCCGGAGCATGAAAATATCGCGCGGCTCATGGCCGAATACATCCACCGCGCGGACCTCGACGAAAATATTATCCGCCTGCGGGCGATTTTGAACATGAAGATCATTATTGAAGGGGAAGACAGGCCGCTCACGCGGTCGGAGGCGATTTTTCTCGCGGAAAAAGCTGAGCGGCTGATCCAGTGGTGCCGTTCGATCCTTCCTTAAAACAAGAGAAGATCTTTTTAAAAAAATAGCCGCCTTTGCGCGCAATATTACCGGAGGGAGTATCAATGAATGGCGCCCGTTTTAAAAAGACAATCCGAAGCCTGGCCCTGGTTGTGTTCTGGGCCCTTTTGTGTGTTCAGGCCGTCCAGGCCGCAGACCCCGTTGTCGTCGAACTGCATTATCAGAATGGGGTGAAGTTCTATAAGCGCGGGCTTTATGACCGCGCCGTCCAGGAGTTTGAGAAGACCCTGAACCTGGACCCCAAACATGAGGACGCCAGGATCTTCCTGGAGAAGGTCCGTTTGATCCGCAAGAACCAGACAGCCGGGGACGCCGAGATCAGCAAGGATGTCGAGATCAAGGAACTTTACGCGCAGGGGCGCCGGCTGTATCAGGAACGCCGTTATGAGGACGCCATCGAGACATTCAACAAAATCCTTGAACTCAAGCCGATCGATGATTTTGCCTCTTTTTATAAGGAACGCAGCGAGATCCTGTTGTCGAAAAAACTCGCCCGCGAGAAGAGCCTTCTGCGTAAGCAGCAGTTGAAAGAAGCGCGTCTGCAGGCCAAAGAAGACAGGCGGAAAGAGAAACAGGAGCTGGCCCGGAAACGGAAAGAGGCCAAGACCATCGCCCGTCTGCCGGTCCGTAAAGAGAACCGTAAATCCATGGTCGCGCATGATCTGGCTGCCTACGAGACCGAGGCCCAATCCAGGGCCGTGCCTGAAGGCGAGAAAGAGCCTTTGCTGAACAAGAAGGCGCAATTGAAGCAGGACCGTCTGGCTTTGAAAGAGAAGAAGCGGCAGGAAAAGCTCCAGGCTAAAGAGGACAGAAAAAGGGAAAAAGAGGAGCGGGCCGCGGCGAAAAAAGCCCTTGCCCAGGAAAGACGGCAGGCGAAGATAGACAAGCGGCAGGAAGACCGGCTTAGGAAACAGCAGGCCAGAGAGGACATGCGGCAGGGGAAGAAAGAGAGCCGTGAGGCCTTAAAGCGCAGGAAACAGGAGGAGCGCGGTTACAGGGTCCAGGAAGCAGCCGCCCGCAAGGAAAGCATCCGCATGGAGAAAGGCCTGGAGAAAGACGCCAAGAAGGAGGCCGCCAAACTTCGCGCGGAGAGTAAACAGCTTTTCCTGAAGGGCGTGGAGGCTTATGGCCGCAGGCAATACGAGGAATCCATCGCCGCATTTGAAGAGCTGATCCAAAAGGAAGATGAGGCCAAAACGCCGGTTTATACCAATACCGCCCGAAGGATGATGCAAAAGGCGCAGGACCGTCTCAAAGGCGTGGGCAAGGACCAGGAGATCGGCAAGACGCCGGCGGCGGACGGAAAGCAAGCCGGATTTTAAAAGAGCGCAGCCCCCATGGGACAAAACATTGAGATCGTAAAAATCCAAAAACCGGATGACGTCAACGTTATCCTGGGGCAATCGCATTTTATCAAGACCGTCGAGGACCTCTACGAGGCCCTGGTCAATACCGTGCCGGGGATCCAATTCGGCGTGGCTTTTTGCGAAGCCTCAGGCGACTGTAAAGTGCGTTCGGAAGGCACGGATGAGGCCTTGAAAAAACTGGCCGTTCAAAACGCGCTCGCCCTGGCCTGCGGCCATTCGTTCCTTGTGTTCCTGAAAGGCTCTTATCCCATAAATATATTGAACGCCATCAAAAGCATCCCGGAAGTCTGTTCTATTCATTGCGCCACAGCCAACCCTTTGGAAGTAATTGTCATGGAGACTGCCCTGGGCCGCGGCGTCATGGGCGTCATTGACGGCGCCAAGCCAAAAGGCGCTGAGGGCGAGGCAGACATCCGCTGGCGCAAAGAGTTCCTGAGAAAAATCGGATACAAGCTTTAACGTCGTCACGAGGGACGAAGAACAATTAAGAATTAAAAATGAATAATGAAGAATTAAATGATGTTCATTAGCTGATTAGTAAAAGCACTTCAATTGAGATTTGTTTTTTTGGATTTCTTCATTCTTAATTCTTCATTTTTAATTGCTGTTTAACTGAGGCCTGCTAACTGAGGCCCGATAACTGATACCTGAATTATGACTAAAAAAGAATTTTGCCGGTGGATGGCATACGGTTTGGGACGCAGGGTCATCGGGTTTTGTGATTTTCTCGCCCGTATCCTGCCCTTGCCTTTGCTCTACGCTTTTGCGCGTTTTCTGGGGCTTTTGGGATACACGTTCGGCGTCAAACATCGCCGTATAGCGTTAGAAAGTCTTTCCCGGGCTTTTGGAAAATCAAAGACGCCGCGGGAGATCAAGCTGATCGCCCGGGAATGTTTTAATTCCATGGCCGCGGCGGCCGTTGAATTTTTTTATTTTATGCGCTCGGAGGAACGCGTCCGGAAATATGTTACCATTGAAGGGGCAGAGCACCTGAAAGCCGCGCTGGACCAGGGCAAGGGCGTTGTGGCCATCAGCGCGCATTTCGGAAGTTTCCCTTTGCTCCTGTCGCGGCTGTCGCTGGAGGGTTTTCGCGTCAACGCCGTCATGCGGCATATGAGAGACCCTAAGCTGGACGAGTATTTTGAGTCCAAGCGGAGGGTCATGAAGGTGGGCTCCATCTATACCCAGCCCAGGTCATCCTGCGTGAGCGACAGCCTTAAGGCCCTCAGGGGCAATGAAGTCCTTTTTGTCCAGCTGGACCAGAATTTCGGGACCGGCGGGGTTTTCGTGGATTTTTTCGGGGTCAAGGCGGCCACCGCCACCGGCCCCATTATTTTTTCCCTGCGCACAGGCGCGCCGCTGGTTCCCATGTTCATCTACCGCGTCAAAGGCCCTTTCCACCATATTGTCATAGAACCGGGAGTGAGCGTGAAGGAAGGGGACAGCGCGACCAAACACGAGAGGATCATAGCAACCGTCGCGGAATTGACCGCGCTGATTGAAACCTACATCCGTAAACACCCTCATGAATGGGGCTGGATCCATAAACGCTGGAAAGCCAGGCCCAAGCAGGAGGTTTGCGCGCCGCTGGATCCGGAAACCATGGCGGCTTCCCTGGAATAAGATCAAATCCCTGAAAGCAAAGAAAGGAGCTGGCAGAAAAATGAGGTTTTTTCAATTGACGCTCGCGCGTGAGAAGGTCGTTCTTCTGGATATTGTGAAAGTTTTTTCCGCGGCGATCCTGTTGTGTTTGTCCGCCTTTATCAGGATCCCTTTGTTCTTTAGCCCTGTCCCGGTGACGATGCAGACGTTCGTGGTGTTTCTGATCGGCGGGATCATGAGCCCGGCTTTGGCCTGCGCTTCCATAGCTCTGTATATTTCCGCCGGTATTTTCGGCGCGCCCTTTTTTGCCAATGCTGGGTGGGGGATTCCTTATGTCCTGGGGCCCACGGGTGGGTATCTTTTGGGTTTCTTCTCGGCCGCGGCCGCCATGGCGGCATTGCGGTCTTTTGTTCCGCGGTTTTTCTCCATGCTTGTCGGCATCGTTATTATTTATCTTTGCGGAGGTTTGTGGCTGAAAGCGGGCTATGGGATGTCCTGGCAGCAGGTTTTTTATCTCGGGATGCTGCCTTTTTTTGTTCCTGATATTATCAAAGCCCGCGTTGCGTCCTGGATTTGCGATAAGGTTTCCGGAAGATAAGGCTTGTCTTTACTTGGAATTAATCCGTCAGCGGCGGATTAAGGAGGGAATTCATGAAGATCAGTGAAATGATGACCAGGGATGTCAGGACTCTTTCTCCCGAAATACCGGCTGTGGACGCTTTGAGAAAACTGTTCTCAGAGAAGATCAGCGGCCTTCCCGTTGTTTCGGGTGAAGGTAAGCTCATCGGCATGTTCACGGAAAAAGACGTGCTGCGCGCCATTCTCCCCAGCTATGTTTCCCAGGTAGGCCGTTTCGTCTATGAGAACGGCCCCAAGACCATTTCTTCCAAGGTGGCCAAGCTTTCGCGTTTCAAAGTTTCGGATCTGATGCGCAAGGAAGTGGTCAAGGTTTCCGGGGATACGCCTGTTTCAGAAGTGGCCCATATCATGCTCACGCAGAATGTCCGCCGCGTCCCTGTGGTCGACAGCGAGGACAGGATCGCCGGCATCGTGGCACGGGCCGATGTCCTGGACTGGCTTTTGAAAGGATGAACAGGACCGCCCTAAAATTCGGCAGTCTTTTTTTTGTTTCGGCCGCTACCGGCTTTTTAGGCCATCGTGTGGGCCTGAACGCGCACCAGGCGATGTCGTTGGGTATCTTTACGGCTTCCGTCATGGGCACGCTGTTCTTTTGGGAATTTCGCCTGAGTTTCGCGTTTTTGGGGTCGGCCCTGCTGTTATTGACCAAGGCCATCGACTTGGAAAGCTTTCTGAGGCTGACCACCCTGGAAGTCATCCTGTTTTTGGCGGGCATGATGATCGTCGTGAGCCTGCTGAAGGACACCGGGTTTTTTGCCTGGCTGGTCGCCATCATCCTGCGCGTTAAGAACTTAAGCGGCAGGAAGTTCACGCTTTTGATCATCGGCGTTTCGGCGGTCCTGGCTTGCGCCGTGGACGAGGTGACCTCGATCATTTTCATGGTCGCCGCGATCCTTGAGATCTGCGATTATTACGAAGTCAACCCCATGCCGTTCATCATCATCTCCGTTTTGGCCACCAACATCGGCTCGGCCGCAACGGTCATGGGCAATCCCATCGGCATCCTGATCGCGACGAAAGCGGGCCTGAATTTCGAGGATTTTCTGATGCGGGCTTTTCCGGCCGCGTTTGTTTCACTTCTGGCGGCCGCCGCCATCGCGCTGCGGTGGTTCGCCCGCCCCATCGCGGAACTGGACCGGCACATCAAGGAGATGCAGGCCAACGAGATCCTCCTGAAGCTTATTTCCGTGCCCATGGAAAGGCACCTGAGGGTTTCGCTTGTGATATTCGGCAGCATGATGGTGTTTATCGTCTTGCACCGCAGGCTTGAACTGCTGCTGGGCCTTTCCGAAAACACGATCCTTCTGATCATGCCTATGATCACCTCAGGCGTGATCATGATCTGGAAGCGCCACAAGGCCCGGGAATACGTCGAGAAGGGCATTGAGTGGTGGACGCTCTTGTTTTTCATGCTTTTGTTCGCCCAGGCCGGCACCCTTCGCCATACGGGCGCCGCGGATGTTTTCGCGGGGATGTTCGCGGATTTTGCCAGCAACAACGCCCGCGGGCTCATGAGCCTGGTGCTCTGGACGTCAAGTCTGGGTTCCAGCGTCCTGGATAATGTCATCGTTGTCGTGACTTATACGCCCGTCATCAAGAGTTTCTTTACTCTTGGATACGGCAACCAGGCGCTCTGGTGGGCCCTGCTTCTGGGCGGCTGTTTCGGAGGAAATATCACGCTGATCGGTTCCACCGCCAATATCGTGGCCATCGGCCTTCTGGAAAAAGAGAAAAATATCAAAGTCCGGTTCAGGGATTGGATCGGCATCGGCCTCACCGTCGGGATTGTCACGACGGGACTGGCCTGGGTTTTATTGTCGTTCTTTTATTAACCATAAAGGAGACCATGAAAGGCGCGCTTGTAAAGTTCGGGATACTCATTTTTACGTCTATTGGGATCGGCCTGTTGGGGACCCGCGTGGGTTTGAACACGCATCAGGCCCTGGCCCTGGGGATTTTCGTGGCATCCATTTGCGGAACCCTGTTTTTTTGGGAATTCCGTCTCAGCTTTGCCTTCCTGGGCACCTCTATTCTCATTTTGACCCGGACCATCGACATCGAACACTTCATCAAATTCAGCTCTTTGGAAGTTATTGTCTTTCTGGTCGGCATGATGATCGTTGTCGGGCTCCTGAAAGAGGCGGGTTTTTTCGCCTGGATCGTGGAAACCATCCTGAAGATGCGCAATCTCACCGCCCGCAAGTTCCTCGTGGCGATTTCCTTGATCTCGGCTGTGCTTTCGGCAACAACGGGGGAGGTCGTCTCCATCATCTTTATGACCGCCGCCATCCTTGAGATTTGCGATTATTTTGAAGTGGAGCCCCTGCCGTTCATCATGATATCCGTTTTTATGACGAACATCGGCTCCGCGGCGACCGTCCTGGGCAATCCCATCGGCATCCTGATCGCGACCAAATCCAATCTGACGGCCGAGGATTTCTTAAGAAGCGCGCTGCCGATTTCTTTGGTCTGTCTGGGCGCCACGATGGTCATTGTTAATTTCTGGTATCGCAGGCAGTTGGCGGAATTCGACAAAAAGATCAAGGATCTGGGGGCCAATGAGATCCTGATCAAGCTCATCAGCGTGCCTTTGGGCCGGGAACTCAAAACCGGCCTCATCATCCTGGGGTTGACCGTTTTTCTGATCTCCGTCAGCCACCGCCTGGAAGTGCTCTTTGCGCTTGAGAATAACGCCGTGCTTTTGACCATTCCGCTTATCATGTCGGCTTTTATCATGATCTGGAAATGGAAAAAGGCGAGGGAATTCGTCGAGAAGGACGTGGAGTGGTGGTCTTTGCTGTTTTTTATGTTCCTGTTCGCGCAGGCCGGCACTTTGCAGCATACCGGCGCCACTGATGTGTTCGCCAGCGGGCTCATCGATCTGGCCAGAGGGAGTTCGCAGGCCCTCCTGGGCCTGGTCCTGTGGGTGGCGTCCATCGGTTCCAGCCTTATGGATAACGTCGTCATCGTGGTGGCCTTTATTCCCATCATCAACAGTTTTCATTCGCTGGGAAGCGGCCTGCAGTCTTTCTGGTGGGCGCTTCTGTTCGGCGGCTGCCTGGGCGGCAATATCACGCTCATCGGCTCGACCGCCAATATCGTGGCCGTAGGTATTCTGGAAAAAGAAAAACAGATGAAGATCAGTTTTCTGGACTGGTTGAAGGTCGGCTCGGTCGTGGGTATAGCGACGACGGTCGTGACCTGGGTCGTGCTGTTGATCGTGCCTTTCGGGAAATAAAAAATTAACTTTGCTGTTTGGCGCCAAAGAACGGCATAAAAGGACAAATCATGAAGAGACCGACGAACCGGAGATATTTTCTGACAGGGCTTTTGATCGTGCTGCCGATTCTCGCGACGCTTTATCTGTGCGTTTCTCTTTTTTTATTTTTTGATAATATCCTGGGCCGTTATATCAGCCGCGTGACCGAGGCGTCGGTGGGTTTTAAGATCCCGGGCCTGGGGCTTCTGGTTTTTATTCTTTTGATCTTTTTTACCGGGTTGCTGGCCGCGAATTTCATCGGCCGCGGCCTGTTGTCCTTTTTTGAAAAATTCTGGCTGCGGTTCCCGGTGATCAAGAACGTCTATCCCGCGGCCAAACAGATCACCCACTTTTTATTTTCCCCCGACGTCAAGAAAGGCGTGCGCAGCGTGGCCCTCATCGAATACCCGCGCAAGGGCATCTACACGCTGTGTTTTGTCACGAACAAGACCGGGCCGTATTTTGAGGAGAAACTGGGAGGGGAGGAGCTTTACAATATCCTGGTGCCTTCCGTGCCGAGCCCGCTGACAGGCTATTACATCATGGTCCCGAAAAAGGACGTCACGCTGCTGGATTTGAGCATTGAGGAGGCGATGAAGCTGATTGTTTCCGGCGGCGTTTTAAACCCCAAGGACCTAACGGTCCTGGCCTTGCCCGAAGCTTAAGACAAATTTTCCTGCCCTTCATTCTCCAACATCAGGACAAGCTTTCTCTCGCCTTTAGCAGTCCCCGCGCGTTCATCATCTTCATGACCCAGAAAAGAAGGATTGTCCAGCCGATGCCGATGCTGGGGATCAGCGCCAGGGGGGTCAGCAGGGCCGCGCTGCAGCCTCCCAAAAGATCCAGACCGTAGATCCATCCCACCGCGCGCTGTTGCTGTTCTTCGGAGGATTTCGGGCGCAGGATGCGATAGGCGGCAGGCAGTTCCAATCCGACCAAAAGGCCCGCGCTCGCGCTGATCAGCGCGAAGATCCAGCCCTGGGTCAGGATTTCCGACCACAACGGCGATTCCACCCCGAGGATGACAAGGAACGCCAGCCCGGCCGAAAGGGTTGGGGCCAGGATTTCAACGGCTGCCAGTTCCCGTATCGAGCCGAATTTCTGTTTTTGCCGCAGGGCCAGAAGGCTCCCCGCCGAACCTCCTGCCATGAAGGCCGCGGTCAGAACAGCCAGCCATTGGTAGATATAACCTAAGAAGCTCTGGAAGAGAAAAATGACGCTGATCTGGAGCCCCATGCCGAAAAATCCCGTTGTGAATATCGTGAACCCTATCGCCGGGAGTTTTTTCCGCGTTTTTTTCACCCAGGCCGACCACGCCAGCATGAAAACAAAAACCGACGGGAACAGGACGTTGGCCGACAGGCGGCTGAAGCCTCGGAAAAAGGCGGGGATCTTTTTGGAGAATTGCGAGTAATACAGAGCGAGGCCGTCAAACAAGCGGCAGGGCCTGAGGTCTTCATTGACGCAGGCCTCCAGGAGGCTTGTTTTAACGGATTCATGGAACCATTTCTGATACGCATCATCCATTCTTGAGACAAGATAGGGGTAAGAGATGACGTCGGAGCGGATGCCCAGCTGCGTCATCTTTGCGGCCATCTCTTTCGGGTCCGCCGTGATGGGTGAGTTGGAGGCGAGATAAATATTATAGCCATCACCGGGGATGATGCGGATGTGGGGAAATATCGAATAAGCGGTTTTTAGGAGACTGGCATTGATCCTTTTCATTTCTTCGCTCAAATAAGCCAAAGATCCCCACGCCTTGAATACGACAAGGCCGCCGGTGGTCAGGTGTTCATCGACCTCGGCGAAGAATTCTTTTGTCGAGTAGCGGTTGATGAAAAGGGATGTCGCGATTCCCATATTGACGAAGACGATGTCAAAGCGTTCGTCGGTCGTTTTGAGGTAATTGCGGCCGTCCCGCGGGATGATTTTGAGGCGCGCGTCGCCCAGCTCGCGCCTGATGACGTCAAAATCCAGGCCGCAAAGGGTCTGGATCAGCGCCGGATCCATTTCCGCGTAAGCCAGAGACCGCAGGGGATATTTTTCAGCCTCGCTCAACAGGCCGCCCACCGCGTTTCCCAAGAACAGCGCGGACCGGGGATTGCCGGCGGCCAGCATGGCCAGATGGATGAAGTCCTGGCTGAAATAGCCTTCGCCTTCCGGAAGGCTGACCAACGGCATGCCGTCATAGAAGACGGTTTTTTGTTCGTCCTGGCGGGTCACAACGATATTGCCGTATCTGGAATCCCGGACGGATTCAAGCGTGAACTCGCGCCATTGGAAGGCCAGGGTTTTTTTTCCCAACTCGGGGGCGAAAAAGAATCCGGCCATGGCCAGAAGGCAAAAGAAAGCCGCGACTTTCGCGGAGCCCTGTTTTTGATTTGCCAAAAGCAGGGCTGCCAGCAGCGAGGCCGCCACAGCCAAGAGCAGGCTGATCTGCAGGTTTGTCAGGATATTTAAGAGCAGAAAGCTGAACAAAAGGCCGGCCACAAGGCTGCCGGCGCATTCGAGCATATAGAGGCGCGCCACGGATTTTATGGTGCGGAAGCCGATGGTAAACATGGCACCGTCGAGGAAAGAGGCCGAGGGCAGGCTCAAGGCGATGACCAGGGCGATCTGCCCCAGCGAAAGCACCTCGCCGGCCGGAACGTCCAGAAGGAAGCGCGCCGAACGGACCAGGATGATGGCGCACGCCAGCCAAATGCCGGATAATAGCTGCAGGTTGGCAAACAGGACAACAGGGTTCCTGAGGCGCGAATATAGGTAAGAGGCGAGCACGCTGCCCGCGGCGCCGCTCACCAGCCATACGCTTAAAATAAGGCTGAAGGTGAGCTCATTGCCGTTAAAGACAACCAGGAGTTCGCGCACCAAAAGCGCCTGGGCAATGACGGCAATGGCGCCGCGCAAAAAAACCGCTATGGGGAACAGCCGCGTCATGCCGTTATCATAGCACCATGCACAGGCCGCAGGCAACAGTGGGAAAAACCGAGGGACGAAACCAGGCCACAGTTCACTGGCCTCAGGCCACAGTTTACCCGAAGGACGAAAGCACGAGGGACGAAAAACAATTAAGAATGAAAAATGAAGAATGAAGAATTGGCTTAGGGCTAAGAGCGAAGAGCATATAGCAAAAGCAGAAGACATAAGCCGGAAATCCGAGAGACGAAGGACGAAGGCACGATATTTTTTTACTAAAGGTAAAGTCAAATACAGTTGACAAATGAAACAAACGCAGTAGAATAAAAACACTAATAAACCGATAGAAGTCGAAAAGCGAGGACACCTACCATGGGAAAAGGAAGACGCAAAAGATTAGGCAAGTTGAACTGGCGCTCCAAAAAAGCTAACCACGGCCGCAAGCCCAATTTAGGATAGAGTTTTTTCTCCCCCCAAAACACCCGTAGAACCACTAAAAAGGCTTCTTTTGACCGGGGAATTGTCGTCTGTAACATCAAAATATTGGGGTTTGGATGAAAAAAGTATCAATATATGGTGTTTTTTCTATTGACAAAGAAGGCGCGGAGAGTTAATCTTTAAAAAGCGTTTTTAGTTAAGCGGTTAGAATTTTAAAAGGTTTTAAAGGGTTTTGTATAAATAGATTCCTCCATTAAATCCCACCTGCCATTCGCGAAAGGAGAGGCCACGCATGAGTCTGAAGCTGTCTGAAAACTCTCTGAGAGTCCTGGAAAAGCGCTACCTTAAAAAAGACGAGAACGGAAAAGTTGTTGAAACGCCCCAGGAGATGTTCACGCGCGTGGCCAAGAGCATTTCCGCCGCGGACCGCCTCTACCGCAAAACCGAAGACGAGATCAACGCCCTCCAGCGGTCATTTTTCGATATGATGGAACGCCTGGAATTCATGCCGAATTCTCCGACCCTTATGAACGCGGGTCGCGAACTGTCCCAGCTTTCCGCCTGTTTTGTCCTGCCCATTGAAGATTCCATGGAAAGTATTTTTGATTCCATCAAATACACCGCCCTGATCCACAAGTCGGGCGGCGGCACGGGATTTTCTTTCTCGCGCCTGCGGTCCAGGTCTTCCACCGTGAAATCCACGGGCGGCATCGCCTCGGGCCCTGTGTCTTTCATGAAGGTCTTTGATTCCGCGACGCAGGCCGTCAAACAGGGGGGCACGCGCCGGGGGGCCAACATGGGCATCCTTCGCGTGGATCACCCGGACATCCTCGACTTCATCACCTGCAAGGAGAATGACAAGGAGATCAATAATTTCAATATCTCCGTGGCCATCACCGAAGACTTCATGCGGCGCGTGGCCAAGGATGAGGAATATGACCTTATCGATCCCAACACACGCAGGGTTGTCAAAAAGCTCAAGGCCAAAGTTGTCTTCGATTTGATGGTCAAGATGGCGCACAAGAACGGCGAACCCGGCATTGTCTTTATCGACCGCATCAATAACAACAATCCCACGCCCCATTTGGGCAAGATCGAATCCACCAATCCCTGCGGAGAACAGCCTCTTTTGCCCTACGAAAGCTGTAATCTCGGCTCCATCAATCTTTTCGCGCTTTTGAAAAAGACGGATGCCGGATACGAGCTGGACTGGGACAGGTTGAAGGAGATCACGCATCTGGCCGTGCATTTCCTGGACAACGTCATCGATATCAACAAATATCCCCTGCCGCAGATCGACAAGATGACCAAGCAGACCAGGAAGATCGGCCTCGGCATCATGGGCTGGTCGAGCGCCCTGGCCAAGATGCTGATTCCCTATGATTCCGACGAGGCTCTGGCCCTGGCGGAAAAACTGATGTCTTTCATCCAGACCGAAGCCAGGAAGGAATCCATTGACCTGGCGCGTTCGCGCGGAACGTTTCCGGCTTTCAAGGGCAGTATTTTCGAGGCCGCCAACCAGAAGCTGCGAAACGCCACACTGACCACGATCGCGCCCACAGGCACGATCTCCATTATCGCCGGGCCGTGTTCCTCAGGGATTGAGCCGATCTTCGCGCTCTGTTACCAGAGGGCCAATGTCCTGGATAACGACAAGATGATGGAAGTCGAGCCGGCATTTCGCGAGATCATGGAAGAGCGCGGGCTTTATACCCGCAAGCTCATGGAAAAGATCGCCGAGAAAGGCTCGGTCAAGGACATCAAGGAAGTCCCCGAAGACATCCGCAGGGCTTTCGTGACGTCTCATGACATCACGCCTGAATGGCATATCAAGATGCAGGCCGTGTTTCAGAAGTACACGGACAACGCGGTGTCCAAGACCATCAATTTCCATGAGGATGCCACCATTGAGCAGGTCAACAGGGCCTATACCCTGGCTTATGAGATGGGCTGCAAAGGCCTGACCATTTACCGCGATAACAGCCGTTCCGAGCAGGTCTTGAGCGTGGGCACAAAAGACCAGGCCAAGAAAGAGGCCGTCCATCCGGCCGACGGCAAGATCGCGCCCAGGCCCAGGCCTGAGGTGGTCATGGGCACGACAACCAAGGTGTCCACAGGCTGCGGCAATCTCTACGTTACGATCAATACGGATGAGAACAACAAGCCGTTTGAAGTGTTTACCCAAATGGGCAAGGCCGGCGGATGCGCCGCTTCCCAGCTGGAAGCCATAGGCCGCCTGGTTTCCCTGGCCTTCAGGTCGGGCGTGGATGTGAGAGTCATTATCGAGCAGCTGCGTTCCATCCGCTGCCCGTCTCCGTCATGGGAAAAGGGCTGCCGCATATTCTCCTGCGCGGACGCCATCGCCCGGGTCATCGAACGCAGGCTGGTCAATGACAAGATTGAGGCCAAGGCCCCGGTCGCCGAAGAAGTCAAAGAGGAAGTTTTCAGCCAGGTTTCGCGCAGTGAAGAGCAGCTGGAAGAGCATATCACCGGAAACATCGTCGGTGTTTGCCCTGATTGCGGCGGCGTTGTCCGTCATGAAGAAGGCTGCGTGAAATGTTCGGCATGCGGATATACGAAATGTTAATGAGGCCATCATTTACGGCAGCGCGAAGCGCGAACGTAAATGATCCGGCCGAATTAACCCCGTGACCTGCGAAGCGTGGAGGTTTTACGGGGTTAAGACAAACTGAGAAGACTATGTCGCACCGAGTAGGGGGGAACCTTCGGTGTCAAAGGTAGCTCAAAAACCCTGCCAATATTGGCAGGGTTTTTGTTTAGCACATGCTTAACGGAAAAGGATGCTGCCGAAGCTTTCTAATTTAGTGTGTGTTCGGCGCGCTTAAAAACGCGCCGCCAGTTCGATCAGTTTAAAAGCTTCGGCTTTATTCTTAGCGACGGGGTTTGGATGCAGCCGGCCCTTTTATCGCTCAGCTGGTCCTCGGCTCGCCGCTTTTGCGGCGGCCTCCGGTCCAATTCGCTCTAAAAGGTCCGGCTACATCCTTTAAAAAGGCTAGCGCATACTTAAAGGGGGAGGGAGAAAGAATCGTTCGCCTTCCGGCTCACTTAAACCTTGATGCGTCGTTCACTTCGTTCACGACATTAAAAGCGGGCTGATAATAGGATTGATTTCGCCACTGGCGAAATCAAGAATCGCTTCACTACATTCCGCTCAAACCTGGATGGGTCGCTAAGGAAATCTTTTAAATATATTAGGTGCCTTTGCAAGTGTCTTGTTGGGGGTTTGGATCACAAAATTAGTATGTTGTTTGTCAGTTTTTTGTGTATAAACATATTCTTGATAGATTTAATAAGTTGACTCAAAAAAAGGAGGCGGGATGTTGAAAAAAGCATTAATAGTTTTATGCGCATTGTTGCTTGTCGGATGCGCTACTGCAAGCGATCATAGACAGTTAGTCCAGGATGACAAAGGGGATAGATTAACTGTTGGAACTGTACAGAGGAAGATTAAAGTTGGTATGCCTTCATCAGCAGTTATTGAAGCCCTTGGCTCTCCAAACATTGTTACCACTGATGAGGAGCGGCAGGAAGTTTGGATTTATGACAAGATCGCTACTGACGTAACTTATTCAAGCAGCGAAGCGGATGGCGGCGTTTTTTTACTCATAAGTGGTTTTAGTGGCACTGGGAGGTCAGGTTCTTCTTCTAGCTCTCAGAGAACTTTAACCGTTATAGTAAAATTTGACAAAGAAAACAAAGTTCGCGATTTTGCATATCATACTTCTAGTTTCTAGGAGAACTTTATGAGTAAAATATATCGTTTTTTTAGAGTGCCTATCAGCTTCTTATTGTGTCTGGCTGTATTAGGCTGCGCCACTATGCCTAAAGGTTTTTTGAAGCCGCCTGAAAATACTTTAGAAAAAAGACAGTTACAGATGAGACAATACGAAACAAGAAAGGAAGAGGAAATTCTTTCAGCTACAGCAGGAGTGCTTCAGGATTTGGGTTTTACTTTGGATGACAGTGAAACGCCTCTCGGTCTAGTCGTTGCTTCAAAAAAATGCGATGCTACAGATGGCGGCCAAATAGCAGGGGCCGTGTTTCTTACGTTACTATGCGCGCTTGGAGGAACGACCTCCAATGCTTTAGAATTAGTTGATGCGGCACAAGTCGTCAAGGCTTCGGTTATTGTCAGGCCAAGTCTGGAAGGGGCAAAGACAACAACTCGAGTTACTTTTCAAAGGATTGTTTGGAATGCGAGCAATCAGATCAACAGAGTTGAGACATTAAATGACCCTGTTTTATATCAAGATTTTTATGAAAAGCTATCAAAAGCTATTTTCCTGGAGGCGCAATCAATATGAGAAAAATGAGAGGATACGCCGTTTCGTTTTTGAGCATAGCTTGTTTGATTTCTGGTTGCGCCACTACATCACAGAGAATCATGGCAAGTGAAAAAAGCCAGGTGCAATTGAGGAGCATGCAGACACGTGCTTTCGATACAGTAGATAAGAAGATGATGTTGCAGACGATCATTAGCACTATGCAAGATCTTGATTTTGTTATTGATAAGGCTGATTTTACTCTTGGCACTGTTACAGGATCGAAATTTCTAGGTTATGCTGTCGTAACGATGACCGTGACGGTACGGACTAGGGGTGAAAAGCAATTGTTGGTTAGGGCTAATGCGCAGCATGGAATAAAATCTGTCGAAGATGCTGCAACTTATCAGGATTTCTTTACCACCCTTGAGAAAGCCCTGTTTTTAACTGCTCAACAAGTTGATTGAGATTAAATTATGCACTCAAGACGCATTATATTTAAACTCTTTATAACAATTGGATTGAGTTTAAGTCTTCTTGCTACTCTTTTTTTGTATTGGGGGGCAAAAGAAATGCCGTGGGATTTGCAGACCTTTTCTGGAGAATCAACTTTTGAAAAAAGATTTTACGGTGCTAGAAATAGCGACAACATGGTTGGCATTTATTTATTATTTTTTGGTTTTGCGTTTCAATTAATAGGTGCAATGTTTCAAAAAGAATAAATTTTAATCAATTTAAATTGGTCGAAGCCGGCTTCAACCAAGACGGTATACAAAAAAATAGAGAGGAGAAGCTAAGGTATGTATATAAATGATGTATTGATGATATCAGCTGTTTTAGTTGCCCCATTTTTTGCAGTTTGTGCTCAACGGCAAATTGATTTAATTCGTGAAAAGAGAGTCCAAAAACTATGGGTATTCAGAACCTTGATGGGGACAAGAGGAAATAAAGTTTCCCTAGAGCATGTTCAGGCACTAAATTCAATTGAGCTATTTTTTAATGATGAACGAGAATACAAACCAATTTTAGACAAATGGAATGAATATCTTGATCACTTAACAACGCAAGGACCTCCAGCCAATAATCCAGATTTTAAAACAGAACTTATATCGTGGGGAATTAAGGCTGATGATTTGTTGGCGGAGTTATTATTAGCAATGGGAAAATCGTTAGGATTCAATTTTGACAAAGTTAAAATTAAGAGAGGTATTTATAGCCCAGTTGCCCATGGGGATGAAAATAACGATAAACAAACGATTAGGAAAGGTTTTGCTGAAATTTTAAGAGGCAAGGCTTGTTTACCAATAAAGATTATTCCCTAAATAAGATAAAGATGGACAAAGCAGCGAGAAGAAGCTCGGGATTGATACTCCTGAAATAAAAATGGTCGAAGCCAGCGTCAATCAATAAGGCTTTTAGCTTAATGGATAGGGAGCGAGATGATGAATGTGTTCAGAACATGGTATGCTGAATCTAAGGATAATGATAAAAGTGGTATTTCAGATGTCGAAATATTTTTCTTCTATATCAGTATCGTGACCGTAATTATTTTTTCTTTGGTTGTCTTAATTTCTAATTTTCAAAATAAATTATCTGTATTGTTGTTTCCTTTACCAATTTGGTTATTCTTAAGAAGTTCAAGAAAGGATATGTCTGCTACTGCTAATTGGATCGCGGCCATTTTTGCAGCAATCGGGGGAGCAATTGGGGCTAGCCTTAGTCAATTTATCAATAGATGAAAATTTGTGGTAGTGAAGATATGTAAAGAAGGGGCGCCTATTATTGCCCGTTGCCTGAGGCCCGAGGCCTGTTGCCTGAGGAAATCAGCTTTTACTAATCAGCTAATGAGCTAAGCAGCAGAATTGAGAAGACCTATGTTATTTAAAGCCTATCTAATATCCGCCATTTTTTTCCTGTCTGCTCATACTGGCTGGGCTGAGGAGAAAGCTGCAGTGGTGTCGGAGAGGGAAAATTCTCCTCAGACTGCCAATACGGTTGTTTTCAAGGTGCCGGGGCCGGAAATGGTGTTCCCTATGGGGGAGACAGTGGAGATCAGGAAAGACGACAAAGAGGTGGTGTTCAGGTGGAACCCTGGAAAAACGCCTTACACTATCCATGCTTTTCTTTTTCGCATTTATAAAGGCCAGAGCATGATCCGCAAGAACCAGGTCTATGACGAGCAGGTTTCAGGTTTCCATCAGCAGGCTGAGGTTTCGCCGGACATCTTTGAAGACGGCGAAACCTACACGTGGTTTGTCAAACAGATCAATATGGCAGGCGGGCAGCTGATGTTCAGCGATCCCGCTTTTCATACTTTTGAAGTGAAAAAGAAAGCAGCGCCAAGGGTTAGCTAGAACCTAGTCCCTAGACCTTACAGAGAAGAATCATGCAAAACATCATTGTTCTATCCGCCAGCCCGGTCAAAAACGGCAACACAGCCTTGCTTGTTGAGTGGTTCTGTGAGGGGGCCAGGGAAAAGGGGGTCAAGGCCGAGGTTGTTGAGACCGCTTTCTTGAAATACAAGACAAGCGGCTGTATTTCGTGCCGCAATTGCCAGAAGCAGGAAAAATATGAGTGTGTGGTGGGGGATGATGCCAGGCTTGTCCTGCAAAAAATGGCGCGCGCCGACGTCATCGTTATGGCCACGCCTTTGTATTTTTACGGGCCAAGCGCCCAGTTAAAGCTGGTCATGGACAGGATGTTTTCTTTGTACAAGTGGGATAACGCGAATAACACGATGACAACGCCTTTGAAGGGAAAGAAGCTCGTGTTGCTTGCCACCGCCTATGAGGATATCGGCTTGGACGCCCTGGAACAGCCGTTTGTCCTGACCGCCAAATATTCAGGCATGCTGTTCGAGTCGCTTCTTGTGCCCAACGCCGGGGAGTCAGGCGATTTGAAAGCCAAGCCGGATGTAAAGGAGAAAGCTATCGCTTTTGGAAGAAAGATAGCTGAGTAATCGAGAATACTGTGGCGATGTTTTTTCGTTCACACTAGGGAGGGTTGGTGAGAAGGATAGTTTGCCTTAGCATTATGGCAATTTTTTTGGCGGGGTGCGCGGCAACAGCCAAAGTGTCTGCGCCTGCCGCACAGACCCAGGTCAACGAGGCGCACCGCAAGGGCATCAAGGATCTTCCTAAAATAGTAACGTGGAAGGATATCAAGTGGCATCAACCTTGGTGGCTGTATGCGGTTTGTTTTGTGTTCTTTCAAGTGGTGATCAGGACGTTCTTGTTAGCTTTTAAAACAGCGTTTATGAGAACTCAGGAGAAGAACCAGGAGGGCCGGTGGAAGATTTTCTGGGCGCTGTTTTTTAGCAGACGGGAATCCCCTGAAGAAAATGATTATTATTTGCCCGTTTTTTTAGGCACGATTGAGCAGATTTTTTACCCTTTTTTTATCATTATGGGCCGATGGGATTTTATCGGGGCGTGGATCGGCATAAAAACAGCAGCGCAATGGACGCATTGGAAGGAACATCGCCATGTTTATATGCGTTTTCTTGTCGGCAACGCCCTGGTTGTCCTGGCATCATTTATTCTGTCGCAATTTATTGAAATTAAGAGAGATTGCTTTAAGCCGGGAAAAAGTTGCGACAAGCACGAGGCAACAGCCATGAGCAGTTCATTGGTTAATTAGCTCATTCATAAACACAATGAAGAATGAAGAATGAAGAATTAAATGAAGCTTATTAGTTCGTAAAAGCGCTTCAATTGAGATTTGGTTTTTTTGGATTTTTCAATTCTTCATTCTTAATTCTTAATTTTTAATTGCTGTTGTTAGGTCAAGCCCGATGACTGAGGCCTGCAAAAATGCCCATCAAACTCTATACCATCGGCCATGGAACGCGACCTTTGGAAGAGTTCGGCAAAGTTTTGCAGGCGCATGGTATTCAGAGGCTGGTTGATATCAGGACAATCCCCCGTTCCAGGCACAATCCCCAATTCAACAAAGATTCTTTCCCTAAAGAGCTCAAAAAGCTTAAAATAAGCTATCGGCACATGCCTGAGCTGGGAGGTTTGCGCAAGGCCAAAAAGGATTCTGTCAATCTCGCCTGGAAAAACGCCTCTTTCAGGGGATTCGCCGATTATATGCAGACAGAAGATTTTGAGCGGGGCCTGGCGGAATTGACGGAGCTGGCTGAAAAAGAAACCATAGCCATCATGTGCGCCGAAAGCGTGCCCTGGCGCTGCCATCGTTCTTTGATCAGCGACGCCTTGTCCGCCCGCGGCCTGGCTGTAGAGCACATTTATTCCGGAACCAGTTCAAAAAAACATAAGATGACGCCCTGGGCGAGGGTGGAAGGAAAGCAGGTCACCTATCCTGCGGAGAAGAAAGACGGTTAAGAATAACGGCTCTTAGGATTTTTTTGCAAACCATGCCTATCCCTCTTTTGATCATCACCGCTATCGCGCTCATCATTCTGCTGATTGCCGCCAGCAGGATCAAGAGGGGCAATCCCCTGGCTGCCTTGGCCAAAAAGCTGGGCCTGGCTCTCAAGGAAGAGCATGACCATGTGCTTGAGCATAGTTTGCGGGAGTTTTCGCTTTCAGGCCTGGGCAAGGTTTTTCCCAGGTTGTTTTATGTTTTGAGCGGCCCGGGAAATGACGTCAACCTGAAGATCTTTGATTATAACGGCAGCACAGCCGCTCTCGGCATGCCGCATTTTCTTTTTCAGACCATGGGATTCGGGGAGATCGCGGGCAAGGCATTTTCGCATTTTCTGATCGCCCCAAAGTCCGTGTATTGGCGATTAAGGCTCCTGTTCTCAAAAGACGTTTTTGTCAAAACAGGTCTTCCGCGAAAATTCCTGGATAGCTACGTGATGGTGCTTAAGACAGGCGCGCCCCAGCCAAAGCTCAGGCAGGAGCTATTCGACAAGATGCTGGCCTTGAAACATCCCTATTCCCTTGAGGCCAGCGGCAACCGCTTTATTTTTTACAGGCGCGGCATCGTTATTCCTTTGAAACGGATGGAAGCCTTTTATAAAGACCTTCAGGAGGTCTCTGACGTTCTCCGTCTCGCTTAAGCCAAAATCAAGCCCTGGGAAACTGAAAGCCGCCGGCCTCATCGCTGTTTTCTGGCTGCTATTTCAGTTTTGCCCGGCGCTCGCCGTCCAGGAGCCTGAAAAAGTCGGCGATATCCCTCCAAAAACCGCGCCCTATGTCAAAACCAGCGTTATTCCCGAACCGGTTTTAGTCACCCCCTTAGAAGACCTTGTTGTTGTCACAGGCAGGATGTTTCTTGAGTTCAGATGGGAACTCGGCCAAAGCGATTTTCCTGTCTGGTATTATGAGTTTCGCATTTTTCGCGGCTCGGAGATGACGCCTGCCGCGGAAATTTTTGCCAAAAAGACCTCGGAGTTGACCACTTCTGTCATCGTCCCCACGGATTATTTTAAAGACGGCGAGACCTATATCTGGTCTGTTGTTCAGATTTCAAGCGGGCCTGTATTCAGCGAAAAGGCGCTTCATTCGTTCGAGGTGAGAAAAGGCGATTAGGATCCGCCCGGAAAGGGGGGAGCCGTGCGTCATCATCTTGACTATTTTTGTCCGGCTGTATGCGTCCTGGCCCTGTTTTGTGTTTTCCAGCCTGCCGTGGCCCGCGCCGAAGTCTATATCTGGGGCAGGCCTGTCAATGCCGCAGGCATAAGGCCGGGTATGATCGTGAGTAAGTGCAACACGATCAGGAAGAATCTTTATAAATGCGTGAATCAGAACCCAAGGAATTACGCGGGGCTTAAATATCCGCAAAGGTTGTCTGCGCGCGTTCAGGACAGCGACAACCAAGGCGTCAGGCAGAAGGTTTTTTGTCCGCAAGGGAATCCGGCGGTAAAATGCTGTCTTCCCGGCCCAAGGGGCGGGTTTTCCGCAGCGCCTCCTTCAAACCGCGGTCCCGGCGTCCTTTTAAAGACGCTGTTGAACAAGCCTCCGGATATAAAGCTGAAGGAAAAGACGCGGCGCGTCTTGGCGAAAGCCGTTAAAAACCGGACAGGAAGATAGACGGGCGAGGGTTAAAACGAAAGGATTGTGTATGCTGGCTAAAAAGTTTGCGTTGGGGTTCGGGATCGCGGTGATATTTCCTTTGATGATCCATTACGGCGTGGCGACGTTTGTGCATGAGCCGAAATGGGAGGATTTCCACAGGTATGAGGACGTGCGGGACCGCCAGGGCATGAGCCAGCAGGAAAAGCAACAGGTTCAGGCGGCCAAGAAACAGCAAAGAGAAGCATGGAGGTATGAGCAGAAGAGATTTCAGCGCGCGCTGTTCAGTGTGGCAGCTCCGTTGGGCGTTGTCGCCATTATTTTCGGCGCCTTTATTCCTGTTCAGGCGGTAGGCACAGGCCTTATGTTCGGAGGGATTTTCAGCGTGCTGGACGGTTACGTGAATTACTGGTCCGAACTTCCTGACGGCGCCAGGTTCTTTTCCCTGGTCATCGCGTTTGTTGTCTTGCTGTATATAGGCATCCGTAAACTGGCGAAATAGAACCGAGGGACGAAAGACGAAAGCACGAAAACACGAAGGATGAAAAACAATTAAGAATGAAAAATTAAGAATTAAGAATTGAATGAAGCTGATTAGCTGCTTAGTAAAAGCGCTTCAATTGAGATTTGTTTTTTGGATTTTCAATTCTTCATTCTTAATTCTTAATTTTTAATTGTTTCTATGATTTGGGGTTTGGGATTTGGAAATTGAGTCAGTCAGTAAGTAGTCCTAGCCCCTAAATTGCTCCGAGGCCTGATATTGTTCTTGGCTTCGGGCATGCTTAATGGTAAATTGGGGGTATTGTTTTCCTGTTTGAGTTTCTCAATGGAGGCCCCCTGATGAAGCCGTTCTCTATGTTCGTAACCCTATTATTCACCGCAATTTTCCTTTTTTCTCCCGCAGATTTTTCTTTCGCTCAATCCTCCATCGATCTTCCAGCCCCGGTAACAGATGGGGGAAAGCCTTTGATGCGGGTTTTGCGCGAGCGCAAAAGCGAACGGTCTTTCAGTTCCAGGGAATTGCCTTCCCAGGTCCTTTCCGACCTTCTTTGGGCCGCCTGCGGGATCAACAGGCCCGACACCCAGGGAAGGACCGCGCCTTCTGCCAAAAACAGGCAGGAGATCGATGTTTATGTGGCCATGAGCCAGGGCCTTTTTTTGTATGATCCTCTCCATCACAGGCTTGTCCTTGTTATTGCCGAAGATATCAGGGGTCTCACAGGCACTCAGGACTTTGTTGCCGAAGCCCCTGTTAATCTTATCTTTGTCGCAGATCATCTTAAGATGGAAGGCATGACAGGACCGCAAAAAGAATTTTACGCGGCGACAGATACGGGTTTTATCAGTGAGAATATCTACCTGTATTGCGCGTCCGAAGGCTTATCCACGGTGGTGCGCGGCCTGATCAACACTCTTTCGCTCGGCAAAGCCATGAAACTGCGCCCCAGCCAGAGGATCATCCTGGCGCAGACAGTGGGATTCCCGAAATAGACCGAGGCATAATGACCGTGAGGACGTGCGCATCCTTCGGATGCTAGGACGTGAGGACGTGCGAACGTACCGAAAGACGAAAGCACGAAGGACGAAGAACAATTAAGAATGAAAAATGAAGAATGAAGAATTAAATGAAGCTTATTAGTTCGTAAAAGCGCTTCAATTGAGATTTGTTTTTTTGGATTTTTCAATTCTTCATTCTTAATTCTTAATTTTTAATTGCTGTTGTTACGCCATAAACTTTATCAAGGAAAGGAGCTTTTATGAAACGGCTGTTGCTGGTCTTTTTCCTGGTTTTGATCCTGGTTAAAGGGGCCTGGGCTTCTGAGCCCAAAGAAAATCTGGAGATTTTCAGGCAAAGGATGATGTCCGTTTTTGACATGCTTGCCGAGGAATCCCGGACAGCGGCTGATCGCCTCAACAGCGTGGGGATTTCAGAGGATGAGACCCGCAGCGTTTTAAAAGATCTTTGCGGCGGCCTGAGCTATGCGGAGGATTGCGCCTTTATCGATACGAACGGTATCCTGAAATATGTTGAACCCGCCGATTACCGTTCGGTCGAAGGCAAGGATATCAGCGGCCAGGAACAGTTCCAGCGGCTCAAAGATACGAAAAAACCCGTCTTCAGCGATGTTTTCAAGTCTGTGGAAGGTTTTGATTCCCTTGACTATGAACATCCGGTGTTTGACGAGGGCGGGAATTGGCAGGGCGCTGTGAGCGTGCTTATGAAGCCGGCGCATTTCATAGACCTGGCCCTGAGGGCGGATGATGGAAGCCTGCCGTATGAGATTATGGTCGTGCGCCGGGACGGTTTCATCCTTTACGCGGATCCGGCTGAGATCGGAAAAAATATTTTCACGAATCCCCTGTATCAGGGTTTTCCTTCCCTGACCAAGCTTTTTAAGAAGGTCGTCAAAGACGAGTCAGGCGAAGGCGTATTTAATTTTGTCAGCAGAAAGACAGGGGAGCCTGTGAAGAAAAAAGCCTACTGGTCAACCGTGAAGTCGGGTGAGAACCTCTGGCGCGTGCTGTTGATCGTGGAATAATGGCGGGAGAAAACTTGAGACGAAAACGCGCTGCGATGGCCGGTTTTTTTCTGTTTGTCCTTCTGCTTTCGCCTTCTTTGGGCCAATGCGAGGACTTATCATGGGGCCGCGAACCGGTCTCTATGGAAAAGCCGCTTTGTCCGGAATATGTCGGACGGGCCCTCAAAGATATCCCCGGACTCATCAGGCGCCTGGAAAAGAGATTTACCCGCCAGGAGCTCGAACGTTTCAAAAAAGGCTGGAGCACCGACAGGGCGGAGTTGGAAAAGGAATTTTCCGGCAAAGTGGATGCTGTTGCCGCCGACCGTTCCTGGAAGGCCTACGCGGGATATTTCAAAGGGTTTGACGAGGCCGCCCGCAACGAAACCCTCCTGGACCTTTTGCACGCGTCGCTCGCGCGTGACGATAAATGGCTGCAATACCAGATCCTGGTCCTGCTTTGCAAGAGTTGGCCCCAGCGGCAGGGAGAGCTCCTGGAAAAGCCGGCCCTTTATCTTTATCCTGAAACAGACGGGCCTGTGTATGTCACGCTGGCGGTCCAGGGCGCGTTGTACAAATCCATTCCTGAATACGGCAGCGGCTGGTTCGTGAACGTGACCAAGAAGGGCACGATCGACAACGAATATGACTACCTCTATTATGAAGCTTCGCTGGATAAGGAGGTCATGCTTAAAGGCGGAAGCTGGGTGGTCAAAAGGGAAAATCTGCAGGACTGGTTTGATTTTTATCTGCTTCGTCTCGGACTCAATACGTTTGAGGCCCAGCAGTGCAAGGAATACTGGCTGGAACGCCTGACGAACAGCCCTTATTACGAGATAGGGCTTGTGGATGACGTGTTCCTGGATTTGAACGTCAAACTCATTATCGTGCCGATCCCGAAAACCGTGATACGCGTCATGCTTTATTTTATACCCCTGCCTTCTTCGAAGGATTTTGTCCCTCCCGAAGTCCGAGTGCCCCTGCGGGAGGGTTTTACGGTGGTTGAATGGGGAGGCATTCTGGCTGAGAATCCGAAGAGGGCGCGTTGAGGATTTTCCGCTTCAAGGATTTGCGAATGAAAGATATGGCCTGGAAATTTTTTCTGATTTTTTCATGCGCGGCGCTCGCCTGGCCGCCAGCGGTCCAGGCCAAAGAGAAAAAACCGGAATTTACCGTCAGACTCAGCTATAATTTTTCGGAATGCCGCGGTTACTGTGAAGGCGAGATGACTGTGGAAGGAAGGGAAGTGACCCTGAAGAGGTCCAGCCGTTTCACGGAACAATTTTATCCCCCTGTCGTGCGGAGGCGATGGTTGAGCGCCTCCGAATACAAAATCCTGAAAAATATCCTTGAGGCTACCGAATTCGTCCGCGCCGAAGAACGTTATGGCTGCCCGGATTGCTATAAGCAGGGCGCTGAGCGGCTGGAAGTGGCGACGCCGGAGCTCGACCTTAAGGTGGAGATGGATTACAACGCCGTTCCCGCCCCCCTGGAAAGCCTCTTGAATTTCCTGAGAAAATTGTGGGCGCGCGTTGACAACAGGTATTTGGTGGAAGACGAAAAAACACCTGACGGGAGGAGCTTGCCATGATGACGGACACTGTATTCTCGATCCTTTGGATGATCGGATTGATCCTGGGGCTGGCCCTGGGCATTGCCTGGCTTTTTTTGCCGTGGCTTTTGATGGGCAAGATGGATCGGATGATAGAATTGCTGGAAAAGATCGCGTCCTCCGGGCAGAAGCCGGAAGTTGTGATCAGGCAGACATAGGCGGCTCATCCGCGCGCTTTAAAGAATTGAACTGATCAAAAAGGGAGAAGCATGAATCCGATGCCGCCGATCTTGTTCGCGGGTATCCTTATTTTTTGCGGCCTTATTTTCGGCGAGATTGCCGTCCGCCTGAAGCTGCCGAAGATCACCGGTTATATCCTCGCCGGCATTGTCCTTGACCCGGATTTTACGGGCATTATTCCCAGAGAGTTTATTGCGAATGTCGGCCTTGTGACGGACGTGGCTTTGAGTTTTATCACGTTTTCCGTGGGAGGCATGCTTCTGTTTTCACGCCTGCGGTCCATGGGCAAAGGGATTTTGTTCATCACTTTTTTTGAGGCGGAATTCGCGTTTTTGCTGGTTGCCGCGGGCATGGTTTTGATCATGCCTTTTCTGCCTCAGGCCGCCAATCATGCTCCCGCCGTTTTTTTCCCGCTGGCCATTCTTTTGGGCGCCCTGGCTTCGCCGACAGACCCTTCGGCGACCCTGGCTGTCGTGCATGAATACAGGGCCAAGGGGGACGTGACTTCGACCATCATCGGCGTTTCGGCCTTAGACGACGTGACAGGTATCGTTAATTTCAGCCTGGCCCTTGTCGTGGCGCAGTTCCTTGTCCTGCACCAGCATTTCAGCTTCGCTTCGACGATTCTCGCCCCGGTTGCCACCATCGCCGGTTCCCTGGCCCTGGGCGTTCTTTTCGGGGCCGCGTTTATCCTTCTGATGCGCTTTGTCCGCAGGGAAGGTGAGGGATTTTTGATCGTCGCCGTCTTCGCGATGATATCCTTATGCTACGGCGTCGCGCGCATGAGCGGAGCCGAAGAACTCCTGTCGACCATGACGATGGGCGCGGTCGTCGTCAATTTCAGCCCGCGTAAGGACGCGATATTTTCCCTGCTTGAACGTTATACCGAAGAGCTCATCTTTGTGCTCTTCTTCACATTGAGCGGCATGTTCCTGAATTTTCAGGTCCTGGCGGCCAGCGCTCTGCTGGTGTTTGTTTTTGTCCTTCTGCGGGCTGCCGGAAAGGCCGCGGGGACCGCTCTGGGAGCTTTCGCGGCCGGCTCAGGCCGCAATGTGCGGACATGGACGGCCGGCGGGCTTATTCCTCAGGGCGGTATCGTCATAGGGCTGGCCCTTTTGATCAAACGCAATAGCGCGTTCGACGCTTTTTCCGATATCATCGTCAGCGTTATTATCGGCGCGGTTGTCGTTCATGAATTGCTCGGGCCCATCCTTTCTAAATATTGCCTGTCAAAGGCCGGAGAGCTGCAGACGATTAGTCGACAGTCAACAGTCGATAGTCCATAGTCCACAGTCGACGGTCCACAGTTAACGTGAGGACGTTCGCTCGCTTTGCTCGCTAGGACGTGGGACGTAGAAACAATTAAGAATTAAAAATGAAGAATTAAAGGAGCTAAAACGATGAGAGTTCTTGTTCTTTATTATTCCCTCGACGGTAATACACGGCTTATGGCGCAGACGATCGCCAAAACCTGCGGGGCGGACCTTCAGGAATTACGGACGGAAGAGGAGCCGAAAAAAGGCTTTGCCAAATATTTTTGGGGAGGCCGCCAGGTTTTCATGAAAGAACGGCCCAGGCTTTTGCCTTTAGAGAAAAAAGCCGTTGATTACGATCTTTTATTCATCGGTACGCCTGTCTGGGCCTTTAGTCCTGTGCCTGCCGTCAGCGGTTTCCTTGAAAATGCCGCTCTCTCGGGCAAGAAGATCGCCCTTTTCTGTTGTTCAGGAGGAGGCATGGGCAGGACTTTTCAGAAGATGGAGGCTTTGCTGGGAGGTAACGCGATCATTTCCACCATGCATTTTGTCGAGCCCCGTAGATCTGAGCAGGCTTCAGTGAAAAAAGCCGGCGAGTGGGCCGCGAAGGTTTTGAGCCAGCATAACCGTAACCTTTAAGAAGACTGAAGGCGGAAATCCGAGGGACGAGACAGTCGACGGTCCACGGTTGACGGTCCACAGTATCACGTGAGGACGTTCGCTCGCTTTGCTCGCTAGAACGTGGGACGTAGAAACAATTAAGAATGAAGAATGATTAGGTGCTAGTTATCCGTAAATAAACAGGGGGAGTTATGATAAAGGCGGTTATTGTTCTGGTTTGTCTTATTTTCTGCGGCTGCGCCAGGCCTCACGCGGATTTTTCAGCTCCGGCGTCGGCGACCGTAGAGCCCAGGCCCAGGGACACAGGCTCAGCAGGCTGGAAAAACATCCCTGAAGGTTCACGCGTGAAGGTTGTTTTCCGGGACGGGGATGTTGTCGAAGGCACGCTTGTGGAGCAGGGTTACGATTACGTCAGGGTGGACAGCGACGGGGTGCCCCTGACCTATCTGAAGGATCTGATCTGGAAGATGAATATGACCGGAGGGGCGGATGTTTCGGGCAAATGACGCTCGCTGGATGAGGCTGGCCATCGCCAAGGCCGTGGAGGGCGTTGAGGCCGGCCAGACCCCTTTCGGCGCCTGTATCGTCAAAGGGGAAAACATCATCGCTCTTGAGCATAATCAGGTCTGGCGCAATACGGATATTACGGCGCATGCCGAGATATGCGCCGTGCGGGCGGCGTGCGAAAAACTCAAGACCGTCGATCTTTCCGGATGCGTCATTTACTCCACGTGCGAGCCCTGTCCTATGTGTTTTGCCGCCTGCCATTGGGCGAATATCTCCGCAATCGTCTGCGGCGGCAGGATCGCCGACGCCCGAAAACTGGGATTCGACGAGTTGACGGTTTCAAACACCCTCATGAAGGTCCTGGGACGCTCGCCTGTCCGCGTGCGGAAAGATTTCCTGCGGCAGGAATGCCTGGAAGTGTTTTCTCTTTGGAAAAGCAGGCCTGAGCGCAAGGTATACTAAAAATGAGAAAGTATCTTCTTTGCCTGATGATTTTCGCCTTGTTCCTGGACCGGCAGGGATTTGCCGCGGGAGAAATGGAGCCCGCCAATGTTGAAGGTTCTCTGGTTGTTGAAGGAAGGCAGAGGACATATCTGCTTTATATCCCCCGCGGCTACGATGCGAGCCATCCTGTTCCTCTGGTCATTGTCTTGCATGGCGGAGGGGCCAATGCCAAGAACGCCCAGCGCATGACGGGATTTTCCGCCCTGGCGGAAAAGAAAGGTTTTATGGTTGCCTATCCCAATGGCACAGGCCGCCTGCCTGACCGGGCCCTGACATGGAACGCGGGCAATTGCTGCGGCTACGCTTGGGAGAACAATGTCAATGACGTCCTTTTTATCCGGTCTTTGATCGAAAAGCTGGAAAAGGAATACATCATAGACCCCGGGGCCGTGTATGTGACCGGAATTTCCAACGGGGGTATGCTTGCGTATAAACTGGGATGTGAATTGTCTGACAAGATCGCGGCCATCGGGCCTGTCGCAGGCGCCATGAACGTGGATGAGTGCCTGCCCAAAGAGCCTGTGTCGGTCATTGCCTTCCATGGGACAGAAGACAGGCACGTGCTTTACAAGGGCGGCTGGCCGCTGGTCTATTATGACAGGTATGAGCGTAAGGATAAGCCCGTTTCCCATGCCATGTCATTCTGGTCGCAGAGAGATGCGTGCGAAGCCAGGCCTCAGGAGATGGAGAGGGGCCGCGCCAAGGTCGCAACATGGTCCTTCTGTCTGGAGGGAACGGGAGTTTCGCTCTATACGATTGTGGGGGGAGGCCATACCTGGCCCGGGGGGCAGTATGAGCAGATGTGGGGGGATTCTCCTGATGCCGGGGGGATTTCTGCCACGGATATCATGTGGGAATTTTTTGACAGGCATTCCAGAAAGCGGGAACGTTAAGCCATCGAGGTAAATTTTTCTTGTCAGTTAAAGGCAGGGATGGTAAAATCTTGCGTTCTGGAAAAAAGGGGCGTTTAAACGTTTAACCGTTTTTGCCCGCAAATCATGAAGGTAAATTTCGCTGTAAATCCCGGCAGAGTCAGGATTAAGGAGGTTTTTTAGAATGAAAAAAATACTCTATATCGTATTGGATGGTTTGGGCGATACGCCTATTAAGGAATTAGGGGACAAGACCCCCCTGGAATCAGCCCTGACCCCCAATATGGATAAACTCGCCCAAAAAGGCCGCAGCGGTGTTGTCCATACCGTGGCCAAAGGCATCGCCCCGGAATCGGATATCGCGGTTATCAGCCTTTTGGGATACGACGCGCACAAATATTACACGGGCCGCGGCCCCTTGGAGTCTTTTGCCGAAGGGCTGAAGGTGGATGACGGCAATGTCGCTTTCCGCGTCAACTTCGCCACGGTCAAGGATGACGCGAGGACGATCATAGACCGCAGGGTCGGCCGGAACCTGACGACCGAAGAGGCGACGATCCTGGCCAGGGAGATCAACAGCAAAGTGACCCTGACGAACGCGACCTTTGAATTTAAGAATACGATCGGCCACAGAGGGATTCTTGTGATCCGTTCCATGCACGCCCAGCTGTCCGCCTGGATCACCAATACGGATCCCGCTTATGACAGGGAAGGGGTTTTCGGACTGGCCAAAGAAAAGTTCGAGCCTTTTGTCGACAAGTCCGTTCCCATGCCCGGGTATGAGAAATCCCCTGAGGCGGTCGAAGCAGCCGCCCTTCTCAATGAATTCACGGAAAAGTCCAACGCGGTCCTGCAGGAGGCCCCCACAAATAAAAAGCGTGTCGCGGAAGGCAAGGTGCCCGCCAATGTGATCCTCTCGCGCGATGCCGGCGACCATCTGCCGAAGTTCCCCCCGATGTCTGAGCACTATCATCTGAAATTCGGTTCATTCGTCGAGATGCCCGTGGAAAAAGGCATCGCGCTGTTGACCGGCATCAGCATTGTGGACGTTCCTTCGCGCACGGGGCATACGGACGTGGATTACTCGGTGTGGGCGAAGATCGCCCTGCAGAAGATCAAGGATTTCGACGGCCTTTATATCCACATCAAGGGGCCGGACGAGCCCGGGCATGACGGCGACTTCAAGGCTAAAAAGGAATCCATTGAAACCATCGATAAGCATTTTTTCGGCAATCTCCTGCCGAAGCTGGACCTCAAGGAGACGATCGTGGTCGTGACAGCGGATCATTCCACACCCTGTAAACTCAAAGCCCATTCGGCCGACCCCGCGCCCCTGATCGTTTCCGGCGGCTCGATCAAATCGGACGGGACGATGAGTTTTTCCGAGAAGGCCTCCCGTCACGGTTCCCTGGGAGAGTTGTTGGGCAAGGACCTGATGTCTTTGTTTATCAAGCTGGCTAAGGAATAAGTATCACGAAGGGTTTTGTTATCCCGAATCCCAATTCCTAAAATCCCAAATATTCCTGATCAGCCCGGATCCTTTGTCAGGGGCGAAATTTGAATTTCGTTTGGAATTTGGTATTGGGAGTTTGGGATTTTTTTTCCAAGGTGTAGCGCGCATGAAAATATATGACTGCATAGTCGTCGGAGGAGGGCACGCGGGGGCGGAAAGCGCTTTTGCCGCCAGCCGCATGGGTTGTTCGGTCCTTTTGCTGACCATGAACCTGGATTCCATCGGCGCCATGTCCTGCAATCCCGCGATCGGCGGCATTGGAAAGAGCCAGCTGGTCCGCGAAGTCGACGCCCTGGGGGGCCTTATGGCAAAGGCCGCGGATGCCTGCTGCCTGCAGGCACGCATGCTCAATTCTTCCAAGGGCCCGGCCGTGCGTTCCCTGCGCGCGCAGCAAGACATGTCCCTCTACAAAAATTTTATCCGGCGTCAGCTGGAACAACAGGAACGGTTGGACATCCGCCAGGCCGAGGTGTCGGGGCTTTTGATGGACGGGGATTGCGTGGCGGGGGTCCGCACGTCTTTGGGTGAAGAGATCGCCGGAAAAACAGTCATCCTGACCACGGGGACGTTTTTGAACGGGCTCATCCATATCGGGCTCGCGTCGTTTCCCGGAGGCCGCCTGGGAGAGGCGCCGAGCTGCGGGCTCGCCCTGGATTTAAAAGAGCGCGGCCTGGCCTTGAGCCGTTTCAAGACAGGCACATGCCCGCGTTTGGACGGGCGCACCATAAACAAAGCGCTTCTCAGGCGTCAGGACGGCGACCGGCTTCCCGCGTTTTTTTCTTTTTCCACGAGGTCCGCGGCGCTCCCTGAGCAACCCTGTTACATCACCTATACCAATGAACGGACGCACGAGATTATCCGGGGCGGCCTGGACCGTTCGCCTCTCTACACGGGAAAGATCAAATCCACGGGCGTGCGGTATTGTCCGTCGATTGAAGACAAGATTGTCCGGTTTTCAGAGCGCCTGCGCCATCAGATATTCCTTGAACCCCAAGGACAGGATACCGTGGAAGTATATCCCAACGGGATTTCGACGAGCCTGCCTTTGGAAATCCAGCTGGAACTTGTCCATTCCATCGAGGGGCTGGAGGAGGCGCGGCTGACGCGGCCCGGTTATGGCATTGAGTACGATTATGCCGATCCCACGCAGTTGACACAGGGCCTGGAGAGCAAGCGATACCGCCGTCTTTTTTTGGCCGGCCAGATCAACGGAACAACAGGCTACGAGGAAGCGGCTGCCCAGGGGTTGATGGCAGGCATTAACGCGGCCCTGCGCGGCCGGGGGAAGGGGCCGTTTGTCCTGGGCCGCGACGAAGCGTATATCGGGGTGTTGATCGATGATCTGACGACCAGGGGCACGAACGAGCCTTACAGGATGTTCACTTCGCGAGTGGAATACCGTCTGTTGCTGCGTCAGGACAACGCGGACCTGAGGCTGGCGCATTACGGCCGCGAGCTGGGACTTTTGAGCGAACAGGAATACCGGGTTGTGGAAGAAAAAAAAGAGCGGATGCTTGCCGCCACCCGCTACCTGCGGTCCACGCGGCTTAAAGGCCGGGACGTCAATCCTCATCTTGAACAGTTGGGCACAGCTCCGCTCGAGGGCGCTGCCACCCTGGAAGACCTCTTAAAAAGGCCGCAGGTGGATTTCCAATGCCTGGCCGAATGGGATCATGTCCGTGAGAACCTGCCGTTTCTCACCCCCGCCTTGGCGGAATTGGTCGAAACCGAGGTCAAGTACGAAGGTTTTATCCGCCGCCAGAAGGAGGAGGTCGAGCGCTTCAGGAGAACGGAGGATATCCGCATCCCGGGGGACATGGACTACGCCGGCATCAGGGGGCTTTCCGGCGAGATTATCGAAAAACTGAAAAAATTTCAACCGGCGTCTTTGGGCCAGGCCTCGCGCATCTCAGGGGTGACGCCCGCGGCCCTCTCGTTGCTGCTGGTCACTATTTCCAAAACCCGGCAACAAAAGTTTTGACCCCAAGAGGTTTAACAAAAAGGACTTTTCATGCCCAAGATCCGTTTTAAGAAACTGCGCCTCTGGATAGCTTATCCGGCTTTCATCGTTTTTCCGCTGGTTGCCCGCGTAACGGATGTTTCCCTCGCCGCGGGCATAGGCGTTATTTTCCTGGGCCTGCTTGTGAGATTCTGGGCCAGCGGCTATATCACGAAATCCCGCGTTTTGACGACCAGCGGCCCCTACGCCTATACGCGCAATCCTCTTTATCTGGGGAATTTTCTGCTCGGCCTGGGAGTGGTTGTGGTCGCCAATAACGCGTGGCTGACCCTGTATTACGCGGTGACCTTTCTGATTATTTATGCCGGCACCATCCGGGAAGAACAGAACGTCCTGGAGGAGAAATTCGGGCCGGAGTACAAAGCGTATGTCAAAAGCGTTCCGATGTTTTTTCCGAAATTCCGGCGCTTTCCGGGGGCCGTGGACAAACCCTTCAGCCTCCGGCAGTCCTTCAAAAACGGGGAATTCATCAGGATCTGCGGGTTTTCCCTTCTGGCTGTGTTCCTTTTTTTGTGGTATTCCCTGCTGATCAAAAAGAGCGGGTTTGACGGCTTAACCCTATGGGGCGTCATTCTTTTTGTGGTTTTTTCGGGTCTGTTGTGTTTTAATATAATCATACGCCGCAGAAGCGAAAGGCAAGGCCAACCCTAGGGCCATCTCAAAAGGAAAACATATGACAAAAGGTCAGCTACGCTCGGGTTTTACTCTGGTCGAGATCATGGTGATTATCGCCGTTATCATCGTTATCGGCGCCATCGGTATCCCGGGGCTTATGCGTTCCAGGGTGAACGCGAACGAGGCCTCTGCCGTCGCCGCGCTCAAAACGCTTTCGGCCGCGTCCGTGACTTACCGGGCCGCGCACACCTCCTATCCTTCGAAATTAAGCGAACTTTACCAGGAGGGCGGGGCGCAGTATATCGACAGTATCCTGGCCTCAGGCTCGCGGCAGGGATACAATTACACGCTCAGCGGCGATGAGGACGGGTTCAATCTGACGGCCGTTCCCGCCAAGCCCGGCATCACGGGGACGAGATACTTCTTTGTCGATACCGACGGAGTCATTCGTTCCTCCACCGGCGGTCCCGCGGATGCCGAAAGCCCGGCGATTTAGCGTGAGTGTCCTTAAACGAAAGCATTTTTCGGGCCATATGAATTATTACCGCCTCCGGAGGTTCTGCCGTTTTTTAGGCGCGGACCTCTTCGGGGTGGCAGACGTCTCAGATATCAAGGATGAATTTGAGATCGCCGAGGAAGTGAAAAAGGGATTAAACAGGGCTGTTTGTCTCGGGGCCGGGCTTTCCGGCTCTATCCTCTCGGAAATAACGGGTAAGCCGACCAAACTGTACTTCCATCACTACCGGACTGCCAATATGTTTTTGGATCAAATGGCGTTTCGGGTAAGCCGGTGGCTGGAAGCCAGGGGAGCGGCTGCCTTGCCCATTCCCGCCTCCCAGATCCTGGATTGGCAAAAACAGACGGCGCATATCTCTCACAAGAAGATGGGCCGGCTGGCAGGATTGGGATGGTTGGGGCGCAATAACCTGTTGGTTTCAAAAAAGTTCGGTGCCCAGTTCAGGATGGCGACCATCCTGACCGATTATAAGCTCAAAACAGACCGCCCCCTCAAAGAAGACTGTGGCCTCTGCAGGGCCTGCCTGAAGAGTTGCCCGGCCGGCGCGATCAAGGAAACACGCGAGCGGTTCGGCCACCTGGAATGTTTTGAAAAACTCAAAAGCTTCCAGCAGCAGAATATCGTCGGACAATACGTCTGCGGCATCTGCGTAAAAGTTTGCGGAGGGGACCATGCCAAAAAAACCATCTCACCTTACGGCCTTGTCAAAAATCAGCAGGGCCATCACGTCTGAGCTTTACCTCGAAGATATCCTGAAACTCATTGTGACCGTCACAGCCCAGACCATGGGTTCCAAGCTCTGTTCGCTCATGCTTTTGAACGAAAAAAACGAGCTGGTGATCCGGGCGACACAGACGGTTTCGGAAAATTACACGAAAAAAGCGCCGATCAGGCTGGGCGAAGGCATCAGCGGCCGTGTCGCGCAGGAAAACAAACCGATGTGCGTCTATGACGTTCACGCCGAGCCCGGGTATAAATACAAGGACATCGCCCGCCAGGAAGGGATCTCTTCCTATCTGTGCGTGCCGATGAGCGTCAAGGGCAAGGTGATCGGAGTCCTGAATCTTTACACCTCGCAGCCTCATAAATACACCAAGGGAGAGGTGGAATTATTGTCTTCGATCGCGGCGCAGGCGGCGCTGGTCATTGAAAATACGGAATTGTTGGTCAAGACCAAGGTCATCCAGGAAGAGCTCGAAACGCGCAAGACCGTCGAGCGGGCCAAGGGTATCCTGATGAAAGAGCGCAAGATGGATGAATCCGAGGCTTACAGGCTGCTTCAGAAATACAGCATGGACAACAGGAAATCCATGCGGCAGGTGGCTGAGGCGATCATCCTGAGCCATGACATGAAAAGCAAATTGTAGCGATGGGGACAAAGCAGAAAAAAACGGAAAATCTCCGGATAGCCCTGGCGCAGATCAATGTTACGGTCGGCGACCTGACGGGCAATGCCGCCAGGATCATAGAGTGGACCGCGAAGGCTGCCGCCCGGCAGGCGGACATTATTTCCTTCCCTGAGCTGGCCGTGACGGGTTATCCCCCTGAAGACCTTCTTTTCAAGCCCGGTTTTATCGACGATAATATCGCGGCCTTAAAAAAAATCGCGGGGGCCACCGGGGACATTGTTTCCATCGTCGGATTCGCGGACCGCCACGGGAAAAAATTATTCAACGCGGCCGCGGTCATTTCCCGCGGCAAGATCCGCGGTGTTTATCGTAAAGCGTTTTTGCCCAACTACGGCGTATTCGACGAGATGCGTTATTTCGAATCCGGGAATGCGTTTCCCGTTTTTTGCATCGGAAAGACCGCCTTCGGCGTGAACATCTGCGAGGATATCTGGCATTTGCGCGGGCCGGCCGGAATCCAGGCTTACCGCGGGGCCCGCCTGATCATCAACATCAACGCCTCTCCTTATCACATGGGCAAGGGGGAGCAGCGCGGCGAGATCCTCAAAAGGCAGGCCCGCCGGCACAAGGTTTATATTTCTTACACGAATCTCGTGGGGGGGCAGGACGAGCTGGTTTTTGACGGACAGAGCCTTTTGGTCGATGATAAGGGCAGGACGGTTGCCTGCGCCTCGGCCTTCAGCGAAGAGATGCTTTTTTCCGACATCCCGGTTCCGGTTTCAAAAAAAAGTTCCGGGATAAAAATGGGGCGGATCAGGGAGAAAAAGACGCCGCTTGAAAAACGCAAGAATCCCGCCGGAAAATCTCCGGAGGAGGAAGTCTACGGCGCGCTTGTCCTGGGCCTGAAGGATTACGCCGCGAAGAACGGATTCAGGAAGATCGTGCTGGGTTTAAGCGGCGGGATCGATTCCTCGCTGGTCGCCGCCATCGCCTGCGACAGTATCGGCGCCGGGAATGTGCTGGGTGTTTTGATGCCTTCGGATTTCACCTCGCCGGAATCCAACGAGGATGCCGGCCTCCTGGCGGCCCGGCTGGGCATGAAGACGGCCCGCGTGCCTATCCAGAAAATTTTTGAGACGTATCTGGAAATGCTCGCCGGCGTTTTCGCGGGAGCCTCCCGCGATACGACCGAGGAAAACCTGCAGGCCAGGATCCGCGGAAATATTCTGATGGCTTTTTCCAATAAATTCGGTTATCTGGCCGTCAATACGGGGAACAAGTCGGAAGTGTCGAGCGGTTACTGCACGCTTTACGGGGACATGGCCGGAGGTTTCGGAGTCATCAAGGATGTGCCCAAGACGCTTGTGTACAGGCTGGCAGAATACAGGAACACAATCCAGGGAAATCCCGTGATTCCCGCCAGGGTCCTCTCAAAGCCGCCTTCGGCGGAATTGCGTCCGAACCAGAAGGATTCCGATTCGCTGCCTCCATACGATATCCTGGATCCGGTGTTAAAGCTTTATGTGGAGGAGGACAAGATATTGTCGGAGATCGTCGCTGCCGGCGTCCAGGAGCAGCTGGCTTCAGGCGTTGTGCGCATGGTCGACTGCAACGAATATAAAAGGCGCCAGGCGGCGCCGGGCATCAAGATCACGCCCAAAGCTTTCGGCAGGGACCGCCGCATGCCCATCACGAATAAGTATCGATAGACCACAGTTAACGTGAGGACGTTCGCTCGCTTTGCTCGCTAGGACGTGGGGACGTTCCGAAGGACGAAAGCACGAGGGACGAAAAACAATTAAAAATTAAGAATGAAGAATTGGCTTATAGCTTATGGCAAATGGCTTATAGCAAAAGCAGAAGACAGAGATCAGAAAGACGAAAGCAGGAAAACACGAAGGACGAGACAGTCGATGGTCCACGGTCGATGGTCCACAGTTAACGTGAGGACGTGCGCATCCTTCGGATGCTAGGACGTGAGGACGTGCGGGCGTACCGAAAAACGAAGGATGGAGAACAATTAAGAATTAAGAGTTGTTGTTGTTGTGAATTCAATGGTCAGCGAAGACCCTTGTTGTTTAAGGCAGAGTTGCTTTAAGCGGCGAGGGTTTTATTTTGGCGTTATCCAAACCAGGTGCATAATGAAAAAAGTTCTGATCATCCGGCATGTCCCTATCGAAGGGCCGGGTTTGTTCGGGGAGTATTTGGAGAAAAACAGGATCGGGCAACAAACTGTTGATATCTGGAAAGGACGAGACTGCGGCCTTTGCGATCTGGATATTTCCTGTCTGTCCTCGGTCCTTATTTTAGGCGGGCCCATGAATGTCTATGAGGAAGAGAAGTATCCGTTCCTGCGCCTGGAAAAGTATTTCATACGCGAGCTTTTTATGCAGAAGATCCCTGTCTTGGGCGTTTGCCTGGGCGCCCAGCTGATCGCCAACAGCCTGGGCGGCCGTGTCAGGAAATCTCCCGTCAAGGAGATCGGATGGTATGGACTGGAATTGACGCCTTCGGCCCAGGCTGATCCTTTGTTAAAGCAATTTGATCCGAAAACCAAGGTGTTTCAGTGGCATGAAGACACTTTTGAGCTGCCGGCCAATGCCGTCCTTTTGGCAAAAGGCAACGGAATTCCCCAGGCCTTTTGTTTTAAAGGGCTGGCCTGGGGATTGCAGTTTCACGTGGAGGTCGATGCCTGTATGATCGATTCCTGGCGCAAGGCTTACCTGAAAGGGGACGTTGCCCTGAATGATGAGGATCATCTTCTGCCGGTTTATCATGCCGGGCGCGCGGGTTTGCGCGCGCGGGCGGAAAATGTCCTGAAAGGTTTCCTGGAGATGGCTCAAAATCGGCCTGTTTCGCGGTCCTAACCTTTTGAAATCAATGATTTTGCTCTTTTTGCCACCTTTTAAATATCTCTTGAAGGGGTTATGGCGAGGTGTTAAAATTTAACAACATGTTCAAAGGATGTTAACCAAAGGTTTTACCCGTTTAAGGAGCGCCATCAAGGGGGTAGGCATGGATGTTATTCTTGAAATTTTACAAAAAGACGCGAGAACGACGCCTCAGGAGATCGCTAAATTGACCAGAATCAAGGTTGATGAGGTCAAAAAGCGCATCAGAAAATACGAAAAAGAGGGTATCATCCTGGGGTATCGCGCCGTTATCAATAAAGAACTCGTTAAGGACAAGGACAGTGAAGTCCGGGCCCTGATTGAGGTCAAAGTTGCTCCCCAGAAAGACCTGGGATTCGACCACGTGGCCGACCGTATCTTCAGTTTTCCCGAAGTTAAAAGCTGTTATTTGTTGTCGGGGACCTATGACCTTCTTCTCGTTGTCGAAGGCAGGGACTTAAAGACCGTCTCCCGCTTTGTATCCGAGAAGCTTTCTCCCATGGAGAATGTCCGCGGCACCGTCACGCACTTTCTGTTGAAAAAATACAAGGAAGACGGGCTGATGCTGAAATCCGCCGAAGAGGACAAGAGGCTGGCGATCTCCTATTAGGTTGTTGGGTCTATTTTAGGAATGGAAAACAATGAAAAAATTCGTCCTATCGCAAAAAGTGGAAAAAATGCCGCCCTCCGGCATCAGGGCTTTTTTTGACCTGGTCCTGGGAATGAAAGACGTCATTTCCCTGGGCGTCGGAGAGCCGGATTTTGTGACGCCCTGGCATATCAGGGAAAGCGCCATTTATTCCATTGAGGAAGGCTATACGTCCTACACGTCCAACAAGGGCTTGGTCAAGCTCAGGACGTATATCAGCCAGGACTTGAAGAAACGTTTCGGCCTCACCTACGACATGGAGCAGGAGATCCTGGTCACCGTCGGAGTGAGCGAAGCCATGGACCTGGTCCTGCGGGCGATCGTCAACCCTGGCGATAAGATCATTGTTTGCGCTCCTAATTACGTGTCTTACGCCCCCATGGCGGAGTTGGCAGGGGCTGATGTGACAAGGATCAGCCTGAAGCCTTCCAACAGGTTCAAGCTCACGCCGGGGGAGCTGCAGGCGCATATCGATAAGGACACCAAGGCCCTTATTTTCAATTACCCGTGTAATCCGACCGGCGTTTCCTACACAAAAACGGAATTGACGGCGCTCAACAGGGTTTTGGACAAGCACGGGCTCCTGGTGATTTCCGATGAAGTCTATGACGAGTTGACCTATGACTTTAAGCATACGGCGTTCCCAACGCTTCCCGGCGCGAGACAGCGGACCGTGTATCTCAACGGATTTTCCAAATCTCACGCCATGACAGGCTGGCGGGTGGGGTATGCCTGCGGGCCGAAAGACATCATCGCCGCCATGACAAAGATCCATCAGTACACCATCATGTGCGTGCCGATCACCTCGCAGATGGCGGCCTGCGAAGCCCTGGTGGGCTCCCGGGTCCCCGTCGAGGAGATGAAGCGGGAATATCAGAGGCGCAGGGAGTTCGTTTCAACCAGGCTTAACGCCATGGGTCTTGTGTGCCATAAACCTCAAGGGACGTTCTATGCCTTTCCGTCGGTCAAAAAAACCGGTATGAGCGGCATAGACTTCGCGTCGCGGCTTTTGAAGGAGAAAAAGGTCGCGGTGGTCCCGGGAACGGCTTTTGGGAACGAATACGACAGCCATATCCGCATTTCATTCGCCACAGGCTTTGAAAAACTGAAAGAAGCCATGGAGCGCATGGAAGCTTTTTTAAAAAACAGATAATTTCTTTTCATTAACCCTTCAAGAAAGGGCCAAGACGATGAGCATTCGACAGGATATTTTGAGAAAAATAGAGACCAGGGAGTTGACCGATATCGGCAAGCCGCGGAAGGTTTCCGGTTATTTCGGAGACAATACCTTCAGCATTCCGACGATGAAAGAGTTTATTTCCAAAAAGACGTTCGAGGCCTTTGTCCTCTGGATGGAAGAAGGCCGGCAGATCACGCTGGCGCAGGCCAATGAGATCGCCAACGCCATGAAGAAGTGGGCCATGGAACGGGGGGCGACCTATTACACGCACTGGTTCCAGCCCATGACGGGCATGACGGCCGAAAAACATGACAGTTTTATTTCTTTCGCCGGCCCGGGGAAGGTCATCGAGAAGTTTTCCGGTTCCAAGCTGATCAAGGGCGAGCCGGACGCTTCCAGTTTTCCGTCCGGAGGCATCCGCACGACCTTTGAAGCGCGCGGCTACACCGCGTGGGACCCTTCAAGCCCCGCTTTTGTCATTGAAAGCAAGCTCGGCAAGACGCTCTGCATTCCCACGATCTTCGTGTCCTATCACGGTTACGCCCTGGACAAGAAGCTGCCGCTTTTGCGGTCCATCGAGGCCCTGAACAAGTCGGCGGTGGGGTTCCTGAAGTTTTTCGGGAACAAGGCGCGCAAAGTCTACTCCACCTGCGGCGCCGAACAGGAATATTTCCTGATCGACAAGAGGTTTTACAGGATCCGTCAGGACCTTCTTCTGACGGGCCGCACGCTTGTGGGCGCGTCTTCGCCCAAGGACCAGCAGATGGAAGACCAGTATTTCGGTTCCATCAAGGAGCGCGTCCTTAACTTCATGTATGAGGTGGGGGAGGAGGCCTACAAGCTGGGCATCCCGGTCATGACACGGCACAATGAAGTCGCTCCGCATCAGTATGAATTCGCGCCTATCTTTGAGGAATCCAACCTGGCCGCCGACCACAATCAGCTTCTGATGGAGGTCATGAAAAAGGTGGCCTTGCGTCACGATATGGTCTGTCTTCTGCACGAGAAGCCTTTCGCGGGCATTAACGGATCGGGCAAACACCTGAACTGGTCGATGTCCGATGACCGCTGCAATAATCTTTTGAACCCGGGCCAGACGCCCGAAGGGAACCTTCAGTTTTTGGCCGTCCTGGTCGCCGTTCTTCGCGCCGTGGATAAGTATGCCGATCTTCTGCGCGCCAGTATCGCCTCGGCGGGTAATGAACACCGTCTGGGCGCCAACGAAGCCCCTCCGGCCATCATCTCCGTTTTTCTGGGGGAACAGCTCTCCTCGATTCTAGACACCATCGAGAAAGGCAAAAAGTCGCAGGTCAGCCGGCAGGATATTATGGACTTAGGCGTCACAAGGCTGCCTGTGGTCAATAAGGACATGACGGACAGGAACCGCACGTCGCCGTTCGCCTTCACGGGGAACAAATTCGAGTTTCGCGCGGTCGGTTCTTCCCAGAACATCTCAACGGCCATCGCGGTCATCAATACGATCGTCGCCGATTCCCTGGATTATATCCGGCAGAAGATCGAAAAGGCCAGGGAGAGCAAGGACTTTAACACGGCCGTCTTGAGTTGTCTGGCCGAGGTCATCCGCGATACCAAAAGGATCCGTTTTGAGGGGAATAATTATTCCGAAGAATGGAAGAAAGAAGCGGCCAAACGGGGTTTGCCGAACGAGCCTTCGACCGCCGCGGCGCTCCAGGCCCTGGTCAAGGAAGAGAACATTGTCCTGTTTGAGAAATACAAGGTTTTCAACCGCGAAGAGCTCAAGGCGCGCTACCGGATATGGCTCGACACTTATGTCAAGCTCCTGGAGATCGAGGCCAAGACGCTTTATGAAATGGTTAATTCCTGCATCGTGCCCAATGCGTTCGATTATCAGGGGCTCCTAGCGGGAAACCTGAAGCATATTGTGGACCTGAAGGCCTCAGCCCAGCTCAAGCTCCTGGATGAAGCCCTGGAGGATCTCAAGGGCCATTTGTCTGAAGTCACGGAAATGACCTATTATGTGCGCAAAAACGCCTTGTCCATGATGAAATTCCTGGAGGATACCAGGGACTTGGGCGAGGAAGAGAAGGCGCGGCGCTATTTCTCCGAATTAAAGCCGCTCATGGAGCATATCCGCAAGCACGCCGATCTTCTGGAGTGCGTGATCTCCGATGAGCACTGGGACTTGCCGAAATACAGGGAAATGTTGTTTGTGAAGTAGGGCGCTCGTTAAAGGTTTGCGAGGCGAGCCAGGCCGGACTTTTTACGCTCAACTGGTCCTCGGCGCGCGCATGCGCGCCTTGCGGTCCAATTCGCTTAAAAAAGTCCGCCCTGGCTTTTTAAAATTGCGAGCGTTCTAGGGTGGAGGCGAGGAGGGGTTGGCGCTTAACCCTGATGGCTGCCCCTTTGAACTTTTGAATACTTATATGCATGGCGGTTTAATTTTGTGAGGAAAACCTCGAAAGGCAAAATTCATGAACGACATCAAATTCGATTTTAACAACATGATGAGTTTTAATGTCGGCGCGCACGGCGTGTCCGAAGAAGAGCTCAAAGACCTTGAGCCTGCGGTCAAAAAGTGCCACGCGCATTTCCGCAAGGTTTCCGAGCATCCGGTCAGCCGCGTAAGGCTGGGCCTGGAGTGGCTGACGTTGCCCTTTCAGGACAGAAAGGTCGTTGAGGGCATCCAGGCCTTAGGCGATGAGATAGGGCGCAAATACGAGAATGTCGTTTCATTGGGTATCGGCGGTTCTTATCTGGGGTTGAAGTCCGCCCAAGAAGCGTTGCGCCCGCCGTACTACAACGAATTCGCGCCTTGCCGTGACCGGCGAAGCCGGATTTATTTTGAAGGCAATAATCTCGACCCGGCGCCTTTGGCGGTCCTGTTGAAGAACCTTGACCCCAAGAAGACCTTTGTCGTCGTTATTTCAAAGTCGGGCGAGACAACGGAAACCAAGGCCGCGTTTGATATCGTCGAAGCCTGGCTCAAGCAGGGCGTCGGTGCCCTTTACGGCAGACAGGTCCTGGCGATCACAGACCCTCAATCAGGCGCGTTGCGCAGGAAGGTCGATGAGGAGCAAAAAAAGGACGCGTTGAGTTTTCGCAGCCTGCCTCTTTTGCCGGGCGTGGGAGGCCGGTTTTCAGAATTCAATATGGGCCTTCTCCATCTGGCGATCCTGGGCGTTGATATCGCCGATGTTTTCGCCGGGGCCCAGGCCATGGCCCATCGCTGCGCCTCCGGAGATATTTACAAAAACCCCGCGTACATGTACGCGGCCCTGCACTTTTTGTTATACAAAAAAGACAAGCCGGTGGCGGTCATGATGCCGTTCACCGAACTCCTGAAATCCACGGCTGACTGGTATTGCCAGCTCTTGGCCGAAAGCCTCGGCAAGAGCCACGGGCGTAAGATCAAGGTCTTAAAGGACGGCAGCGAGATTTGGGAGCAGGAGCGCCGTGTGATGCCCCGGGGCCGTACCCCGGTGCCTTCGCGCGGGACGACCGACCTGCATTCCATCCAGCAGAACAACGTGGAAGGCCGCAACGATAAGGTCGTTACCATGATCCGCGTCGAATCGTTTCCCGAGGATTTGTCTGTGCCGGGAGAAGGGGGATTTCTGTCCGGGAAAAAGTTTTCGGAGCTTCTTCTGGCCGCGCAGGAGGCGACCGAATGGGCCCTTTGTTACAGTGACAGGCCCAATTGCACGCTTACGCTTTCTCAGGTGTCGGCCTGGACATGGGGCGGCCTGCTGTATTTTTTTGAAATGGCGACAGCCTTTGAAGGGGAGTTGTTGAATATTAACGCCTTCGATCAGCCCGGCGTGGAAAGCTACAAGAATTACATGTATTTTAAACTGAAAAAACCCGGGGTCTCCGAGCAGGTGGCGCGCGAGATCAGGAAGAACCCGGTCAAGCGGCTGGTCAAATACGTCCTGTAGAAGCATTTTCTTAAAGTCCCGAATCAAGAGCCGTCTGGAGCTTTCCTTATGATCAATGATGTCCTGTGTGTCATTCTCGGCGGAGGCAGGGGCAGCAGGCTTTATCCGCTCACCAAGGACAGGGCCAAGCCTGCCGTTCCCCTGTTCGGGAAATACCGGCTCATCGACATTCCGATCAGTAACTGCCTCAATTCAGGGCTGAATATGATCAAGGTCCTGACGCAGTTCAATTCCGAGTCCCTCAACAAACATATTTCCCGCACCTATAAATTCGAACCCTTCTCTCACGGTTTTATCGAGATCATCGCGGCTGACCAGAGCATGGACCAGACGGACTGGTTTCAGGGCCCCGCGGACGCGGTGCGTAAAACGCTCAGGCATTTCGACAATCCCAAGATCAGGAACATCTGCATTCTTTCCGGCGATCAGCTTTATAAAATGGACCTGCGGAAATTTTATGAATTCCACATTCAGAAGAAAGCCGAGGTGTCGGTGGCCTGCAATCTCATTGATCCGTCGGAGGTATCCTCTTTCGGCATCATGGGCGTTGATGAGGCTTCCAGGGTGAGGGAATTCGTTGAAAAGCCGTCCGACGCAGGCCTCGTGAAGCACTTGGCCGTCAATCGCCATGGCCGCGAGAAATACCTGTGTTCCATGGGGATCTACTTCTTCAATAAGGACGCCCTTCATGAGCTTCTGAGCTCAAGCCGTAAAGCGGATTTCGGCAAGGAGATCATCCCTGAGGCCATCGGCGAAAAACAGGTCTACGCGTATGAATTTGAAGGGTACTGGCGGGACATCGGAACGATCCCTTCTTATTTCAAGGAGAACCTGCTTCTGGCGCAGCCCCAGGCGCCCCTGGACCTTTTCGACGAGGAGTGGCCTCTCTACACCCGTTCCCGCTCTCTTCCTCCCGCCAAATACATCAACGCGCGCATTCAGCAGAGCATCGTTTCCGACGGTTCCATTATTGAAGAAGCGACGGTGAAGAATTCCATCATCGGCCTTCGTTCCAAAGTGGGCAGGAACACGCTCGTCGAGGATTCCATCATCATGGGGGCGGACTATTATGAGGCCGCCGACGCCGCCGTGGCCAAGGGGCTTGTGCCCATCGGCATCGGCGAAGGAAGCGTTGTGCGTCACGCCATCCTGGACAAAAACGCCAGGATCGGCAGGAATGTCAGGATCACCAACGACAAAAAGATCAGGGAGCACGAAGCGCCCGGTTATCTCATACGGGATGGCATTGTGATTGTCTGCAAGAACGCCGTTTTTCCGGATGGAACGGCCATATGATCGCGCCCATCGCGCTTCCTGGAAATCCCGCAGTCTATCTACGAAAATAAGGAACAATTCTTCGATTAAGGGGCTTTCTGATTCCCCTGCCTTGGTATCACCATGTTTATCAACAGAAAAGACGCCGGCCAGAAACTCGGTATAGCCCTTGAAAAATACAAGGGCCTGGGCGCTTTGGTCCTGGCGATCCCCCGCGGCGGGGTGGAGGTGGGCTACTATGCGGCCCGGCACCTGGAGGCGGAGTTGTCGGTGATTGTGTCCCGGAAGCTTCCCTATCCCGATAATCCCGAGGCCGGCTTTGGGGCTATCGCCGAAGACGGCAGCGTATTTCTTTTTGACGAGGCCCGACAATGGCTGTCTGAAGATGAGATCAAAAAGATCATGGCATTTCAGAAAAAGGAAGCCGAGAGAAGGGTCAGGGTTTTCAGGGAAGGTGAGCCGTTGCCTGATCTTAAGGGTAGGACCGTCATTCTGGTGGATGACGGAATAGCCATGGGCTCTACTATGAGGGCTTCCATCAAGCTCTGCCGTAATAAGGAGGTATCCAGGCTTATCGTCGCTTCTCCTGTGGCAAGCCCTGACGTGGCGGTTGAAATGCGGGCCCTGGCGGATGATGCGGTCATCCTTGAAACGCCGGCTTTTTTTCAGGCTGTGGCGCAGGTTTACGAGCATTGGTATGACGTGCCTGAGGAAGAAGTAAAGACTTTCCTTAGAAAATCCGAAAAATAGCTGTTGGCATTGAAGCCGCCTTTGCGGCCCGCTTCCCCGGCCGCTCCATTGACATCGGCGCCGGCTTGTGCTATATTTTAATTAATATAAGCCCTCATGGCTGAGGGTTGCTTTCACGCCTGCCTTTTTGGGAAGAGACAGCAGGGTGAATTAAAAAGGAACCTAAGGATAAGGACGTCCGTTAGAGAGCGGACGTCTATTTTTTTGTCTTTTTTTGATGAAATTCAAGAGCGCGCCATGAACAACATCAGACCAGGATATCCGGATAAACAGGGGCTTTATGACCCGGCTTTCGAGCATGACAGCTGCGGCGTGGGCTTTGTCGCGCATGTCAAAGGCGGAAAGGGCCATGAGATCATCGAGCAGGGACTGACGGTTTTGAATAATCTCAGCCACAGGGGCGCTCAGGGCGCCGACCCTATGACCGGAGACGGCGCCGGGATCCTGATCCAGATGCCTGACGCGTTTTTGCGTTCAGCTTTTCGCGGGAACTCCAAAGCCCTGCCTGAGCAGGGGGCGTACGCGGTGGCTATGGTTTTTATCCCTTCGCACGAAACATCCAGGCAGTTCTGCGTTTCGGTTTTTGAAAAAGTCCTCGGGGAGAACGGGCTGGAGATCCTCGGCTGGAGGGATGTCCCTGTCGACGACAGCGGCATCGGCAAGACGGCCAGGGCTGTTGAGCCCCTGGTCAAACAGGTCTTTGTGGCCAGGCCCGCCGGTCTGGATGAGGCCGCATTCGAACGAAAGCTTTATGTCGCGCGCCGGCTCATAGAAAAGGCGGTCGGCGATTCCGACCTCGACGATAAAAAATCCTTTTATATCTTGAGTTTTTCCTGCCGGACGCTCGTGTATAAAGGGCTCTTGATGTCCGGGCAGCTGGGGGATTTCTATCCCGACTTAAAAAACCCCGGGCTTGTTTCGGGCCTGGCGCTGGTCCATTCCCGCTATTCCACCAATACCTTTCCGACGTGGGATTTGAGCCAGCCTTTCCGTTATCTGGCGCACAACGGGGAGATCAACACATTGAGGGGCAATGTGAACTGGATGAAGGCCCGGCAGGCGTCTTTGGCCTCCGAGCTTTTTGGCGGGGACATCGGCAAGCTTTTTCCCGTGATCGTCCCCGGAGGGTCGGATTCCGCGGCCCTGGATAATGTCGTTGAATTTCTCCTTCTTTCGGGAAGGCCGCTGGAACATGTCATGATGATGCTGATGCCGGAGGCCTGGGAAAATAACAAGGCCCTGGACCCTTCCAAAAGAGATTTTTATCAGTATCATGCCGCTTTGATGGAGCCATGGGACGGCCCCGCGGCCGTGGCTTTTACCGACGGCCGTTCCATCGGCGCTATCCTGGACCGCAACGGCCTGAGGCCGGCGCGGTACTGGGTCCTGAAAAACGGGCTTGTGATCATGGCTTCTGAAACAGGGGTCCTGGAAATTCCCGCCCGGGAAATATCGTCCAAAGGCAGGCTTCAGCCGGGCAGGATGTTTTTGATCGATACGGCTGAGGGCCGAATTTTCAACGATGAAGAGATCAAAGAGAGGGTTTGCCGGAAAGGGCCTTACGGGCAATGGCTCAAAGACGGCCTTCTGCGCCTGCAGGATCTGCCTCAGGCATGCCCCGGGCAGGGAACCGCCGCCTGCCAGGATCTTCTGAAGCTGGAATTGGCTTTCGGATATACCAGGGAAGATATCAAGGTCCTGCTTGTTCCTATGGCGGAAACCGGGCATGAGCCCACAGGTTCCATGGGGTCTGATATGCCCCTGGCGGTCCTCTCCAATCATCCACAGCCGCTCTATACATATTTCAAACAGCTTTTCGCCCAGGTGACGAATCCGCCCATCGATTCCATCCGTGAAGAAGTTGTCATGAGCCTGGAAGGTTTTCTGGGAAGACAAATGAATTTGCTCGGCGAAAGCCCGTCGCATTGCCGGTTGATCAGGTATGAACAGCCGGTTTTGGGCAACAGCGAGCTGGAAAAATTGCGGCAGATCAAAAAAGAAGGATTTCGCAGCCGGACCCTTTCCATGCTTTTTGACGCGCGGAAAGGTTCCCTGGCTCAAGCCCTGGAGAGGTTATGCGCCGAAGCCTCCGCCTGCGTGAGAGAGGGCGTTAACCTGATCATTTTGAGCGACCGCGGCGTGGACGCGGGCCGGGCGGCTATTCCGTCTCTTTTGGCTGTGGCCGCCGTCCATCATCATCTGATACGGGAAACGACGCGCATGCAGGCGAGCGTGATTGTCGAAACCGGGGACGCGCGCGAAGTCATGCATTTCGCGCTTCTGTTGGGATACGGGGCCAATGCTGTTAACCCGTATTTGTCTTATGAAGTTCTTCTTGAACGCAAGCGTTCGGGAGAAGACGCCCTGCTGGGCCAGACGGATGAGCAGGTTCTTGGGCACTATATTGAGGCCATTGACAAAGGGCTGCTGAAAATTTTTTCCAAAATGGGCATTTCAACCTTGCAGAGCTATAGCGGGGCCCAGATCTTTGAGGCCCTGGGCCTGGGGGATGAAATCGTCGAGAAGTATTTTACCGGGACGGTTTCGCGCATCGGAGGAATAGACCTGGATGTCCTGCAGAAAGAGGTCCTGCAATGCCATGCCAGGGCCTATCCAGACCGCCAAGTCCTGCCTTTGGCTTTGCCCGTTGGAGGATGGTATCAATATCGCAAAGAGGGCGAGTATCATCTTTGGAATCCCGAAACGATCGCGCGGCTTCAACAGGCGGTGCGGCGGGAGGATTACGGGCTTTTCAGGGAATTCACGGGTTTGATCGACAACCAGGCCGGCCATCTCACAACCCTGCGCGGACTTTTGAGATTCAAAAAGACGGGGTTTTGCGTCCCCTTGGAGGAGGTAGAGCCTGCTTCAGAAATCCTGAAGCGTTTCGCGACAGGCGCCATGTCTTTCGGCTCGATTTCCAAAGAGGCCCATGAAGCCATTGCCATCGCCATGAACAGGCTGGGCGCCATGAGCAATTCGGGCGAGGGCGGGGAGGATCCTGAGCGTTACGCGCCTTTGGCCAACGGCGATTCTGCCAGAAGCAAGGTCAAGCAGGTGGCCTCCGGCCGTTTTGGCGTCAACAGCTATTATCTTCAGAATGCCGATGAATTGCAGATCAAGATCGCCCAAGGCGCCAAACCCGGGGAAGGCGGCCAATTGCCGGGGCACAAGGTCGATGCCATTGTGGCCAAAATAAGGCATTCCACGCCCGGCGTGACCCTGATCTCTCCGCCGCCTCACCACGATATTTATTCCATCGAAGACCTGGCCCAGTTGATCTATGATTTGAAAAATGCCAATCCCCGCGCCCGCATCAGCGTTAAACTTGTTTCAGAGATGGGCGTTGGCACCATTGCCGCGGGCGTGGCCAAGGGCCACGCCGAGATGATCCTGATCTCCGGCTACGATGGAGGAACAGGGGCGTCTCCCTTGTCTTCGATCAAACACGCCGGCCTCCCCTGGGAGCTCGGTTTGTCGGAAGCTCATCAGGTCCTGGTGTTAAACGACCTGCGGGGCCGCGTGCGGCTGCAGACGGACGGCCAGATGCGCACAGGCAAAGACGTTGTCGTGGCGGCCATGCTGGGAGCGGAGGAATTCGGTTTTGCCACCGCGGCCCTTATTGTCCTGGGATGCGTGATGCTCAGGCATTGCCATATGAATACCTGTTTAGTCGGTGTTGCGACCCAGGATCCGTCTTTGCGCTGCCGTTTCCGCGGTTCTTCCGATTATCTTGTCACGTATTTCACGTTCCTGGCGCGAGAGGTCCGGGAAATTATGGCAGGCCTGGGTTTTCGCAAGATGGATGAGATGATAGGCCGCGCCGACCTGTTGGAAACCGACGACGCCCTGCGCCACTGGAAATCCCGGGGAGTTGACCTTTCCAATATCCTTTTTAAGCCTGTTGTCGGAGCTGGCGTAGCGCTGCGGCGCTCTCAATTCCAGGATTACGGCCTGGAAAAATCCCTGGACCTGAAATTGATGGAACTTTCAAGGCCTGCCCTTGAACATGGAAAACACGTCAGGGCCGAGCTTGAGATCAGGAATATCCATCGGACCGTCGGAGCCATGCTTTCCGGGGAAATTTCAAAACGCTTCGGGGCCGAAGGGCTTCCCGAAGATGCGATTCAGCTGTTTTTCAAGGGTTCCGCCGGACAAAGTTTTGGGGCGTTTGGGGCCCGGGGCGTGAGCCTTTATCTGGAGGGCGACGTCAATGATTATCTGGGCAAAGGGCTTTCCGGAGCCAGGATCGTGGTGGTTCCGCCGCGTAACGCGTCTTTTAAGGCTGAAGAGAACGTCATCGCGGGCAATACGCTTTTGTACGGAGCCACCGAGGGGGAGGTTTTTATCCGCGGCAATGCCGGTGAGCGTTTCTGCGTGCGGAATTCCGGGGCCAGGGCTGTTGTCGAAGGCGTGGGAGACCATGGCTGCGAATATATGACAGGGGGCCGCGTGGTTGTCATCGGCCCGACAGGAAGGAATTTTGCGGCGGGCATGAGCGGAGGCATCGCTTACGTTTATGACAAGAATTCCGGGTTCCACCCTCTCTGCAACCTGGAGATGGTGGAGCTGGGCCCGGTGAAACGCAAGACGGATATCGCCGTCCTCAAAGAGCTTTTAGAAAAGCATTTTCGCTATACCGCCAGCCCTGTGGCCCGGGCTATTCTTGATCATTGGGAGCGGGAACTGAAAAATTTCGTCCGGGTTATGCCGTTGGAATACAAGCTGGCGACGGAGGAGATCGAGGACGCCTGCCTGAAGATGGCGGAGACGGAAGTTTCGGATGGATGAAATAAACGCAAGGCCGGGAATCAAAGAAAGCCTTCCCCGTTTTGAAAAGATTCTTTCAGGAAAACAAAGGATGAGATATTCGAGACGTTTTGACGGGAGAAAGCCTCATGGGTGACGCAAAAGGGTTTTTGAAAACAAAAAGGCGCTCGGCCGGTTACAGGGCTGTTGGCGAACGGCTGAGGGATTATCAGGAGGTCGAAGCCAGGCTGCCGCAGGAGGATGTCCGTCAACAGGCTTCCCGGTGCATGGACTGCGGAGTGCCGTTTTGCCACAATGCCTGTTCCATGGCCAATGTCATTCCGGATTTCAATGACCTGATTTTTCGGGGCCGTTGGGAGGAGGCGCTTTCTGTCCTGCATGCCACTAACAATTTTCCGGAGTTCACCGGAAGGCTGTGTCCGGCCCTTTGCGAAGCGGCGTGCACCCTGGGTATCAATGATGAGCCGGTGACGATCCGCGAGAATGAGGTCGCTATCGTGGAATGGGGTTTTGGGACCGGCATGATCAAGCCTTTTATCCCCCGCTGCAGGACAGACAGGCGCGTGGCTGTCGTCGGGTCCGGCCCGGCGGGCATGGCCTGCGGCCAGCAATTGACGCGCGCCGGCCACACCGTCACGCTGTTTGAGGCTGATGCCATGGCCGGCGGACTGCTTCGTTACGGGATACCGGATTTTAAACTGGAAAAGCGGGTCATCGACCGCAGGCTTAAACAGCTTCAGGAAGAGGGGCTTGTTTTGAAAACAGGGGTCAGGGTGGGCGCGGATATCGCTTCCGACCGCCTTGCGCGCGAATACGACGCGATTTGCCTCTGTGTCGGCAGCCGTCAGCCCCGGGAACTTGCCGTTGAAGGCAGGGGATTGACGGGGATTTGCCAGGCGCTGGATTATCTCACGCAGTCCAATAAACGGCAGCAGGGAATGCGGATCCCAGAGGCAGAGTCCCTGGTGGCCAAAGACAAGGACGTGATTGTCATAGGCGGAGGAGACACTGGCGCGGATTGCGTAGGCACGGCCAACCGGCAGGGCGCCAGGAGCGTCACGCAAATTGAACTTTTGCAGGCGCCGCCTGAAGTCCGCACCAAGGATATGCCCTGGCCGACATTTCCGAAGCTTTTGAAGACAACCAGTTCTCACCAGGAGGGATGTTTGAGGCTTTGGGGCGTGGCGACAAAAAAATTCAGCGGCGAGGCGGGGGCTGTCAGAAAGCTCCATGGTGTCAAAGTCGATGAGGGCTTTAAGGAAATTCCCGGCTCCGGTTTTGAGCTCAAGTGCGATCTCGTCATCCTGGCCATGGGATTTACGCATCCAGCGCACGAGGGCTTGTTGAAAGACCTGGGCCTGAATCTGGACCGGTTTGGAAATATTTCCACGAATAATTTTTCCGCCTCAGTCCCTAAGATTTTTGCCGCTGGCGATGCCCGTCGCGGAGCGTCCCTTGTTGTCTGGGCCATTGCCGAAGGCCGCGGGGCGGCCCGCGAAATAGACCGGTTCCTCATGGGGCAGACGAATCTGCCCTGATTTTTAGGGCGGGGTTGGTAACACAAGAAAAAATAATAACCGCAGGAACACTCCTGCGGTTTATTTTTTGAGTTTTATTATCTGATTCCTGATGGACTGTTGCCTGATAACTGAATCAAGAATTGAAACAGGCGACCTGGTGCTGTTCTATAAATGAAGAAATATCCGCCTTGCTGATGCTTCCGGCTTCCACAAATTCCAGTCCGACCTTGTATTTTTCAGAGTAGGGCTCCGGGCTCGACCAGGCCACCCGGGCGATCCCGTAAAGGGATTGGGGTCTGTTTCTGAGTTTGGCCTCAAAGTAGATGTGGGTGCCTGTTTCTACGGGCCCATCCACCAGAAAGCTGATGCCGCCTTCGCTGATATCGCAGGTGACGCTTTGCTGGTAACGTTCGCCGTTGAAGAACCGGTAATCGACGGGACAGTTGGACTTTAATCTGCGGAAACGCCTGCGTTCCTGGCCCTGCGGAGTGCTGAAAACCCTGTTAAAAAAGTCGGCCACGACACCCTCCTTGGAAAGTTGGTCAATTCGATTGAAGAGGTCCGTGGCAAGAAAAATGTAACATAAAAAGAAAGCGTTTTCAAGGGGGACCCGTGTGGTATAATATATTTGTCTGAATTGCTTTAACCTCTTGTTAAGACTGCAGTAAGGATTCGGTCATGAGCATCGTCACGAAAAAAGGGGACGGCGGCAAAACATCGCTTTTTTTTGGCGGTATCGTGCCCAAGGACCATCCCCGGGTGGAGCTGTGCGGCACCCTGGATGAGCTGTCTTCCTTTCTCGGTATTTCCAAAAGCCTGATCAAGGATCCCGGCATCAAGGAATGCCTGGAAGCGGTCCAGAAGGACCTTCTTGTCATCGGCGCGGAAGTCGCGACGGCCGTCAAATTCGTCAAGATCCTCAAAAAACGCATCGATGAGAAGAATACAAAGCGGCTGGAAGACTGTATCTGCGGTCTGGAAGCGGGCCGTAAAAGAACTTTTTGCTTTTCTGTTCCGGGCAAGACCCTGGTGGCCAGCTGTCTGGATGTAGCCAGGACCATTGCCAGGCGCGCTGAGAGAAGGGCTGTGAGCCTGGCCAAGAGAAAACTTCTTAAAAACAGGGAGATCCTCGCCTACCTCAACAGGCTCTCGGACCTTCTTTATCTTTTAGCGAGAAAAAGCGAGACCTGCTAAGACATTCCAGAGGTTTTCCTCTCCCTAATCCAATGTATTCCACCCGTTATTCCCATGCCTATCCTGAAAATTGACGCGGTGATTTTTGACATGGATGGCGTCATCACGGACACGATGCCTTATCATTACCGCGCCTGGAAAAAGGTTTACGCCGGAGAAGGCCTCCTGGTTGAAGAGTGCGAGGTGTATCTGCGTGAAGGGCAACCCGGCCATCGCATGATCCGTCAGATCTTTCGTGAGCACGGCAAGGTCTTTCACGAGGGCCTGGCGAAACGCATGCTTGAGCAGAAAGAGAGGATCTTTAAGCGGATCGTCCGTCCTGTTTTTGTACCGGGCGCCAGGGCCTTCCTGCGGCACCTTCGGGGCAAAAACATCCGCACGGCCCTGGTTACCGGCACGGCCCGGCACGAGGTCCATAAGATCCTCCAGGGAGATTTTCTGGACAGGTTTGACGCCATCGTGACAGGCGATGAGGTCAAACATGGAAAACCGAACCCGGAGCCTTTCCTGACCGCCTTAAAAAAATTGAAGATCCGCCCGGATGAGGCCGTTGTTGTCGAAAACGCGCCTTTTGGTATTTTTTCCGCCAAGAAAGCCCGTCTGAAATGCATCGCCCTGGAGACATATCTTGACCGCGCTTATCTCAAAGACGCGGATTATATTGTTTCCTCTTTTAGAGACCTGCGCAAACGCCTGGATTTTGAAACGTTAAAGACACGAGGACGATAATCCTTCCCGCAGAGTTGAC